>Ga0213827_1000154_pt1 | contig 81486 bp, 75 predicted proteins | sample MC6MC0898MG_FD_180669 | JGI IMG/M metagenome (GOLD analysis project Ga0213827, IMG submission 180669) | Enriched soil aggregate microbial communities from Iowa State University, Ames, United States - MC6-MC0898-MG | ecosystem: Environmental > Terrestrial > Soil > Unclassified | place: USA: Iowa...
CGCCAGCGCGGCGGCAACCGCCAGCAGCGCCAGGCGCCATCGCCGCGCGAACAGGGCGGCCACCAGCAATGCCACTGCCACTGCGCTCTGCGCCAGCGCCTGCCACAGCCGGTTCCAGGTGTGCGGGCTAACAGGCAGGTCCGGGTCGTACCGCCAGGCGAACGGCCAGGACACCAGCGCCAGCGCCTCCGCAGGCTGGCGCCAGATCGACAGAGCAAGCAGCGAAACCAGCAGCCCCAACGCGCCCATCGCGGCCGCGACGCCGCGCCGCCACGCCGGTCTGGCGGCCGCAGCCACCTCGCCCGCGCGGCTGTGCAGCCATGCCGCGGCCAGGCCTGCCAAGAGCAGGATGGCCGCCAGCCCCAGCGCCAGATGTCCCACGCGCGAACCCAGCAATCCAGGCAGCCCCGGCACCGCGTGCCAAGCCAAGGCCAGCAGCACGGCGCACGCCACGAGCGCCCCCGCCGCGACCCACGGCAGGCGCAGGGCAGCGCCCCGCCCTGCCCCGGCCGCATTGCCCGCCACCGCCGACCACACCATCAATGCGCCGCCCGCCACGGCGGCTGCCATCGCAAGCCCCGCCGCGCTCACCACGTCGCATCCAGCCCCAAGAGGGCCAGCGCGCGATGCCGCAACGCCGCCAACCGCGGATCGCCCCGATGGCGCGGGTACGGCAGGTCATTGACGATCTCGTCCTTGATGCGCGCGGGCCGTTCGCTCAGCACCACGATGCGCGACGCCATGAACAGGGCCTCCTCGACGTCGTGAGTGACCAGCAAGGCGGTAAAGCCCGATCGCTGCCACAGCTCCACCAGCTCCGACTGCATGGCGATGCGCGTCAGCGAATCCAGCTTGCCCAAGGGTTCGTCCAGGATCAGGATGCGCGGGTCGTTCACCAGCGCGCGCGCCAGCGCCGCGCGCTGCGCCATGCCGCCCGACAGCTGATGCGGATAGGCCTGGCTGAACGCCGCCAGTCCCACCCGTTGCAGGGCATCGTCCACACGGTGCCGCTGCGTCTTCAACAGGCCCCGCGCCTGCAGGCCCAGCGCCACGTTGTTCCAGACCGTGCGCCACGGATACAGCGTCGGGTCCTGGAAGACCACGATGCGCGATGGCGACGGCCCCGCAATCGCCGCGCCGTCGGCCAGCAGGTCTCCGTGCGCCGGCGGTTCCAGCCCCGCCACCAGCCTCAGCAGCGTCGACTTGCCGCACCCACTGGGACCCAGCAACGCGACGAATTCGCCGGGTTTGACATCCAGGTCGATGCCGTCGAGCACCGGCAGCGCCGCGCCGTCCAGATCGAAATGATGATCCACGCCACGCACCGCCAGCGCGGCCCCGCGCGCGCCGGCAGACGGGGCACTGGCGTGCGCCGTTGCAGTAGCTACCATTTCACGACTCCCTTCTGCCAGGCCAGGAGACGGTCGCGGCCCAGGAACAGCAACGTGATCAGCCCGGAGAACACCAGCGCCATCACGATCAGCGCGCCGTACATGTTGGCGTACGAGGCCCAGCCCTGCGCCCAGGACAGATACCATCCCAGTCCCGACTTCACGCCCATCATCTCGGCCGCCACCAGCACCGAGAACGACGCGCCCAGCCCCATGAACAGGCCCACGAACACCTGCGGCAAAGCCGCCGGGATCGCCACGCGCAGCACCAGAAACCATTCATTGGCGCCCATCGTGCGCGCTACGTCGTAATACGCGCGGTTCACACCTGCCACGCCGGACCACGTCAGCACGGTCACCGGAAACCACGTCGCCAGCGCAATCAGGAACACGGCCGCGGACCAACTGGAGGGAAAGAAGAAAAACGCCATCGGCAGCAGCGCCGTCGACGGCACGGGTCCCAGAAACCGCAGCACGGGATGCACCCAATACCCCAGCCCGCGCGACCAGCCGATCGCGACACCTGTCAGAAACCCGGCCGCCGCGCCCAGCACGAAGCCGTTTGCCAGCAGCCACAGCGAATTGACGAGGCTATCGGCCAGGCGCTTATAGTCCGACACATAGACCTCGATCAGCGACTGCGGCGGCGCGAAGAACGGGCTGGGCAGCAGCGCGAGCTTGGCCGTCGCCACCTCCCATGCGCCCACCGCCACCGCCAGCGCCAGCAGCCACGGCCCGGCCCGGTGCAGCGCGCGGATCGGCCGCAGCCGCTCCGCGCCCGACACGGCGGCCAGCAGCAACAGAATGGCCAGCGCCAGAGCCGCCACGCCGAACTCCCGCGTGTATCCCCACGACGTGAAGCCGACCTCCACGTTGGGCCACGCGAGCGTGATGCCGCCCACGGCTGCCCACAACGCCGCGGCGGCCACGCCCGTCTTCCATAGCCGCCAACCCACGGCGCCGGGCGCATGGCCCGCAGCGCTCACCGTCAACACATCAGCCGAGGACATTGGGCACCACCGCTTGCGCGTACTTGTTGATGTCCAGGCTGGCGCTGAGAACCTTGATGGTCTTCAGGTCCTTGGCGTACCCCACGATCTCCTCGCGCAGCGCCGCGCCGGTCGAGGCGTGGCCGTGGCTATGGCTGCGCAGGATCGCGGCCACGCGCTCGGGCGGCACCTTGCCGGGCACATACGGCGCAAAGATGCGCGCGGTCTCGTCGGGGTTAGATGCCGTCCAGCGCTGCGCGTCGATCACCGCGCGCGCGATGGCCGCCGCCGACTCGGGATCCTTGCGGACCAGGTCGCCGCGCAGGCCCAGCACGCAGCAGGTGCGGTTCTCGTAATCGCCCTCGATGTTGGTGGCCACCTCGCGCAGCTTGTTGTCCTCGCGCAGGGTGTAGATCAGCGGATCGTCGCCCGCAATGGCATCCACCTCACCCTTTCTCAGCACCTCGCCAAACAGGTCCTGCGGATACTGGCGCCAATCCACCGATTCGGGATCAATGCCCAATTGCGCCACACGGATCGCGAAGAAATTCTTCACGGGGCTGGCCTGATCGGACACGGCCACGCGGCGGCCCTTCAGATCGTTGACGGACTTGATGGGTGAATCCTCGGCCGTGAGCAGCCGCATGCAGCCGCCGTGCGTGCCCACCGCCAGCTTCACGTCAAAGCCCTGCTCCAGCGGCTTGAGCCAGCGCAGCGCCATGCCGATGCCGCCATCGGCGTGACCCGTTGCAATCGCTTCCAGCAACTGGTCCGTGGACCCGCTGAAATTGATGCGTTCGACCTTGAGGTTGTATTTGTCGAAGAAGCCGCGCTCCAGTGCCACCGACACCGGCGACTGGCACACGGCGGTCTGGCTCCACGCGATCTTGAACGTGCGCGGCGCGGCATTGGCCGCCAGCACGCGCGAGCCCAGCATGCCCAGCGGCGCGGCCAACCCCGCGGCGCCAGCCGCGCGCAGCAGCGCGCGGCGAGAAATCCCGTGCGCCGCGGCGGCGCCCGAATGGACTTTCGTATTCATCAACCTTCCTTTTGAGAGACCCAGAATGGCGACGATTGCCAGGAGGCATCATCGGCCTGGGCTCAGGCGTTAGACAAATACAAAGTCGGGATAACAATATGGGCGCGCTCCCGGCGCGCGCGGGTCTACTCGGGCATCGGGTCCGGCACGCCGTCCGCATCGACGGACTTCACGCGGTCCAGCGCGTTGCGCGCAGCCGACATCGCTTCGATCGTGCTGCGAAACCGGCGGCTCACGAAAATCTCAAATGCCAGGCTTTCCGGCTCGGGCGCGGCCTGCTCCGCAGCGGGCTCCGCATCTTCGGCGGACGTCGCAGTTGCGGTGGTTTTCGCAAGCACGGCGGCCTTCACGGGTAGACGCCGCGTCTCCAGAAACGCACGCGGGGGGATGCGCCCCTCGGGCTGGGTCGCATACGCGACCACTGAAAATCCATTGATGATCTTCTCGGACATTGCGGTTTCCTTGGGCGCGTTCATGCAGGCGCACCGACACGTCCCACAACGGCCTGCCGCAAGAAAACTTAAGTGTGAAACGGCCGCGAAATCCCGCTCTTCACACCGTTATGCAAGCGACTCTATTTTGTCGACGCAAGCGCCTGCGCGCGCACGCGCACGCATGCCGCCACCTGCTCCAGAAGTGCGACAGATCGGCGTGCAGCGATTGGAAACCGGCATTGCGTTCGCGCGTCGCATCGTCCATGCCCGAAAAAAACAACGGGCCCCATGAAGGGGCCCGTGTCGTACGAGTGCCGGTGAAATCCGATCAGGGCGCGAGCTTGAAGCCCAGGTCCACGCCCCACTTGTCGGTCTCGCGCAGCCATTTCGCGCCGCAATTCAGGCAGCGGAAGTGGTCTTCGCGGCTTTCCTCCCGGCCCTTCTGCGTTGGGTTGGTAAATCCTTGATGTCCCAGGTGCGAATGCGGCGCAACGCCTGCAAGTCCTGGATTAATGCGTTGGCAAGCCAAACACATAACGCTCATTGATGCTTCCCCACAAACAGTGTTAGCAAATTGTAAGGGATTTCACCAATGTCTTTCTATTAAATCGGCGACATAGCAGGAACTAAATTGTTAACGTGATTAGCAAACAACGTTTTGTAACGCCGTCAGGCATGTGTCCAGGTGATAAGGCGAAGTTGAAGGCATATCGGCGCGCGTCACGTTTCCATTTGTATCCAGGCACTCATGCCAGCCGCCAGGGTGCAGGAAGCGGCTGCGAAAGCCGGCCAACGCCGTCTGCAGCGCGGGCAGATCGCCCATCACCGCCAGCGCCCGCAGGTATTCCGTCTGCGCCCAGATCCGGCGCGTAGCGTCGACCACGTTGCCGGACTCATCCAGCGATGCAATCACGCCTGCGGTATCGACACCATGATCGCGCGACCACTGCACGGCGCGCGGCAGCGACTCCGCAAGGTCCAGTCCTTCAAAAACCTGCGCAGATTCATGCACCAGCGACAGCCATTCAAACTGATGGCCGGGCTCCAGCCGGTTCCCGGCGCTGCCCTGCAAAGCTTCCGACACGCATTGCGTCGGCGCATGCACGAAGAACTGGCTGATGCCTTGGGCAAGCTCGCGCAGATGCTGCGCGAACCAGGCGGGCTCGGCCACCTGCGCCGCGGCCAGATAGGCTTCGGTCAGGTGCATCATCGGATTTTGCGCCGGCGGTTTCAGCGGCTGCGAGAAGTCCGCGCTCAGCGCCGCGTGATACAGCGAATCGTCCGTCTTGAAACGCGCCTCGATCGTGCGCGCCGTGGCCAGCATCAGCTTGCGTGCCGATGCGTTGCGGCTGCGCCTGAAATACGCGGAAGCGGCCAGCACAATGAACGCGTGCGTATACAGGTCCTGGGTTTCGTCCAACGGCTGCCCTTGCGCGTCAACGCTGTAGCGCCAGCCGCCGTGCTGGTCCTGGAACACGCGCCGCAGGGATTCGAACAACCGGTCCGCATGCTGCGCGGCGGCCTCGCCGGGCGCCTGCGCGAAGACATACAACTGGCGCGCACAGGCCATCGCGCGATAACGCGTCGCGGGCAGCGGTTCACCGCTGGCAGGATTTAGAGATTCGTAAGGCAGGCCGAGCGACTCGTTGAATCCGCGGCCCAACCACATGGGCAACACGACCGAATCAAAATGCGCCCGCAGCGCGCGGATATCATCCGCAAGAAAGGAATTGGTCTGTGCGGCAGTCATCTTGGAACGACGCATACCCGATGAGGGCCCCAGGTTTTGGAGCAGCAACGATAACCGAAATCGTCGTCGCCATCTCGAGAGTATCCGCCACGTGCTCATGCACACACAGACCGGTCGTGCCGATCAGCTCCGTCCAGGGTGCAAGCCCTATCGGAAGATATTTTCCTCTACCCAGTTTTGCGCGAAGATTTCCGCGCGATCACGAGCTTCGTCCAACGAAGCGCAGTTGCCCAAGTGGGAAAATGCGGCATCCACTTCGGTGCCGCCCTCAGCCGTAACCGTCAGCAATACGCCATATCCGCCGGTATCCATGGCCGCTGTGGAAACGTCGATCAGTACTTCCTGGTCACGATGCTGCATGTGCTACCTCCCAGTCGGTTACCTAAACGCGCGAACCACGCGTGACGTGCGAAGGGACAAAATTTCCCGCGCAAGACAATAGACCTGCAACCGTCACGCAAAGTTCATCTTACTGGCCGGACGCGGGGCCGGATACGTCCGAAAGATGTCAATTCGCACATTCCGTCTCAGGATATGCCTTGCCGCCCAGTGGCGAAGGCATCGAGCACGAAATACTGCGAAAACATTCGCAACCTTGCAGCAATCAGGCTGAAGTGGTCTGAATGAAGAATCTCGTGACTTGCGTAAAGCGGCGATTGCCGTACGGCCGCGATAATCGCAAAGGCCTAGCGCAAATGGATGGCGCCCGGCTCTTCCATGCGAAGCGAGAGCCTGCCCTTGTCGGTGATGAGCCAGCGGCCGTCGGGGCCGGACTCGATGCAGCGCAAGGTCTCCAGTGCTTGGGCGACGTGCGCGGGCACGTCGGTCTGGACCGCGCCGGGCTCGTTATTGTCGGCCACGACGCGCAGCCAATGTCCCAGTTCGCCCTTTTCGAAACGATGCAATGCCATGCGTGGTTCTCTCTTGAATTGCTCAACGATAGCATGCCGGTCAAGCCCCGCCGCCGCGTATCGCAGGCACTCAGGCCAGCAGGCGGGGCACTGACGACGCAAGCAGCGCAACGCCGGATATCGTCAACAGACCCAGTACAACGCGGCGAAACGCGACATCGCTGATGCCCACATAAACGCGCGTGCCCCATAGTGTCGGCACCAGCATCGCGGGCACGATCAGCGCGAACAGCGGCAGCATATCGCGCGTGACCACACCGGTCAGCACATAACTCGCCATCGTGACCATCAGCATCGACAGGTTGAAGTTCTGGATCACTGCGCGCTGCACGTCGCGATCGAAGCCGCGCAAGGTGCACCACAACGTGGGAATCACGCCGGTAAAGCCGCCCAGTCCGCCCATGACGCCGCCAATGGCGCCGGCCACGCCATCGGCCACCTTGCCGCCCACCGTGATGCGCGGAATGCGCGCGGCGAACAGCATGATCGGGCACCAGATGGCGAGCAGCCCGCCGATGAAGGCCTTGAACACCAAGGGATCGAGATGCGGCAACACCTTCACACCCAGCGGAATGCCGAACAAACCGCCGACGATGAACGGCAGCAGATGCGCCATCGCAAAGCCCCGGCGCACGGTGAAGGCTGCCAGCAACTGCCCGGTCAGCGCGCCGAACACCGCCATCGCCGCGGCAAGCCGCGGGTCCACGGTCCAGGCCCAGAACGACATGGCCACCATGCCGAAGCCAAAGCCCGACAGGCCTTGCACAAAGCCCGCGGCCATTGCTCCGACCACGACCACTACATATAACGAGTCCATATCTGCAGCGCGTTCCGCATCACCGGCCGGCACCATTTCCGGCGCACGCCATTCTAGTGCGTTCTAGGAAGGACGCAGCGCAAGCGGCGAACGCCGCAGACGCGTGGCCAGCGCGGAGGCCGCCACGCTGGCGGCGATCAGGGCAAGACCGAGCGCGAGGTCCGCCGAGATGTGCTCGTGGAACACGACCGACGACACGATCAATCCGATCACCGGCACGCACAGCATCGCGATGGAGGTCGCGGCGGGCGGCAGCTTCTGCGTCATGCCCAGCACCACGATGAACGTCAGCGCCGTGGCGAGCGGTCCGGTGTACAGGATCAGCGGCCAAGCCTGCGCATCGCCCAGAAAGGTTGGCGCGCCGTCGCGCATCCATGCCAGCGCGGCCAGCGGGATCGTGGCCATCGCGGTTTGCCACGGAATCATGTCGGCGCCCAGGCGCACGTGGCGGTTGGCGCGCAACTGGATGATGTTGCAGGCCCAGGCAAACGACGCGCCCAGCAGCATCACGAGACCGATGACGGTATGCGCCTGCCACGGACTGAATGCGGGCGCCACGATGACGCCGATGCCGGCGTAGCTGAGCGCTGTCGCCAGCCATTGGCCTAACGACAGGCGTTCCTTCAGGATCAGCGATGACAGCGGGATCACCCAAATGGACGTCGCGTAGGCGATGACCGAGGCGCGGCCGGGCGCCACATACTGCAACGCCCACAGTGCGAGCGCGGTGAACGCGCCCATCTGCAGCAGGGCCACGCCCGCCACCAGCGGCCATTCCTGGCGCGTCGGCAGACGCAGGCGTCCCAGCACCGCAAGCACCAGCACGCTGATCAGCGCGGCGGATCCGAATCGGCTGGCGGCAAGCCATAACGGGCTCATGTGCGCCAAGCCCAGCTTCATGACGGGCCAGTTTCCGCCCCAGATGGCAACCGCACCGGCGAGCGGGAGGAACTTGCGAAGACTGCCTTGCTGACTCATTACTACCCTGCTCTGCCGCTGATTATTCTGCGTTTCGGCCATATGACCAAAGGACGGAACAGTCTATAGGGTAAACCCCAGCATTTTTCACCGCTTTCTGCGCTCATAACCGGCATACTCGGCACAGATGCACTGCCAACCCGCCGCCACAAGGTGACTTATGCCGGAAATCAACCTGGATGCCACCGACATCCGTATCCTCAACGAACTTCAGCGCGATGCGCGGCTCACGAACGTTGAGCTGGCCGCTCGTGTGAACCTGTCCGCATCGCCGTGCCTGGCGCGCGTGCGTCGACTGGAAACCGAAGGGCTCATCGATCGGCGGGTCACGCTGCTGAACGCGCGCAAACTGGGTCTGAAGGTCAACGTCTTCATCCAGATCTCGCTGGACAAGCAGCGCAAGGCCGCGCTGGACGTGTTTGAACGCGAGATCGCAGTGCTTCCCGAAATCATGGAGTGCTACCTGATGTCCGGCGACGCGGACTACCTGATCCGCGCGCTGGTGCCCGATGTCGATGCGCTGGAAAGACTGATCGTCGAACACATCACGCGCATCCCCGGGGTGGCAAGCATCCGTTCCAGCTTTGCCCTCAAGCAGGTGCTCTACACCACCGCCGTGCCGCTTGCCTGACGCCGCATCTGGTATCCATCCGACGCTTGCGGGATTGCGGCGGCAAGCCCACAATGAAAACGCCTGACGCCGGCTTTTTCCCGATCGGCGCCAGCATCCCTCCCATCGCTTAGCAAGGAGCAAACCATGCCCGAAACCGAATGGTTCCCCGGCAATTCGCTACCCGATCGTCAGGGTTACTTTGAAGTGGAGTTCGCCACCGGCGAAACCGAAATCACGCGCTATGGCATGTTGGGCTGGGAGCCCGAAGAAGAGCGCGGCCACATCCTGCGCTGGCGCGGGCTGGATCCGAACATCGAGCAAGCCGAGATCGATCGCGAAGCAGCCTTGCGCAATAACAGCGACAACGTGATCGGCTGACCAGCCGGCACAACCTGCGCGGCGGGTCCATCCCGCCCCACAGCAAAACAAAACGCCGCGGAAGAATCCGCGGCGTTTTGACTGGGCGCTTACCCGATCAGCGGTCGAGTTTCGAGATCTTCGTGCCCGCGAGCGACACGCCGGCCATCAGGCCACCGTTGTTCATCACGAAGCCCACCACCGGCTGCTGAGCCGTGTTGGTGTCGATGCGGCCATTGGCGCCGATGTTGACCACCGCCACCGTCGCGTCCGCACCCACGGTCCAGCCGCTGCTGTTGCGGAACTTGTTCAAGGCGTCATCCGTCATGAAGAGCAAAACCATGGCCTTCGACTGCGCGCCGGCCTGGAAGCCGATCGAGCCCGCCGTCGTGCTGTAGTAGCCCGCATTCTGGCCACCCACGCGCAGCACGCCCTTGCCGTGTTCGGCGCCGACGATGAAGCTGCCGCTCAGCACGTCGGGAAATACCAGCACGCCCTTGGCGCGCGCCACCAGATCCTTGGATTGGGGAGCGGCTTCGTACAGCTTGGCGAGCGTGGCGTTGGCCGCGCTGTTCATCGACTGCCGTTGTTCGGACGTCGAGGCGGCCGGCGACTTGCTAGGCGTGGTCGTAGTGCAACCCGCAAAAACCAAGCCGGCGGCGCCGATGGCGATGGCCATGCCGGTACGGCGCAGAACAGGAAAAGTGTCGAACATGGAGCTCTCCTTTTGTTGTCATACAGGGACAACTGTACCGGGCATTCCAGATCCGACAAGTCAAACGAATGTGATAAACGAAACAAAACACTAGCGGGCGCTAGAGAATTCCGTAGCGAGGTTCACCGGTGTGCTCGTCCACCGACAGGATGCCGGAGAGCACCAGCTCGGCATGGCGCCGCGCAATGGCGGGATCGTTGAAGGTCACGAACCGGGGCAGCGACCATCGCCGCGCAGCCGCCTCACTGCCGTTGCGGCACACCAGTATCTCGATGGCCAGCACGCCGGTCTTCAAGTCGACGACTTCGCATTGCACTTGAAAACCATCGATATGACGCTGTGGCCACCCACTCATGCTGCACCTATGAATTACGACTACCCGGCCGCAATATGCCCCAAAGAAAAAGGCTTGAAAAGCAGTGTTTTTCAGGGGTAAAAACGTACTAATCCACATAGTGCCGAGGCATCTTGAAGTTCGTAAAAATGCGCTCAAAAGCGGCCCTTTTCGCACCCTGCCTTCAAACCGGCAATCGCCGGACATTCCACCCCTCCACCGACGCTCATGACCACACCTGTCTTCGAACCCGATACCGCTCCACTGGAAGTCCTGCCTCGTGATCTGTCCGCCTACCGCGAAGGCAACACCGGCATTCCCTACGTGCACCGCTTCGAATCCGGCAAGCCCGGGCCGCACGTGCTCATCAACGCCATCACGCACGGCAACGAGATCTGTGGCATGGTCGCCGCCACGCATCTGCTGGACACAGGCGTGCGCCCGAAGATCGGCACGCTGACGGTCAGCTTTGCCCACGTCGAGGCCTACGAGGCTTTCGACATTGACCGTCCTTACGACAACCGCCAGCTCGTCCACAACCTGAACCGCATCTGGTCCGCTGCCATGCTCGACGGCGCTGAAGACAGCCCCGAACTGCGCCGCGCCCGCGAAATGCGCCCCATCCTGGACGCCGCGGACTTCGTGCTGGACATCCATTCCACGCGCGCACCCGTGCAACCGTTCTGGGTCTACAACGAGATGGACCGCAACACCGCGCTGGCCGCGGCCGTCGGTTCGCCGCAGGTCCATCTGGTCATGCCGCAAGACAAGTTTCCAGGCACCGGCGTCATGGGCTACGGGCATCACGGTGATCCGCTCTCGAACAGCGGCGGCGCGCTCGTTGTTGAATGCGGCCAGCATTTCGCCCGTTCCGCCGCAGAGCTGGCCACCGACGTCACCCTGCGCTTTCTGGCGCATCTGGGATTGATCGACACGCCGGCCGGCACGCCGGCCCCGCCCACGCCGCAACGCTATCGCCTGCTGGAGGTCCACATGGTGAAGTCCGAAGACTTCACCTTCACTCGCCCCGTCATCGGCTTCGAAACCTTTGACAAGGGCGAGTTGATCGCGATGAACGGCACGGAAGAAATCCGCTCCCCGTGCGATGCATGCACGATCTTCATGCCCACGCGCATGCCGATCGTCGGTCGCGAAGCCGTGTACCTGACGCAGGCGATTTGACGTAGAGGATTCGAGGCGGGTGAGTCGAACCCGCCGTCTTCAAAGATCCGGTATCAGGCGCTTGCCCATGCTGACGACCGCGTCCACCTGAAACCCCAGGCTGTCGTAGAAGCGCTTCACCGCGATGTTGTCGGATCGGATCAGCAGGTTGATCTTCGGACACCCCATCTCCAGCAGCTTGCGCTCAACGGCCCGCATCAGCGCCGTGGCGAAACGATGCCGCCGATATGCGGGCGAAACGGCCAGGTAATTGATCCAGCCGCGGTGACCGTCGTAGCCCCCCATCAACGTTGCCACGATCTCGCCGTCTAGCACGCCCACCAGAAACAGATCGGATTGCACCGTCATCTTGCGCGCAATGTCCTTGCGCGGATCGTTCCACGGACGCGTCAGCCCGCAGGCTTGCCACAGCGCGATCAGCGCCGTCTCGTCGGATGGATGAAAAGGCCGGATGGCGAGGTCTTGATGAGACATGCTTCATTCCTTGTGATGAAAGAACGAAGGCCTTGCGAGACGCCTCGGACGCGGGAAATCCTGAAAACAAAAAAGCCACGAGGGTATCGTGGCCTTCTGAAATAAGCGCCGGACAATCGGCGCCCGAACACGGCTAGCCACTCAACGTAGACGTCGAGTGATTCGTCGGAAATCTGCGCGCGTTGCGGCAGCGATAGGCGATGTGTTCATGCGCAGCAGCATACACGAGGCACGCTTGCGCCGGCAACGCGCAACGAGGTCAATCCGCCTCAGGAGCAGGCAGCGTGCCCTCCATCACTACCACGGCCTGCCCCGCCACGCTCGCCCATACGCCATCCTCGCGCGGCTCGGCATGCGCCAGCAACAAGCTTGCGCGTCCCATGTCCACGCCCTGTCCCACCCGTAGCCGCAAGACGCCCTTGCCCGCAAGCAATGCGCGCAGCGCCGTGACCGCAGCCGTCGCGCTGCCCGTGGCGGGATCCTCGGTCATCCGGCCTGTGAGCATGCGCGCCTGCAGATCGGTGGGCGCGTCCATCGCCTCGCCCGCCGTGTCGGTGGTGTAGATATAGATAGACTTGGCGCCAAGCTGCGGCATCAGGGCCGCGTAACCGCTCGAGTCCGGCACCGCGCGCCGCAACGCGTCGCGATTGGCAAGCTGCACCACCAGAAACGGCAGGCCCACCGACGCCACCATCGGTGCGTGCGTCGACACGTCAATGTGCGCGGCGTCCAGCCGCAGCGCGCTTGCCACCGCATCCACCGGCGCCTCGCTGCCGCGCGACAGCGGCTGCGGCGCGCGCAACTCCGCGCCCTGCAGCCCGTGTTCGCCATATGCCAACGCAATCCGCACCAGGCCGGCTTCTTCTTCGAACACGAAGGCCTGCGGCGCAGGCAGCCCCGCCGCGATCTGCTCGCGCGCCAGCACGACCGCAGTGCCGACATTCGGGTGACCGGCAAACGGCACCTCACGGTCCGGCGTGAAGATACGCACGCGCGCCGTATGGGCCCGGTCCCGCGCCGGCATGACGAAACTGGTTTCCGAATAATTGAATTCGCGCGCGATCCGCTGCATCTGCCGGGTATCCAGACCCTGCGCATCCAACACAACAGCCAGCGGATTGCCTTGATAGGCATGGCCGGTGAACACATCGGCGGTGACGTAACGGTAGCGCATGCAAGCATCCTCAAGAGCCGCCCGAAGCTGGCGGGAAGCGGAAATTGTGCGTGCTCCAGTCCGGACGCGAAAGGCACAGAGCCGCGAATTTGTCCGCATAACAGACAAGGCGCGAGGCCCACGCCGCCGTCACGAGCCAGGTCACGCATGACGCCGGCACCGCCTCGGCTGGTGCGCCCTCACTATTGAAAATCGCTGGGGGCTGGGGAATACTTTGCGTCCCGTGCATCTACTTTTGGAGGGCATTGCCATGCAACGCGAAGACATCCAAAAGCTGGGCGCTCAAGCGGCCCGCGACGGATTGAGCTTGTGGGACTGCCCGTACTATCGGGCGGCCGCCATGCCGGGACACACCGGCGAATCGATCTCGCAATGGCGCGTCAAGGTCGAGGCTTGGGAAGCCGGATGGTTGGAAGCCACCGGCGGTGGCCAGGCCCCGCCCGGAATACGAACACGCTTCTTGCCGCGCGCCATGTCGCGGCTGGTCATTTGATGCGGTGAACGGCGCGGGGCGCATTGCACGGGCGACGGTGACGCCCTCTTCAAACAAGAAAAACTTGACCTGAAGATCCGGCCCCGTTTTTGCCGGCATATACTGTATATTCATACAGTATTTTCCGCTTCACCATGCGATGCACCGTCATCCGAACCCACTACCTTGGCCGCAAACGCCACGACAACGACCCGGCGCACGCGGTCACGGGGACGGTCCGCATGTATTCGATCATGCGCGACGACCTGCGTCGCTACATCAGCGTCATGACGCTCGACACCTTGGCCAAGTTCGGCGCCTCACAAAAAGGCCCCATCCCCGATCTGCTGGAACCCGAACTCCTCACGTTCGGATCGGACCGCGGAATGATGGTGTGCGGCTTTGAAGAAATTGACGGTCAGCGCTATTACCAGGGCTGGTGGATGCAATGGGTGGAGCTCTGAATGCATCGCGTCCACAGGCCCTCGACGCGCTGATCCATCCCGCTATTTCTTCGCGTAACTTTTCTGGACACGAATCGTGATCGCGCTCATCTTTTGGCTTAGGACCTTTCCCTGCAGGAGGCGCGAAATGGATGACCCCGTCCACAGAGCCGGCCAGGAAGCCGCCAGATATGGCGTGCCGCTTTCTGCTTGCCCCCTCATGAAAGAAGCAAACATGCCCGGCCATACCGGCGAATCGCTGCCAATCTGGCGCGCCAGATTGGCCCTATGGGAAGCCGGCTGGCACGAAGAAACCAAAGCCCGCCTCGCTGAACTGCACCGCCGCCGGCTATTGCAACAATCGTTTGATTGAAGGCGCCCGCGCTGCCGCGTGTCCGCCACCTTCGGGAACGCGGTTTGCTGCACGGTAGTCACCGCAGCGGCGTGGTTGTTTTTTCGATCAAGCAGAGGGCGGTTCCGCACACTCCCTCCCTCTTGCCGCTGCGGCCCTGCTGCTTCTTCCTGCAGCTTCTCCCTTCTGCTTCGTACCCCCGCGCGCTTCAAAATTCCTTGATGATCCTGTAGCCGAAACGGGTGCAGACGTGGCCCGTATAGACACGATCACCCATCAACCAGATCGCCCGCACGAAATCCCTTTCAATTGATCAACCCGTCAATATCGAGAATTGTGATCGGTCTGACGATAGGCTCATTCCGATACGCGGGCATCACGCGCTTGCGCTCCGGCGCAGCGTTGGCGGCCTTGGCGCGACAAAGGAATGACAGTGCCGTTATTCTCGGCGGTGACGCTTATTAAGCGGATCGAGTATGCAAATCGCATTGCAGCAAGCGGCACACGCAGTCCGGTGCGAACGATGCTGAAGTGTCGGGCGGCTTATAACGATGCTGAAAGTGTCGGGTGGCTTGAATGGGAAGTGCCCACAAAAGCCGGCCGCAATGAGAAAGGGGGTTAGTGATTATTATCACTAACCCCCTAGGGTATTGCTGGTCGGGACGGCGGGATTCGAACTCGCGACCCCTTGCACCCCATGCAAGTGCGCTACCAGGCTGCGCTACGCCCCGAAAGAAAAAGAGTATAGCAGAACTAAAAAATGTTTGCACGCATTGGTGCAAAAAAAGTGCTGAATACTCAAAAAATTTTGCGCTCTGCGTTCGCTGTTCATCACACTGCATGTGATGAACCAGCGGCGCGAAGCGCTTAGGCACTACGGTGAGCAGCGTGCGTGGCCAAGAAGGCCAGCGCGCGCTGCAGGTACTGATATCAAGCGTTGGATTTCAAGCGATGAGTCGCGGGGAAAGCGGCTCAGGCGGCAGGCGCCGTGTGCGTCGCGTTAACCGCAGCGGGCGTGGTGGCCGCAGTGCCCAATGCATCAGCGAGCATCGCGGACACGTTGCCCAGTTCGGTGCGCAGCGATTGCATCTCGGTGCCCGACAGGCGCACGGCGGCGTCCTGGTCGTGCGGCACATCGCGCGCGTCGCCGAGGCGATTACGCGCGCCGCTGATCGTGAAGCCTTGTTCGTAAAGCAACGAACGGATGCGGCGGATAAGCAGCACTTCGTGATGCTGGTAATAGCGGCGGTTGCCGCGGCGCTTCACGGGTTTGAGCTGCGTGAATTCCTGTTCCCAGTACCGCAACACATGAGGCTTGACGCCACACAGGTCGCTGACTTCGCCAATGGTGAAGTAACGCTTGGCGGGAATGGGCGGTAGGGTAACGGTGGATTCAGTACGTGTCATAAGCGGATTTTATGCGCGCGATGCGGAGGGCGCCGATAACAATTACCGACAAAGCGTATCACTCCGCGGCTTCGGGTGCTGCGGGGACGGCCTGCTCCACCACACTCTTGAGTTTCTGGCTGGCGTGGAACGTGACCACGCGCCGCGCCGCGATGGGAATGGTCTCTCCGGTCTTGGGGTTGCGGCCAGGGCGCGGCGGTTTATCGCGCACCTGGAAGTTGCCGAAACCCGAAAGCTTGACGGAATCACCGCGCGCCAGAGCGTCGCGGATTTCCTCGAAGAACGTATCGACGATGTCCTTGGCTTCGCGCTTATTCAGGCCGACCCGCTCGAAGAGCAGTTCGGCTAGCTCGGCCTTGGTGAGGGTGCGTTGCTCGGCAAGCATACTGGTCCCCATGTTCAGCCACGTTGGCGCGCGCCGTGCGCGGCAACCAGGGCTTCCTTGATGCGCGCGAGGCAATCCGCCACGCGGGCTTCGTCCAAAGTGACCTCAGTGTCCTGTAGCCAGAAACGGAACGCAAGGCTTTTCTCGGCGACCGGTTCGCTACCTTGCGCCTTGTCACGCCACACGTCGAACACGCGCGCATCCTGCACGACGGCCAGCTGTGCGTCGGCCTTGACGGCTGCGGCAACGGTGTCGAGCATGGACTGTACGGTCACGTCTTCATCGACCCACAGCGCCAGGTCGCGCACCACCACGGGCTGACGCGACAGCTCGCGCACCTGCGGCAATTCGCCTTCGGACAATGCGTCCACGTCCAGTTCAAACACCACCGGCGCATGCGCCAGGTCGGCCTGCTGCGCCCAGCGCGGATGCAGTTCGCCGACCCAACCGACCTGCTTGCCGTCGAGGATGACGCGCGCGCCACGGCCGGGATGCAGGGCGGGATGTGCCGCTGCCTCGAAACGCAGGCGGCGGCCGCGTGCGCCGAACAGCGACTCGACGTCCATCTTCACGTCGAAGAAATCGACGTGGCGCGTGGGCACGCCCCACTGCTCTTCCACGGCCGGGCCCCATGCAGCGCCCGCGAGCTTCATGGGCTGGCGCACGCCGGCCACTTGCAGCGGACCGTCCTCGGCCGAGGCATCGCGGAAAAACACGCGCCCCAGTTCGAACAAACGCACGCGCGATTGCTTGCGGTTGGCGTTATGGCGGATGTTGGCGACCAGGCCGCCGATCAGGCTGGAACGCATGACCGACAGATGGCTGGCGATCGGATTCACGAGGCGCACGGGGTTGTCGTTGCCCGCGAAATCGCGTTCCCAGTCGGCTTCAACGAAGCTGTAGTTGACGACTTCCTGGTAGTCCTGGGCGGCCGTCAGGCGGCGCAGCGCATGCGCGCCGCGGCGCACTTCGGGCTGCGAGAACATCTTGGCGCGCGCCATCGGCGGCACGTCGGGAATGCTTTCGAAGCCGTAGATGCGAGCCACTTCCTCGATCAGGTCTTCTTCGATTTCCAGATCGAAACGGAACGACGGCGGATTGACGATGAAGTCATCGCCCTCGACCGAGTAGTCCAGGCCCAGGCTGCCGAAGATCGTGGCGACCTGCTCGCGCGTGACCGGCACACCCAGCACGCGATGGCAACGCGCCAGGCGCATGCGCACCGGAGGACGCTGGGGCAGATTGACGATCTGGTCGTCGATGGGCCCCACCTGGCCGCCGCAGATGTCGACGATGAGGCGGGTGATGAATTCCAGGTGCTCGGGAATGCTGGCGTAGTCGACGCCGCGTTCGAAGCGGTGGCTGGCTTCGGAGCTGAACTTGAAGCGGCGCGCGCGGCCGGCAATGGCTTGCGGCCACCAGAACGCGGCTTCGAGGTAGATGTTCTGCGTGTCCAGCGTCACGGAGGTGGCTTCGCCGCCCATGATGCCGGCCAGGCTTTCGACCTGCTCGCCGGCGACGACCACGCCGACCTTCGGGTCCAGCTTGACGGTCTGGCCGTTCAGCAATTCCAGCGTTTCGCCTTCACGCGCCCAGCGCACGGCGATGTCGCCGCCGATCTTGTCCAGATCGAAAACATGCGACGGGCGGCCCAGTTCGAGCATGACGTAGTTGGAGATGTCGACCAGCGCGGACAGCGAACGCTGGCCGGCGCGCTCCAGGCGCGTCTTCATCCATTCGGGCGTTGCCGCGCGGGCGTTCACGCCGCGGATGACGCGGCCGCCGAAACGGCCGCAGAGGTCGGGCGCCTCGATCTTCACGGGCAGGCGCTCATCGAGCGTGACGGGCACTGCGGCTGCCGTAGGCACCGACAGCGGCGCGCCGGTCAACGCGGCCACTTCGCGCGCAACGCCAAGGATCGACAGGCAGTCGGCACGGTTGGGCGTCAGCTTGAGCGTGAACAGCGTGTCGTCCAGGTCCAGCGCTTCACGGATGGATTGGCCAGGGACCATGTTCGCGGGCAGCTCGAGGAGCCCCGCGTGGTCTTGCGACAGGCCCAGTTCGCGCGCGGAGCACAGCATGCCGGAGGACTGGACGCCGCGCATCTTGGCGACGCCGATCTTCATGCCGCCGGGCAGTTCCGCGCCCACGCGGGCAAGCGGCACTTTCAGGCCGGCGGCCGCGTTAGGCGCGCCGCACACGATCTGCAGGCGTTCGCCGGAGCCGTCGTCAACCTGGCAGACGCGCAGTTTGTCGGCGTCGGGGTGCGGGGCGATCTCGACGATATGCGCAACGACCACGCCGGTGAATGCGGGCGCGGCGGGCTCGGTTTCTTCGACTTCCAGGCCGGCCATCGTGAGCCGGTGCGCGAGTTCATCGGTTGCGATCGGAGGATTGACCAGCGTACGCAGCCAGGATTCGGGAAATTGCATGATCAGCCGTCTGTTATTCGTTGAACTGGCGCAGGAAGCGCAAATCGCCTTCGTAGAACTGGCGCAGATCGTTGACGCCGTAGCGCAACATGGTCAGGCGCTCGAGCCCGGAGCCGAAGGCAAAGCCGATGTAGCGCTCGGGATCCAGCCCGAAGTTGCGCACCACCTGCGGATGCACCTGGCCGGATCCGGAGATCTCCAGCCAGCGGCCGCGGTTGGGACCCGAGGTGAACATCATGTCGATCTCGGCGGACGGTTCCGTGAACGGGAAGAACGACGGACGGAAGCGCACGACCAAATCGTCGCTTTCAAAGAAGCAACGCAGAAAATCGGTGTACACGCCCTTCAGGTCGGCAAACGAGATGTCCTCGGCGATCCAGAGCCCTTCCACCTGGTGGAACATGGGCGAGTGCGTGGCGTCGCTGTCGACGCGATAGGTGCGCCCGGGCGCGATGACCTTGATGGGCGGCTTGTTCATGCGGGCATAACGCACCTGCATGGGGCTGGTGTGCGTGCGCAGCAGCAGCGGCAGGCCGTCCGCGTCGTTCATGTCGACGTAGAACGTGTCCTGCATGGAACGCGCCGGATGATCCAGCGGGTTGTTCAAGGCGGTGAAATTGGTCCAGTCGTTTTCCACTTCGGGGCCGTCGGCCACGTCGAAGCCAATGGAACGGAAGATCTCTTCCACGCGTTCCCAGGTCCGGATCACCGGATGGATGCCGCCCGGCGCGCGACCGCGGCCCGGCAGGGTGACGTCAATGGTTTCGGATGCCAGACGGGCATCCAGCTCCGCCTGCGCCAGTTCGGCGCGGCGCGAGGTCAGAAGCTCTTCGATCTTCTGCTTGGCCTGGTTGATCCGCGCGCCCGCTTCTCGTTTCTGCTCGGGATCGAGCTTGCCCAGGCCTTTGAGCAGCACCGTCAAGGCGCCTTCCTTGCCCAGGAAACGAGCTTTTGCGTTCTCAAGCGCGGCGGCATCGGTAGCCGCGGCGAACCGTTCTTGCGCCTGGGCTACCAGGTCGTCAACCAATCGAGTCATGAAATCCAGCCTTCAAAACGCAAACGGGGCTATTACAGCCCCGTTTGCAGCGATGCGCGATGAGTTAAAGCGCGCGATCAGGCAGCCAAGGCAGCCTTGGCTTGCTGCACGATGGCGGCGAAGCCGGCCTTGTCGCGCACGGCCAGATCGGCCAGGACCTTACGGTCGAGTTCGATCGAAGCCTTCTTCAGGCCAGCGATGAACACGCTGTAGCTGACGCCATGCTCGCGGACGGCCGCGTTGATACGCGTGATCCACAGAGCGCGGAACGTGCGCTTCTTGTTACGGCGGTCGCGGTAGGCGTATTGGCCAGCGCGCATGACTGCTTGCTTGGCAATACGGAACACATTACCGCGGCGGCCACGGTAACCCTTGGCGGCGGCAATGACTTTCTTGTGACGTGCGCGGGCAGTTACGCCGCGTTTGACGCGAGGCATAGTAGATCTCCCTTAGATCAAGCGAAAGGCATCATGGCCTTGACGGAGGCCACGTTGGAGTCATGAACCGCCGCAGAGCCGCGCAATTGACGCTTGGCCTTGGTGGTCTTCTTGGTCAGGATGTGACGCTTGAACGCCTGACCACGCTTGATGGAGCCGCTGCCGCGCACCTTAAAGCGCTTCGAAGCGCTTTTCTTGGTTTTCATCTTGGGCATGATGATTCCCTAAACTAAAACACGCATTGTTGATTTACATGACGCCAGGTGCTTGACGCCAAAGACGCCAAAACTTGTAGACCTGTTGCCACTTCTGGGGGTCGCAACCAACGATCTTTAAAGCACATCGTTGTTCCGCGAGTCTTTCCCGAAGGCGGACAAAAAGCTACCCACATCCGGAAAAGCCTTTGATTATATGGTGATTTCCTGAACTTTGTCGAGTCGGCGAGTGCTTCAGCAACAACGGGCACGGGAGGACGGGATCATACCCCCGTACGCCGGTACTGCACTGCCTGGGCGACGTGGCTGGCCGCCAACATCGCCTGGCCATCCAGATCTGCGATCGTGCGGGCCACCCGAAGCGCCCGGTGCATGGCGCGGGCGGAGCCGGTCAGGCGCCGCATGGCCTGATGCAGCAGCGCCTGCGCGTCGGCATCCATGACGCAGAATTCGTCCAGTTCCGCCCCAGCCAGCGCGGCGTTGATCTTGCCCTGCCGGGCAAGCTGGCGCTCGCGGCAACGGATCACGCGCTCCCGGACAGCCTGAGACGCTTCGCCCGGCGGCGCGGTCATCCAGGCGGGATCGGAAGGCGGCAGAGCCACGTGCAGGTCGATCCTGTCCAGCAGCGGCCCCGAGATCTTGCCTGCGTAGCGCGCCACCTGGTCCGGCGTGCAGGCGCACGCGCGCGCCGGATGGCCTCGCCAGCCGCAAGGACAGGGGTTCATGGCGGCGACCAGCTGGAAACGGGCCGGAAACTGCGCGGCGTGCAGCGCCCGGGAGATGACCACCCTGCCCGCCTCCAGCGGCTCTCGCAGCGCCTCGAGCGAGCGGCGGCTGAATTCGGGAAGTTCGTCCAGGAACAGGACACCGTGGTGGGCCAGACTGATTTCACCGGGACGCGGCCGCCCGCCCCCGCCGACTAGCGCCGCCACCGACGCCGAATGATGCGGCGCCCGGAAAGGCGGCTGGCCAGTGAGCGTGTCGGGCATGCCGGCCATGGCCGCGACGGCCGCAGCCTCAAGCGCCTGGCCACGCTCGAGCGGCGGCAGAAGGCCCGCCAGGCGCGCGGCCAGCATGCTCTTGCCCGCGCCAGGCGGGCCCAGCATGAGCAGACTGTGGCCGCCTGCCGCCGCGACTTCCAGCGCACGCCGTGCGCCCGGCTGACCGCGCACGTCCGACAGGCAAGGAACGGGCGCGGCGGGCGGCCAAGGCGAGGGCACGGCATTGGGCAGCAAGGACGCGCCCGCCGCATGGGACGCCACGTCCGCCAGGCAACGCGCCGACAGGACGCGCAACCCGGGGACCCAGGCCGCTTGCTCGGCGCTGCCGGCAGGCAGGATGAGCGTCGCGTCGGGCGCGTCGCGGGCGACGCTCAGCGCGATCACCAGCGGCGCGGCGACCGGCACGAGCGCGCCGGTCAAGGACAGTTCGCCGGCCAGCACCAGGCGAGACAACGCGGGGTCGGGCGCCCGGGGGTGAGCTTCGGGGTGTTGCGCACTATCCTGCGCTGGCGCCGCCAATTGACCCGAGGCCAGCAACACCCCCAGCGCAATGGGCAGATCAAATCGGCCGGACTCTTTGGGCATGTCTGCCGGCGACAGATTGACGGTGATGCGCCCTGCTGGAAACTCAAAGCCGCTGTTGATGATGGCCGCCCTGACCCGCTCGCGGCTTTCCCGGACTTCGGTGTCAACGAGCCCGACCACGTTGAATCCCGGCAAGCCAGGCCCCAGGTGCGTTTCGACGCGGACCGCATGGGCGTGCATGCCGCTAAGGGCCCTGCTGGCGAGTACGGCAAGCGTCACGGGGGTCTCCGGGATGAGTTCGAGACGCCAGTATCCGCAAAAAACAAACGGCCGCGGAGAGCGGCCGTGACAAAACGATCTCGCACACGGCCCGCGCGGAGCGGGCACGCGGGGTTTGCTTACTTATCGAGTCCCGTCGCCGGGCCCTTGTCCAGACCCGTCAGGCGCTGTTCCATCTGCTGCACCTGGGCGGCCAGCTGATCGACCCGGGCGCGGGTGCGGGCAAGCAGGTCGGCCTGCACGTCGAACTCTTCGCGGGTGACCAGATCCAGTTTGGAAAACGCCTGCGTCATCATGGCGCGGACGTTGCGCTCGACATCTGCCGCGGGGCTGCGCGCGATCAGGTCGGAAATGTTCTTCTGAAGGTCTTCCATCCACTGGGTGCGATTGTTCATATAGGCCTCTCAATGTGCTTGATGGCTCAAGTGTAGTGCGTCGGATGGGTGGTTTCAGGCGGGGCCGGTTGTGCCGCCGCAAAAAAAAGGGCGGGCCGCATGCGGTGACCGCCCTTCAAAGCACAGGAGAAAACCGGGCTGCCTGACGGCAACCCCCTACCAACACCACTAGCCTTGCCGCCGGTCGATCCGACCGCGCAGTGCATCGTCCAAATGCCCGATACACGTCCTGAATCCGATTCAACTCGAGCCCACTCCGGTCAACAAGCCGACCCGTGTAAACCCTCGTATCACGGTCGCACCCCAATTTAGGCAAATTTGAACGCGTTCCCGGCGGGGACCGGAGAGCCGTCCTGGAACACAGAACCGCAGCCTGCAAGGCTAAGCGGCCGATAAAGAGTTCTGCAACCGCGACTACACGCACGCCGAGGCACGCCTTCGCATCAGCGACGCGCGCATTAAATGGCTACAAATCCTTCTCGAGGAACACAAGTGGTTGCAAGTGCCTGCTACGCGTTGTTGCGCACCAAATTGAGGCCGCGCTGCGGTGCATCACGCACCACAACGGTGCCGATCCGCACAACTTTTGCGCCTTTCCCGGGCATCGCCGGCCCAGACCAACATGGCATGGATATTGCTTTAACCACGGAGCGTGCAACCAAGAGAGGAAATGCCATGAAACTCATCATCGCCATCATCAAGCCCTTCAAGCTCGACGAAGTGCGGGTGGCTCTATCCGGAATCGGGGTCCAGGGCCTGACCGTCACCGAAGTCAAAGGCTTTGGCCGCCAGAAGGGCCACACCGAACTCTATCGCGGCGCCGAATACGCCGTGGACTTCCTGCCCAAGCTGCGAGTCGAGGCCGCTGTGCCCGACCACCTTGTCGATCAGGTCATCGAAGCGATCGAACAAGCCGCCCGCACCGGCAAGATCGGTGACGGCAAGATCTTTGCCGCGCCCCTTGAACAAGTCATCCGTATCAGAACTGGCGAAGCCGGCGAAGCTGCGCTGTAAATAAATAAAGACTCAATGGAGCCTGAAAATGGATAAAGCAGATATCTCCTGGTTGCTCGTCTCTACCCTGCTTGTATTGATGATGGCCGTACCCGGCCTGGCCATGTTCTACGCCGGCCTGGTGCGCAGCAAAAACGTGTTGTCCGTCTTGCTGCAAGTGTTGTGCACGTTCGTGCTGGGCCTGGTTCTCTGGTTCATCTATGGATACTCCCTGGCGTTCACCGAGGGCAACGCCTTCTTCGGCGGCCTCTCGCGCGCCTTCTTCTCTGGCATGTTCAACCCGGCGGACGGCACGTACGCCATGTCGAACACGCTGACCGAGTTGCTGTTCGCTTCGTTCCAGGCCACGTTCGCCGGCATCACCTGCGCCCTGGTGGTCGGCAGCTTCGCCGAGCGCGCCCGGTTCTCGGCGGTGCTGGTGTTCACGGTGATCTGGTTCACGTTCGCCTACATCCCCATCGCGCACATGGTGTGGTTCGCCTCTGAAACGGCTCCTGGTCTCTTGAACGCCCAAGGCGCGCTGGACTTTGCCGGCGGCACCGTGGTGCACATCAACGCCGGCGTGGCCGGCCTGGTGGGCGCCTATGTGGTTGGCAAGCGCGTGGGCTACGGCCGCGAAGCCATGCAGCCGCACAACCTGCCGATGACCTTCGTGGGCGCCGCGCTGCTGTGGGTGGGCTGGTTCGGTTTCAACGCGGGTTCGGCCCTGGCCGCCAACGAGAACGCCACCCTGGCCTTCTTCAACACCATGATCGCCACGGCAGGCGCTGTCCTGGCCTGGCTGTTCACGGAATGGGCCATCAAGGGCAAGCCCTCGATGCTGGGCGCCGCTTCGGGCGCCATCGCTGGCCTGGTCGGCATCACCCCTGCCGCCGGCCTGGTCGGTCCGGTGGGCGCACTGATCATCGGCGTAGTCGCCGGCGTGGTCTGCGTCTGGGGCGTGAATGGCCTGAAGCGCATGCTGCGCGCAGACGATGCGCTGGACGTGTTCGGCATCCACGGCGTGGGCGGCATTGTGGGCGCCCTGCTCACCGGCGTATTCAATGCGCAGGTCTTCGGCGGCCCCGGCCTGGCCGAGCCCTCCATGATTGCTCACCAACTGTGGGTCCAGCTGGAAGGCGTGCTGCTGACGATCGTCTGGTCCGGCGTGGTGGCATGGATTGCCTACAAGATCGCCAATGCCCTGTGCGGCCTGCGTGTGCCGGAAGACCAGGAGCGCGAAGGCCTGGACGTCACGAGCCACGGCGAATCCGCCTATCACAGCTAAGTGGTGCAACGCCTCCGCCGTGACCTGAGGCGGGGCGGATTGGAAAATGAAAGAGCCCTTCATCGTGAAGGGCTCTTTTTTTATGTCTGCTTGCTTGGGACGGTGTCAGACACCCGGCGGAGAGAATCGTCAGCTTGTGACGGCGACTCAACGGGTGTCAGACACCTTGCATCTTGGCCACGGTGTCAGACACCTGGATCAGCCAATGCCGCGAAGGACGAATCAGGCCGGGCCGAGGGCGTCCAAATCGACGGGCAAGGCGCGGTTCAGCGCCGACGCCACCTTGATGCGAAGCGCGTTGGAGTGCGCCCGGCGCACCTCGCGCTTGACGTCCAGAAGCTGCTGCGGGTGCATGGAGAATTCGGTCAGACCCAGCCCGAGCAGCAGGCGCGTCATGCGCGAATCGCCTGCCATTTCGCCGCAGACGGCCACCGGCTTGCCCGCGCGCTCGCCGGCATTGATGGTGTTGGCAACCAGGCGCAACACCGCAGGGTGCAACGGATCGTACAGCGACGCCACGTCGTGGTCGCCACGATCGATGGCCAGTGTGTACTGGATCAGGTCGTTGGTGCCAATGGACAGGAAGTCCAGCGCCTGGGCAAAGGGTTCGATCGCGATGGCGATGGCGGGGACTTCGACCATCGCGCCCACCTCCATGTGCGGCGCATAGGCCTGGCCACGGGCGTCGAGTTCGCGGCGGGCGGCCTCGATGGCGGCCTTGGTCGCCACGACCTCGTGCATGTGCGCGATCATCGGGATCAGCAGGCGCACCGGTCCATGGGCGGACGCCCTGAGGATGGCCCGCAACTGAGTCGCGAACATCTCGGGGCGCGCCAGGCAATAGCGGATGGCGCGCTGCCCCAGGGCGGGATTGGTGGCCACGGTGGCCTCGCCGTCCAGCGTCTTGTCCGAGCCGATGTCCAGCGTGCGGATCGTGACCGGGCGGCCTGCCATCACTTTGACGACCGAGGCATAGGCCTCGTACTGCTCTTCTTCGCCTGGCAGATCCGGCCGGCCCATGAAGAGGAATTCGCTACGGAACAGCCCGATGCCGTGCGCGCCGGATGCCAGCGCCAGCGCGGCTTCGTCCGGCAGCTCGATATTGGCGTGCAGAACGATGTCGATCCCGTCCAGCGTGACGGAGGGTTCGTCGCGCAGAAGGCCGAGCTCGGCGCGCTCGTCGGCGTAAGCGGCCTGGCGGCGGCGGTATTCCTGGAGGATGCGGTCGGACGGGTTGACCACTACGGCGCCGACCGAACCATCGATGATCAGCATGTCGCCGTCACGGACCAGTTCGCGCACGTTGCCCATTGCCACCACCGCGGGCACGCCCATGCTGCGCGCCACGATCGCGGTGTGCGAGGTGGGGCCGCCCAGGTCGGTGACGAAGGCGGCGAAACGTCCGCCGCGCAGCCGCAGCATGTCGGCGGGAGAGATATCGTGCGCGACCACGACCAGGGCGTCGTCGCCGCCCATGTGGGACATATCGGGCAGGATCGCCGACGTGCCGGCCAGGACGTGCAGTACGCGCTCGATCACCTGGCGCACGTCCGCCCCGCGCTCGCGCAGGTATTCGTCTTCCATGGCGTCGAACTGCTGCCCCAGGATCTGACCCTGCGTCGTCAGCGCCCATTCGGCGTTGTAGTGGCGCTCGGCGATCAGGGCGAGCGTCTGCTCGGCCAGAAGCGGATCGCCCAGAAGCAGGCTGTGCACGTTCAGCATTGCGCCCAGCTCGCGCGGCGCGTCGGCCGGCAGCGTGTCGGCCAGTTGCAGGAGTTCCTGCTGGGCCGAAGCCAGGGCTTGGGTCAGACGGTCGGTCTCGGCGGGCACGTCTTCCGGCGAGATCCGGTAGTGCGCCACTTCAAGGGCTGCGGCACCCATGACGACGGCGCGGCCGATGGCGTAGCCCTTGGCGACGCCCTTGCCGTACAGACATACAACGGGGCTGGCAGAGCCAGCCCCTTCGGGCGCGCCGAACGCGGGCGCGGGCGAACCGGCCCGTGCCGGGCCGGCTGCTTCAGAAGAATGTCTATTCCTGCTCACCGAATTTGCTGTCGAACAGAGTTTCGATTTCGGAAAGCGCTTGCTCGGCATCGCTGCCGGAGGCTTCCAGCTTGACGGTGACGCCCAGCCCGGCCGCCAGCATCATGACGCCCATGATGCTCTTGGCGTTCACGCGCTGCGCACCGCGCGAAATGAAGATCTCGCTGGCGAACTTGCTGGCAAGCTGCGTCAGCTTGGCGGCGGCCCGCGCGTGCAATCCCAGTTTGTTGCTGATGACAATGTCAGTAGTAGGCATAGGAAAGATGGTGACCGCGGGCTATGCCGCAGTGTTGATCGCAGCCAATCGTCGAACCGATCCTCGGCTTGAAATAATAGCCGACATAATAGGGCAATTTTCTGCCCGTCAGTCTACCCGCAAGACGCCCTGCACCCCGCCGGCAAGCGCCTTTTCGCGGGTTTCCGCCAACGGCAGGTTGCGGTAGGTCAACGCGCGCAGCAGCATCGGGGTGTTGAGTCCCGCGAGCACACAGCACTGGATGCCTTGGGCCTGGGCGTCGGCGACCGCGCGCTTGGAAATATTGGCGGGCGTGGCGCCGATCAGGTCGGTCAGCACCAGAACGCCCGCGCCGTGGTCCTGCTCGAGGATGTCTTTCAGGACGTCCGGCGCCAGGTCGTCCGGCAGATCTTCGGGCAGGATGTCGTGGATCGCCAGCATGCCGTCCAGATCGCCCATGACGTGGCTCGCGCATTCGCGCATTGCCGCGCCCAGGGGCGCGTGCACGACGATCACAATACCCGTGGTCATGTCGGTTCCGAAAAATCAGGCAGCAACGGAGGCGGAGCCGGCGGCCTTGGCCGCCACAGCCTTTTCGAGCGCCTGCACGAACATGCCGGCCACGTCGAAGCCGGTCTGTTCGGCGATTTCCACGAAACAGGTGGGGCTGGTGACGTTGACTTCGGTGACGAAGTCGCCAATGACGTCCAGGCCAACCAGCAGCAGGCCGCGGGCGGCCAGCTTGGGCGCCACGGCTTCGGCGATCTCGCGGTCGCGGGCGGACAACTCCTGCGCGACGCCACGGCCGCCAGCGGCCAGGTTGCCGCGCGTTTCGCCGGCCAGGGGGATGCGGGCCAGGGAATACGGCACGGGTTCGCCGCCGATCAGCAGAATGCGCTTGTCGCCCTTGACGATGTCAGGGATGAAACGCTGCGCCATGATGGTGCGCGCGCCGTTGTCGGTGAGCGTTTCCAGGATGGCGTTCAGGTTGGGATCCTTGGGCTGCAGGCGGAACACGCCCGTGCCGCCCATGCCGTCCAGCGGCTTGACGATGACGTCCTGGTGCTTGTCATGGAACGCCTTGAGACGGGCCATGTTGCGAGTGACCAGCGTGGGCGCGGTGAACTCGCTGATTTCGGTGATCGCCAGCTTTTCCGGGTGGTTCCGGATGGCCGCGCCGCCGTTGAACACGCAGGCGCCCTGCGCCTCGGCGTATTCGAGCAGGTGCGTGGAATACACGTATTCCATGTCGAACGGGGGGTCCTTGCGCATCACGACCGCGCCAAAATCCGCCAGTGGCAGATCCTGGGAGGCGGAATCGCGCCACCAGTCGTGGCCGTGCAGGTCGGCATCGGCGACCAGCTCGATCGGGGTGGTCTGCGCCTTGACGACGCCCGCCTCGATGTAGAGGTCGCCCTGCATGGCCACGCTGAGCGTGTGCCCGCGCGCCACGAGGGCACGCATCATGGCGACCGAACTATCCTTGTACGCTTTGAGCAGCGGCAAGGGATCCAAAACGAACAAAACGTGCATCGCGACACCCTGAACGGACGCCGCCTCCCCTGCTGGGAAGGCGGCTATGCTTTGTGACATCGTAGCGTAGAGCCGGCCAATAAGCGAACCCGCCGGTCACGAGACGGACACGGCGGGTTGCAGGAATGCAAGGCTAGGCCTTGCCTGAACCGGATACGGCGGGCGCTCAGGCTGCCGATTCGGGCTTGCCTGCGGGCACAGCCTTTTTCTTCGGCGCCAGCACCATGACCATCTGACGGCCTTCGAGCTTGGGCATGGCTTCGACCTGGGCAAGCTCCAGGAGGTCGTCGCGCACGCGCTCGAGAACGCGCATGCCAAGTTCCTGGTGAGCCATTTCGCGGCCACGGAAACGCAACGTCACCTTGGCCTTGTCGCCTTCCTCGAGGAAGCGGCGCAGGTTGCGCAGCTTGACCTGATAGTCGCCCTCGTCGGTCGCCGGACGGAATTTGACTTCCTTGACCTGGATGACCTTCTGCTTGGAGCGGGCCTCGGCTTGGCGTTTTTGCTCTTGGTACTTGAACTTGCCGTAGTCCATCAAACGGCAGACCGGGGGCTCGGCGTTCGGCGCGATTTCCACCAGATCCACGTCGTTTTGCTCGGAAAGACGGAACGCGTCGGCAATCTTGACGATGCCCAGCTGTTCTCCCTCCAGACCTATCAGGCGCACCTCGGGGACGCGGATTTCACCGTTGATGCGATTGGCTTTTTCAGTGGCGATGTTGAAAGCTCCTAGAAATGTTAAGCAGCGCTGCTATCAGGTTGATTGACGTCGCGACGGGTGGCAACGTCTTCGGACAACCGGGAGACAAAGTCGTCGAAGGGGATGGCGCCAAGGTCCAGGCCGCCCAGTCCACGTACGGCGACAGTGCCGTTTTGCTTTTCCTTGTCGCCGACGACAAGAATGTACGGCACCTTTTGCAGGCTGTGTTCCCGAATTTTACGAGTGATTTTTTCACCGCGCAAATCGGACTCTACTCTAAAGCCTTGTTTTTTCAGGCTTTGCGTAATTTGGGCTGCATAATCGGCCGAAGGTTCGGAAATGCAGCATACAACTGCTTGCACCGGAGCGAGCCAAGGCGGCATGGCGCCGGCGTGGTTTTCGATCAACATGCCGATGAAGCGCTCGAGCGAACCGAGGATCGCACGGTGCAGCATGACCGGCGGACGGCGCTGGTCGTTCGGGTCCACGTACTCGGCGCCCAGGCGCACGGGCATCGAGAAATCGACCTGGATCGTGCCGCACTGCCAGTGACGGCCGATGGCGTCCTTCAACGTGTATTCGACCTTCGGGCCGTAGAAGGCGCCCTCGCCCGGCGAGATTTCAAATTCGCAACCCGTGCGGCGCAGGCTTTCCATCAGGGCGGCTTCGGCCGTGTCCCAAACTTCGTCCGTGCCGATACGCTTTTCAGGACGCGTGGCGACCTTGTACAGGACTTCGGTAAAGCCGAAGTCGCGGTAGACCTTCTGCAGCAGGGCCGTGAAATCGGCGCATTCGTCCTGGAGCTGTTCTTCGGTACAGAAGATGTGGCCGTCGTCCTGCGTGAAGCCGCGCACGCGCATCATGCCATGCAGCGAGCCGGAGGGCTCGTTGCGGTGGCACTGGCCGAATTCGCCGTAGCGCAGGGGCAGTTCGCGGTAGGAGTGCAGGCCGGCATTGAAGATCTGCACGTGGCCCGGGCAGTTCATGGGCTTCAAGCCATAGACGCGGTTTTCGGACTCGGTCGTGAACATGTTTTCACGGTAGTTGTCCCAGTGGCCGGTCTTCTTCCAGAGCGAAATGTCCAGGATCTGCGGCGCCTTCACTTCCTGGTAGCCGTTGTCGCGGTACACGCTGCGCATGTATTGCTCGACCTGCTGCCACAGGGCCCAGCCCTTGGGATGCCAGAAGATCAGGCCCGGGGCCTCGTCCTGGAAGTGGAACAGGTCGAGTTCGCGGCCGATCTTGCGGTGGTCGCGGCGCTCGGCCTCTTCGAGCATGTGCAGGTAGGCTTCCTGTTCTTCCTTGGTTGCCCAGGCGGTGCCGTAGATGCGCTGGAGCATCTCGTTCTTGCTGTCGCCGCGCCAGTAGGCGCCGGCCACCTTCATCAGCTTGAAGACCTTGAGCTTGCCCGTGGACGGCACGTGCGGGCCGCGGCACAGGTCGATGAACTCGCCTTCGCGGTACAGGCTGAGCGGCTCGTTGGACGGGATCGAGGCGATGATTTCCGCCTTGTACTTTTCGCCGATGCCCTTGAAGAATTCGACGGCGTCGTCGCGCGACCATTCTTCGCGCGTGACGACTTCGTCTTTCTTGGCCAGTTCGGCCATCTTCTTTTCGATGGCGGCCAGGTCTTCCGGCGTGAAGGGGCGCTTGTACGAGAAGTCGTAGTAGAACCCGTTGTCGATCACGGGGCCGATGGTGACCTGGGCGTCGGGGAAGAGCTCCTTGACGGCGTAGGCCAGCAGGTGGGCTGTCGAATGGCGGATCAGATCCAGGCCGTCAGCGTCCTTGGCCGTCACGATTGCCAGACGGGCGTCTTCCACGATGCGGAAACTGGTGTCGACGAGCTTGGAATCCGAGCCGTCGAACGTCACGCGGCCGCCCAGCGCAGCCTTCGCCAGGCCCGTACCGATCGATTGCGCCACTTCGGCGACCGTTACCGGTCCCGGAAATTGGCGCTGCGAACCATCGGGCAATGTGATCTGTACCATCGGGAGTGCTTCCTGGGGTTCTTGGAACTGAAAAACGAAAACAGAAACGAAAAACGCGGCCTGGTAGCCGCGTTCATTTGATTGTCTTGATGAGTCCTACCGCTGACCTGACACGGTGAAACCCGACGCACGAAAAAACTAACGCGACATGGGGCGAAAGTTCCGGGTCGTAGTTCGTGCGGGCGGGAAAAACATGTTTGGGCCTGTTGGTGCGCGCAATGCGAGGCGCGAATCAAGGTGCAGCAAAACAAATGCAGCCGAAATAGCTGCATGGATCGTTGCCGATTGTAGCACCGTTTGCGCGCTGCCCGTGGTGAAAACGCCACGGAGGATTGCAGGGAGCCCTGGGGGGCCACGGTGAGATGTTTAGCGCTGGTGGATCGGTCTGATTTTGGCCGGTTTTGCGACCCAAACGCGCGCCGAACACGTAATCTGCCCACGAATTTCAGGGCCGCGCACGGAAATGCGCCAGCGACCGCCGCCTCGTGGCTGCGCGGATCGCCCTGGACCCCAATCCGATCGTGGAGCAACGATGAATCGCGTTTCAGAGACTGCAAGCCAGATGACCGGCGGCTCGCTTCACGGCCCGCTTATCGCGCCGGCGGACGGCTTTGAAATCCAAAAGCACCTGTTGTTGTCGCGGCCGCCACCGGTTATCCGCGTCGCGGTCCTGGACGACCATCCCGTGGTTGCGCTGGGCATTGGCGCGTTCCTGGAAAGCCGCCCGGGCTTTCATGTGGTTCACCGCGAAACCTCGGCGCGCGCGCTGCTCGAAAAACTGGCGAAGCATCCCTGCGATGTCGCGCTGATCGACTTCTATCTGCCGCTGGAACCCGTCGATGGCGTCAATTACCTGCGGCGGGTGCGCCGCTATCACCCCAACATGGCGGTCATCACGTTTTCGGCCGGCAACCGCCAGGAGACCGAGTACGCGGCCTATCGGGCCGGCGCCGCCGGCTACCTGGCAAAGCAATGGGGTCTGGTCCTGCTGCCGGACATGATCCGCGGCGTCGTCGAGGCCAAAACGCCTTTCCTGACGGTGGAGGACGGAGAAATCCGCGGCATGGAGCCGACGGCCCCGCACGCGCTGCTGACGACGTCGGAAGTGGAAGTGCTGCGTCACATCAGACAAGGCCTGTCGGTGACGCAGATCGCGGGGCGGCTGGTGCGCAGCAAGAAGACGGTCAGCACGCACAAGCGCCGCGCCATGCGCAAGCTGGGGCTGTCCGATGACTTGTCGCTGGCGCTGTACCTGCGCGACAAATTTGCGGAATGAATGCGCGGCCCCAAAGGGCCGCGCGAGCGATCAGATGATGCGGGAGTACGTGGCGGTGGGAATGGCCGAGCGCAGGTATTTGTCGAAGGCCATGGCCACGGCCCGCACGAAGTACCATCCCAGGCCCGTGACCCGCAGTTCGCCCAGATGCAGATTCACCAGGCCCAGTTCGGCCAGGCTGGCCACTTGCGAGAGTTCGCGGCTGAAGTAGTCGCCGAACCGCAGGCCATGCTTGGCCTCGATGCGGGCGAAGTCCACGCGGCCCTGGCACATGATGTCCATGATGACTTCGCGGCGGACCAGATCGTCGGGGCTAAGCGCCAGACCGCGCTCGACGGCGAACTTTCCGGATTCGATGGCCGCATAGTATTCGTCGAGAATCTTGGCGTTCTGGCTGTAGGTGTCGCCAATGCGGCCGATGGCCGACACGCCCAGGGCGATGAGGTCGCGGTCCGGCTGCGTGCTGTAGCCCTGGAAATTGCGGTGCAGCTCGCCGCGCTGCTTGGCAATGGCCAGCGCGTCGGAGTTCAGCGCGAAGTGGTCCATGCCGATATACGTGTAGCCCTGCCCCAGGAAGCCCTGGATGGCGGAACTGAGCAGGCCGACGCGCGTGGCGCGGTCTGGCAGGTCGGCTTCTTGAATGCGGCGCTGCGGCTTGAAGCGCTCGGGCAAATGCGCGTAGGCATAGAGCGCGATGCGGTCGGGGCGCAGTGAGATGACTTGCTCGATGGTCCGGGCGAAAGATTCGGTGGTTTGCAGCGGCAGGCCGTAGATGAGGTCCACGTTGACCGACGCATAGCCCAACGCGCGCGCGCTATGCATCAACGCGGCAACGTCTTCGTACGATTGGACCCGATGCACCGCGACCTGCACCCGTTCGTCGAAATCCTGCACGCCGAAGCTCAGGCGGTTAAAGCCCAATTGCTGCAGGAAAGCCAGGCGCTCGGGCGTTGCGGTGCGGGGATCGACTTCGACGGAAATCTCGGCATCGGGCTCGAAGCGGAAGGCGCCGCGCAGGTCGCCCATCAGCCGCGCCAGTTCTTCGTTGGACAGGAACGTGGGGGTGCCGCCCCCGAAATGCAACTGCGACACCGGCACGCCGGGCCCGAGCTCCTGCACATGCAGGGCGATTTCTTGAGACAGGGCATCCAGGTAGCGAGCGGCGCGATCGTGGTGGCGCGTCACTACCTTGTTACAGGCGCAGTAATAACAGACCGATTCGCAGAAGGGAATGTGTACGTAAAGCGACAGCGGCTCGGCCGGACTGGTTGCGCGCCGCTGCTGCAGGGCGAGGCGGTAGTCCTGCTCGCTGAAGCTGCCGTGATAGCGGTCTGCGGTGGGATACGAGGTGTATCGCGGCCCGTTCTTGTCCAACCGGGCCAGCAGTTGGGGAGGAAAAAACGGCTCGGCGGTGGCGGGCGCCGGCGATTCCGAAGATTGAGGGCGTAGAGCGGCTTGCATAACCCGGATTATTCGCCTGCCCCGCCCCCGGCACATTGATCTTGCGCAAACGGCGAGCACCGCGTCTGCCGAGGGGCAAAGACTTCCCATACGTGCCTGCCGCAGACCCCGCCCCGTAAAATGCCGCGATTCCCGCAGCAAACAAGGATCATGCAATGGAAACCGAACTGGAAGGCCGCCTGCTGGCCATGCGCCAGGCGCTGGCGATCGCGATCGCCCTGTCCACCCGCAGCAGCCCCCAGGCCACCGACATGGCGCTGGAACTTCTGGGCGACCTGAAGACCAATCTGGACAACACGCCGGCGGACAGTCCATTCGGCAAGCCGGAATGGGTGGTGGGCGCCCACGACGAACTCGACGGCATCGCCCGGCTGGTGCGCGCGTTTACGCAAACGCCCGAGCCGGACGACGCCGCCTGACTGGCCTGACCACCAGACGAACAGCGGGGGTATCCCTCACATCGTTTTCCCTGAAAGCGGCGGTTTTCCCTTTTGTTTCAAAGGCGAGGTGCCTATATTGGTGGCCTGACCACCAGGCCAACCCTTTGTGCAGACCGCCCGATGAGCACCTTCCAAGCCGTCGCTGTCACCCGCCTGTATCGCATGATCGCCGACCAGATCGCGGGACGCATCCGGGCCGGCGACTTCCCGCGCGGCCGGCGGTTGCCGTCGGAACGGGATCTGGCCGAACAATTGCAGGTCAGCCGCGCGTCGATCCGTGAAGCGCTGATCGCCCTTGAGATCGAGGGCTACGTTGAAGTCCGCGTCGGCACCGGCGTATTCGTGGCCGACAAGGAAGGCGGCGGCGCCGCGTGGGCGGCCGGGCCGAACGCCAGTGCGGCGCAAAGCGCCGCCGACGACATCGGGCCGTTCGACCTGCTTGAGGCCCGCCTCATCATCGAACCCGAATGCGCCGGCATGGCCGCCCAGCACGCCACGCCCGCCCAGCTTGCGGCGATCGTCGAGGCGCATGAGGGCATGTCCCTGACGGATTCGCCGGGACGGCACGACCGCGAGTTCCACGGCACGATCGCCGCCGCCTGCGGCAACGCCGCGCTGGCCGCTGCGGTGGGCCATCTGTGGAACCTGACCCAGTCCAGCTCGGTGTACCGCCGGATGCAGGACTACTTCGTCGACGCCAAGGTGTGGGCCGTTGCCCACGCCGAACATCAGCGCATCCTGACCGCGATCGTGGCGCACGACCCCATCCGGGCGCGCCACGCCATGCACGCACACCTGCTTGGCATCCTGGCGCGCCTGCGCGAGGACTTTGGCGACGTTTCCAACCCCCGAGGCGACCTATGACGACACCCACCCTGTCCATCAACGGCAACCGGCTATGGCAGTCCCTGATGGATCTTGCGCAGATCGGCGCGACGCCCAAGGGCGGCAACTGCCGCCTGGCGCTCACCGCGCTCGATGGCCAGGGGCGTGATCTGGTGACCGGCTGGATGCGCGATGCCGGCATGACGGTGCGCGTGGACCAGGTGGGCAACATCTTTGCCCGGCGCGCGGGCCGCGACGACAGCCTGCCGCCCATCATGACGGGCAGCCACATCGACACGCAGCCCACGGGCGGCAAGTTCGACGGCTGTTACGGGGTGCTGGCCGGGCTTGAAGTCATCCGCACCCTGAACGACGCGGGCGTGCAGACCGAAGCCCCGCTGGAAGTGGCCATCTGGACCAACGAGGAAGGCTCGCGCTTCGTGCCCGTCATGATGGGTTCGGGCGTATTCGCCGGCAAATTTCCGCTGGAGACGGCGCTGTCGGCCCGCGACGCTCAGGGCATCAGCGTGCGCGACGAGCTTGCCGCCATCGGGTATGCGGGCGCCGATCCCGTGGGCGGCCGCCCGGTCGATGCGTACTTCGAGGCGCATATCGAACAGGGCCCGATCCTCGAGCATGAAGAAAAGACCGTCGGCGTGGTGACGGGGTCGCTGGGCCTGCGCTGGTACGACGTCACGGTGACCGGCATGGAAATGCACGCCGGTCCGACGCCCATGGCGATCCGCCGCGACGCCCTCTTTGCCACCAGCTTTTTGCTCCAGGCTGTCGTGAACATTGCCAATTCCCACCAGCCGCACGGACGCGGGACCGTGGGCGAGATCCACGCCCATCCGGGCTCGCGCAACGTGATCCCGGGCCAGGTGCGATTCACCACCGACCTGCGCCACGAAGACGAGGCGACTTTGACCCGCATGGACCAGGATTGGCGGCGCGTTTGCGACGACATCGCCGTCGCGCACGGCGTGCACGTCGACGTGAAGGACGTGCAGTATTTCCCGCCGACGCCGTTCGATACGGATCTGGTCGACAAGGTGCGCAAGGGCGCCGCGAACCGTGGCCTGCCCGCCATGAACATCGTCACTGGCGCGGGACACGACGCCGTCTACATGGCCGCCGTCGCGCCCACCGCGATGATCTTCGTGCCGTGCAAGGACGGCATCAGCCACAACGAAATCGAAGACGCCCGGCCCGAGCATCTGGAGGCCGGTTGCAACGTCTTGCTCGACGCCATGGTGGCGCGAGCCAATGGCGCCAGTTAGCGCCCTGAATGATTTGACCTAGCCGTAGCCAGCACGCCTGATTCGTCCAACTAAAATGCAAAGGGGAAAAACTTGCAGCCGGACACTCACCGCACCGCCGCCGACCACGCCGCCCTCGCCGCTCTGGCGAAGCACCACTAATTTCTCCGCATTGGTGCGCGGCGCCTTAACCAGCACCTGAACGAAGCATTGTTGCAGCAGCTCCACCCGCAGTACCCGAGAAACGCAGGTGGCATGAGGTTTGCTTGATTCGGCACGGCATTCGCCGCGTCCGAGCGGCCGCCTGTCCGACCCTTTCCAGCCCGGAGGCTCGCAGTGAAATCGAAAAACTGGTTTTCCCTAAGCATCGGCGCAATGGTCCTTGCGGCCGCGCTGCCCGCCACGCAAGCGTTGGCCCAGACCAAGGGCGGCACGCTGAACATGATCGTCCAGCCCGAACCGCCGGTCATCGTGACGGCCATCAATCAGCAGGGGCCGACGCAATTCGTCGCGGGCAAGATCTACGAAAGCCTGCTGACCTACTCCACCGACTTGAAGCCGCAGCCTGGCTTGGCCAAGTCCTGGGAAGCCGCCGCGGATGGGCTGACCTACACCTTCCATCTGCAGGACAACGTGAAGTGGCACGACGGCAAGCCCTTCACGTCCGAAGACGTCGTGTTCTCGCTGGCGGAAATGCTGCCAAAGACCCATGCCCGCGCCCGCGTCATCCTGAACAAGTTCGTCGATTCCGTGCAGGCGCCGGACGCCAAGACCGTGGTCATCAAGCTGAAGACGCCGTTCCCGGCCTTCATGCTGATGTTCGAACCCGGCTTTGCGCCGATGATGCCCAAGCATCTGTATGCCGGCACGGACTACATGACCAACCCCGCCAATCAGAAGCCCGTGGGCACGGGCCCGTTCGTCTTCAAGGAATGGAAGCGCGGCGAATACATCAAGCTGGCGCGCAATCCGGACTACTGGAAGCCGGGCAAGCCCTACCTGGATGAACTGGTGTTCAACGTGATTCCCGATGCGGCCTCGCGTGCCGTGGCGTTTGAGCGCGGCAGCGTGGACGTGCTGCGCGGCGGCGACGTGGACAACGTCGACATCAAGCGCCTGCGCGGCCTGCCCAACGTGGAATACACCACCGCGGGCTGGGAGATGTTCTCGCCGCAGGCCTACCTGATCTTCAACATGCGCAAGCCGCCCTTCGACAATCTGAAGGTGCGCCAGGCGGTCATGGCGGCGATGAACCGCAACATGGTGGTCAACAACATCTTCTTCGGCCTGGGCAAGGTGTCGACCAGCCCGTTCGTGACGACCGAGATGTTCTACGACAAGAACATGCCGCCGATGCCGTTCGACATGAAGAAGGCGCGCGCGCTCATCAAGGAATCGGGCATCAAGCCGGGCGACTACACGATCCGCCAGCTGAGCTTCCCGTACGGCTCGACCTGGGACCGGCTGGGCGAATACACCAAGCAGGCGCTGGAGCAGCTGGGCTTCAAGGTGAACGTGGAATCGACCGACGCGGGCGGCTGGGCCAGCCGCACCGGCAACTGGGACTTCGACCTGACGACCACCTTCACCTACCAGTACGGCGATCCCGCGCTGGGCGTGCAGCGGCTGTACATCTCGTCGAACATCGTCAAGGGATCGCCCTTTGCCAACGTGCAGGGATACAGCAACCCCGAGACCGACAAGATGTGGGAGGCCGCCGCCTCCGAGGTCGATCCGGCCAAGCGCCAGGAGCTCTACACCAAGATCCAGACGACGCTCGTCAACGAAGTCGCCAATGGATTCCTGGTCGACATGGAGTTTCCCACCCTGTCTCGCGCAAACGTGAAGAACCTGGTCAAGACCGCCATCGGTCTGAACGAGTCGTTCGACGACGTCTACATCGAGAAGAAGTAAGCGCTGCCAAGGCGTTGCCGCGGGATCGTCCGCGGCAGCGCCCGGCTGCGCGATGGGCCCGCTTGCCGCCGGCAAAGCCCGTCCTGAAAGGACCCGAGCATGAGATTCCTGTCTTTCCTGCTTTCCCGCATCGGCAAGGCCCTGGTGGTGGTGCTGGGCGTGGTGATCATCAATTTCTTCCTGATACGGCTGGCGCCCGGCGACCCCGCCGCCGTGCTCGCCGGCCAGGCCGGCGCGGGCGATGCCGCCTACGTGGACCAGCTGCGTGTCGCTTTCGGGCTGGACAAGCCGATCCTGACGCAGCTCCTGCTTTATCTGAAGGGCGTGGTGCAGCTGGACCTGGGCTTTTCGTACCGCAACCACGTGCCGGTGCTGGACCTGATCGTCGAGCGGCTGCCCGCCACCTTTCTCCTGATGTCGTGCGCCTTTGTGTTTTCCATCGTGCTGGGCGTGCTGCTGGGCGTGGTGGCTGCCAAGGCGCGCTACCGCAACAAGCGCCGCTGGATCGACAGCTCGGTGATGACCGGCGCCCTGCTCCTGTACGCCACGCCGCTCTTCTGGCTGTCGCTGATGGGCATCCTGCTGTTTTCGGTGGTGCTGGGCTGGCTGCCGGCGTTCGGCATGGAAACCGTGGGCGCCAACCTGACCGGCTGGGCGCGCGCGGGCGACATCGCCCTGCATCTCATCCTGCCGACGGTGACGCTGGGCTGCTTCTTCATGGCCGTCTATGTGCGGCTGACCCGCGCGTCGATGCTGGAGGTGATCGGCATGGACTTCGTGAAGACGGCCCGCGCCAAGGGCGTGAGCCCCAGCCGCGTGATCCGCGCGCACGTGCTGCGCAACGCGCTGCTGCCGGTCATCACGTTTGCCGGCATCCAGCTCGGGCAGATGGCGGGCGGCGCGGTCCTGACCGAAACCGTCTTCGCGTGGCCCGGCATCGGCCGTTTGATGTTCGACGCGCTGCTGCAACGCGACTACCAGCTCCTCTTGGGCATCTTCCTGGTCACGTCCATCATGGTCGTCGTCTTCAACCTGTTGACCGACGTGCTGTACCGCCTGATCGATCCGCGCATCGGCGCGGGTGCGCAGCAAGGAGCCTCCGCATGAAGTCATTTGCCCAACGCTACATGCGCAATTACGGAGCGGTGGCCGGCCTGGTCATCATGCTGATCGTGGTGGCCGTGGCCCTGGCGGCCCCCCTGCTGTACGAGGAATCGCCCTGGATGATGGTGGCCGATCCGCTGATCCCGCCGTTCACCAATGCGGACTATCCGTTCGGCACGGACATGCTGGGCCGCGACATTACCGCGGGCCTGGTGTGGGGCGCGCGCGTGTCGCTGATGGTGGGTCTGCTGTCGACCGCGGTGGCGCTGCTGTTCGGCATCCTGGTGGGTTCGGTGGCCGGCTATTGCGGCGGCCGCGTGGACGACGCGCTGATGCGCTTCACCGAATTCTTCCAGACCATTCCGCAACTGGCCATGGCCGTGGTGCTGGTCGCCATCCTGAGTCCATCGGTGTACTCGATCATGGGCGCGATTGCCGTGGTGTCGTGGCCGCCGGCCGCGCGGCTGGTGCGGTCGGAGTTCATGACGCTCAAGCAGCGCGAATTCGTGCAGGCGGCCATCGTCATCGGTCAGACGCCAGCGCGCATCGTGGGCACGCAGATCCTGCCCAACGCCATGTCGCCCATCATCGTGTCGGCCTCGTTCATGGTGGCAACTGCCATCCTGACCGAGTCGTCCCTGTCGTTCCTGGGCTTGGGGGACCGGAATCTGATGAGCTGGGGCTTCATGATCGGCGCGGCGCGCACGATGATCCGCGAAGCATGGTGGATGAGCGTGTGGCCCGGCGTCGCCATTTTGCTGACCGTGCTGGCCATCAACCTGATCGGCGAAGGCCTGAACGACGCCCTCAACCCGCAACTGCGCAAGCGCGGCGAATAGGAGGCCGGCATGACTGAAACCGCAGAATCGACGCCGCTGCTGTCCATCCAGAACCTGACCATCGCGCTGCCCAAGGGCGGCGACCGCCCCTATGCCGTCGAGAACGTCTCGTACGACATCCGCGCGGGTGAAATCCTGTGCATCGTCGGCGAATCCGGGTCGGGCAAGTCCATGAGCGCCAACGCCATCATGGGACTGCTGCCCGACTACCTGACGCCGCAGCAGGGGCGCATCCTGTTCCGCGGCCAGGATCTGCTGCAGCTGGACGAACCGGCGCTGCAGGCCATGCGCGGCAAGGACATGGCGATGATCTTCCAGGAGCCGCTGTCGGCCCTGAACCCGCTGATGACGGTGGGCGAGCAGATCAGCGAGGTGATGCGCGTGCATGACGCCTACCCCGGCGCCGAGCGCTTGAAGCGCACGCTGGAACTGCTGGAATTCGTAGGCCTGCCGGATCCGGCGACGCTCTATCACGTGTACCCGTTCCGCTTGTCCGGCGGTCAGCGCCAGCGCGTGATGATCGCGATGGCACTGGCGCTGGAACCCGCGCTGCTGATCGCCGATGAGCCCACGACCGCCCTGGACGTCACCACGCAGGCGCAGATCCTGGCGCTGATCGCGCGCATCCAGAAGGCCAAAGGCATGGGCGTGATGTTCGTCACGCACGACTTCGGCGTGGTGGCCGAGATCGCGCACCGCGTGGCCGTCATGGAGAAAGGCATCCTGGTCGAACAAGGCCCGGCCAGCGAGGTCCTCAACCGCCCGCGTCATCCCTATACGCAGCGCCTGATCGCGGCGGTGCCGCACCGGCGCGGCGAGGAACGCGCCGGGATCGCGGACGACCGCCCGGTGCTGGAAGTGAAAGACCTGAAAAAGACCTACGTGATCGGCCACGGCTGGCTGGGCAACAAGCGCGAAGTGCACGCGGTGGACGGCGTGAGTTTTGCCGTGCGGCGCGGCGAGACGCTGGGCATCGTGGGTGAATCCGGATCCGGCAAGTCGACCATCGGAAAATGCCTGCTCAAGCTGGTTGGCATCAATGGCGGCCAGTTGCTGTTCAACGGTCAGGACATCGCCACTTTGCCCGAGTCGCGCTTTCGGCCGATGCGGCACGAGATCCAGATGATCTTCCAGGACCCGTTTGCCTCGCTCAACCCCCGCCACACCGTGGGCCGCATCATCAGCGACGGCCCGGTCGCCAACGGCGTGGCGCGCGCGCAGGCCGAGGCCCGGGCGCGCGAGCTGCTGTCGCTGGTGGGCATGGACCCGTCCGCGTTCGATCGCTATCCCAACCAGTTTTCGGGCGGTCAGCGCCAGCGCATCGGCATCGCCCGCGCCCTGGCGCTGGAACCGAAGGTGCTGGTGGCCGACGAATCGGTCTCCGCGCTGGACGTGTCGGTGCAGGCGCAGGTGCTGCAACTGCTGCACGACCTGCAGCAGCGGCTGAAGATTGCGCTGGTGTTCATCACCCACGACCTGCGCGTGGCAGCGCAGATCTGCAATTCGGTGCTGGTCATGCACCGCGGCAAGGTGGTCGAGTACGGGTCACCGGCGCAGATCTTCGACAACCCGCAGCACGCGTACACGCGCCAGTTGATCGCCGCGGTGCCGGGCCAGCATTGGGACCCGACCAAGGCGCAGGCCGCTTGACCGCAATTCCGTCATCGCCAATCAGGAGAACCCCATATGCAACGCCCCGCCGCAATCCCCACCGTGCAGATCGACAACGAGCAGGTCACCGTTACCGAGTGGCGCTTCCCGCCGGGCGGCGAGACGGGTTGGCACCGCCATGGCATGAACTATGTGGTGGTGCCGCAGACCACCGGCCCGCTGCTGCTGGACACGCCCACCGGCCAAGTCACCAGCCAGCTCACCACCGGCGTGGCGTACTACCGGCCGGTCGGTGTCGAGCACAACGTCATCAACCCCAGCGACACGGAATTCGTGTTCGTCGAGATCGAACTGAAGCGGGCATGAGCCCCGCGCATCTGGCATTGACCTGGACGGTCTGAGCGAGGATATCCATGAAGGCGTTTTTTTCCGAAGAACAGCTGCTGCATTCGCCCCGCCAATTCATGCGGCTGGGCCGCATCAGCGCCCCCACCGACCTGCCATCGCGCGCCGAGAACCTGCAGCAGGCGCTGGCGGCGCGCGGCATCAAGGTCGAAGCGCCGGCCGACTACGGCCGCAAGCCGCTCGAACATGTCCACAGCGCGGATTATCTGGACTATCTGCAGACGGCCTTTGCGCGCTGGCAGGCCCTGAAGGCGCCGGGCGTGGATCCCGGGCCGGAAGTGCTGCCCAACCTGTCGCCGTACTACAACGGCCGCATAGATGCCGCCGGGCGCGGCCCCTGCCCCTCGCCGTCCATCGTGGCGCAGACCGGGTACTACCTGAGCGATCTGTCCTGCCCCATCGGGCCGCAGACCTGGCGCTCGGCGCTGCGGTCCACCCATAGCGCGCTGGCGGCGGCGGACCATGTGGCGGGCGGCGGCGGCGTGGCGTACGCGCTGTGCCGGCCGTCTGGCCATCACGCCCATCGCGACCGCGCGGGCGGCTTCTGCTACCTGAACAGCAGCGCCGCCGCAGCGAGCCGGCTGCTGCAGACGTGGTCCAAGGTGGCGGTGCTGGACGTGGACGCGCACCACGGCGACGGCACGCAAAACATCTTCTATCACCGGCCGGACGTGATGACCGTGTCGCTGCATGCCGATCCGGCCGGCTACTACCCCTTCTACACCGGCTACGCGCACGAACGCGGGTACGGCGCGGGAGAAGGCTTCAACCTGAACCTGCCGCTAGCGCACGGCTGCGGCAACCCGGAATTCCTTCAGGCACTGGATACGGCCCTGGACGCCCTGGCGGGATATGCGCCAGAGGCGCTGGTTTTGCCGCTGGGGTTCGACACTTACAAGGACGATCCCATCAGCGTGCTCCGGCTGGACATCGACGCCTACCGCGACATCGGCGCGCGCGTCGCGAGCCTGGGCGTGCCGACGGTGGTGGTGCAGGAAGGCGGCTACATGGTCGAGGCGATCGGGCCGGCGCTGGATGCGTTCCTTGAGGGCTTTGGCCGTGGCGGCAAATGAAGGCGCGCGCCAGACCGGCATCCTGCTGTTCTTCGCCGCGCTGGTGGCCTTTGCCACCTTCGACGCGGGCGCCAAGCAGTTGCTGGAACGCTATCCCGCGCCCTTCCTGAACGTGATGCGCTACCTGGCGGTGGTGACGCTGGCGATGGGCATGCTGTGGCGCCACGGGCGCGGCCTGCGGCTGCGCGACGCGCCGGAAAAGCCGCTGCTGGTGCTGCGCGGCGTCATGCTGGCCACGGTGGCGACCTGCTTCATGACCGCGCTGATCTGGATGCCGTTGTCCGAAGCCACCGCCATCTACTTCACGGCGCCGCTCATCATGGTGGCGCTGTCGCCGTGGATGCTGGGCGAACGCGTCCGTCCGGCGCAGTGGGGCGCCGTCGCCGCCGGCTTTGCCGGCATGCTGCTGATCGTGCGGCCGGGCGGCGACCTGCCCCTGCTGGGCACGCTGCTGATGGCGGTGTCGGCCGTCAGCTACGCGATCTTCCAGGTGCTGACGCGCAAGCTGTCGAACAAGGTGCCGGGGCCGGTGCAGTATGCGTACACGGCGTACATCTGCCTGATCGTGACCGCGCTGCCCGCGCCCTTCTTCCTGCCCGACCCCTGGCCCGGCGCGGCGGACACCGCCATCATCCTTGCGCTGGGCGCGTGCAGCGGCCTGGCGCAGATCCTGCTGATCGCCGCCTTCCAGCGCGTGCCGGCCGCGACGCTTGCGCCCCTGAACTACTTCCAGCTGCTGCTGGCGCTGGGCTTCAGCACGTTCTGGTTCCAGCGCCCGCCAGACGCGCTGGCGCTGGCGGGCATGGGGTTGATCATCGCGGCCGGGATCTTTCTGGCGCGGCGCCCGCTCAGAACTCCATCGACGCCGACAACATGAACGTGCGCGGTGCGCCCAGCGCCAGGCTCGACAGCTGAGGCATGCCCCAGTACGCCTTGTTCGTCAGGTTGTTGATGGCGGCGCGCAGCACCACCGGGCGGTCGGCCACCCGCGTGGCATAGCGTGCGCCCACGTCGTACGTCGTGCGGCCGCCCACCGACAGCGAGTTGTCCGCGCTGATGTACTGCTTGGACACCGAGGTCGCGTTGGCGGTCAACGTCAGCCCCTGCACCACCGGCACGTCCCATTCCACGCCGAGCTTGCCCTGCAGCCGGGGGATGCCGGTGGCCTGCTTGCCCTCATTGGCCGCGACGGCGGCTTTGGTGACCTTGGGATCGATGTAGGCGACGCCGCCGATCAGGCGCACGCCACGCAGCGGTTCGCCGAAGAAGCCCCATTCCACGCCCTGGTTGCGCTGCTCGCCGCCGAACGAGAACACGTTCGTGACCGGATCGGTGTAGCTGCTGGGGCGGTTGATTTCAAACAGCGCCAGCGTATGGGTGAAGTCGCCCAGGTCGACCTTCAGGCCGATCTCCTTCTGCTTGGTCTTGAAGGGCGCAAAAAGCTCGCCTGCGTTGGCCGCGGTGGCGGGCGCGGACTGCCCCTTGGAGAGACCCTCGATGTAGTTGGCGTACACCGAGATGTTGTCCGTGGCCTTGACGAGCAGTGCGGCGGCGGGCGTCGTTGCGTGCGCGTCATAGCGGCTGGTGCGCGCGCCGGTGGCAACGCTGAAGCTGTCGGTGCGGACCTCCTGGCGGCGCGCCCCCAGCGTCAGTTGCACCCGGTCCTCGGCAAAGGACAGGGTGTCGGCCAGGCCATAGCTGATCATGCGCGTCTTGCTGTGCATGATCGGCGGAAAAACGCCGGCGGGCGCCGGCCCCCAGACCGGGTTGTAGATGTTGGTGACCCAGTCCGCGCCGGGCACCGAGCGGCGGCCGTAGTCGTGCTGGTCGTCGGAGTAGTACGTGGCGTTCAGCACCCACTGGTGCTTGATCGCGCCGGTCTGCAGCTTGCCGCGCAGGCCCGCGTCGCCGGAGGTCTTGTCCACCTCCATGTTGAGCTGCCCCATCGACGTGCGGAAGTCACCGGCATCGTTGAACACCTGCGCCGACATGGCGCCGCTGTAGGTGTATTCGGAACGGCTGGTGCCGATGGCCGCGAACGCCATCAGCTTGTCGGTGACGTCGAATTCGCCGCGGATCATGGCGCCGCGGTCCTGATTCTTCACATAGGCCCAGTCCGGATTCAACAGGGTTTCGGGCTTGGGCGGCTTGGGCACGCCGATGCCGGGCGCCAGGTTGATGCCGCGCGTCACGCCGTCGATGCGCTCATCGGTGTCGTACAGATCCGCGGAAATGCGGACCCGCTCCCCGCGCCAGTCCAAGCCCAGCGACGCCAGTTGCGCGCGCTTTTTCTGGTCGTCGACCGGGCCGTCGCCGTTGCGGTACATGCCATTGAACCGGATGCCGAACTGCTGGTTCTCGCCGAAGCGCCGTCCCATGTCCAGGTGCCCGCCGAATTGCGAGTCCGACATGTAGGTGGCGGTCAGGCGCGTCAGGGGATCGGCGCCGGCCCGCTTGGACACCAGATTGACCGTGCCGCCGACCGAACCGCCAGGAGGCATTCCGTTCAGCAAGGCGGACGGGCCCTTCAGCACCTCGATCCGCTCGAACATCTCGGGCGAGGTCCGATAGTACGGCGCCATGCCGGCCAGTCCGTTGAACGTCATGTCGGTGGTGGCTGAAGCGAAGCCGCGGATCGAGTAGTTCTCGCTCCACGCGCCCGACACGCCGTTGCTGAAGACCGACGCGTCGGTGCGGGCGATGATATCAGTGATGTCCTTGGCCTGCAGGTCCTCGATGTACTTCTCCGTGTAGTTGATGACGGAGAACGGCGTGTCCATGAAGTCCTTGTCACCCAGGAAGCCCACGCGGCCGCCGTACGTGACCTGACCGCCGGCGTAGGGCGTTGCGGGCGCCTCCTGCGATTCGGCCTGGCCCGTGACCGTCACCGTGGGCAGGGTCTTCACGCCCGCCTCCTGCTGCGCCCAGGCGGGCGCAGCAGCCACGACGCCCAGCGTGAGGCCGAACACGGCGGCAATGAGAGGGTTCAAGGAAAAGGCGGGCTTTGCCTGCCCGGCCAGCGGCGAAGGACGTGCGACGCGGCCGCTATGGCGACGTTTGCTCATGGAATGCTCCGTTCAGTTGAGCTGGGGACCGCCCGGCAATCCGGGCGACTGGGAATCATTTACGTTTGAATCGGCAATGACGCGCGGGGCGTCGCGAAGAATCAGTTCCGGTATGGCCTCATGACTTCGTCGATCATCAGATGCAGCGACTTCACGCTGGCGGCGGTGACGTACCAGGCTTCGGCGTCGGCAAAGACCACGCGGCCGTCGCGCCACGCGGACGTCTGGCGCAGCAGCGGGTTGCCCAGCGTCTCGGCGTTCAGGGCCGGGCGGCGTTCCATCACGGCAGTGCGGTCGACCACGTAGACGATGTCCGGGTTGGCCTGCTGGATGAATTCGCTGGAGATCGGCTGGCCATGCAGGCCGCCATCGGCCAACGGACTGGCGGGCTTTACGCCCAGCGCCTTGAAGATGAAGCCGTAGCGGGATTGCACGCCGAACGAGCTGAAAGCGCCGTTGTTGTGCAGCACGACGAGCGCCGTCTCCCGACGGTCGCGGATCAGCGCGCGCGCCTCCTCCACCTTGGCATCCAGACCGGCGGCCTTCTGGCGCGCAAGGTCTTCCTTGCCGAAGATGCGACCCAGCGTCAGCAGATGGTCCTTCACGATCTCGATGTGATCGGCCTGGCTGTCGCGGTAGTCCACGTCGAAATGGATGGTGGGCGCGATCTGGCTCAGCTCTTTGTAGTGGTTCGCCTGCAGCGAGGTGATCAGGATGAGGTCCGGCTTGGCCGCATATACGCGCTCCAGATTCGGCTGGACGATGGCGCCCATGTCCTGCACTTCGGGCGCGTTGCGGTAGCGGGCCAGAAAGTGCGGCACGAAGTCCTTGGGCATGCCCACGACGGGAACGCCCAGCTCGTCCAGGAAATCGACTTCGTTCATGTCCAAGGCAACCACGCGCTGCGGCAGCCGGTCGATCACGGTCTCGCCCAGCTTGTGCTTGACGGTGATGGGGGCATAGGCATTCTGCGATGGTGCATTCGCGGGTGCGGCGGGTGCGGCAGCCGGCGCCGAGGCGGCCTTGGGCGCGTCCGTGGCTTGGCCGCAGCCGTACAGCGCCGCCGTTGTGGCCATTGCAGCGGCAAGCAGCAGCGCCCTCGGCCAGTGCGACAGGGTCATTTCAGTTCTCCAGGGGGATTGAAGTAGTTGCACAGGCGACCGCGATCGCCCTGCGTGATCTCGAAGTCCAGTCCATACAGTTCGCGCAGCCGGTCTTCGGTCATGACCTCGTGCACCCCGCCCGCGCAATGCACCGCCCCGCCCTTCAGCGCCACGATGTAGTCCGAATAGCTGGCCGCGAAATTGATGTCGTGCACCACCAGGATCACCGTGCGGCCGTGGTCGTCGCACAGGCGGCGCAGCGCGCGCATGATCTGCACGGCGTGCCGGATATCCAGGTTGTTCAGCGGCTCGTCCAGCAGCAGACAATCGGTCTGCTGCGCGATGGTCATGGCCATGAACGCCATCTGACGCTGGCCGCCGCTCAGCTCGTCCAGGTACGCGTGGCGCAAGGGCTCCAGTGACAGAAACGCGATGGCTTCGTCGATTGCCTGCCGGTCCTGCGGCGTCAGCGCGCCACGGCTGTAGGGAAAGCGCCCGAAGGCCACCAGGTCTTCCACCGTGAGCCGCAGGTTGAAGTCGGGCGATTGGCGCAGCGTGGCGACGCGGCGCGCGTAATCGGCGCGGCGCATGTCCGCCACGCTGCGGTTGCCGATGAAAACGCCGCCCTGCGTCGGCGCCAGCAACCGCGCCATCATCATCAAAAGCGTGGTCTTGCCCGCCCCGTTCGGACCGATCAGCGACGTCAGCCGGCCCTCGGGGAACTGCAGGCTCACGTCGCGCAGGACGGCCTTCGCGCCGTGGCTTTTGGAGAGATTTCTGGTCGTGATCATGCCGTGCCCCGCGTGCGCGCCATCAGCGCGAGAAACCAGCCGCCGCAGACCAGGTTGACCAGGATGCCGACGGTGGTCTTGTAGTTGAAGATGTGCTCGACCGCGAGCTGAGCCAGGATGAACATCCCGACGGCGATGGCGCTGCCGGAGGGCAACGTGACGCGGTGCCGGCGCGTGCGCGCCAGCGCATATGCGGTGTTGGCCACGAAGATGCCCATGAACGCCGTAGGTCCCAGCAGGCTGGTGGAAACGGCGACCAGCACCGCGATCAAGGCCAGGTGCAGTTGCACGGCGCGCGGATGATCCACGCCCAGCGACATGGCCTGGTCCCGCCCCAGCGACAGGACGTCCAGCGTCGGCAATTGCCTGCGTCCGGCCAGGCATATAGCGGCGACGATGACAGCGGATGCCAGCAATTGCGCTGGCTCGGCCTTACCGAACGAGGCCTGGGTAAAGCCGAGCAGGATCGAGAACTCGCCCGGACTGGTCTTCAGTTGCACGAACTGCGTGAAGGTGCCGATCACCATGGTCAGCACCAGTCCCACCAGCAGCAGGAAATACACGTTCTGCCTGTCGTGGCGGAACAGCCAGCGATGGAGAATCCACGAATACGCCAGCATCACCAAGACTGAGACCAGGAAGTTGCCGTTCGGCCCCAGCAGCACCAGGCTTTGCGTGCCCAGCGCCAGAATCATCACGGACTGCAGCAGCAGATAAACCGCCTCGTAACCCATGATGGCGGGCGTGAGGATCCGGTTGCCGGTCAGGGTCTGGAACACAATCGACGACCACGCGATGCAGACGCCGCCGATCACCATGGCCGCCAGCCGCGCGAGGCGTTTGGGGATGACGTAGTCGAAGTCCAGGCCCGACCGGAAGAAAACGAACACCATGGCCAGCACGATGACCGCCAGCCACACGACCCTTCGGGAAGCGGCGCGTCTCATCGGTGCTTCCAGATAATCAGCGCCAGGAACAGGACGCCGCCCACGCCCCCCGCCGTCAGGCCGATAGGCACTTCGAACGGATGAATCAGCACGCGTCCCAGGATGTCGCAAACCAGCAGCAGCGACGCGCCGCCCAGCGCCACGACGGGCAGCGTGCGGCTCAGGTTGTCACCGTAGTGGAGCGCGACCAGATTGGGCACGACCAAACCAACGAATGGAATAGCCCCAACCGTGATGACCGTGGCCGACACCGTGACGGCCACCAGCATCAGACCCAGCGCGACGGTGGCCGGATAGTTCAGTCCCAGGCTTGCGGCCATGTCCTCGCCCATGCCGGCCACCGTGAAGCGGTGCGCGTACAGGTAAGTCAGCACGACGATCGGCAGGATCAGAAAGATGATCTCGTAGTTGCCCTGCACGATCTTGGAGAAGTCGCCCAGCAGCCAGCCCTGCATGCTTTGCAGGATGTTGTTGCGGTAGGCATGGAATTCGGCCAGCGCGCTCAGCACGCCGCCAAACATAAGACCCATCACGGGCACCAGCACCGTGTTCTTGAACCGGATACGGCGCACGATCATGACGAAGGCCAGGCTGGCGGCAAAGCAGAACGCCAGCGCAAACGCCATCCGCCCGCCCGGCCCCATTGACGGCGCCACCGTCAGCGCAACCAGGATGCCGAGCTTGGCGGCGTCCAGCCCGCCGCAGGTGGCCGGTTCGACGAACTTGTTGCGCACGATGTGCTGCAGGATCACGCCGCACACCGACAGGCCGACGCCGGTCAGCACCAGCGCGGCCAGCCGAGGCAGGCGGCTCGCGGTCAGCGTCAGCCACGCGTCGCCCGACAGCGTGAACAGCTGCGTCCAGGCCAGCTGCCGCGCACCGACCAGCAGGGACGCGCCGCACAGTGCGACGAACAGCACCGACAGCCCGGCACGCATCAGACGCGGTCTCCCGCGATGCGCCAGCCCTTGGCGGCCTGCCGCTGCTCCAGGAATTGCGCATACCGCCCGCCGCTTGCGCGCAGCGCCGCCGGCGCGCCCGCTTCGACGATCCGGCCGTCCTCCAGCACCGCGATTTCATCGGCCATCGCCACCGTCGACAATTGATGCGCAATGACCACCAGGGTGCGCTTGCCGCGCAGCCGCGCCAGCGTGTCGGCAATGACGGCCTGGTTGCCCGCGTCCAACGCCGCGGTGGCCTCGTCCACCAGCAGGATGGGCGCGTCGCTGATCAGCGCACGGGCAATGGCGATGCGCTGGCGCTCGCCGCCGGACAACCGCGTGCCGCCCTCGCCCACCGGCGTGTCCATGCCGTGCGGCAGGCGCGCGGCGATCTCGTCCACGCCCGCTTCCCGCGCGGCTTGCAGGACATCGGCATCATTGCTGCCCGGCCGGCCAGCGCGGATGTTGTCGGCGATGCTGCCGGTAAAGAGATAGTTGTCCTGGAAAATCTGGCTGATCTGGCTGGCCAGCTGCGCGCTGGCGATCTGCCGCACGTCGACGCCGCCGACATGCACGCTGCCTTGCGTCACGTCGAAGAATCGCGCGATCAGCCGCGCCAGCGTCGTTTTGCCGGACCCGGATGCGCCGATCAGGGCAATCATGGTGCCCGGCTCGATACGCAGGCTCACGCCGAGCAGCACGTCCGGCGCATCTTGCGCGTAGCGAAAGCGCACATCGCACAATTCGATGGACGCGTCGCGCGGCGTCTGCGGGGCGGCGGGCTCGGGCAGCGGCGCCACGGCAAAGAGCGCGTCGATCGCGTCAAGCTGCGCGCGCGCGCCGCGCAGAACCTCGCCATAGCCGGCAACCTCAAGCAAGCCGTCGATGTAGCGGACAGCCAGCAGCATCGCGACGATGGCCGCCACCACTTCGCCGGTTGCAGCGCCAGCGCCCAGCAGTCCGTTGAGCCAAAAGGCCGCCGCGAACAGCAACCCGGCAAAGACGGCCTGCACCGCCCAGACGTTGAGCACGGCCGCGGCCGCCGACAGCCAGATCAGGCGCACGCCCGATTGGCGTTGCGCATCAAGGGATTGCTCGAAGCGCTGCATGCCGCCGCCCTGCGCGCTGAACGCGCGCAGGACCGACTGCGCCTGGGCAAACTCCACCACGCGCTGGCTGGTTTCCGCAAAGCGCTGGTGAAAGACCGTGTCGGCTCGGCGCGCCAGCCGCGCCGTAAGTGCCAGCACGCCCGCCAGCAGCGGCAGCGCCGCCAATGCGATCAGTCCCAACAGCCAATGCTGCGCGAACAAGGCCCCGCCCAGCACAAGGGGTGCGGCCACGCCCGCAATCAGCGGTGTGAAGACGTGCGCGGGCAACTGGGCCACGCTCATCATGCCCTGCGTGACGACATGGCCGAGACGCGCGGTGTTGTGCGGCGTGAACCAGCCCACCGGCAGGCGCGCGACATGGTCGCCCAGCCGATGACGGCCGCCTTGCAGGATCGCGACGCCCACGCGCACCCCCGCCCGCTCGACCGGCAGGCGCAGCGCCGCGCAACACGCCACCCCAGCGAGCAGCGCGGCCAGCCACGGGATGGCCTGGCGTGCATCGCCGGTCAGCAGATGCGTGAGGAGCGGCGCCGTGGCCGCCATGGTCAGCCCGCAGGCCAGCCCGTAGGCGACCGCCAGCCGCGCGTAGCGGCGCAGCACGTGAACCTCATTGCCAAGCAGGCGCACCAAGGTCTTCAGCATGCCGGCTCCTCTTGCGGCGTGGCCATCGCATAACCACCCTGCTCCCAAAGCCGCGCGTAGCTGCCGCCTTGCGCCAACAGCGCGTCGTGCCGCCCCTGTTCGGCAATAGCCCCGTCCTCCAGCACCAGGATGCGATCCGCATGCACCACCGTGTCCAGCCGGTGCGCGATCACCAGCAGCGTGCGCCCCTTGGCAAAGCGCGACAGCGCTTCCTGGATAGCGGCCTCGTTGCCGGCGTCGGCCGCCGCCGTGGCCTCGTCGAGCACCAGCACCGGCGGGTCGAGCAGGACGGCGCGCGCGATGCTCACGCGCTGGCTTTCACCGCCGGAGAACTGCGCGTCTTCGCCGATAACGGCGTCGTAGCCGCGCGGCAATGCCAGGATGCGTTCGTGGATGTTGGCGGCTCGCGCGGCGGCCTCGACCTCCTGCTGACTGGCACCCGGCCGGCCCAGCGCGATGTTGTCGCGCACGCTGGCGTGGATCAGCCGAACCTCCTGCAGCACGAAGCCGATGCGCCGGTAAAGCTGGGTGCTCTCGATCTGCCGCAGGTCCGCGCCGCCGAGCGTGATGCGCCCTTGTGCCGGGTCGAAGAACCTCAGCAGCAGACGGGCAAGCGTGGATTTGCCCGCGCCGGACGGGCCGACGATGGCGGTCACCGTGCCGGGCGCCAGCGTGAACGTGATGCCGGACACCGCCTCGTGGCCATCGCCGTAGCGGTAGCCCACGTTTTCAAACCGGACTTCGTGGCCTTCGGGAAGTTGTCCGCACCCAGCCGGCGGCGTCTCCAGAACAAGCGTATTCATAAGCGCCAGCACACGCTGGGCCGCGCCCTTTGCGCTGCCCAGATCGTGCAGCAGCGTGTGCAGCAGGAGCATCGGCGCGCAGATGCCTGGCGCCACTAGCGCGAAAGGCAGCACGTCCAGCGGCGCCATCCAGTCCAGCGCCACGAACAGCGCGCCCGCGCCGAGCACCACGCCCAGAACCGTGACCGGCGCGATCAGCGCGTGCGCCCGCGCCATCGCCGCGACCAGCGGCCGGGTAAAGTCGGCAAAGGCCGCGGCAAAGCCGTCCACGGCGTCCCGGTAGCCGCGATGCGCCTTGCCGGCATCCCCAAACGCCTTGACCACCGGAATGCCATTGACGAATTCGACGGTCGCGCCGTTCAGACGGCCAAGGCGTTCCATGAACACCGGCATGTTCGCGCCGCCGGCCTTCATGGCGCGACGCAGAAAGAGGAAGAAGCCCGCGAACGGCAGCAGCGCCACGATGGCAAGGCGCCAATCCTGCGCGAACAGGTAGGCCGCCGACGCCAGGATCGCGCCCGCGGCGCGCCCCGTCGCCGTGAAGAAATGCGCGGTGAGGCTATGCAGGGTCGCGATGTCGTCCTGCAAGGCCTGCTTGACCTCGCCCGACGCCCGATCCGTGAACCAGCCCAGTGGCGCTTGGGCCAACCGCCGGGCGCCGGCCACGCGCAGGTGATGCGTGATCCGGTTGTCTGCCAGGTGGGCGGTCAGTTCGCCGGCGGACACCAGCGCCAGGCCGATGAGCAGGCAAGCAATGGCGGCGGCGACGGCCCACCCCATTCCCGGCCCGGGCGTCGTTGAAGCCGGACCCTCCAGGACCAGGCGGGCGATGTGCGCGATGGCGGCCAGCGGCGCCAGCGTAAGCATGGTGCCCACCGCGGCAAGCGCGGCTGCGGCAATGAGTTGCCCGCGGATCGGGGTCAACACCAGATTGAGCGGGCCGGGCTGTTGAAGGTGGGCCGGCGCGGCTCCGGAAGTGCTCATGAACGAAGTACCAGGACGGAGTTGATAATTATTTGCATCACTATAAACTAAATTCTTGAATTAGTTGCATGGCAATAAACTAAATAATTTCGGGACGGGTTAAAGTGCGGGATAGTCCACGCGACAAACAGGGATCAGACATGCAGCCAGAGCGCCGCCCCGCGCGGGGACGCCCTCCCACCATCACCCGCGAGCGCATCGCCGACGCCGGCATCGCCGTGGGCTTGCCCAACATCACATTCGTCGGCGTCGCCGCGGCACTGGGTGTCAGCCACATGGCGCTCTACAAGCACGTGCCCAGCCTTGAAGAGCTCAAACGCCTGGTCGCCGAGGAAATCTTCAAGCGCTGGCAGATTCCACAGGCCTGTAGCAACGATCGCGGGGATCTCAAGGACTATCTGACGGTGTTCGCGACGTCGGTGCGCGAGTTCGTCAAGGCGCACCCGGGCGTGACGCCCTTCGTGATCCGTCGGCTGGCCGCGACGCCGTCCATGCTGGCCAAGATCGACGGGCACCAGCGCCATATCGCACAGGCCTACGGCATCTCAAAGGAGCAGTCTCGGATCCTGCTCGCGACCGTGGCGTTTCACGGCCTGGCGGTGGCGGACACGGTGTATTCAGTCGCGGGGCTGGAGCCTGTCGTCGACGCCGCGCGCGCGGCGGAAGAATCCGAGATGGAAGTGGAACTGGATCAGGGCATGCAGGCGCTCATCATCGGCCTGATGGCCATGCTGGATGGCGCTTAGCTGGTTTCGCGCTGGACCAGCTTGAAACCCAAATCCACGTGCCGCTCAGGCACCGGTTCGCCCGCCAGATGCTGCATGAGCAGTTGCGCGGCAGATAGCCCGATCTGGTAGCGCGGCGTGGCAATGGTGGACAGCGGCGGCGTGGTCCAGGCCGTGCCCGCCAGGTCATGAAACCCGACGATGGCCATCTGCGCCGGCACTTGCAACCCATCCCGGCCGCATTGGAACACCGCCCCCTGCGCCAGGTCGTCGTTGCAGAAGAACACGGCGTCGCAATCGGGATGGCGCGCATGCTGGTCCTGCATCAGCGCGGCCCCCAGGCTGATCGACGATTTTTCCGGCGTCATGATTTCCAGCGTCGAATCGTACAGGCCCGCGTCGCGCAGCGCCTGCCGGCACCCTTCGCAGCGGCGCAGCGAACGGGGATCCAGCTGCGCGCCTATGATGCCGATGCGGCGGTAGCCGCGCTCCACCAGATGGCGGCCGGCGGCGTAGCCCGAGTCGAATTGCGAGAACCCGACGCTCATGTCGTCGTCGCCATCCAGCGTCTCGATCGTGTGCACCGTGGGGATCCCCTGCGCGCGCAGCAATTCCCAGACGCCCGGATTGTGGTCGATGCCGGTCAGCACCAGCCCGTCGGGCGAGTGCTGCAGATACTTGCGCAGCAGCGCTTCTTCCTCGTCCGGCGAGTAACCCGTCACGCCGATCAGCATGTGATAGCCGTGCTGGTCCAGCACGTCCTTGATGCCCGTGATGATGTCCACGAAGACCACGTTGCTCAGCGACGGAATCAGGACCACGATGGTCTGCGACCGCGCAGACGCGAGTGCGCTGGCGGCGTGGTTCGGCACGTAGCCCAGTTCCTGGCACACCCGCGCGATCTGCTGGCGCAGTTCTTGCCCCACTTTGTCCGGCGTGCGCAGCGCCCGCGAGACCGTGATGGCGCTGACGCCGACGCGCCGCGCAACGTCTTGCATGGTGACGCGGCCAGCGCGCGAGCTTCGGGGTTTACGAACGGACATGGACCCTCGCGGTAAGTGCAAGCGCGTAGTCTGACCGAAAAAAAGACGCTTGCCAAAGCAAAAATGTTAGCGCTAACATGATCCACATCAAACGACTAGAAAAACTCCGGGAAACGGAGAGGAGACAACCATGCAAGCTTCCCCCCTGGGGCGGCCGGGGCCATCGCGTCCCGGCCGGTCGCCGCTGGCCCGCGCCGCGGACTGGTGTTTTGTGCTGCAGACGTGGCTGATGGTGGCCTGTCTGATCGTGATGGTCGTGCTGCTGTTCGGCAACGTGGCGCTGCGCTATCTCTTCAACTCCGGTATCAATGCTTCCGACGAGGTCTCGCGGCTGGCCTTTGTCTGGATGATCTTCCTGGGCGCGGTGATCGCGCTGCGCGAACACCAGCACATCGGGGTCACCATGATGGTCGAACGCTTCGGCCCGGGCGCCCGCCGCGTGTCGCACATTGCCTGCCAGTTGATGATCCTGTGGGTGCTGTGGCTGATGGCCGAGGGCGGCTGGGTCCAGACAGTGATCGGCATGGACACCGTGCTGCCCGTCACCGGCATGCCGCTGGCCGTGTTCAACGCGGCGGGGCTGTATGCCGCCGTGGCGATGGGCATCCTGACGCTCATCGACCTGGTCCGCGTGATTGCGGGCGGACCGCTGCCGGCGGAATCCAGTCCGGAAGACCCGGCGGTCTGAACCGGCCCCTCCCCGCCCCTAACCATCCGCCTGGATATCCGCAATGATCCTGACCGTCTTCCTAGTCGTGCTGCTGGGGCTGATCGCCCTGGGCATGCCGATCGCCTTCGCGCTCATCATCAGCGCAATCGTCATGATGTTCCAGTTGGACTTCTACGACACCCAGCTCCTCGCCCAGAACATGCTGTCCGGCGCCAACAGCTTCACGCTGATGGCCGTGCCGCTTTTCATGCTGGCCGGCGAACTGATGAACGCCGGCGGCATTTCGCGCCGCATCGTTCATCTGGCCAACACGTTCGTGGGCCACATCCAGGGCGGCCTGGGTTACGTGGCCATTTTCGCCAGCGTGCTGCTGGCATCGCTGTCGGGCTCAGCCGTGGCCGACGCCGCGGCGCTGGGATCGCTGCTGATCCCGATGCTGCGCGAAAAGGGTTATGAGGCCGGCCAGGCGTCGGGCCTGATCGCCGCCGGTGGCATCATCGCGCCCATCATCCCGCCGTCGATCTCGTTCATCATCTTCGGCGTCGCCACCAATGTGTCGATCACCAAGCTGTTCTTCGCCGGCATCGCGCCGGGCCTCATGATGGGGCTCACGCTGGTGGCCGTCTGGACCTGGGTGGCGCGCAAGCATGGCAGCATCAACCCCGCGCCACGCGAACCCTGGCGCAACCGCCTGAAGGCGCTGCGCGGCTCGCTGTGGGCGCTCTTTCTGCCGGTCATCATCATCGGCGGCCTGCGGGGCGGCATCTTCACCCCCACGGAAGCGGCCGTTGTCGCCGCCGTGTATGCGCTGCTGGTCAGTCTTTTCGTCTACCGCGAGATCGGCTGGCGCGATCTGGGGCCGCTTTTCATCAACGCCGCGCGCACCACGGCGGTGGTCATGTTCCTGGTGGCGGCCGCCATGGTCTCGTCCTACATGATCACGCTGGCCGACCTGCCGCAGGACCTGATCGCGCTGCTGGAACCGGTCATGGATCAGCCCAAGCTGCTCATGTTCGCGCTGCTGATCCTGCTGACGCTGGTGGGCACGGTGATGGATCTGACGCCGACCATCCTGATTCTCGCCCCGGTGCTCATGCCCGTCGTCATCAAGGCGGGCATCGACCCCGTCTACTTCGGCGTCATGTTCGTCATGGTTGGCAGCGTAGGCCTGCTGACGCCCCCGGTGGGCACCGTACTCAACGTGGTTTGCGGCGTGGCCCGCATCAATATGGAAACCATCTGCAGAGGGGTGTGGCGCTACGTCGTGGCCTACACGCTGCTGCTGGTCCTGCTGGTGATCTTCCCCGAACTGATCACCGTACCCGCACGCTGGATGCACTAGCGGCACTTGACCCCCCCCGAGGAGAAACACCATGATCAAGCAATTCAAGACCCGCATTCTTGTCCTGGCGACGGTGCTGTCCTGCACCGTCGCCGGGGTGGCCGCGGCCGCGGACGTCAAACCGCGCCTCATCCGCTTCGGCTACGGCCTGAACGAAGAAAGCGTGCAGGGCCGCGCGGCCCGCCATCTGGCGCAGGAACTGGAAAAGGTCAGTGGCGGCAAGCTCAAGATGCGGACCTTCGGCTCGGCGAACCTGGGTTCCGACGAACAGATGCAGAGCGCGCTGGTGGGCGGCGCGCAGGAAATGATGGTGGGGTCGACCGCGCCGCTGGCGGGCATGGTCAAGGAGTTCGGCGTGTTCGACCTGCCGTTCCTGTTCAACAGCGAAAAGGAAGCCGACGCGGTGCTGGACGGCCCGCTCGGGCAGGACCTGCTGAAGAAGCTTGAGGCCAAAGGCATCGTCGGCCTGGTGTACTGGGAAAACGGTTTCCGCAACATGACCAATTCCAAGCGCCCGATCACGCGCGCCGAAGATTTGCAGGGCATCAAGCTTCGCGTCATGCAGAACCAGATCGCGCTGGGCGTGTTCAACACGCTGGGCGCCAACGCGGTGCCGATGCCGTTCTCGGAATTGTTCACCGCGCTGGAAACGCGCACGGTGGACGGGCAGGAAAACCCCATCACCACGATCCAGAGCAGCAAGTTCTACGAGGTGCAGCCCTACCTGACCATCACGCGCCACGTCTACACGCCGTGGGTCGTGCTGGCTTCCAAAAAGTGGTGGGACACGCTGTCGCCCGACGAGCAAAAGCTGATCCGCCAGGCCGCCGCGTCGTCGCGCGACTTCGAACGGCAGGACAGCCGCGCCGATTCCACCAAGGCCATGGGCACGCTTGAAAAGAACGGCATGAAGATCAACACGGTCACGCCGGAAGAAGTGGCCCGCATGCGCCAGAAGGTGCAGCCCGTGGTCGACAAGTACACCCAGGAGCTCGGCCCCGAACTGGTCAAGCAGCTGAACGACGAAATCCAGAAGGCGCGCAACTAGCGCTTTTGGTGGCCCGGATCCGCTTTTGGTCCGGGCCCGTATGCAACCGAAGCGAGACAGCCATGTCCCAGACACCCCGCCGACTGCGCAGCCAGAAATGGTTCGACGATCCCTCGCACGCCGACATGACGGCGATCTACGTCGAGCGCTATCTCAATTACGGCCTGACGCGCCAGGAACTGCAATCGGGGCGGCCGATCATCGGCATCGCACAGACGGGCAGCGACCTGGCGCCCTGCAATCGCCATCATCTGGCGCTGGCCGAGCGCATCAAGGCGGGCATCCGGGACGCCGGCGGCATTCCGATGGAGTTCCCGGTGCACCCGCTGGCCGAACAGGGCCGGCGGCCCACCGCGGCGCTGGACCGCAATCTGGCGTATCTGGGGCTGGTGGAAATCCTGCACGGCTATCCGCTGGATGGCGTGGTGCTGACCACAGGCTGCGACAAGACCACGCCCGCGTGCCTGATGGCGGCGGCCACCGTGGACATCCCCGCCATCGTGCTGTCCGGCGGGCCCATGCTGGATGGCTGGCACGAGGGGCAGCGCGTCGGATCGGGCACCGTCATCTGGCACGCACGCAACCTGATGGCCGCGGGCAAGCTGGACTACGAAGGCTTCATGACGCTGGCCACGGCATCGTCGCCGTCAATCGGCCACTGCAACACCATGGGCACCGCCCTTTCCATGAATTCGCTGGCCGAAGCGCTGGGCATGTCGCTGCCCACCTGTGCCAGCATTCCCGCACCGTATCGCGAGCGTGGCCAGATGGCCTATGCCACCGGCATGCGCATCTGCGACATGGTGCGCGAGGACCTGCGGCCGTCGCACATCATGACGCGGCAGGCGTTCGAGAACGCCATCGTCGTCGCCTCGGCGCTGGGCGCGTCCAGCAACTGCCCGCCCCACCTGATCGCGATTGCGCGCCACATGGGCGTCGACCTGAGCCTGGACGACTGGCAGCGGCTGGGCGAAGACGTGCCGCTGCTGGTCAACTGCGTGCCGGCAGGCGAATACCTGGGCGAAGGCTTTCACCGCGCGGGCGGCGTGCCGGCCGTGCTGCACGAACTGCTGGCGGCGGGCCGTCTGCATCCTGACTGCGGGACCGTGTCCGGCAAGACCATCGGCGACATCGCCGCGGCGTCGAAGACGCACGATGCGCAGGTGATCCGAAGCTGCGGCACGCCGCTCAAGCACCGCGCCGGCTTCATCGTGCTGTCGGGCAACTTCTTTGACAGCGCCATCATCAAGATGTCGGTCGTGGGCGAGGCGTTCCGCCGCGCGTACCTGTCGGAGCCCGGCTCGGAAAACGCCTTCGACGCGCGCGCCATCGTGTTCGAAGGCCCTGAGGATTATCACGCCCGCATTGAAGACCCGGCCCTCAACATCGACGAACACTGCATCCTGGTCATCCGCGGCGCGGGCACCGTGGGATACCCCGGCAGCGCGGAAGTCGTGAACATGGCGCCGCCGGCGCACCTCATCAAGCGCGGCATCGACTCGTTGCCCTGCATGGGCGACGGCCGCCAGAGCGGCACGTCGGCCAGCCCTTCCATCCTGAACATGTCGCCGGAAGCCGCGGTTGGCGGCGGGCTTGCCCTCCTGCGCACGGGCGACCGGATCCGCGTGGACCTGAACCAGCGTTCGGTCATCTTGCAGGTCGACGAATCAGAACTGGAACGGCGCCGCCAGGAACCGGCGTACGAAGCGCCGCCGTCGCAGACGCCTTGGCAGGAGCTCTACCGGCAGACCGTGGGACAACTATCCACGGGCGGATGCCTGGAGGCGGCGACGCTGTATTTAAAGGTGGTGGAGACGCGCGGGGATCCGCGGCATTCGCATTGAAGGGTGCGGCGGGTGCGGGCTATTTACGCGTAGGCGTGTCGGCCGGGCCGGTGGCCTGGCCATTGCCCCCGCCATCGGCATGCGGGCTGGGCCGGCTGAGCACGTAGGCCGCGCTGGCCAAGAAGAAGATGCCCACGCCGATGGCCAGCAATGGCGACGGATTCGCGCTCCAGTAAAACAGCACATAGCCCGCGGCCATGCCCAGGCTGGCGTACGTCTTGCCCTTGCGCGACACCGCGCCCTGTTCACGCCAGGCGCGCAGCGACGGACCGTAGGTGGGGCTGTCCAGCAACCATTTCTCGAGCCGGGGCGACGAGCGCGAAAAGCAGCCAACCGCCAGGATCAGGAAGATCGTCGTCGGCATCACCGGCAGAAAGGCGCCAATGACGCCCAGCGCCAGCATCAGGCAGCCCAGGCATAACCAAAGTGCTCTCATCATGATGGTGTGCAGGATATCGCAAATGGGCTGACGGGGAGCCGGCCGGTTTCCTGCGCCGCGCCGCTCACGATGCCGCGGGCTCCGGCATCCTGGCGCGCAGCATCCTGACAAATTCCGCATCGGGGCTGCCTCCCGCGGCGCGCGATTTGTGAACCATGGCCCACGCCTCGCCATACTGGCCGCGCCAATAATAGGCCGTGGCCCACGAGGCATACAGGTAGCCCTTGTCGGGCTCGACGGCCTCGCCCTTGCGGTACCACTCATCGGAACGCGTCGTGGCGGCAATGCGCGCCTCGGGCGGCAACGTCTTGTCCTCGGCCGCGCAACGCGCCGCAATCCGGCCCGCGTCCGCATGGATGCCGCGAAACGCCGGCGGATTCAGGCTGATCGCGCGGTCCATCATGCTCATCGCCTGGCAGATCTTGCGCTGGCTTTCCAGGACGACCGCAAACCCCGCGTATACCTCGGGGTTGTCGGGATTGAGCAGCCAGGCCTGATTGAAACGCCGCATGGCGGACCCGGGCTGGTCTTCACGAAAAAGGCGATAGCCCTCTTCGACCCGCGCCTGCGCCGCCGCCGATGACGAACCAAACGTCTTCACGGCCTCGGCAGCCTGCTGCTCATCACTCGCACGCAACGCAGCCGCCGCGCGGCGATCACCGCCGGCATACATCGGCGCCTCGGCGCTGGCCGATTGCGCCGGCGCTGGCATCTTGATTACGCAGCCGGGCAACCACAGCAACTGAGCCAGAATGAACGCCTTCAACGTGAATTGCATGGGCGGGCTTTGAATTGAGAAAGAGGGAATATACCTGCGTGGGTATTGAGGCAAGAACGCGCGCCGAAAAGCAAAAAGCCGCGAAGTCATAAGACTTACGCGGCTTTTCAGGTCTGTGTCCGACTAGCTCTATCGAACACACCTTTGCAGGAATTTGGTAGGCGGTATTGGAATCGAACCAACGACCTCCACGATGTCAACGTGGCGCTCTAACCAGCTGAGCTAACCGCCTGCAAAGAAGAAGAATTATATAGTGCTTTTTTAAACTGTGCAAATCGTCTTGAATGATTTTTTGCGGTGTTTATTGCGTTTCCAGGTATTCAACATTTGCCTTGCGGCTTTGCCAAACTGCCCTTTCCACACGCGCATTAAATGCGCTACAGCACTACTTCTTTTCCTTCAATTTCGTGTCTGCGTCATGTGCCGCAGCAACGAAGAACGAGATTCTATCAGAACTTTTTATTCCTTGCTCGACTTCGACGCCACTACTCACATCAACCGCCCACGGCCGCACCGACTCAATGGCCGCGCCCACGTTTTCCGCATTCAATCCGCCGGACAGGATCAACGGTCGGGACATGGGATCGGCACGCACATCGTTCAGCAACGCGTAGTCGAACCCATGCCCGCTGCCGCCGTAACCGGCGCTGTAGCTGTCGAACAACCATCCCGCCGCCTGGCCGTACGCGCGGCAAGTGGTGGCGAGGTTTTCCGCCGTCTCCAGACCGGGCGCCCCGGCACGAAACGCGCGCAGGTGGCGATGCCCGTAGCGCGCGCATTCCAGCGGCGTTTCGTCGCCATGAAATTGCAGCAGGTCGGGGCCGACTTCGCCGAGCACGGTGCGGATTTGTTCCTCTTGCGCATTCACGAAAAGCGCGACGACGTCGACAAACGCCGGCACCCCGCGGCGCAACTGCGCAGCGCGCGTGGGCGTGAGGCAGCGCTTGCTCTTGGGATAGAAGACAAAGCCGATCGCATCGGCGCCGGCTGAAACGGCGGCTTCAATATCTTCTTCGCGGGTCAGCCCGCAGATCTTTATGCGTGTACGCATGGCATATTCTGGAAGTGTCGCCCCGCGGCGACGGGCTGGGTCAGTATATCCGTCCGCGCAAGCGGCCCGCGTCATAGACCCGAGTCTGAAACCCTATCCGCCGCGCGCGCCCAGCGTCGCCACCATGTTGTCGAAGCTGCCCTCGGCCATGCGGAACCAGGGGACCTGCGTGTTGCGGAAAGCCAGCATGCTGTCGTAGAGCTTCTTGAACGTCGCGTCGTTGGCGCTCAATTCATTGCAGGCCGCCAGCGTGGCGTCATGCGCGGCTTGCAGCACCGGCCGCGGATACGCCTTCAATTGGGCGCCCTGCGACGCCAAGCGGCGCAACGCATCCGGATTGTTGGCGTCAAACGTGGCGATCATGTCGTTGCACGCAGCGGCGCAGGCCAAAGACAGTGCGGTCTGATAGGACTTGGGCAGTTCGCCATAGGCGTCCTGATTCACGTACAGCGACAACTGCTGCGTGCCGGCCCACCAGCCCGGAAAGTAGTAGTTCCGCGCGACCTCGAACAACGCGAACCGTTCGTCGTCGAACGGACCGATCGTGGCCGCCCCATCCACCAGACCTTGCGCCAGCGCGGCATGCACCTCGCCGGCGGGAATGTCGACGGGCGTCGCGCCCAGTCGCGACAGAATGTGGCCGGTAAAGCCGTCCGCCGCCACCTTCAGGCCGCGCAGGTCATCAACGGTCTTGATTTCGCCGCGAAACCACCCGCCCATCTGGGCGCCGGTATAGCCGCACGGAAAGTTCAGGATGCCGAATTTGGCGAAGGCCTCCCGCGTCAGCGTCAGGCCCTCACCTTTACGCATCCAGGCGTTCATCTGGCGCGTGTTCAGACCAAACGGCACGCCGCCGTCAAAGCAAAGCGCGGGATCGGTACCGAAGTACCGGGCCGACGCCGCATGGCCGCATTCGACAATGCGGTGCTGAACCGCCTCCAGCGCCTGCCCCGGCTGGAACAACTGGCCGGCCGGAAAGACTTCAATGTTGAAGCGCCCCTCCGTGACCTCGGCCACATAACGCGCGACGTCGGCAGCCCCCGCGAACAGCGCGGCCGCGTCGGCCGAAAAATCCGAAGCCAGCCGCCATGTCAGGTTGGGCGCATCCTGCGCAATGGCGGGAGCCGCCAGCACGGCGCTGCCGGCGGCGGCGCCCAGGGCGGTCTGCTTCAGAAACGCGCGGCGTTGCATGGCGCATGCCTCCAGAAAGGCGCGGGTTTCCGCCGGCTGCGCGGCGGCTTCCCTAATAGGATTGAGTAAAGGGCGACAGCAGCGACGCCCCGCCGTCGAGTTCGCGTAGCCCGAAGACCTCGGGATAGTCGATGGCGGCAAGGTACAGGCCGTCCGGCGCAAAGGTGGGCGCGCCGCGTTTACGGTCGCGCCACGCCAGAAGCTGCGTCATCCAGTCCACCGACTCCCTGCCCTGCCCGACCTGCAGCAGCGCGCCCATGATGTTGCGCACCATGTGATGCAGAAACGCGTTTGCCTTCAGCGTGAAGACGAGGAACGGCCCGCGCTCTTCGATCTCGAGGCTGTGCATGTCCCGCACCGGATGCTTGGCCTGGCATTGCGAGGAACGGAAGCTGGAAAAATCATGCTCGCCGACCAGCGCCTTTGCGGCCTCGCGCATGGCGTCCACATCCAGCGGCTGAAAACACCAGCCCGCACGTCCCGCCCACAGCGCCGGACGCACCCGGCCTCGCCAGAGCAGATAGACGTAGGTGCGAGCGCGCGCCGAAAAGCGCGCGTGGAATTCGTCGGAGACTTCCTCGGCCCATTGGACCGAAATGCTGGGCGGCAGAAACGCATTGACGCCACGCACCCAGGATTCCGTCTTGCGGCTCAGCGCGGTGTCCAGATGGACCACCTGCATCGCGCCATGCACACCGGTGTCGGTGCGCCCGGCGCAGATCGTGGACACCGGCTCGGCGACGCCACAGAAACTGGCCAGGGCGGACTCCAGCGAGTCCTGCACCGTTTGCCGGTGCGGCTGTGTCTGCCAACCCTGCCAGGCGGAGCCGTCATACGCCAGCCCCAATGCAACTCTAGACATGCTTCAAACCCGAGGACCGCCGATACGGCGCGGTTCGTCCGTGGGCGGTACGTCCAGGTCGAGATTGATGGTGTCGAGCTTGCGGTTCAGCGCTGCCGTATCCAGCGCCGGCTCGTTGTACGTGTAGTTGTCCTCGTCATCGTCGTCGCGCCGCGCGCCAGCCCGGCGCAATAGCCAGGCGATGGCGAAGGCGACCAGCGCCAGCACCGCGGTAACGATCACGAGAAGATTGTCGGCCAGCCAGCCGGGCATGCCCGTTTGCACGGTTTTATCCGGAAGCGTGCCGACGGGCTTGTCGGCGTCCGCAGGCGTGGAACCCGTCGCGCCGGGGGTGCCTGCTGCGTTGGAGGAACTTGCTGCGTTGGGGGTACTTGCTGCGCCCGGCGTGCCTGCTATGCCCGGTGTGCCTGCTGCGCCCGGCGTGCCTGCTGCGCCCGGCGTGCCTGCTGCGCCCGGCGTGCCTGCTGCGCCCGGCATGCCTGCTGCGCCCGAAGTACCTGCTGCGCCCGAAGTGCCTGCTGCACCCGGCGTCCCAGTTGCACCCGAAGTGCCTGCAGCACCCGAAGCACCTGCCGAGCCCGAAGCACCTGCCGAGCCCGAAGCACCTGCCGAGCCCGAAGCACCTGCCGAGCCCGGAGCACCTGCCGAACCCGAACCGCCTGCTGCCCCCGAAGCACCCGTCGCACCTGCTGCACCGGCAGCACCCGGCGCACCAGCCCCGGCCGCGCCAGACTGCTGCGCAACAGCCTTGGTCAATTCGTCCACATTGCTTTGAAGCTGGTTAACGCGCCCTTGCGTGTCCGCCAGCGCACGGTCGGCGGACGTCTTGGCGTCTGCCTGCGCCTCGGCCTGCGCGGCTGCGCTGTCCTGGACCTCGCCGGTCGACAGGCGCACCCGGTCTTGCGTCGGCGCGGCGGTGGCGACACCGGTATCGGCCGGCGGGGCGACCGTGCCGGAGGCGGCGTCCTGCCCCTTGACCACCGAGGGATTCGACCCCGCCGCGGCCCCCACGCGGCCGCGGTACTTGGCATAGGCCTCGGCATGCTCGTTGAAGATGCGGCGGGCTTCGGCCGGATCGATGGCGCGCACCGTGGCGGCGTCCGGAATCTTGAGCGTCTGGCCGGAACGCACCAGATTCATGTTGTTCTGAATGAAGGCCTGCGGATTGGCGCGCCACAGCGCGACCAGCATCTGATAGACCGACGCGTTGGGCACCGCATTGCGCTGGGCAATGGCAAACAGATAGTCGCCCGACTTCACCGTTACCGTGCCCGACGTGGCGCCCGTACGGCCTGAGGCACCCACGGCGGCGGGCGTGACATCGGCGCTGGTGCCGCGCAGCGGCACCAGGATGCTGACCTGCACCTGCCGCTGTCCCGAGCTGGAATTGATGTCGAGCAGCAGATCCACGGCCCCGCCCGCCGGCGCCTGCGTGGACCGCACCCGCAGATTCTTGCGCGTCGGGTCTATCCCGTCTTCAACGCGAACCACCATGCTGGCAAGCGGCACCGGCGGCTTGACGCCCGCGCGCTGCCAGGCGGCTTCGTCGGCAATGGAAACCTTGAGTGAACTGATTTCTTCGGGCGTCAATTCCTGCAGACCCACGGTCGCCTGCAGCGGCGCCCCCGGCACGGAAACGACGCGCGAATGCCCGACGCGCATGGCCAGCGCCGAACCGCAGACGCTTGAGCCGATCGCCAGCGCAATTGCCCACTGAAGGGCTTTCAAACGGCGGGCATGCTTCACGTGGCGCGAACGCTGGGTCATAAGCTGGAATTCCGTTCTTGTAATCGAATTACGGGCCTGGGCCCATTCGCGCCATTTGCAGCGCAAAAAAGTGCCTCAATTCACCCGAAAAGTGTAATGGATCGAGCGCATTTCACAAACCTGAACGGGGCGCGAACGTTGGCCGGCGGGCACACGCGGCGCCTTTTTCGGACCGGACGCGCGCCGCGCGCAACCGCGCTGCGCCACGATGGTGCGCCCCGGCCTTCCCCACCGGCCCACTGCGCGCCAAAAAACAAGGGCACCCGAAGGTGCCCTGACTGCATCGTTGCGTGAAACGGGCGGCTGAAACACCAGCCCGTCCTGGCATCAGGCTTCGTTAAGCGCAATGCGCAGCATGCGGCGCAGCGGCTCGGCCGCGCCCCACAGCAGTTGGTCGCCCACCGTAAAGGCGCCCAGGTATTGCGAACCCATCGACAGCTTGCGCAGGCGGCCCACCGGGATGTCCAGCGTGCCGGTGACAGCCACGGGCGTCAGCGCGGAAACGGTGGCTTCCTTGGTGTTGGGAACAACCTTGGCCCACTGCGTGCCCTGCGCGATGAGGGCTTCGATCTCGTCCAGCGGCACGTCGCGCTTGAGCTTGATGGTCAGCGCCTGGCTGTGGCAGCGCATGGCGCCGATGCGAACGCACAGACCGTCGATCGGGGTCGGCGCCGTGCCGAAGGCAGCGCCGCGGCCCAGGATCTTGTTGGTTTCGACTTCGCCCTTCCATTCTTCCTTGGACATCCCGTTGCCCAGGTCCTTGTCGATCCAGGGAATCAGGTTGCCGCCGAGCGGCACGCCAAAGTGTTCGTGGGGCAGCGCAGCGTCCTTTTGCTTGGCCAGCACGCCGCGGTCGATTTCCAGGATGGCCGAGGCCGGGTCGTCCAGCAGGGACTTGACCGACTGGTTGATCTCGCCGAACTGGGTCAGCAGTTCACGCATGTGCTGCGCGCCGCCGCCGGACGCGGCCTGGTAGGTCATGGAGGTCATCCATTCCACCAGGTCGTTGTTGAACAGGCCGGCCAGACCCATCAGCATGCAGCTCACGGTGCAATTGCCGCCGATGAAGTTGCGCACGCCGCGCTTCAGGGCCGCGTCGATCACCGGGCGGTTGACCGGGTCCAGCACGATGATGGCGTCGTCGGCCATGCGCAGGGTGCTGGCCGCGTCGATCCAGATGCCGTTCCAGCCCGCGCCGCGCAGCTTGGGATAGACCTCGGACGTGTAGTCGCCGCCTTGCGCCGTCACGATGATCGGCAGTTTTTTCAGAGCGTCAATGTTGTAGGCGTCTTGCAGCGGACCTGCGCCCGTCGCCCACGTGGGCGCGGCGCCGCCAGCGTTGCTGGTGGAGAAAAACACCGGTTCGATCAGTGCGAAGTCGTTCTCGTCGCGCATGCGTTGCATGAGCACCGAGCCGACCATACCGCGCCAGCCGACAAGGCCTACTGCTTGATTCATTTCAATCGCTCTTTAAAGGGGGTGGCAAGATAGGGAGGGGAAATTTCGTGCAATTCAACAATTTATCAGAATGCACGCAGGGATGTTGCACCGCAGCTGGAAAAAAACGGGGCCGCAAGCGTGGGAGGTCAAATCCGGCGCATGGCGGCAACATCGATGAACGATCCCCAAAACAGAGGGGCCACCCGCCGGGCGGCCCCTCTGTATATATACCGCTGCACGCTTGTAACGCTGCACGCGGCAAACAGGACCGCCTCACAGCGGTCCAGCGCAGGGGATCAGGCCAGGGCCTTCAGGACGGCGTCGCCCATGCCTGCGGTGCTGACCTTCGTCGTGCCGGGTTCGAAGATGTCGGCGGTGCGCAGGCCGCTGGCCAGCACGCTGCGCACCGCCGCTTCGATGCGGTCCGCCTGCGGCGCCAGGTTCAGCGAGTAGCGCAGCAGCATGGCGGCCGACAGGATCGTTGCCAGCGGATTGGCGATGCCCTGCCCCGCGATGTCCGGCGCCGAGCCGTGGCTGGGCTCGTACAGGCCCTGGCCGCCGGCGTTCAGCGACGCCGAGGGCAGCATGCCGATGGAACCCGTCAGCATGGCCGCTTCATCGGAAAGAATGTCGCCGAACAGGTTGCCCGTGACGATGACGTCGAATTGGCGCGGGTTGCGCACCAGCTGCATGGCCGCGTTGTCGACATACATGTGCGACAGCTCGACATCCGGGTACTCGCGCGCCACCTCGATCACGATGTCGCGCCAGAACTGCGAGGTCTCGAGCACGTTGGCCTTGTCGACGCTGCACAGCTTCTTGTTGCGCTTCTGCGCCGATTCGAAGCCGATGCGCGCGATGCGGCGCACTTCGGATTCGGCATAGCGCATGGTGTCGTAGCCTTCGCGCTCGCCGGTAAAGGCGCCGTCCGGCGACGAACGCACGCCGCGCGGCGTGCCGAAATAGATGTCGCCGGTAAGTTCGCGGATGATCAGGATGTCCAGGCCCGACACGATCTCGGGCTTGAGCGACGACGCGCTGGCCAGTTCCGGATACAGAATGGCCGGACGCAGGTTGGCGAACAGGCCCAGCGCCTTGCGCAGGCCCAGAATGGCTTGTTCCGGACGGAACTCGCGCGGCAGGGTGTCGTACTTCCAGTCGCCGACCGCGCCGAACAGCACGGCGTGCGATTCCTTGGCCAGGTTCAGCGTGGCGGGCGGCAGCGGATGTTCGAACTGGTCGAACGCCGCGCCGCCGACGGGCGCCTGCTTGATATCGAAGGGCACATCCAGCGCCTTCAGGACGCGCACGGCCTGTTCGACGATTTCCGGGCCAATGCCGTCACCCGGCAAGACTGCGATGTTGTGGGTCATTGAATAGCGATCCTGTGACGATGGTTTGATCAGGCGATGGGGCGGCTTTCCAGCCACGGATGACGGGCCAGGCGCTCGGCCTCGAAGGCGCGGATCTTGTCCGAATGGCGCAGCGTCAGACCGATGTCGTCGAAGCCGTTCAGCAGGCAATACTTGCGGAAGGGTTCGATGTCAAAACCCATGGCGCGGCCGTCCGCGGCGATCACGACCTGGCGGTCGAGGTCGATGTTCAGCTTGTAGTTCGGGAACGCCTTCACTTCGTCGAACAGGCGCGCCACTTCCAGCTCGGACAGCACGATCGGCAAGAGGCCGTTCTTGAAGCTGTTGTTGAAGAAGATGTCGGCGTACGACGGCGCGATGATGGCGCGGAAACCGAACTGCGTCAGCGCCCAGGGCGCGTGCTCGCGGCTGGAGCCGCAACCGAAGTTCTTGCGCGCCAGGAGGACCGAGGCGCCCTGGTAGCGCGGCTGGTTCAGCACGAAATCCGGATTGAGCGGACGCTTGCTGTTGTCCATGCCCGGTTCGCCATGATCCAGATAGCGCAGCTCGTCGAACAGGTTGGGGCCGAAGCCCGTGCGCTTGATGGACTTGAGGAACTGCTTGGGGATGATGAGGTCCGTGTCGACGTTTTCGCGGTCGAGCGGCGCCACCAGGCCTTCGTGAGAGGTAAATGCTTGCATGATGTCTACTCGGTGCTTGTCGCTTAACGGAACGTGCGGACGTCGACGAAATGGCCGGCGACGGCCGCGGCGGCGGCCATGGCCGGGCTGACCAGGTGAGTGCGCCCGCCCTGCCCTTGCCGGCCCTCGAAATTGCGGTTCGAGGTCGAGGCGCAGCGTTCGCCGGGTTCGAGGCGGTCGGCGTTCATGGCCAGGCACATCGAACAGCCCGGTTCGCGCCATTCAAAGCCGGCTTCGATGAAGATCTTGTCCAGCCCTTCGCGTTCGGCCTGCTGCTTGACCAGGCCCGAGCCCGGCACGACCATGGCCTGGCGCACATTGGACGCCACGCGCTTGCCGCGCGCCACAACAGCCGCGGCGCGCAGGTCTTCGATGCGCGAGTTCGTGCACGAACCGATGAACACGCGATCCACGCGGATGTCGGTCAGCGGAGTATTGGGCTTCAAGCCCATGTATTCCAGCGCACGCTCCATGCCGCTGCGGCGCACGTCGTCTTTTTCGCGGTCGGGATCCGGCACGCGGGAATCCACCGGCAGCACCATTTCCGGCGACGTGCCCCAAGTGACCTGCGGCTTGATGTCGCGCGCATTGACTTCAACCACGGTGTCGAACTTGGCGCCTTCGTCGGTGTGCAGGGTGCGCCAGTATTTGACGGCCTGATCCCAGACGACGCCGGTGGGCGCGAACGGGCGGCCGCGGAAGTATTCGACGGTCTTGTCGTCGACGGCAACCATGCCCGAACGGGCGCCGGCTTCGATCGCCATGTTGCAGACGGTCATGCGGCCTTCGACGGAGAGCGCGCGGATCGTGCTGCCGGCAAACTCGATGGCGTGGCCCGTGCCGCCGGCCGTGCCGATGATGCCGATGACGTGCAGCACGACGTCCTTGGCCGTACAGCCGAAGGGCAGTTCGCCGTCGACCTTGATGAGCATGCTCTTGGCTTTCTTCATGAGCAGCGTCTGCGTGGCCAGCACGTGCTCGACTTCGGACGTGCCGATGCCGAAGGCCAGCGCGCCCAGCGCGCCGTGCGTGCTGGTGTGCGAGTCGCCACAGACCACGGTCATGCCCGGCAGGGTGGCGCCCTGCTCCGGCCCGATGACGTGGACGATGCCCTGTCGCAGGTCGTTCATGCGGAATTCGGTGATGCCGTACTTGCCGCAGTTGGCGTCCAACGTGTCCACCTGCAGACGCGAGATCGGATCGTCGATGCCCTGCGCGCGGTTCATCGTGGGCACGTTGTGATCGGCCACCGCCAGGTTGGCGCCGGTGCGCCACGGCTTGCGGCCCGCAATCGTCAGCCCCTCGAATGCCTGCGGGCTGGTGACCTCGTGCAACAGGTGCCGGTCGATATAGAGCAGACAGGTGCCGTCTGATTCCTGGTGGACGATGTGGGCGTCCCAGAGTTTGTCGTAAAGGGTTTGGGCCATGGATGCGCTCTGCAAATAGACAATCCGGCTCGAGCCTGGCGCGGTGGGTAAAACGCTTCCCTGCCGCGCCGGCTGCTGCGGCATGAGAGGAATTATGCCCACCCACCAAACCTAGTACAAGCACACCTTATATACCAGTACTACCACTACCATGCTGCCCACCCCGCCGAGGGGATTCGGCGGGCTGTATCGACTTGTTGCATAACGAGTTAATCAACTTGCGAATTACGTGATCGATACAAATTGGTAAACAAAATAGATACAGAACTCTCAAATAGATATAATCACCTCGTGCTCCGAAAGCGTTCACTTCGAAATAATGCGTAATAATCCGTATTAATAGATATAAAGAACTTTCGGTAAAACGATGTTCGTGCAAATTCGAAGAAGTAGTTAGATGTTGCGCGAAATTCACCTTATGGACCGCCAGTAACAATCCTCAAGAATTAACAAATCTTGACTCGCCAAAACTGACATTTACATACAACATGGCGGCCATTCAATCTCAACTTGACTCGCGAATAATCACTATGGCTTCGTTTTTGCTCAAAAGCACGACCTCGGTCCTTGCCCTTGCATTTGCTCCCGCCGTTTTTGCACAGTCTGCGACGCCCGCCGCTGCCGCACCCGCCGGGCAACCGCAAGTGACGTTGAATCAGATCGTTGAGCAGACCCTGCTCAGCAATCCCGAAATCCAGGCCAAGTACCACGACTTCCAGGCTTCCCTGGAAGGCCAGGCCGTCGCCCGCGCTGCTTACTTCCCGCAGATCAATGCGCAGGGTTACCTGGGCCGCGAATGGCGCAACAACGTGCCCGGCGTCGGTTCGCAGAGCTGGAACCGTCCGGGCTGGAGCTTTGAGCTGCGCCAGCTGATTTTTGACGGTTTCCGCACCACCAACGACGTCAAGCAGGCCGGTTTCGACAAGCTGTCGCGCTTCTATGACGTGCTGGCCACCAGCGACAACACCGCGTTCACGGCCGTGCAGGCCTATATCGACCTGCAGCGCTACCGCGACATGGAGCTGCTTGCCCGTCAGAACTACTCGCTGCACGAAAGCACGCTCAAGCAGATTGGCGAGCGCACGGAATCCGGCGTCGGCCGGCGCGTCGACCTGGAACAGGCCGGCGGCCGCCTGTCGCTGGCGCAGACCAACCTGATGACCGAAACGGCCAACCTGCTGGACGTGCAACAGCGCTTCCAGCGCGTGACCGGCGCCTTCCCGCCTGAAGCAATGCTGCCGGCGCCCGACATCACCGACAAGCTGCCCAAGGCGCCGGGCAACTTCAATGAATCGCTGCGCCGCAATCCCAGCTTCCTGTCCAAGCAAGCCGGCCTGCAGGCCGCTCAAGCGGGCGTACAGTCGTCCAAGGGCGCGTTTTCGCCGAAGTTCGAATTCGTCGCCAACACGGGCCGTGACCAGAATGATCCGACCCCGCAAAGCCGCGATATCCAGAGCTCCAGCGTTCAGGTTGTGATGAGCTACAACCTCTATCGCGGCGGCGCGGACTCCGCCCGCGTGCGCCAGACCGCCGCCCAGTCCTACGCCGCCCGCGACATCCGCGACTACACCTGCCGCAACGTGCAGCAGGACTTGGCCGTGGCTTGGAACAACATCACCAGCCTGAGCCAGAAGCTGCCCTTCCTGCGTGATCACGAAGTGGCCACGACCAAGGTGCGTGATGCGTACGCGCAACAGTTCCAGATTGGCCAGCGCTCTCTGCTGGACCTGCTGGACACCGAAAATGAACTGTTCGAATCGCGCCGCGCACTGACCAATGCCATTTATGATCTGCGTCTTGCGCAGTACCGCTGGCTGGCCCTTTCCCACACCCTGCTGCCGGCGCTGTCGCTGCAGCCCGCGCGCAATGAGATGCCCGAGGAAAACGGCAAGCTGGAAGTGTCGGACGAAGTGATCAAGCTGTGCAATTCGACCGTTCCGGATACCGCCCGACTGGCTCCCGTGCGCGTGCATTACAACGAAGGCACCCTGCCCCCCACGCTGGTGCCGATGAACGCGCCTGCCGCCCGACCCTGATCGGAGCAGGCCGCAAGGAGGCCCAATGGCAAACAAGGGCAATGATTTCTCCCAGTTGGACGCGGACTTTGTCCGCGTCCTTGAAGACTTAATTGACGCGTTGATCGCCAATGGCACCTTGCGCATGACGGACCTGCCTGTCCAGGCCCAGCAAAAGCTCACCCAGCGCAAGCAGCAGCGTGCGCGCCTCTCGGAACACCTCGACCTGTTGGATGACGAAGATGGACAAGTTATCTGAGAAGGCCGCCCGGGATTGGCGTGCTGATGCCCGCGCCGCGCACGACGACCCGCTGCTCGATTGCCTGGTTGAAATCACCCGCCTGCACGGCGTGACAGCCACCGCGCAAGCCTTGTCGGCCGGCCTGCCGCTGGAAGAACACCGCCTCACGCCCGCCCTGCTGCCTCGGGCGGCCGCGCGGGCGCAGCTTTCCGCGCGTGTGGTCAAGCGTTCACTGGATGCCATCTCGCAGGATCTCCTGCCCGCCATCCTGCTGCTCAAGGGCGAACGCGCGTGCCTGCTGCTCAAGAAGGACGGCGGCAAATTCCTGGTCAGCCACCCCGAACTGGGCGGCAGCTCCATCGAAATGGAACCGGCCGAACTGGCTGAGCAGTACAGCGGGCTGGTGTGCTTCGTCCGCCCGCAATTCCGCTTTGACGCCCGCGCCCCGGAAGTCTCCAAGGTGCGCGAGCGCCACTGGTTCTGGGCGGCCATCATGGAGAACCGCCGGCTGTACCGCGACGCCCTTGTCGCGGCGCTGCTGATCAACGTGTTCGCCATGGCGATGCCGCTTTTCACCATGAACGTGTACGACCGCGTGGTGCCGAACAACGCCGTCGAAACGCTGTGGGTGCTGGCCATCGGCATCACGCTGGTGGTGATCTTCAACATGATTCTGAGCACGGCGCGGTCCCATGTGGTGGACAGCGCCAGCAAACGCGTGGACGTGCGCCTGTCCGCGCAGATCATGGAACGCGTGCTGGACCTGCGCCTGGAAGGCCGCCCGGTATCGGTCGGATCCTTCGCGGCCAACCTGCGCTCGTTCGAATCCATTCGCGACTTCATCGCATCGGCCACCATCACTACGCTGGTCGACCTGCCCTTCATCCTGCTGTTCCTGGCAGCCCTGGCCTGGATATCGCCGTGGATGATCCTGCCGCCGCTAGTCGCAATCGTGCTGATCCTGCTGGTGTCGCTGGCCGCGCAGGCGCGCATGGAAGCGCTGACGATGGCCTCGTTCCAGGCCTCGTCGCAGCGCAACGCCACGCTCGTCGAAGCGCTGACCGGCCTGGAAGCCGTCAAGACGCTGAACGCCCAGGGCGCGATCCAGCGCAACTGGGAGCGCGCGACGGAATTCATCGCGCAGACGGGCGGCAAGCTCAAGCTGATCTCGTCCTCCACGGTCGGCTTCGTGCAGGCGGTCCAGCAGCTCGTGTCGATTTCAGTCGTGATCATCGGCGTGTATCTGGCCCAGGAATCGGCGCTGTCGATGGGCGGCATCATTGCCGCGTCCATGATCGCCGGCCGCTGCCTCGCGCCGCTGGGTCAGGTTGCGGGCCTGCTGATGCAATACCAGAACGCGCGCACGTCGCTGGGTTCCATCGACAACTACATGAAGATGCCGATCGAGCGCCCGGCCGAGGCCGAATTCCTGCATCGCCCCGTGTTCCACGGCGGCCTGGAATTCCGCGACGTGTCCTTCGCGTATCCCGGCAGCACGCAGCCGGTGCTCAAGAAGGTGTCGTTCAAGCTCAAGCCCGGCGAGAAAGTCGGCATCATCGGCCGCATCGGCTCGGGCAAGACGACGCTCGAGAAGCTGGCACTGGCCCTGTACCAGCCCACGGAAGGCGCCGTGCTGCTGGACGGCGTGGATGTGCGCCAGATCGACCCGGCCGACGTGCGCCGGGCCATTGGCCACGTTCCCCAGGATCCCCTGCTCTTTTACGGCAGCCTCAAGCACAACCTGGCGATGGGCGCGCCCTATGCCGACGACGCCAGCATCCTGGCGGCGGCCAACATGGCCGGCGTGACCGAGTTCGCCAACCTGCATCCCAATGGTTTCGACATGATCATCGGCGAGCGCGGCGAATCGCTCTCCGGCGGCCAGCGCCAATCGGTGGCCGTGGCCCGCGCGCTGATCAACGATCCGCCGATCCTGCTGCTGGACGAGCCCAGCAGCAACATGGACCACCAGAGCGAGGCCCAGCTTCGCAAGCGCCTGGGCGAAGCCAGCGCAACCAAAACGATCCTGCTGGTCACGCACCGTACCGCGCTCCTTGAACTGGTCGACCGCCTCATCGTGATCGACAACGGCCATATCGTGGCCGACGGTCCGAAGGAACAAGTTGTCGAAGCCCTGCGTCAAGGACGCGTTGGACGCGGAAGCTGAGAAAACCATGCTGAACAATCCTGGAGCCCCCAAGCACGGTTTCTTTGGCAACCTGCTGCGCGCCCCGCGCAACCTCTTTGTATTTTTCTTCGATCGTCTGCTGGAAGGCGCCGACAAAGGCAAGCCCGCGCAGCGTTCCGACTACATCGGCAATGCCGAATGGGTCATTCACGAGGCCCAGGCCCGCGGCGCGCGCATCCTGCTGTGGACCTCGCTGCTGGCCACCCTGGGCCTGCTCATCTGGGCGGGCTTTGGCAGCATCGACGAAGTGGTCCGCGGCGAAGGCAAGGTCGTGCCGTCCCGCCAGGTGCAGATCATCCAGAGCCTGGACGGCGGCATCGTCGAGGAAATCCTGGTGCGTCCCGGCCAGGAAGTCGAGGCGGGTCAGGTCCTGCTGAAGATCGACTCCACCCGCTTCAATTCGTCGCTGGGCGAGAACAACGCCGAGTACCTGTCGCTGCTGGCCAAGGCGGCCCGCCTGAAGGCGCTGGCCACGGGCGAACCGTTCGTCACGCCCGAGGAAGTGCTCAAGCAGGCGCCCGGCCTGGGCGAGATGGAACGCAACGCCTTCCAGGCGCGCAACACCGAGCTCAATGCCACCGTCAACGTGGCCCGCGAACAGCTCAAGCAACGCCAGGAAGACCTGCGCGAAACCATCGCCAAGCGCGACCAGGCATCGGCAAGCTGCGGCCTGACCTCGCGCGAGCTGCAGGTGACCCGGCCGCTGCTCAAGAGCGGCGCCGTATCCGAGGTCGACCTCTTGCGCCTGCAGCGCGATGTGGCCCGCTATTGCGGCGAGCAGAAAGGCGCCGAGGCGCAGATCGACCGCTTCCAGGCGTCCATCAAGGAAGCCGAAAGCAAGATCCAGGAAGCCGAGCTGAACATCCGCAACCAGGCGCGCAGCGAGCTCTCGGAAACCAACACCAAGCTTGCGACTCTGCGCGAAGGCAAAGCCGCGCTGGTCGACCGGGTCAAGCTGGCCGAAGTGCGCGCCCCGGTGCGCGGCACCGTCAAGACGCTTTTCAACAACACGGTCGGCGGCGTGGTGCAGCCGGGCAAGGACATCATCGAGATCGTCCCCAAGGACGACACGCTGCTGCTTGAAGTGCGCATCCAGCCGCGCGACATCGGTTTCCTGCACGCGGACCAGAAGGCCGAAGTCAAGTTCACGGCCTACGACTTCGCGATCTACGGGGGCCTGGAAGGCCGCGTGGAACAGATCGGCGCGGACACCGTGACCGACGAGAAAGGCAATTCCTACTACGTCGTGCGCGTGCGCACCGACCGCAGCACGGTAGGCGACAAGCTGTTGCCCATCATCCCGGGGATGGTGGCGGAGGTTCATATCCTGACAGGCAAACGCACGGTGCTCCAGTACCTGCTCAAGCCCATTCTGCGGGCGAAGTCCAACGCCTTCACCGAACGTTAATGGAGAGCTTCAAGGCCTTATGAAACCCATTCCCGTCCTGTTGATTACGCATGACGACCTGCTCTGGCAGCACTGGCGCGCGCTTGACCCGGCACGTTGGATGGCTGCCCGCGGGCGAGGCCTGGCGGATCTGCAACGCTGGCGAGAACAAGGCCGCACGCTGGCAGTGCTGGATGCCGACGTGCCCAAGCTTCCTTCCTGGCATGATCCGTCCTGGGCGCCGACGCTGGCCGGCCTGCATGTCGTGGTCGCCAGCGCCAGCCCCAACGACGAGCAAGGCACACAGGCGCTGGGTGCTGGCGCGCACGGCTACTGCCACAGCTATGCGCAGCCGGCCGCAATGGCGCAGGCCTTGGAAGTCGTCGCCTCCGGCGGCATATGGATGGGACGCTCCCTGGTGTCCCGCCTGCTCAAGCTTGTAACCGAGCGCGCGCAGGACGCCCACGCCTGGGACGGCGGCCGGCTCACCGAACGCGAAATCACCGTTGCTCGCTACGCCGCCAGCGGCCAGGCCAACGCCCAGATCGCCGAGGCGCTGGGCATCACGGAGCGCACGGTCAAGGCGCATCTGTCGGCGGTTTTCGACAAGCTCGGCGTCACCGACCGCCTGCAGCTTGCCCTGCTGGTTCACGGCATTTCCGCACCCACCGACGCGCGCAGCAAAATCACTGCGTAAACCTGTCCTCAAGGACAATATCCGCCGCCATCGGCGACCCGTAGTATCTGGCCATCTTGGATAACTCCCTGAAACGGAACCAACATGGCCAACTCCTCTCCCGCAGTCGTCAACGAAATCTCCGGTCGCGCGTGGATACGCAATAGCGACGGTTCCCTGACCGAACTGCATCAAGGCAGCAAAGTCCCCGCCGGCAGCGACATCGTCACTGCCTCGGGCGCCACGGTTTCGCTTCAGGTCGAAAACGGCATGCCGATCGTCATCGGCGAAGGCCGCGAAGTCGCGGTCAACGGCGACATGACCGGCCCGCTGGCCGATCCCACCGAAGCTGCCGTCGCACCGCCCTCGGGCACCGATTCCGACCGTCTGCTGGCCGCCCTGCAAGCCGGCCGCGACCCGTTCGATGAGTTGGATCCCACGGCCGCGGTCGTGGCCGGCGGCGGCGAAGCCGGCGGCAGCAGCTTCGTGCGCCTGGCGCGCATCCTGGAAACCACCAGCCCGCTGGACCTGGCCTACCCGAACCCGGCGCGTGGCGACGCCGTGCTGACCCGCGTGTCGGGCGCCGCCCTGACCGGCGACGACGGCGACGCCGCCGCCACGCCCACGACGCCCACCACGCCCGCCAACAACGCGCCCAATGCGCTGAACGATGCCGGCGCCGGCAACCAGGGCGCGCAAGTGCGCGGCAACCTGCTCGCCAACGACTCCGATCCCGACGGCGATCCGCTGGCCATCACCTCGATCAACGGCCGTCCGATGATTCCGGGCGGCATTTCGGTGCTGGGCTCCACGGGCGGCACCTTCGTCGTCCAGCCCGACGGCAGCTACGTCTTCACCCCGGGCGGCCAATACGACCACCTGGCCGTCGGCGAAACCGCCACCAGCACCATTTCCTACACCATCACCGACCCGAGCGGCGCGACGTCCACCGCCACCGTCGTCGTGACCATCACCGGCACCAACGATGGCCCGGTCTCGTCCGCGCTGACCAACCAGACCGGCGTCGATGCCCAGACCGACGTGCGCTACGACGTCTCGGACCGCTTCTCCGATCCCGACACCAGCGACAAGCTGACCTACTCGGCCACCGGCCTGCCGCCCGGCCTGACCATCGACCCCAACACCGGCATCATCACCGGCACGATCGATCACTCCGCCTCGCAAGGCGGCGCCAACGGCGTGTACACCGTGGTCGTGACCGCCAAGGACCCGTCCGGCGCGTCGACCTCGCAGGAATTCAAGTGGGACGTGACCAACCCGGCCCCGACCGCCGTCAACGATAGCGGCACGACCGATGAAGACACGTCGCTCAACGTCAACGCGCAGAACGGCGTGCTGGCCAACGACAAGGATCCTGACGGCGACACGCTGACCGTGTCGCAAGTGAACGGCAATGCGGCCAATGTGGGTACGGCAATCACCGGCTCGAACGGCGGCACCTTCACGCTGAACGCCGATGGTTCGTACAGCTTCAACCCGGGTTCGGCATTCCAGAACCTGGGCGTCGGCCAGACCGCCACCAGCTCGATCAGCTACACCGTCTCCGACGGCCAAGGCGGCACGTCGACGGCCACCCTGACGGTCACCGTCACGGGCTCCAACGACGCCCCGACGCTGACGCCGGAAGTCACGTTGGCCGACCAAGCCGCCAACGATAGCGACGCCATCACCCCGGTCGACGTTTCCGGCCAGTTCCGCGACGTCGACAACGGCGATGTGCTGACCTACTCGGCCACTGGCCTGCCGCCCGGCCTGACCATCGATCCGGCCACCGGCATCATCTCCGGCACGCTGGACAAGTCGGCTTCGCAAGGCGGCGACCACGGCGTCTACTCGGTCACCGTCACGGCCACCGACAAGAGCGGCGCCTCGGTGTCGCAAGACTTCTCGTGGGACGTCAAGAACCCGGCCCCGACCGCCGACAACGACCAGGGCGAAACCAACGAAGACACCGCGCTGAACGTCAGCGCCGATAACGGTGTGCTGGCCAACGACGTGGATCCGGACGGCGACGCGCTGCACGTCTCGCTGGTCAACGGCCAGGCGGCCAATGTCGGCACAGCTGTTGCCGGCCTGGGCGGCGGCACCTTCACGCTGAACGCGGACGGTTCCTACAGCTTCAATCCCGGCGCCGACTTCCAGAACCTGGCCGCCGGCGAACGCGCCACCAGCTCGATCACCTATACGGTGTCGGACGGCGAAGGCGGCACCAGCACCGCCACGCTGACGGTTGCCATTTTCGGCACGAACGATGCCCCCACGGCCACGCCCCTGGACAACCAGAGCAGCATGGACGGCGACACCGTCAACTACAACATCGCCGGCTTCTTCAGCGACGTGGACAACGGCGACGTGCTGTCGTACACGGCCGACTTCCTGCCTGACGGCCTGACCTTCGACGGCACGACCGGCACGTTCTCCGGCACGATCACGCACTGGGTCTCCGATCACACCAACATGGGTGTGAAGGGCGAATACCGCATCAATGTGACGGCCACCGACAAGTCGGGCGCCACGGTCACCCAGAGCTTCATCTGGAAGGTGGGCAACCCCGCGCCGGTCGCCGCTGACGACAGCAACGCCACCACCGAAGACCACGTGCTGGTGGTCGACCATCGCGCCGAAGGCGTGCTGGGCAACGATAGCGATCCGGACGGCGACGCCATTCACGTCTCGCACGTCAACGGCAACACCGCGGGCGTGGGCTCGGCCGTGACCGGTTCCAATGGCGGCACGTTCACGCTGAACGCCGACGGCACTTACACGTTCAACCCGGGTACCGCTTTCCAGCATCTCGGTGCGAACCAGTCGGCCACCACTTCGATCACGTACACGGTGTCCGACTTCCAGGGCGCCACGAGCACGGCGACGCTGACGATCACGATCACCGGCACTAACGACACCCCGATCCTGACCCCGGGCGTCACGCTTGACGATCAATCCGGTAACGACGGCCAGGCCATCACGCCGGTCGACATCTCCGGTCAATTCTCGGATGTGGATACCGGTGATGTGCTGACGTACTCGGCCACTGGTCTGCCGCCCGGTCTGACCATCGATCCCAAGACCGGCATCATCTCCGGCACGCTCGACAAGTCGGCCTCGCAAGGTGGTGACCACGGCGTTTACGCCGTCACCATCACCGCGACCGACAAGAGCGGTGCCTCGGTGTCGCAAGACTTCTCGTGGGACGTCAAGAACCCGGCTCCGACGGCCCTCAACGACACGGACAGCACCAACCAAGGCGTCAACCTCACCGCCGATGCCGCGCACGGCGTGCTGGCCAACGACACCGATCCGGACGGCGACACGCTGCAGGTTTCGGCCGTCAACGGCCAAGCGACCAACGTGGGCGCAGCGATCACC
>Ga0213827_1000156_pt1 | contig 80900 bp, 66 predicted proteins | sample MC6MC0898MG_FD_180669 | JGI IMG/M metagenome (GOLD analysis project Ga0213827, IMG submission 180669) | Enriched soil aggregate microbial communities from Iowa State University, Ames, United States - MC6-MC0898-MG | ecosystem: Environmental > Terrestrial > Soil > Unclassified | place: USA: Iowa...
GCCTGAAGAGCTGGATGCGCGGGTGGCGATGACGGACAAAGCGGCCTGAAAGACGTGAGATTTTGGTTATAAAAAAAAGCCCAGTTAATTAACTGGGCTTTTTATTGCGATTAAGAGATTAGACGTTAAAGTGTAAGTTATTATTTAAGATATTGATTTTTATATAATTTATTATTTATAATTTTTAATGTACTCATTTATGTACTCACATCTTGATGTGCGCATTTAACTCTATAGCAGGATTTTCTAACGCAGGCCTTCCAAACTCCTACCTATAAGCTCACGGCGCATACGTGAAAGTGATCAAATGCTTGATATACCTCATTGGACACATTGTGATCTTCATCATAAAATCCTCATCGAAGTATTGCGTTTACAGTGAGTTAACGGGATGTCTTATGGTGTACTAGGACATGTATGCGATTGTATATGGTGTTAACGGTCATAAATTATCTCAGAGAATTTGGTGCATAATTTATTAACGTTATAAAACCAATAACTAAGTTAGGGAGCATGAGCCGTTGAGTTCAATTCCTGTATGTAGCGACCGCCAAAGCGCTGTAAGACTTCTTGCTTGCATCAATGCAGGTTCTACAGATGTTACTGACGACAATTGGGGAGCAGACGTTATTGCTGTATTACGTGCGCAATCACGCCTACAGGCCTTGGATTTTTGGATGAGAAACCCTGACTATCTCGCTAATGAATTACTCACTGAATTCGAGAGCAGCGGTGATTCATCAAACTTAACGCTTGCTAGAACTATCCTCAATACACGAGAACCTGACTTGCGTAGAGTCCCTATGATCCGCTATCGGTTCGGCGCATTTGAACCTTTGGACAATGCCTTATCAATATTGCGCGCAGCCGATTTTGTTAGGATCAGAAGGCAGGGTTCACCTGGTAAAGTCCAGGAGCATATTTACCTGCTGACTCAGAGTGGAAGAGATGCCATGTGTGAGTTGGCTGGAATGGCAGAAGAGATCGCATGGTACAAGCACAGAGCTGAGGTTGTTGCGCGCTTAGCTGGAGGTACCGGTGGAAAAGCTCTTAAGGATCGCCAGTATCTTCAAGTTGAATACGCAGATACTGCACTAAAACATATCATTGCCCCTATCACTGAGCGTGTACGCCTACGTTTGGAAGTTCTATCGCAAGGAAATGCAGCATGACAATGAGCTGGCTAGAAACAGTCGCTAAGAACGTAGGAATATCAGTTACCGAAGCGGAAGATCGTCTCCAAAAGCGTGGGATCTTTTCTGACAAAACAATTAGGCCCACCCCAAAACTAACAATTACCGGTATTCGATTCAAAGGCTATAAAGTTGGTAAAGTCACTGGGGCATTTAGCTTTAGCTGGCAGGATTTAAGCACTGGGGTATGGGCTGTTACAAGTTTCGGTGGCACAAATAAATCTAATCTTGTTGGCAAATCAAGTGTATTGGAAATCATACTTTGGTGCTTGCGAGGTGAAGTCAAGGGACTTCAAGAGGATGTCCGTAGTTGGCTTTCTTGGGTGCAACTCACTTTCCTGCTTGATACGCGTCCACATACCATCGAATTCGCAGTCAATAATAAGCAACCTAATGGAGAACTGAAAACTACGAGGCCAAATGGAGATTGCGAAACCATTGCCCGATTTAGTAGTGACGAAGGTTTTGCCGCAGTCATGTCTAGTTTCATGATGAATGTTTTTGACCTCCAGCCTATATCTTCACGTAAAAATAATGATGTAGGTGGCAGTACTGTCATACATGGATGGTCAGCATTATCCGGCGCGCTTTATTTTGGCGGGGAACATAAATCGTTGCTTGGTGATGTTTTGATGTCTGGACTACCGGGACGTATGTTGCAATTGTACGTTGGAATGCCTTGGGCTAGTACCCTAATACAGTCTGTAACAGCTAAGAAAGCAATAGATCAGCAAGCCGCATACCTTGCTCGTGAGCATACTTCATTAATGACTCTAGAAGAGAAAGCATTAGTGCGAGTATCTACTCATCTCGAACAGGCTCGTAGTGATCTTGTTAAAATCACTGACAAACGTGTAAGTGTTTCTACGCTTGATGAACTAATGGATAAAGTACGAACGCTTACTAAGAAAGTTTTAGATAGTGAGCATATAGCTGCTAAAGCTTTAGCCGAAATGACAGCACTTCGAAGCTCATCAGATGATGATAAGCGTGCTCTTCGTGATCTTCGCGAAGAGCGAATAACGGCAGCCTTTTTTAATGGGCTTCAACCAAGCTGTTGTCCACGATGCGAGAAAGCCGTTCCAAAGGAGCGAATTAAGTTAGAAAGTATCGAGCAGAGCTGTTCTCTATGCTCGGAACCACTTAACCAGAATGATCTGGGCGAAAACAACGAAATACTTGAGGAAGCACAGGAGCGTGCAGAGGCATCGCTATCAGCCTATGAGGCAGCCAAAATGTTTTATAAACAATGTAAATCTCAAGTCAGCATAGCCGCGATGAGCCTCTCACAAGCTCAGGATGCTCTTAACGCTGCAAGTGATTGTGTGAGTTATCAAGAGCAGCGCGATGCCGAGCTTCTTGTTGCCCGGCTTGAAGGTGAATTACAAGCATACAACAAACCTCGCCAGGCTCCGAAAGTATCTGAGGACTCAGCGCTTGTTGAAAACGCTTTTAAAGAAGCGAAAAAAGCGTTTGATGAAGGGAAGGTTGAGCTGATGCATAAGCTTAATGAGGAAATCCTTAGGCTGGCTAATGACTTTGGTGCACTTGGTCTTGAGTCAATTGATCTTAGTTCAGATGCGAAAATGTCGGTACGCAAGGGGAATCAGAGCTCGTCGTTCAGCAAATTAACTCCTGGTGAACGACTGAGGTTGCGGATTGCCACTGCTATTGCATTACTACGAATAGGAAAAGAGCTCGGTGTTGGCCGCCATCCAGGGTTGTTGATTATCGATTCTCCAGGCTCAGAGGAGACTAGTGAAAGTGATCTGGCTACATTGCTCTCCGAGCTTCGCCGCGTCGCCACTGAGACGGGAGGTCTCCAGATATTTATAGCAAGTGCAAATGCTTCAGCAGTACTTGACGCGTTAGGGAGTGAAAACTGCATCGTAGCTCCAGAAGGTGGCTATGTCTGGTGATACTTCGCCGTGCTTGATAGCGCTCATCGAAAGGCACCTTCAAGACAATATACCGTCGACAATTGCGTCATTAGGTGGTCTTTCTGTTCTTACAGCACAGATAAACACTTTGGCATCATCACCATTCCTTGATGTGCTGGCTGAGCTGTCTGTAGATGCGCAGCCAACAGAATATACTGAAATGGACAGTATTCTTTTGGAAGGGTTTGCTAAATGTCAAAGTCCGACGGCATTCCGCTCTGCGATCGATGTAGTCATGCATAACGTACCGTTGTGTAAGCGGATTTGTACCAGACTAGCCGTTACACTTGAACAGCGTGTTGATGCTCAATCTTCTGATAGGGAGTCACTTATTGCCGCATATGCACTAGAAGGCTTAGTACGTCTTGCGCTCTCCTCTTGCATCAAGAAGTTTATCCCTCTAAAGGTTATTACCACTAGTAGACCCAATATTAATGGACTGTATGCCATACATGCAGCAAAGCTAGCTGGTGTATCCTATACCTCTTGGTCTGAGCCCGACCTAAAAGATATTTTGAAAGAGTTCAGTAAGATCGAGGATGCAGAGGGAGAAGCCTGTTTTGAACTAGCTTTGGTCAACCTTTCTGAAGCATTAAATGCTGATTCCGTTGAAGAACAGCAGCAGTTGCTAGAACAAACAAGCTTGCATTTGCGAAACGCACGAGCAGCTGATGAGAACAGGGCAGATGCGGTTGCATATGCTGCTGTAATTGAAATTATTCAGGGATTCTATGCAGATATAGAAGCTGCTTTCATTGATGAGCACATAGAGGTTCTTTCAAACGCTGTAAAGGACCGTATTATGTTTTTAGATGGGCAGCATCTTCCTGAATGGCTTCATCCCCGCGCTGACAGGGAAATTCAATGGGTAAGGTTGGTCAGGTCTATACAAAAGGCATGCAAGGACTTGGCTCGGCCGAGCTGGCTCAGGGCCGGTTCTGTAATAGAAAACTTGCTGTTTGTTTTTGATGCAGATCGCTCATTTGAGACAAAGGGGGGACTAGGACAACTTTTAAGACCTCGTATTAAAGCCAGCTTTATCAGAGAACGGGGCCAATTAGCGCTCCTTGATGAATTGTTAGCTGAATCAGCTTGGAATCAAGAGAAAAAACAAACAGCCGTTTATTTACGTAAACGTATAGCAGAATTATCAACTAGTGAGGTGCCGGCGGGAAAGCCATCATTTCAGGGCCAGTATCCTAAACTCCAGCAAGCCCTTGGAAGCCCAAATCTACCTGGGGCCTTGTCACCTGAAGTAATGTTGCGCCTAGAAACGGCATTGGCTGACCGACAGATGCACTCGCTAAATTTTGCTAATCCTGTAATACAATACTTATTGAACGAACTGCTCCCGCCGCTTAACGCCTGTAATGAGTACACTGGTAAAGTTAAAGAGCACTTTAATGAACTTTTGGCTCAAGTAATTATGTTTTGTAAAACACGGCAAGATGGAGGATTAAAACAACTCCGCGACCGCGGTAGTTATTTGAGGAAAGCTGAAGCCACGGAATTCGAACTTCAGCAGGATCTATGGCAATGGCTTTCTGGTAACTACAGAGAATGTGAAGTTCTTGATGAAGTCGACGGTATTGGAACTGGCAGAGCGGATCTATTCGCTACATTTGGTGGTCACAGATTTGTATTAGAAATGAAGCGTCATTACGGATGCTTAGATCGAGCTGCCGCCAAAAAATATTACAATCAAGCAGCTACATACCAGAACACAAACGTCAAACTTGGATTTCTAGGCGTATTAGAACTATCGAACCGTTCCGGTCCTCCGCCAAGCCTGGAAGAGTGTATTTGGTATGAGTCAGTTCTGCCTGAAAATAGCAATGTTGTACGGCACCTGATTGTCTTTAGAGTTGTAGGTAATCTAAATAGTCCATCATCTATGTCAACTAAGCCGGTCAAACCAAGAAAAAAAACGACGTAAGGCAGTCAGATTACTGGCAAACCTAACGGCATCTCTCTGTTGTTGAAGCAGTGCAGTTTCAAACCAGTGAAGCAGATATCAGGTTTAGGATATACGGTATTCTCTGACAAATATCTAGTCCCTTCGCAAGCCACTAAGAAGCCAATCCAGCAGAAGTATCTAACTGAAAACTCATGGCGTTTACGTGAAAGCGGTCAAATGCTTGATATACCTCATTGGACCCCCTACGACTTACGGCGTACAGTGCGAACGGGCTTATCTCGTTTGCAGTGTCCAAATGAGGTAGCAGAGGCCGTATTGGGGCATACACGTGGCGGCGTTGAAGGGATTTATAATTTGTATAAGTATGATGCTGAGTGTCGGAAGTGGTTGCAGGTATGCGCTGATTATTTAGATAGTCTGCAATAAGTTTGGTCTAATATTTTTTCTAGATGTACAATATTCTATTTTAAATCAACATGTTATGATGGGTGAAGGGATTAAAACTTTAATAGGCCCGTTTTAGTTCCAGGCATTTTTTGAGATCCCAGCCAAATGATGGTGTTGTCGATATTCCTCCGGCGTCATATTGTTCAGTGATTCATGCGGGCGTTCACAGTTATATTCTGACAACCCCCTTTCCGTGATTTCCTGCACTTCATTCAGCGTTCTGAACAGATAAAAATCGAGTATTTCTGTACGATACTTCCGGTTAAATGCTCAATAAAAGCGTTCTGCGTCTGCTTACCCGGCTGGATAAACTCCAGTCTTACTGCATGTTTCTCTACCCATTCAGCCAGTGCCAGGGAGATAAATTCCGGGCCGTGATACCTATTGAATGTATCTGGTTAGCGTTTAAGTCAGCCATTTTCGACAACTTGTAGTGTCTGTCACAAGTGGAGAAAATCAATGAACACTCCTGTTAGCAATGTCAGCATTTGGGGACACTGATTGCCCTGGATATCTCTAAAAAACATCATGATGCGAAAATTCGGTACCCTGATGGACGAGCGTTTTATCTGCGTATCGAAAACACACTGGAAGGGTTCAACCGACTGCTTGCTCTCACCGCTTCACCCCATGACAGTATTATCGCTGCCTTTGAACATACCTCTGATTATCATCGCAACATCGCATGGTGGTCCCAGCTCAGGGCGGTCCAACGGCTAAACCTGCGACACCGTTAATTGTGTTAAGTAACGGTGAAGAATAAAGTCATCGGCCTTCGCATGCTCTTCCATCAGCCGTTCGGTTAAGCGCACAGTCGGCTTTTGTATCAACAGCCACTGTAAAGCTATATAAAAAAGCGGGGCGACTCACTATTTCGCAAAATGTGCATTTTTTCCGACAGTTATTCTCCTTTAAATTGGCTCGAATACCGGAAAATGATTGCGATGAAATTGCTCGATGCCGTACTGCCGTAAGGTCTCCAACCAGCGTTCGGCCAATGTGCGGCCTACCTTAAGCTCAAGCGCAGCCTCGCGCAGCAGCAAAAACTCGGTGCGTAGTGTCGTCGGCATGATGCCGGGGTCATCGGTGTTCACTAGAACACGCACAGGTCCTCGGCGCAATCCATAAAGGTTGGCCGAAGCGCCGCTTTCCAGCACCGATTCGTCTGGTGGATACCAGCGGAAAATCGGGTGTTCGGCGTGTGATTTCAGTCGTGCGATATAGACATTGGACGTCGGGTTCGCCTCGATGATGAGCCCCAGCTTATCGTATTCAGTAAGTAGCCAGTCTTGCAGCGCGTGCATAAAGTCCAGCTCGGCCGGGGTGTCGATATCCTTCAGAATGTCTTCATCAATCTTACGGCCAAACTTGGAATTAAATCCACCATGTGCAGCCGCTTCATCTCCCATGCATACAATCACCAAAGGCACATTTGTAATTTTCTCCAGCCATTTATGCCGTTCCTTATAAAGCTGGCTCGCCAGCGTACTGCTCTCGCTCAATTCTTGATGATCTGGCAAAGCGCACAGCTCTTGCGAAGTGATTTGCCAGCTATCACCAACCTCATTTAGGCGAAAGTGACAATTACGACGTAGCCACCATGCCTGATACAGATCATCCGGTGTCGCATGACGCAAAGGCGCATCATCGCAACCGGCAGCAGAATTCAGCCCCGCCTGCTGGCTAGACGCATCTACGTCCATCAAATCCGGCACCTGCCACCAGCGCGACAAGCGCCAGAAACGCGCAATACGACGTTCGAACAGGGGCAATACCTGCTGCGCCAGCGGCAGTACGGCACTCAGCACACTTGCGTGATGCCAAAGCCACACCAGATTATCCAGATGCTCGTCCAGTGGCAGTATCATCTCGCCTTGCCGTGCAACCCACTTTTTCGGGACTATGCCCAGCGCTAAGGCGTGGCCCAGCCGGTCGCCTTCACGCATCTTACAAAAATGTACTGTCTCGTCTATATGGCGCATGCCAGATGCCGGATGGGCGTAATCCTCACCGGCATGAATACTTAGATGAAAGCCGGTGCTGGCACGTTCGCCATCCGACAGTGGTTTGAAGCCGCTACGCAGCCAACGCAGTACTGGCGCAAACCATTCAATTTTTAATGCGTTTTCATCACCTGCCACATCTAACCCACGAAACCATCTAGCCGGTTGGAAATGGAAATTTTGATTCTGTTTGCCGCCTAAAAACTCGGGTGCGTTCCAGCCGGAAGCACTTTGTAGATTGCTTATCAGCTTTTCAGCCTCTTTCCACAACTTCTTAAGATCCGGCCTGGGGCGCTGATTTTGCTTGTGAGTTTGTGAACGAAAAAAGTGGCCACAGAATTGCCAGCGTTCCAGCGCCTGCATGGCGGCCAAAGCTTGCATATCCAGCAGGATATCAGATTCACCAAAAATGTAGGGGGGGCTTGGCAAGGACAAACTGGCATTTGCAAGCAGGCCGCGAGCGATCTTGCCGACAAACGCCGGCTTAAATGCCAGCGGCGCTGACTTGATCTCTGCCACATCAGCACGACCTGCCCACAATCGGCGCATATTCCCTTGATAGTCGCCACCCCTACCGAGCCCTGATTGATAGTAGCGCTCGGCAAAGCGTGTCAGCCCTTGCCCGTCCATTATCAGATTACTACGCAGCTGGTTCACGGTCTGCCAGAAACACAAGATGGCCGCGCGTTGCAGTGGATGGGTATCAGGTTGGCAATAGCGGCGACAAAGATAGACATACAGCCACAACCAGCGATTGGCATCGCCACGCTTCATTGCCAATGCAAACTCGCTCAGTAGCCAATCCGCACTACCAACGTTGGTAGTATGTAGGCTAGCGGCAAGCAAATCCCAGTCTGGCTTGAGGGTAGAGGAGTGCATAGCAAGATTGAGCCGCGCCAGATGCTGCGGCCAACCTTCCGAACAACATGGCTGATTGTCCATAGTATTTTGGGGCCGCTTGGTCTGCTCGTCGGATTCCAGCAACAATACCAACAGTTGCCGCGCGCGCTGCAACAGAGTCTCCAAGTTGTCGTGCTGCTCTCTCTGCCACTGAATTGCATTGTTGCCGAGTCTCAACTCGTCACCCGACAGCAGATAATCGTCGAGAATCGCGCTATCGGTTGTGATGCCCCAGAAATGCACATGCCCCTCGGCAAACGGTAGTGATGGGTTTCCAGATGGGGCGAAAAATGCAGTCTGCGCGGACACCACGCGGCGGATGTCGTGTATCGGTGGCAGAGGCATGTCATTCAGCCACTGTGCTAAATGCCAGCCGGCCAACAACGTAGGGTCCAGCCCCGCTGCAAGGCGCACATACGCCTGCACCTCACTCTCAAGGTAGCACAGCAAGTCGCCATTGCGCTGCAATAGCCTCTGTTGTAGCTCGTCCAGCCACGGCAGTTTTGGCGTCAGCAACAAGTCACCATCAAGTATGCGCCCCATCAACTGGCGCACATCGGTCAGCCGGTGCTCGCGAGGATGGCGCGCCTCCAAGCCCTCTACTAGCAAATGATATAATTCATCCTGCAGTCGATGCCAATGGTCAGACTCCAGACCGTCAGCTGACTTTAGCAAGTGCTGCCACAGTCGTGCGGCTAATCTTTCATCGCCAAAAAAACACTCAGCGGCGTGTTCAGTCAAGGTGCGCTGGAGCATTACTCTGGTTCCTTGTCCTGACCTTGTCCTGTCAGCTGTATATTAGGTTGCGGCTGATTTGACGAATTTGGCGCTGGTTCTTTAGACAATTCATCAAAAATCTCTTTTAGGAGTTTTGCGTACTTGCTATCACCTCCGAAATTAGCTGCCATATGATCATATATCGAACCTAATTTTTCTATTTGTTTTCTAGCTTGTGTTTTTATTGTCGTTTTATTTATATTCTTGGCGGTGATGCCAAGCTCTTCTCTCAAATGTTTTTCAGCTTTAGCCTCAAGATTTTCCTCAGACTTAGGCCAATCCAAATTGATTACCTCATCAATCCACTTCTTCAACGGGTGCTCTGCAAGCACAATGCTGACTGCCCTTAAAGAATTATTTTTATCAAAAGCTTCCAGTATTGGTTTGACGTTGACATTAAACTGGTCATTGCTTGTGTAATTTTTTAGATTTTCAGGATTAATGTTGGTCGTTGCTATCACATTAGGCAAGCCAAACAGCTCACCCTTTTCAAAACTACCAAAGGCAAACCAAGTTGCATAGAAACTGTGAGCTACCATATTTAGCGCCGTTCTGATACGTTTCATGCCATTTGGCACATACTCATCACTCGCCACTTGGCTATAAACTTTATTGAACACCTTGTAAACCAACCATGGCGCAAGATCAATTTGATTAACATGACAGGTCTGCCGCCACATTTCTATTTCTTGATGTAGTCTCTCTGCTATCAAATTTATATCGTACTCTGCGTTTTGAAACTCTTCCGACCCTTCATCACCACCATTGGACTTATTTTCTTTTTCGTTAAAAGTGATTGTTTTAGTAGGTGCCAGTGCTGCCGTAGAAAAGAAAGGAGCCCGCCCCATGATTGCATGAATTTCTTCGACCGATAGCGGACCGACAATGCTGGAAATTAACAACTCAAACACCCGGCCTATATTCAGCAGCATGGTTTTCTTGGCGTTGGTGTAAAAATTATTCTGTGCCAGCAAGGAAATCAAAAAGCTTGCCTTTTTCCTTTGCTCGACTTGCAAACCTTGTATTGAAAGGCTTTGAATCTCCTTGATGTAATCCCACCCTTTGCTTGAATTTACCCCAACTTCTGCCACTGGATACGGCAGAATAGTTTTCTGAGATTTGATACCGGCCAACCACTCTTCAGGCAACCGTCCATCCAATAAAATCGGCCAAGCAGAAAGGTCATCCGCCTTGTCGAAAAGCTCAAAGTTGGCAGTAGCATGTTTAAGGGGCTGGAACAAGGGGGTGTCAAGAAGGCTGCGATGTTGTGAGGATGAGGATTCGAAACACTCTTGCCAATGCAGTTTGGCAAGCAATATCAGATAGGCTGCACCAGCTTTAGGTTCAAAGCAGAAGTAATTCACCAGATTATGTGCAAACTCATTTCTTTTCTGCTTAGCTGCTTTATCAGCTTCATCCTGAAGCTCCGTTGTTTTATCAGCCTCATCCTGAAGCTTAGGAGGCATTTGCCAACTAATCCGCACCTTCAGTTCATCCTTAGCAGTACGAATTTCAGCTGGCAATTCCAGAATAAGATCATGGCAATGCCTGATTAACTGCGACAAGGCACGGATAGAAGGTATTGGCAACGAGGGACGACTACTTTCAAATCCATTCACCGGGCCAGTCAAAAAGATCTCCAGCCAAGAAATGAAGTTAGCCAAAGGCATTGCATCATTTGCATTGCCGAGAGTAACTCTAGTGTCAGCCGCCTCTTCACCAACTGGCCCCCACTGCCAATAACTGCTGACTTCCGGCATGGTCAAACGGCGAGGGAAAGGCAGGATCTTGCGTTGATACTCTGCTGCTAATTCTACGGCCCTTTCATAGGCTACTTTGCGACGGTAGCTGGAATCTTTGGTGAGGCGGCCATGAAAATCGCGCCAGGTTACCTCATCGTAAAGTGATCGATCGCCACAGACGATGGGCAACACATGAGGTGTAGCTAGATAACGTCGTACGATTTCGAGGTTTTCAAATGCACGATTCAACGAGGTATCGACATCGTCGATCGGAAGGATCAACAGCTGTTTGTCCAGCAAGCTCAACACTTCGCGGAAAAAATCTTGCACGCAGTCGGCTAGCTGTTTGTTGCTGTACATGGCACGTACCTTGTCCATGCCGTGACGTTCTTGTTGTGTCTCGACCGATTCCAGCGATTGGGCGAGCTTCTCCAGCGTCTGGTTCAGGCTACGGGCCTTATTCGGTGTAATCCGCTGCTGTTCTTTGACATCATTATCGTGAAGCACAGCGGCGACGATGATGTGTAGGAATAACGAGTCGCCATTTTCCAGCAGAGTCGGGTCTACCGGGTCAAGAATGTGGACATCTTTCAATACATCCCGATCTTTTAGATAGCTTTTCAGATTGACCAATACAGCAGTTTTACCAGTCCCGCGTGCGCCATCTATCGAGATGGCATTATGTTCGCGCAGCTCATTTAGCGATCTGCCTGTGGCGGCTTTTGCCTTTTGAACTGCTTCAATAATCATCCGTGCCAGCGGTTCATAAACCTCACCACGAGGCAGAAGGGTGTTAGCGTCGGGCAAAACGGCGGATTCGCCAGTATTGAGGGGGATGTATCGCTTGTTCTGGCTCATGATCGGCACCTGGCTAGCGGATTTCTATAGGGCAAAATTAGGACCCTATTCTATCACGACAAATGCAAAAGACATTTACTGAACCATACCTTTAACCCTTAAGACTAAATTATTTGAGAGGGGTAAAGGGGCTGGCTCTCTCTTGGTGCTCACCGTGCCATAAACGAACGGTACTCTATAAGAGAACGGTTAACTGAAAGATGCGCCTAAGGCACTTGTTATAGTGTCCCATCACGGCGCTAAATGGACTGACCCCACCCGTTAGATGATCCTGCCCTATAGTTGGAGTGACTTGTGAACTGGTTACGTGATCTTCCGTTGTGACCCTGACCCAAAATCCTGCTCCATTCAGAAACAGAATTCCGGCATGATAATGACTCCCCTGAGCGGAGGATGTGCCGATGAAAAAGTCACGATTCACCGAAGAGCAGATTGTTTTTGCCCTCAAGCAGGCTGAACTGGGTACGTCAGTGCCGGATGTCTGCCGCAAGCTGGGTATACCCGATGCCACTTTCTATACGTGGCGTAAAAAATACGGCGGCATTTCTCCTTCTGAGCTGAAGCATATGCGACAACTGGAAGAGGAAAATCTTCGGCTGAAGAGGCTGGTTGCCGATCTGAGCCTCGACAAGGCGATGCTGCAGGACGTGCTGGCAAAAAAGAGCTGACGCTGGCACGCCTGCGCGAATGGGGCAGGGATTTGCAAGCCCGCTACGGTGCCAGTGAGAGACAGGTCTGTATTGCGCTGCGGGTCAGCCGCAGCTCGTTTCGATATCGTTCTGTGGCCGACGACGACAGCGCACTGCGGCTACGCATCCGTGAGATAACCGAAACCCGGGTTCATTACGGGTACCGCCGGGTACACGTGATGCTCAGGCGGGAAGGCTGGCGTGATAATCACAAAAGAATCTACCGCCTCTACTGTGAGCAGGGTCTGTCGCTGCGCCTCAAACGGCCACGCCGCAATAAATCGGCCCGGCGCCGACAACCGCAGCCGCAGGGGTTGTATCCGAATCACGTCTGGGGCATGGATTTTGTCTCGGACGCGCTGTTTAACGGGCACGACTGCGCCTGCTGACGGTTCTCGACCTGTACACCCGCGAATGCCTGGGAATCTGCGTAGGGCAGAATCTGCGTTCAATAGAAGTGGCAGAAATGCTGAACAGCATAGCGCTCAGGCGTCCCTTACCGCAGTTGCTGAAAACCGATAATGGTTCTGAATTTGCAGGAAAAATGCTGGACAGGTGGGTGTATGAAAGAGGTATTAGGATCGACTTCTCACGGCCAGGAACACCGATGGACAACGCCACGGTTGAGTCCTTAAACGGCAGGTTGCGGCAGGAATGCCTGAACGAGAACTGGTTCATGTCTCTGGAGGATGCACGGTGCAAAATCGAAGCCTGGCGCATACACTATAACCAGAGTCGTCACCATTCTGCACTGGGCTGGATGACGCCCTCTGAATTTGCCGAAAAATCTGCCGGTTGCCAGAATACGCAACCACAGAAGCCGGTTATTGCTGATTATGAATGGATCACATACGGGGAGCGGGTTAGACAGACCAGAATCAAGCTCACATATGGTTGTGGAATACGGGTGCTGAACGAGGTCGAGCTTAGAAAGTTTCTTAAATGGCTTCCTAGCTCTGCTTACATACCAAAGATCAAAAACGTGCTGCGGCTGACGCTCTGGACTGGGTGTAGAACAGGTGAGGTATGCGATATGGCTTGGGAGGATGTAGATCTCGATAAGGGCACTATACATCTGCGAGAAACCAAGACTGGGGTAGAGCGTTATGTGCAGTTATCGACTCAGGCTATCGACTTCCTTAAAGTTTTACGTCTCAATTCCGATAAATATTTATTCCCTTCTCAAGCGACTAAAAAACCAATTCAACAGAAGTACCTGACCGAAAACTCATGGCGTTTACGTGAAAGCGGTCAAATGCTTGATATACCTCATTGGACGCCCCACGATCTGCGTCGTACAGTACGGACAGGGTTATCCCGTTTGCAATCAAAATGAGGTTGCAGAGGCTGTGCTGGGTCATACGTACGGTGGTGTTGAGGGGATTTATAACTTGTATAAGTATGATGCCGAATGCCGGAAATGGTTGCAGGTATGGGCTGATTACTTGAAAGAAATTCTTTAGCCTGCTAATTAGATGTTTAGCAGTGATTTGTTTGTTATTTTATTGATTACTTTGATATTGTTATTACGCTACTCAACAAATAATCTTGAAAAGCCAGTTTTTCTGTTTTGGCTTATGGCAAGCGTGTTAAGACCTATTACGTGAAAAACATGCAATGAATAATTTCATTGTGTTGAATAACTGTACTCAGATTAAGGGGCTTCAATGAAAGAATACTTTTTTGGTGATGAGTTATCTAGCATGGGTTTAGGGAATTACAACCCTGTTTCAATGCGAGTTAGGATAAACAAAACTCACAGCGAACAAATAGCAAAGCATGAGGTTTTTAACGAGTTGAATGATTTAGATTGCACTACTTTATTTCACGAATATATACATCATTTGCAGAACACTTCAACCATTACTGGGATTCAACATCTAGATTTACAAGTTTCAATGTGGCACAACACTAGGTGTTATATGTTGGATGCTAATTGCATGCCAGAGGATGCAATTATTAGTAAGCAGTTAGCTATAGGGGCTATATTAAAAGCTGAAGAATATAAAGACTCGAATAAACAATTGAGTAAATCAACACGTGATATAGTTGTCAATGAGGTTTTACATTTAGATAAAATAAAAAAACAAATGGATGGACTTGATTTAGATGAGTTATACAGCCCTGTTGTTTTAAATTGCAAGCAGGATGAAAATAATATATCTGTTAAATTCGGTATCTTTGAGTTTCAGGAAAGCTCTGCTAATTTCATGGAGGGAGTATTTTGTGAGAAAATAAACCATCAGATTGATAAGTTAGGAATCAATCATGTTCCATATAAACTAATTCAGGCCATACAAATCTATTTATTTCCTAAGTGTAAGCAAGAAACGTTATTATCCATAATACTTACCGCTTTGCAGCATGTGACTCCGCATAAAATGTTCATTAAACTCTTGCATGATATTGCAAAAAGAGAGGAGGCAATCTGCAAATGTAAAATCGAGTGTCATTGTAGTAGTCAAATTGGTGTTCGTGAAGAATGTGAAGATTATGCGCGAAAGTTATTACGTTCAAACTTAGATTGGGCAATGGCATGTAAAAAGCAAATTTATAAAGGGTTGCCTAATCAAGATAAGCATTTTGGAGATCTAATAAAGATAATCATATCTAGTATTTTAGATAAAATTCAGATTCGGTGTGAAAATCCATTTCCAGAAATAGACTTTTTGAAAAGCATTAATCCTGAAAACTTTAGATGTGAATTAGAAAAATTTATACTGAAAAATGGCGGATGTGGTTATTATGTTGCAGATCATAATTTGGCTGAAGAGGAAGTGTTGAGGCCGATAATAATTGGAAGTGTAAGTTCTTTCAATAATAATAATATGGCGTGGATGACCTTTGAAGCGGCAATGCATTACACCAAACATCATTATATTAAAACAGATGAAGCAATTTCGATTGTCCATCCCGGAAATATAGAATTATGTCCTTTGCAAAAATTCTGTGAGCATAAATCAAAAGTAAATAAAAAATGCAAACCTAGCCAACATCAAACAGCTACAACAGAAGATGCCAGCTGTGCATATCAATTAGCTATATTTAAAACAAAACTAGATAATGCTTGAAATGCCTTCTGTTTAATGTAGCTATATCAGACCTTTTTTTATAATTTCCTTTTGGGTTAAAGTATCAATCGCTTCACCCAAAAGGAACCATGATGTGTTCTGAAAATATTACAAGCCAAATACGTTAATGTAAAACTGCCCGTTAATATCATCCGTTTTCTGGATGTTATATGTTATCGGTAGTTCATTTGTTTTCTCGGGTAAAGTCATTCTCAAGTCAGCAGAGCATGAGTAGGCATCCAGCGAGGAGTCGTGTTTTATAGTTCTGACATTAATAACAGCTAATTTAATATTATCAGCATCCTTAGGCACCATTCCTGCCATCTGTGAGTTCCTGAGTTGGTCAAATTGTTTCTTAATTTGCTTTTGAGAAATATCAACCACAAGGCTTTTAGCATCATCACTATTACATTCAGGCGTGCTGTCTCCGCAACCAACCAGTAAACTTGCAGCTATAAATAATAAAGCTATGCTCAATTTCATTTTATCAATCCTTGTTAATATTGTTGTTTTATTTTCTTTTCCAGATGTAGACGTTCAACTATTCTGGCTGCGCGGTTATAGCCCACTCTAAAATGGAGTTGTACAGTTTTGATTTTAATTTCCGTTAGCCCTTCATGAATAATCAGTCGAAGTATCTTATCGTAAAGTTCTGCGTCCATTTTATAGTTAAGATCATCCCGTTCCTGCTTACTCACATTCCATCTCCTTGCGTTTCCTCGCTATTTCTTTCGGTAAATCCCATCCATTGATCCAGCGGCGGTCATACCGCAATAACCTTCACACTCCTTGGTCATTACCGCCACTTTGCCACTGTTCTGCTCGCTGATGACTGCTACGCATTGGCTCGATTTATCGTTATAAACCCAGCGATGCTTCTGATTTTCCCCGACACTAATTGATTGCGCTGAGCCTTCCATATTGCAGATGCCGGAAGCATCTTTACTCGCTGCATTAATGTTGAATTCAACACCATTGCCTCCCGCTACTCCCGCTACCAGTGATAGTGATCCGTTCGGTTTGACGTACTCTGCGGCGGTTGCCAGTGCTGATGTGCCCAACAACAGGGTGGCTAAAATGACTCTTTTCATTGTTTGTTCCTTGTCAGTTAATACGAATATTTTTGGTGATTTTCCCAAAAGTGAGCGGTCTGCGTTTCTCGACGTAAAAATAGGCAACATTGAACGCCGACTTTTTATGATTGCCCTTACCAAGAGAAGGCCAGTCGCGGAAAGCCTCAATCTGGGCTTCCGAATAGGGAGTAGTAGAGAAGTCGAACAGTACGAGCAACGCCTTGCCGTCATACTTCATCAACTTCTTCATTTCCGTGCTATTGACCGTGGCTGATACCCTTGATTTGGCTGCGGTGGGCTTACGGACGGCGAATTCCACCGCCACATCATCAATTACAAAATCGATATAGCCATTCCCTGTAATAGAGCCTGGAAGCTTCCCTTTCACTTCAGGCGACACATCATCGGAAAAACAGCCTAAAAGGTAGCAACGAACCAGTGGTAGAAGTTCCCTTTCACTGCACTCATTGAGGCGTAGTGTTTTTACAAACTCAGTGCGGTAAAGGGAATGAAAGAAGTACTCAAAGCTTTTCGTCACCGAAGAGATGGTGGTCGCCATGGCTAATCCTTGCCGGAGTGTATTGAAGGTTGTTTATCAAAATAACGGCTGGGCCATATCTCCTCTGGCATCATACCCAACGCCGCTGCTATCAGCCGTTCTGCCTTCGGATAGTGCTGGCTGAAGGCATTATTCAGTGTACGGGAGCCTAATCCCTGATCGCGGGATAACTGCGCCAGACTTAATCCACGTTTATGTAGTGCAGCCACAATGTCGGCCCTGTGCCAGTCCTTAACTCTTCCTTTAGTTCGCTTTTTTTGCGATGCTACGTGGTTATTCACAGTGTTAACTCCTCTGTATCAGTACAGGGATATTAAATGCGAATAAAAGGAACTTATCAAGATCTCTTTGTGGTCTTTTCTGGTGTTCCTTTTTAACGTATTGATATTATGGATTAAGTTAATGAAAAATATTTTGGACATATCGCCTGCTGATAAGAACCAAAGTGGCAGTATTGATGGCAGTGAGCAGTGGCTCCCGGCACAGGCATTTGCAGGAAAACCGGGGATGCCGGGGACGGCAAAGGGCTGCCGCCTGCGTCTGGAAAAGCTTGCAGCTATGCACCCGGAAATCAGGAGAAAGAGAACAGGGCATAAGGGCTTTGAGTACCATATTCGCGCTGCGGGAATGTCGCTAAAAAGTGAACGGGCAGAGCAAGCCACTCAATCTGTCGTTTCTCCTTATGGTACTGACGAACAGCTTAATCTCTGGGTTCAGTTGTTCAAAACGATGAAGCCCCATTCCCGTGACCGCTTGTTGAAGCAGGCGCTTGAACAGGTGGCTGATGATCTTGCGTTAACCCAGCCAGCTTTGCCAACAGAAGTGATTTCATTGGCGCACCAGTTACTGACGTTTTCGGAAGAGCAGCGTAAACAATTGCTGGAGACTATTTCGAAGTAATAGTTCGCGCTGAAACGCTTATTTCCCTGAGTTGCTTTCTTCTTTTCTAATTTACGCAATAATAGTTTCCCTGTGAAACTATTTGCTCGTTATGTATTGGTTTGATATAATTCCATTGCTGGAAAGTGTTATTATTCGCAGCTAGCCAGTCATTCAAGTTATCATTTAATTAATTGTCATTTAATAGCAATCCTTCACTGGAGGGATGGTTGTATTTAAAGAATGCCAGTCTGACCATGTTTTTTAAGGCTTGATTCAGTTAATAATCTATTAAATGAAAATAATGACTTACCAGTGAAATAATGTATGAGATTGAAATGAATAAAATACATCAGAAAGGGCTTGCTATGCCCGTCGCTCAGGAATTAATAAACATTATATTAAATGAGGCGGGAAGTCCGCCGCCGCATAAAGCCATAATAACCGCTGTTAGTTTATTATTTAAAGATCTGACTTATAGTGCTGATCATGGGGGTTATCATCCTGTCGAAATACGGCTTATTTCACGCAATCATGAATGGTATTTTGATTACATTACCGACTTCAGTTATATGGGGGCGGTATGCCCCGAACTGGAAAAGGAAATTGATTTTAGCTGGAGTCAGCAATATGTCTTTCTGGCACATGTGGGTGACCTGCCTGTTAACACCGGAAGGGAGCTGTTTGAACTCTGGCAATCCAACTTTATTCAGTATCAGGCCATGAACGTCTACACCATTACCGTTCTCTGGGAAAGTTAATCCCGCCACACTAATTATCACTACTTTATGGGAAATTATCTGTGATTGATAACAGAGGGATACGTGCATCTCAACAGGGCGAACTGGACTGTCTTTGCGGTGCTTATTGCGTGGTTAACATGCTGAGCTGGCTGTTTGACGGCAGGGTGAAACGACGCCCGTTAATGAACCGGCTTATTCAGGCTTATCAGCAGCGCTGGCCTTTGCATGAATGGCTGACTGAAGGGATTGAAGAAGACCGTTTAGACTGTCTGATAGCTCAGGTGTTGCAGAAAGGACATTACAGCCGCCAGTTCCCGGTTCAAATCACCAGACCCTTTGCCGGGAAGCGGGGATTATCAGACGGGCGGCTTTTCAGGGAAATGCAGCGGTTTCTGGACGTCACTGACTACTCCCGCCTGATTATGCTCAGCGACCAGTTTCACTGGTCTCTTCTGGTCAAAATGGATGAAGAAACGCTCTGTTTCTTCGACAGTAACGGGCGAACCACCATGCCCCGTAAAGCTTTCTCCCTGCGTACTGGCGTAACCCGCCGCCAGCTGTTTCCCGACGCCATTTACTTCATTGAACGGGAGTTCTGATATGACCATGTTTACCCAGCGTGAAACCCGTATCCTCGATCAGGCGCGTGACATCATCAGCCGGTACTATCAGCGTGGGGTTCAACTCTGTTCCCCTGATGATGTGCGACTGTGCGTAATGGTTGAGCTGGCACCGCTTGAACATGAAGAGTTTGGCATCATCCTGCTCGATAATCAGAATCAGCTGCTGCACCGCGAAATCCTGTTCAGGGGTACGCTAAACTCGGTCAGCGTTCACCCTCGTGAAGTTATCAAGCGTGTGCTGAAATATAACGCCGCCGCAGCCATCCTTGTACACAACCACCCAAGCGGCGAGCCAGAACCCAGCCGAAGTGATATCAATTTGACTAAAAAGCTAAAGGGGCTGCTGGAAATGCTGAACGTGCGGTTGTTAGATCACTTTATCGTTGCTGGCGCTGAAACGGTGTCGATGGCTGAACGGGGGCTGGTGTGATGCTGAAAGTTACCTAGTTTAATGTACGTTAAAATAATCCAGCTATGCTATTTTACGAACCTTATTGTGTAGTAGAATATATTTTAATTTAGACTAACTTATGACGATTAATCTGCTGTAGACGTCGCCTGAAAGTACAACCCGATAGACACTTTGGTATCCAATCGGGATGTACCTTTTGCTTATATCAGGTGAAGATTATTAATCAGTACATTTTTCGAGAAACTGTTGCGGTCAACGCCAAACATCCTGTCAAACTCCATATGATCTTTTTTATCATCCATTTTCAGTCTTGCGCGTGCTGTTTTTTTAAACTTCATGGGAGACTGCTTATAGGCAAGACTAAAGCTCCGTGAAAAGTGAGGTAGCGAGGTAAAGCCACAGGCACAGCTGATGTCAGTTAAAGACCAGTCGGGTGCCAGATCGATAAATTCTTTTGCCAAGGTGAGTCTGACCTTCCACATCCATTTTATTGGCGTGATGCCATAGAACAGGTTAAAGACGCGGCAGATATCAAAGCGGGTCTTGCCGCTGATGCGTTCGAGATCTTCTAATAAAATGTCTTCAGAGATATTTTCAATGATGTAGTCAATAACTTTAACGATGCAGTGTGCCTTTTCTGCTTTCGCTTGTTTGCCATAAATGACCAGATGCCGGTTTTCAAGATCATCCACTATTTTCCGGCTAAATCCCTCTTTTTCTGCTTCTGTCAGTCTGCGTTCTAACATACACACTCCTTATGTTACCGATGATAAGTTGAACCGTGAATTTATTCGGGTGCTGCTTATAGTTTCATTTAGCAATCAACGTGCCAAAAAAGTTAACTAAATAACATGCTGTTTATTATGGTTTTTTATTAACTTTCCCTGTTTCGGGAAGGCGGGTTTCCCGGAAATGGGAAGAAGGAAGCGAGCGGGCTGGTCATTCATCCCATTAGTGGGAATGGCCGTCTGACACGTCTCAGGCGTGTAACTGTCCTGCTAAACGGCTGTTTTGTGAGAAAGGGACGTTCCGTTAATGAGACGAACAGGAAATCAGAATGGGAGGATAATAACCCTCTTATTTCAAGTTGATGATTTAAAAAAGAAAATTAAATTTTTGTTTGTGGCACACTCTTTGCTTGAGTCTTACCAGCATTTTCACAGGGTAAGACAATGGATATTTCAATCACACAGCCAGGTCATAAACAGTGGTTCAGAAAGCACGGGATTAAATGGATCTCCGGAGGGCTGGTTTTCGCCACGTTAATTGTGATTTATAACGTAAAATTTTCTCCTTATAAGGTCCCGCTCAGTAGCCTCTCCGTAGCAGAGGTGAAATTTGGCAATTTTTCGGTGGATGTCAGAGGGAATGGTGTATTGCTTCCACAGGACATTAACTGGGTTTCAGCCAGCGTTGATGCCCGGGTCGAGGCGGTCATTTACAAAGCAGGCACGCGGGTTAAAAAAGGCCAGTTGCTGGTTAAGATGAGTAATCCTACGGTTGAACAACAGTACCAGGAAAACAAACTGGAATATGATGCGCTGCAGGCAGAGACTGACGCCAGAAATGCGGAGCTAAAAAATAAAATTCTTAATCAGGAAGCTGTCCTACTGGATGCAAAGTCTCGTTTATCGGGTTCTGAAATGAAGCTTAAAGCGCAGAAAAAGTACATCGCTGCCGTACCCGTGCTGGATTATGAGACGACCCGTATTGCGACTGAGCTCAATCGTCATCAGGTTGAATTTGAAGAAAAACGTTTAGCTACCCTGAAGCAGAGTGTTGACGCTGACACCAAAGCCAATCTGATGCGCCTGAGAAAATCTGCCTCCCTGGTCGTCCTGAGCGAAGAGCAAATGCAGTCCCTGAATGTGACCTCCCCGATTGATGGAGTATTGCAGGATGTCGCCGTGCAGGCCGGGCAGCGCATTATAACGGGAAGTAACATTGCCCGGCTGGCCAAAGAAAAAGACCTTTACGCTGAACTGAAAGTCCCTGAGTTGCAGTCGCGGGATTTAGCGGTGGGGCAGCCAGTGATGATCAACACAGGAAGAAGCACGTTTCAGGGGCGGGTATCGAGGGTTGATCCGGCGGTGGTTAATGGTACGGTCAAAGTTGATGTGACGTTTGAGGGGCCTCTGCCGCAGGAAGCCCGACCCGATTTAAGTGTTGATGGCTTGATTGCCGTGGCAAAGATTTCGCAAACGCTGTTTGTGGAAAGACCCCCTTATGCGCAAAACAATCTGCCTTCCACACTCTACAGGCTTGATGAAAAAGAGCAGTCAGCCACCAAAATGAAGGTGGATTTTGGTCAGGGTTCAGTTGATTTCATCCAGATCACCAGTGGCTTGCGCGCTGGCGACAAAATTATTCTGAGCGACAGTTCTGCTTGGCAGGATGCTGATCAGATCGCAATCACGCCCTGAATGCACAACACGCGACAGCAACGATAAAGGGACAATTTATGGACACCGAAACAATGGAAAATTTGGTAGAACTCAACAATATCAACAAGATTTTTCTGACGGATGAAATTGAAACGCATGCGTTAAGCAAAATCAGCTTTACCCTGTCTAAAGGTGAATATGTGGCCATTTCCGGTCCTTCAGGATGCGGAAAATCAACGCTTCTTTCCATTCTTGGTTTACTGGACGTCGCATCTTCCGGCACCTATACCCTGGCCGGACATAATGTCGAAAATATGACTAAGCAGCAGCGTGCCTCTTTGCGTAATCGCGACATTGGCTTTATTTTCCAGTCATTTAATCTGATTAGCGATCTGACCATTGAAGAAAATGTGGCGCTGCCGCTGACCTACCGTAAAGAGATGAGTAAAGCAGAAAGACAAAGCCGGGTAAGTGATGCGCTGGCGAAGGTTCATATGTCGCACCGGGCGCGCCATTATCCTTCGCAGCTGTCAGGCGGTCAGCAGCAGCGCGTTGCAGTCGCGCGGGCAATTGTCGGCTCTCCCTCCGTCCTGCTGGCGGACGAACCGACAGGTAACCTGGATTCAAAAAATGCCGAAGCGGTAATGGATATTCTGGACAATCTGCACAGAGAGGGCGCAACCATCTGTATAGTGACGCATGACCCGCGCTCTGCTGAACGCGCTCAGCGCAGTATCATTCTTTCTGATGGTCAGGTTGTCGCCGATGGTTTACATAACCATGAACTCACGCTGATCAGGGAAGCATAAGATGCTATTTGATATCCGATATGCTTTGCGACTATTACTGAAAAGCCCCGCTTTTTCTGCCATGACCGTGTTAATTATGTCGTGCGGTCTTGCGCTGACGCTGTATATGGTGTCGGTAATCAATACGTTTATGTTTTCACCTCTGCCGTATACGCACGGCGAGAATATGGTGTTACTCAACCCCGTCGTAAATGGCGCAAGCCTGAGCGACTCCGGGCTTAATTATCTTGATTACGCCGAAATCAAAGCGCACAGCACCGCGCTGGAGAATGTGGGCTACTTTTACGGTGAGCGTGCAGATATCAGCGATGGCAATAAAGCCGTTTCATATATGGCGACGCGCAGTACTGACGATATGTTCTCCTATACGGGCGTGCAGCCTCTTCAGGGCAGGGCGTTCAGCCAGGGCGATACCGAGCCCGGTGCTGAACCGGTCGCTGTGATCAGTTACGCACTGTGGCAAAATTATTTTGCCGGAAGCCCGTCAGTGATTAACCGCAGCATACTGATTAACAGTGTCAGGACACGCATCGTCGGTATCATGCCGAAAGAATTTGCCTTTCCATTTTTTCAGGATCTCTGGCTTCCCTCGCAGCTGAATCCGTCACAGTTTTTGACCCGTAAGGATGCCCCGGAGATTTCCGTCTATGCCCGTCTGAAACCTGGCGTTTCGGCCAGTGCCGCAAATGCGGATCTGAATGCAGTGATGCAAAGTCTGGCGAGCCGCTATCCTGAAACCAATAAGGGGCTGTCAGCACAGGTACTGACTTTCCAGGAAAACTTCATGGGCGAAGAGACGGTGACAATTTTCGTCGTCATGCTGATCGCTGTGGGATTCGTGCTGGTTCTAGCCTGTTGTAACGTCGGCAATCTCCTGCTTGCCCGTACCACGGAGCGCGCCAAAGAAATTGCCATTCGGGTGGCGCTGGGTTCGCCGGCAGCCAGATTGGTGATGCAGATGATGTGGGAAAGTCTGTTCATCTGTCTTCTTTCCGGGGTTATTGCTGTTCTGCTGGCCGCCTGGGGACTGGAAATGACTAATCGCCTCCTGCCAGGCTTCGTCCCTAACAAGATCCCTTTCTGGTGGCATCTGAGTCTGGACAGCGGAATGATCCTTCAGGCGCTGGTTCTGGTCATCCTGACAGTGGTGACGACAAGTGCACTGCCAGCCTGGAAAATTACTCACGGCAACTTCAACGATGTGCTGCGTGACGGAACCCGTGGTGCGCAAAGCCGCAGTGCGGGTCGCATTTCCCGCATCCTGGTGACATTCGAAGTGGGCTTATCCTGTTCGATACTTTGTATCAGTGCCCTGTTAGGTGTGCTGGTTTATCAGGCTACGCGTGCGGATTACGGTGTAAATACGCAGGATTACCTGACAGGGCAGATTCACCTTAACGCCACCCAGTATCCTGATGAAAAAAGCCAGGTCCTGTTTTACCAGAAACTGCAGAATGTCCTGAATACGATTCCGGGAAGCGATCGCTCGGCAATCACAACCAGTACCGTCGGGCAGTTTACTGTTCCACAGCAGGTGGATGTGGATAGTTCAACCGTTAACAGCCGCGATAAGTGGGCCTATCCGCTGGTTAATGATGTTCAGGTGATGCCGGGCAGTCTTTCTGGTATGGGGATCAAAGCGGTGACAGGACGCGAGTTTGCGTTCAGTGATGACAGCGATTCACAGCCGGTCGTGGTTGTCAGTCAGTCTTTTGTAAGTCAGTACTGGCCGGGTGAAAAAGATGTGATTGGCAAGCGACTGCGTCTTCGCAATGCGGAGGATCCGCGTTGGTACAGTGTGATAGGGGTCGTTCCTGACGTTATCCACGGTCGTCCTTTCAGCACCTTCCGGCATCGCGCTACCGTTTATCGCTCCCTGCAACAGCAGACAGCACCATCAGTGAATGTCCTGCTGCACGCCAGAAATCCGGCGTTGTCGGGGCCTGCGCTGATCAACGCCGTCAGACAGATTGACAGTAACCTTTCCGTCAGCCAGATTCAGACCTTGGACCAGCGTCTGGCGCGCAACACGGCCGGACTGCATTTCATTGCCAGCCTGTTCATGCTGTTTGGCCTGATCGCAACGATACTGGCCGCAACGGGCATTTACGCGGTGATGCGTAATGTTATCAACCAGCGCGTGCAGGAAATTGGTGTCCGCATGGCGATGGGAGCGACAGAGAGTATGCTCATGAAAATGCTGATACTTCAGGGCGGAAAACAGCTACTGGCCGGACTGATCATTGGTCTGCCACTGGCACTGTTTACCGCACCGAAACTGATCCGTATTCTGGGTGATGGCAGCACAGGTTTTATGTTGCTGTTTGCAGGTGTAGCATTAACCATCTCGCTGGTGGTTGCGGTCGCGGTCTGGTTTCCCTCTCGTCGGGCGACACGTTTGTCACCGTCAGAAGCGATCAGACATGAATAAATCTTCTCCATGCCGTTCCGGCATGGTTTGCTGAGCTGAGTCTTTTTATGGATGAAAAAAAACGGATTCTCATCATTGATGACGATACCGGAATTTTAAGCAGCCTTGAATTATTGCTGCGTATGGAAGGCTATGATGTGACCCTTGAAACGCAGGCCAGCCAGCTGATGCGGCATCTCACCAGCAAGCCGTTTGACCTGGTGCTGATGGATATGAACTTCCAGAAGGATACGACTTCAGGCAAAGAGGGGCTGCAGCTCCTCGATGAGCTGAAAAAGTTTGACGACTGTCTGCCTGCTGTGGCCATGACCGGGTGGGGCAGCGTGGATATTATCGTCAACGCGATGCGTGCCGGCGCAGCAGACTTCATTCAAAAACCCTGGGATAATGAACGTTTGCTGAGCATTTTTCATCAGCAAATCGAACTCAGTCGTGCAAGACGTTCAGGAAACTGTTTACGGGAAGAGAATAAACTCCTGAAACGTGCTCGCGATGATGACATGGACAGTGAGTGGGTGGTTCAGTCCCGTTCCATGCAACAGCTGCTGAACATGGTTCAGGCTGTCTCGGGAACGGATACCAGCATTCTTATTCTGGGCGAAAATGGCACGGGCAAAAGTTTGCTGGCGCGCCATATTCACCATCTCTCGTCCCGCAAAGACAATAGCCTGGTTGAGGTCAATACCGGCTGCATTAACGAACATCTGTTTGAGAGTGAAATGTTTGGCCACGTGAAAGGCGCGTTCACCGATGCGCGCGAAAACCGCATCGGACGTTTTGAGCTGGCAGACAAAGGCACCCTGTTTCTCGATGAGATTGGCAACCTGCCGTTGTCACAGCAGGTGAAATTGCTGCGTGTTCTCGAAGAGCGACAGTTTGAGCGTGTCGGCTCCTCCCGTACGCAAAAAACGAATTGCAGGATCATTGCAGCAACCAATGCCGATCTGGAAAAAGCTGTGGCTAACGGCGCTTTCCGCCAGGATTTACTGTACCGACTTAATGTTATTCAGTTACATCTGCCGGCGCTGCGTGACAGGCAGGAGGACATTGAGATTCTGGCAGAGCGCTTTCTGATGCGCTTTGCACGAAAGTACAATAAACCCGTGCCGCAGTTATCCCGCCCGGCCATTCAGGGACTGCATGACTACACCTGGCCGGGGAATATTCGTGAACTAAGCCACCTCATTGAGCGGGCCGTCCTTCTCTGCAGGAATAACCGGATCGACATTGAGGATCTCTGTCTGCCGGGAAATGTGCCGATGGAGCCGCGGCGCGTTGAACCCGTGACTGAAGGCGAGTCCGCTGACTCACTGACCCTGGCGGAAGTAGAAAAATCACTGTTGCTGAAACGCCTGCATCAATATGAGGGAAATGCGATTAAAGCCGCAGACTCGCTTGGCCTGAGCCGCAGTGCTTTTTATCGCAGACTGGACAAGCTAAAAATAAGTCATGAGTAAACTTTTCGACACCTTCAGGTTACGGTATTTCATTCTGTGCAGCCTCTCTCCGCTGGGGGGAATACTGGCCTATCTGCTTCTCTGGGGATTTCCGTCGCAGTCTCCTTACCTCAAAATATTAACTGTTCTGATTTTAGCGGTAACGTCACTCTATTTTGGCTACCACTTTTTTCTGCAACTGAATAATAAAGTCAATGTGATCTCAAATCTGCTCGAGGCGGTGGAACAGGAAGATTTCAGCCTGCGGGGAAGCACCCAGGGACGGGACATCTTTGACGGCGTAATCAGTCAGATCAACGCTATTGCCATGCAGCTATCACGTCATCGTCAGCAGCAGCGTGAAATGGATTTCCTGTTACAGAAAGTGCTCTCTAATATCAGCATTTCCATTTTCGCTCTCGACAGTCAGCATCGGGTCATCTGGTGTAATGATGCCGCCGCACGGATGCTGGAGCGTCCCATCGAATCGCTGATCGGTGAGGACGGCGAGCAGTGGCAGTCAGGCTGGCTGTTGAAAAATGCCAATACCGGCCATCCTGTTGAGTTCAGTCGTAATGGCCGGCCCGGTCGTTATAAGGTGAACAGCGATACCTATATCGTGGATGGCAAAAAAAACGTGCTGTTATTCATCAATGACGTGGATGAGTTACTGCGACATGAGGAAAAAAAGGCCTGGCAGAATCTGCTGCGCGTAATCAGTCATGAAATCAATAACTCGCTGAGTCCCATCGCCTCCATAAGCCAGATGCTGCAACAGCATTACCGCACCCATGCCGCGCAGGCACCCGAGGGCTTTGTGGAGGGCGTCGATTTGATTAACCGCAGAGCAAAAGAGCTGATTACCTTCATCAGCAGTTATCAGCAGCTGAACAAACTGGCCCCGTCTAACCGGGTGGAAGAGGATCTGGCCGGGCTGATTAAAGAACTGCCTTTACTCTTTATGCACCGTAAGTTCGAGCTCGATGGGCCAGAACCCCTGATGGCCAGAATCGATCGGGGGCAAATTTATCAACTGCTGATTAATCTGGTCAAAAATGCCGATGAGGCGATGGGGGAGAATCCGGGCGCGATTACCCTGACCTGGCAGGCGCAAAATGACCGGGTTCTGATCTCTCTCCTGGACAGCGGGGTCGGGTTGAGCAATCCGGACAATCTCTTTGTTCCTTTCTATACAACCAAGTCAGCAGGCAGTGGAATAGGATTGATATTGTGCCGCCAGATTGCTGAACAGCACGATGGCTACTTAACGTTAAAAAATCGCGACGGGATGCCGGGATGCCATGCCACCATTAGCCTGCAACGATAAAGTATTGCCCGGACCCGAGTCCGGGCAGGCGTATTGTCTGGTTCGTTCGTTTGAACACACGCCGGACGGCCCGTTAAGGCGTGATGCGATACAGGGCTGGCTACGCGCTACGCTTGCTGACACGCTGAAGATCCCGCATGAAGAGTTACAGCTTGCCAGAACCCCTACCGGTAAGCCCTGGCTGCCTGCTCATGCATGGCTGCATTTTAATTTATCTCACAGTGGCACGCTGGCTGCGGTAGCGATGAGCAGCCAGTATCCGGTCGGCGTGGATATTGAGCATGTCACGGGGAACGCTGAGATTAAACGAAGAGTAGCAGACCGTTTTTTTCATCCTGTTGAACGCGCATGGCTGGAGGCGCAGACGGATGATCATCTGCTGCACTTCACTACGCTCTGGAGCCTTAAAGAGGCCTGGATCAAAATGTCCGGAGCGGGTCTGGCTCAACCCCTCTCATCGTTTTACGTGTTACCCGGGGAGGAAGGGAGGGCAAGAATCTGTGGGCGTGAAGGCGCGGCGATTGGAGTGGCACACTATCAGACTCTGCAGGACGATCGTTGTTACTCTCTGGCCTGCGTTGCAGGCAGCGCGCTGAAAAACCCGCCGTTACGCTGGCGGGTTATTTTTCAGCGGTGAGATGTGAAGCCGGTGCCCATCATTAAGCACAATCAGAGGTGGAGACCTCACTGGCAAACGTGCCAGCTGAACCGGTATCTACATTCGCAGAGGGACTGACCGACATCCGCGCTCCGGCTGCAAGCGTGCCGGTAATGCGTGGGATATGACACAGTGCTGTTTCGGCACCCATACTCATCCGCACCGTAGCCGATTTTGCGGAAAAGTCTGCGGGCTTGCGGTTAAAACTGCCGCCCATCGCCAGCTCCAGTTGCAATTCATCTGTTTTGCCTGCAGCGCGAATGTCTGTGCCCATACTTCCTTTGACACTGAGCTGTGCAGGGCTGACTGAGCATGCCTCTGCATCGATTTTCACGCCAGCTTTTCCGGACAAGGCCGTCAGCGGCTGGCTGGTATAAAGGGTAATATTCAGCGTATTCGACACAAAACGATCGTCCTCGGCCGCTCTGTTATTTAACAACAGGTTACCGCTCTGGTTAGTGACCTGGAATTTATTCAGCGTATCCTGGGAACCCGAAACAACCAGCGCGGGAGCAGAGGCACATTTTATCGTCAGGTTTATCCCCTGCTGCGCGCTTACCGCAGTGAACGCTTCAACGGGGATATTTTTTTCTGCGGCCTGGGCGGTTCCGCAGAAGAGCAGGGCCAGGAACGTCATTCCGGCAGTCGTGTTTTTCATGATATTTCCTTATTTATCAGTGAGGCCAGGGTGGCAATCGTTGTTCTGACACTCTCTTCAGTCATGCCGAAATCAACCAGGCAGGCGATCTCATCAATGCCTCTTTGCTTCAGCGCGATAAGTTGCTGTCGGCACTCGGCTGCCGAACCAAACAGGCCATACTGAGTAAGGTATTTTTCAACACCCCATTTCAGCGAGTACGCCTGCCGTTTATGAGTTTCGCCTGTCTGCGGGGAGGAAGGTTGACTGAGATTGTTGGAAAGCTGCATAAATGCAGATAAATACTGATGCAGAGCCGGTCGCAGTTCATCCAGCATCGCAGCTTTCTCAGGACCCGCCTGGGTATGCATCATGAGCGTAACTTTTCCCGTTTTGTGCGCGAAGCCCGCATCGATACGTGCCTGGCGATAACGGGCGCAGTTGATATCCAGCTGCTCCCATGTCTGATTGATCAGGTGTGTCAGCACATGGCAGTCCCGTTTTCCTGCTTCCTCGAACATATCAGGGTTGCTGCCGGCGGTAATCCATACGGGGATGTTAGCCTGAAGCGGTGCTGGCCATGAGTGAACTTCAACCGGCTCCGGGCTGCCCGGAAGAGATAATTCATGCCGCAGGAGGTGATCACCGCGCCAGAGTGACTCCACCTGCTCCAGCGAACGGAACAAACTCTGATAGCGGTTTTTATAATTCGCTGCATTCAGTACAAAATCATTCCTCTGCCAGCCAGCGGCAAAGGCAACACCGACTCTGCCTTCAGAAAGGTTGTCCACCAGCGCCCACTCTTCAGCCACACGCAGTGGGTCGTGAAGGGGCAGGACGACGCTACCTGCACGTATTGCAATGCGGCGGGTTAAAACAGCCAGCGCCGAACTCAGTACTGATGGGCTGGGAAACATGCCACCGAAGGCGTTGAAGTGTCGCTCAGGCGTCCAGATGGCATGAAAATTCAGTTCGTCAGCCTGCTGCGCCATACTGATAAGCTGCTGATACTGCGATGCTGATGTTCCTTTCGTCACGTTAGAAAAGAAAAACAGACTCAAATCAGGTATAGCGGACGTTATCGGGGTCATGTCAGCACACATTGGGAAAAACCTTGCTGTGAGGGTGCAGGTTAAAGCGGATATCGCCTCTTGGCATAACATTAAGTTCAAACAGAGGCTTAAGCGCGGCCGGCAGGATGTCCGGTGCCAGGGAAAAGGCGAAATGTTCGCAGAAAGTCACAATCGCGGTTGTCAGCTGATCGAGTGCGAGTGTCATTCCCACGCAGTGGCGTTTTCCCACACCAAAAGGAAAATAGTGTTCGTTGGGTATTTTCGTCCCGGTCAGAAACCGTTCGGGCTGAAAGATTAACGGGTCGGCCCAGTATTGCCTGTTACGCTGGACGAGCCACGGGGAGAATACGACGCGCGTTCCCTGAGCAAGGGTTACGCCATCGATCACCAGTTCGCCCGCTGTCCTGCGCTCGAAAAATGCTGTTACGGGAGTCAGCCTCAGCGACTCCTTTACCACGGCAAGCGCCGTGGTCTGTTTTCCCTGGGCATGCTCTTCGCGAATGCGGTGCTGGAAGGCCTGATGCTGCGAAAGGTGGGTCAGGGTCCACAGCAGCGCAATGCCGGTGTTATCGACGCTGGCTGCCAGATTCCCCAGTAAAAGGCTGATAACGCGCTCCCGTTCATCGTGGCTGGCCTTAACATCCAGTGCCTGGCAAAGACGCTGAAGCATGGTGGTCTGGTGTTGACCAGCAGCGCTGCAGCCAATGTGTGGGGAGATCAGTGATCTCACCTCTTCGCGGAACAATGCCAGGGCTGAATGGTGGCACATCTGCTCATAGCTCATCGCTGGTGCGCCGATGATGAGCTGGAGATAGATGCGTCTGAAGTGGTCAATCATACGGTCCAGCTGCACCATACTGATTGCTGAGCCAAAAAAGCCGTCTGCAACACACATCAGCGCCCAGTTGAGGCAGAGTGAGCGCAGTGATGGAGGTTCTCCCTCTGACAGTGTGGCTGCAAGCCAGTGTGCCGACCGTTCGGTCCCCTCTTTCAGGCGTGGCGATCTGGGGTTAACGGCTGGCGTAGTCAGCTTTCTGGCTATTCGCCATTCCTCGCCATCCAGAGAGGTGGTCAACGCCGGCCCCATGATGATTCGTCCCACGGCAGAGGCGGAGGTTACCGATTCAAAATCTTTCAGAAACAGCGACTCCTGCTCAATCATCAGGCGGACATGTCGACCGCCTGCGAGCAGTAGCAAAGGACCCGAAGCCTCACCGATCCACACCAGATCGCCGTGCAAACGGTGGGCCGTTTCGGCCTGGTGAAGAAACCCATTCTGGCGGGCACGGTCTGAGGGGGGAATATAGTGCGGAATAGTGTCAGACCCTGACATGGCTGTTCTCCTCACGACGATGACAAGTGATTCTGGCGGATCCTACCCATCCTCCCAATCCAATGGAGAGCATAATGGCCGGACGGCCTGTAATGGCAGGGGCATAAGTTTCAAGCAGGAGCAGGGGATCTGTGGTGTAACAGTGACCTGTCAGGCCAGTCAGATCGGTAGCGACACGCTGCCGGGCATTCATGGGATAGCGTCGCCACGTCTGCCAGGCCAGTTTGTTGATATTGTGAGGAAGCAACCAGGCCTGATCGCGCAACCCGGTCGGGTAGTGATCGAGGACCAGGCTTATCAGTTCGCCATGAGCGCGGTAAAACCGTTTGGTGTCCTCCTGGCTCCCATCCAGCCCGGGCCAGAATTCAGGCCGATGATAGCAATGGATGTCAGATATCTGGCACGCCCCGGGACCCGCCTCAAGAATGAGACAGGCAAAAGCATCTCCGATCAGTGTGCAGCCAGGCACGTACCGTTCTGCTAAGGCGAAATCGGCCAGGGTATCCCCGGCCAGTAAGGCAACCCTTTTTACATCACCACTGTGCAGCAGTCTGTCTGCGAGTTTCAGACCCCAGAACAGGGTGGCACAGTTGTGCTGATTAATCGTAAACAGTCCGGCCTGGTCAGAGATGAACCTGGAGGATGCCCGGATAGCGTCAAGATTCACATCCTGACGCGGAGAGCGCGCGGGAAGCCCCTGAACCAGAATGATGGCGTCGATGTGAATATCGTCGTTAAGTGACAGGCAGGCCTGCCGGATCAAATCCTGAAAGCAGGTCTGAGCAGACTCTTCGCCAGCCAGTGAAAATACGCCCGTCAGGCCAAACAATTGACGAAATGTTTTTGCTTCAGAGGGGGTGCCTCCCCGCGCTTCAACCACTGACTCCAGTGAAATGTGCGTTTCCGGCACAAAAGTCTTAAGGCTGACAACATTCATAAGCATGACTCTGCGGCTGCAAAGGTACTGAGGCTGCATTCGCCCTGATATTCACTGATCAGCACATAGTGACGTGCAGGTTGCCAGTGTTGTTTGAGCGCCGCAAAAGGGGCAGCGCAAAGCAACGTTTCCTTGTGGGCCTGCGTGTGGAAATCTGTTTTTATCGCCTCAAGCACGTGTGCCGGACCGATGATCGTAGTGTATTTCCTTTCTAATCCAGCGCCGATGAGATGATCTTCAAGCCATGCAGGTGAGAGAGTGGAATGCGGGACCTTTTTATACCCCCTGTAGCGCAAACCCCGCTGTTGCGTGTTCACAACACAGACGCAGGCGGTGTTTTCAGGCTGAAGCTGTGCCATGAGCGGGGAGTGATACATCAGATTTTTTTGTTCAGCGATAAGCAGAAGGCCGTCTTCATTTTTGCCGGCCAGGCAGTCCTGCAAACCGTCCAGCGCAAACAGACCGGCATCGGGGCCTCTGTCGCTGATCGCCAGCGCCAGACAATCGGCAAGGCCTAACGCGTGTATCGCAGCATTGACCACAGAGGTGCCCATATGCAGATCGGGCGTCCAGTGTGCCATTAGTACCGTGCTGATACGGGCAGGGGAGATGGCGGCTCGCGCCTCTGGCAGAATTGCCAGCACCATGTCACTGAAAGCGGCCCGTTCCGGGCTGTTAATCCATTCGCTTACCCGCTTCTGCTTATCCGTTAGCGTAAGCCCATTTGCAGCAAAAAAGCATTCTACATAGGATTGCCAGTGAGGAATTTCCTCTTCCCATTCAGGCTGGCTTGTTTCGGTACAAAAAAATGAGCGGCAAAAGATATCACGCGGGTCGAGGTATATCATGGCGGCACTTTTCATACTGTCTGGGGAGGACGGAGGCTGGTAAGCAGATGAATATTGGATGTTCCTTCCATGTATTCAAATGCGAAGCTGTCACGATATTTTCTGCGTAAAGCGTGGTCTGCTGACCACGCTTTACTGTGAAGCCAGTGCGGAAGATGACGTGCGGTTTCTTCCACCAGCTGCGTGGCAATCAATTTAAGCTGACTGGTCTGAGTATACTGGTGCCTGCCGGATGCAAACCCACTGGCGACGCAGAGCATACGCTGGTATACCGAATGGTACTTACGCCATTGTCGGGTTTTCCACTGCGTAGCCGATGCAGAAAGCGTGTAATTCTCCAGGCTTGTCAGCAACCCATAAGTCGTGCCCAGCGCCATCGCTGCTACCATCGGGCGGTGACGTTCAAAAACCAGACTTAATGCATTCAGTCCCTGTTGTAACCCCCGGTGATCGTGTCCCAGAATATCGTCTTTCTGCACCGGACAGTGGTTGAAGGTGATTCGCGTCAGTCCGGCACCGTTGAGACCAAAGGTTGTCAGCCGTTCACGCAACATTTTCTCCCCTGCCTGTTCCGGAAACACCATAACCAGACGCTGACTTTGTGCGTAACGGGTAAACACAATGCCAGCACTGGCGTCGGAGGCACCACCGATAAACATTTTTGTGCCGTTAATCCATCCATTTTCCTGCTGCAGGGTAAGTTCACACTGGATGGCGGTGGCATCTGAACCTTTTTCAGGTTCAGTAACGGCAAAAAAAGTCCAGGCGGGACGCTGAGCGAAACAGGAGAAGAATCGTGCCTGCTGTGACGGTGTTCCCAAGGTGAGAATGGCACGGGTGCTGAGAGAGGCACCCGGTAACATCATCATGGCGCTGGCATCAGAACGACACAGATATTCAATGATCTGCAAATGGTGCACATAGCTGATATCAGAACAGGACGCTGCCGGGCAGGGGTTGAATTGCTGAGGAATCCCAATGCAGGCAATACTCATCAGCTCCGGATGCGTCAGCAATGCTAACGCGCCCGGCCGGTGATGTTCAGCCAGGGAACCCGCCTCCAGCAGATATTTGCCGAGTGTTTTAAGCCGGGGATAGACTCGCGTGATATCAGTTGCCATAAGACAATCAATTCCATCTGGAGAAAGTAATGAATAAATTAATCCAGATGGTGCGGACTATATTGCTTCAGATTGCAATAACGGCTATAGGATGGCTGGAATCTGCCTGAATTAAAAGGGAAGAGAATGTTGCCCCCATTCCCACACTGGCCAGCAATATTTTATCGCCGGACTGGACGCGTTCCTGTTGCAGCAAGGTTAAAAGATTAATAAAAGGGTCGGCACCAAAGCAGTGTCCATATTTGCTGATATTCTCCAGTAATACTTTATTTTTGGGGAGGTCGATTTCTCCCAGGATTTTATTCCAGGAAGAAATATTGACATTATGCGGCGCCAGCCAGGAGAGCGTTTCTGGCGTCACGTCAAAATGATTCAGCGCAGCATGAAGCGCGCGTAATATAAAAGGGAAATAATGGTCGCTGAAGCGGGGAGAACAATCAGATGCGTGACCAGACTGACGGTTAAATTCACCTGCCTGAGTAGTAAATCGGCCAAGAACATTGCCTCTGCCCTCCGGGTTTGAAATCAGTACGGCACAGGCACATTCACCCATAATGGTCGTATCAGCGATCAGCTCTACCCTGGGATGAAACGCTTTTTCGCCAATGAGCAACAAAGCATATTCACCCGCTTTTAATTTCCGGGACAGCCAATCCACTGCTGTCAGAGAGGAAGAACAGTGCCCCATAGTGAGTGAGCAAAACTCGATGTCATGGCGAAAGCCATACTCCGGGAGCAGTGCACTGATACTGTCAGGAAAGGGCTTAACGGCGGGCAGTGTGTGAGTATGCACAACATATCTGATGTCCGGGAGCAGGGGCTCGTGACGGGCGGTAAACTGGCTCATTAGTGGACGAAACAGATCATCGAGTGAGCCTGGCGCGCGGGGGAAACGCGCCAGGCCATAAAAGCGGGAAAACATCCGGACATCCAGCGGCGTAAGTTCAAGCGAAGGTACCAGCTCATTCAGAGACTGATACTCATCAGGTATGTAGAGCGTAATAGACTCAATGTGACCAGGCATCGTCTGTTGCTCCCTGTATTGGCAAGGCCCAGGGGCATAAATAGTCAGAGACAGCCTGCCGGGTAGCCTGGTGCTGGAGCAGGCCAAGATGACCCGTATCGTCTACCAGTAACATGCTGCTGCGGGCCAGCTGCAGGTGTATGGATTCGGCATCCTGGCAGGGGATTTTGCAGTCGGCGGTTCCATGAAGAACGAGCACATGTGCATCCAGTGCTGAAAACAGGGTTTCAGACATCAGCGCCGGAATCGCCTCGTAGTGGCGGAAAAAAGTGTCATGCAGTGCGGCTCGCAGGCCTGGCAATGGCATTTTTTCGTTAAGTTTATAATCCAGAAGTGCAGGAAATGAGCGGGGCGAGGCCAGTAAAATAAGCTGATGAAGCCTGAATCCCTGAGTCGCGGCCAGAGCAGCGATGACGCCACCCGCAGAGTGTGCAATGACCACATCAAATTCACCCATCTGCTCTTGAAGTTTCAGCAACAGCTGGATCTGATCAGGAACAGAACAGGGCGTGGGGTAGTCCAGATCGTGTCCTGATAAAAAGGGCAGATAAATATCAAATCCAAGCTGCTGAAGGATAGCCTTCTGCGGTGTCAGCATAAAAGGGTTTCCGCCCCAGCCGTGAATAAGCAGTGCTTTAGGCGCAGCTTTCCTTTTACTCAGCGAGACAAAAACCCGGCTGAGACATCCGCCCGCCTCAATGACATAGCTCCCCATCTGACTCATTTCATTGTGTTCACTTTTGCGCAAAGGGAAAAGATTAGGCTGTCTCAGTGAACGAATAATCGCGCTTAGCTGCTCATCCATTATCTGGCGTTATCCCGAAGATGGTAAATAAGAATATTCAGCGTAACGTCCTGCTGAATCGATGAAGGTGACAATCTGCGCAGTGGGTCATGAACATACACCAGGCGAAAGCCAGGCAGAATATAATGTGAACTTAGTTGGGTAATGGCCTGAAGTGAAAATGGCCCACTGTGTACTCCCCAGGCCTCACGATAGCCAGGACAATGATTCAGCAGGCTTTGCAAAAGCGGCGTGGCCCCTCTGGCTGCTGGAAACAGGGCGTCATAGATCAGCATGGCAGGATGCGCTGTTATCAGGTGAGTCTGACAAATTGAGAGCGTTTCAGCTTCATGCAAACGATGCGAGCAAGGATTTTCCGGCCAGTGATGAAACCAGGATGAAGCCTGTTCAGCGGCCTGAGAGGAAATAAAATGGCGACGATCTGGTACCACCGGCTGGCACAGGCTGCGAACAGTTAAGGTCTGATGGTCAATCAGTTCGATTACCGAGGCCATCAGTACGCCTCGCTGAGTGGCATGACGGTGTGGCTGAGCAGATGAATCTGCCTTGTACCTTCCGTATATTCAAACGCTTTCACGTCGCGATAAGCCTGCCAGATTCGATGATGCAGTGTCGTTATCTCAGCAGGCAGAGCGTGAATAAGCCGGGTAATGATAGATTCTGCCACTGTCACACTGTGTGTTTTAGACATACCGGGCGTGCAGTCGGGAGTCAGATGTTCATCGAGTTGCTGGCAAAGACGGCTTGCGCGCAGATAAGCGGCATCGAGTTCACGACCGGCGTGACAGAACATGCCAGACAGACCAGGGCATGCTGCCAGTGCATGACATTGCCAGTCGTCCAGCGCCCGTCTGGCTACGCCCAGAGCAATCGCACCGACACAAGGACGAAGTGCATCAAAGGTGGCCATTGCTGAACGGGCAAATCGCTCCGTTGGTTTCAGGTGTTGTCCCAGCGCTTGCTCATCCGGAATAAACAGATTGTCGAAGGTCAGCTGGGCCAGGCTGATACCGTCGAGTCCGTTAAGATGTAACCGGCGGCGTCTGACACCCTCGGACTGGGGATGAAAGATAAAGGCATCTACACCCAGGGGCCCTTCGGCGGTGCGGGCGAAAACCACACCGATATCAGCAAGTGTGCCATTACCGATCAACATTTTTTCGCCTGACAGACGAAATCCCCCCTTTACGCGTTTAGCCTGACAGCGCATAGCACGGGCATCACTGCCTGTACCGGGTTCTGTCATAGCAAAGCAGGACCAGTGAAGACCCTGCCGGAACGGTGCGAAAAATTGACGTTGCTGCTCTGCCGTACCCAGCCCGGCAACAACGAAAGCCGCCATGCCAGGCCCGGGGGCCAGAAAGATCAACGCAGGAGAGACATAGCCAATATTTTCATATAACTTCAGGCGTTGCGTTAATGAAATATCTGCCGGTTGCTGACTCTGGCTATTTTCGCTGGGATCGGCGGGCAGGCCCAGTTGATTAAGCGCCGCCGCAAATGACCACTCTGCAATGATTGAACGTGAGCAATCAGGATCATTCGCCTTCCTGATTCTCTCTGCTATCAATCCGGCATCGTCACCTATTTGCAGCAGATTGCGCAGTTGAATTTGTTGATATGTTTTTTTCATAATGGATGCGTCATTATTTCAACAATCCCCGCAGCAGGATGATATAGATGGCTGGCGCGCTGTTCAGTTACCATGCCATTGAAGGGCCGGGTTAACGTCGCCCAGCCCGCCTGCTTCATTGACTGATATTGTTTGTCAAAATCGGTTGTCACAAAACAGATATGATAAGGAATGCATTTCCGGTCAGACTTTTTCAACATCTGATTGAGTAATATATTGTCATTCAGGGGTTCAACCAGTTCGATGCGATATAAATTATCCTGTGTTGAAAGCAAACTAATCAGGGCTTTCTGTGAGGGGATTTCTTCTTTATATCGCACGACGACAGGATAAAAAGGTTTCATGGCAGCGATTGTTTCGTCACTGTCAGCAACCACATAGCCTGAATGATCGAAATGCATGGTATGTTCCTCATTAAACCGGCGGTTATCTCGCCGGAATGAACAGATGAGTAATCTGATGAGTGTAATTCTTCTTATTTTTTGTTTTTACCTGGGCTTGCAGTTTGTTTCTACATCTGGTCTTCAACCGCCTTTATCAGCGCTTTTTTATCGATTTTGGTATGAAGGGTCATGGGAAAATCAGGGCGAAAAATGACCGAGCGTGGGATCATGTTTGCGGGTAAACACTGAGCAAGATGATGACGGAAATCATCGTGATATGCCGGGCCGTCATCATGCAGCTGAACAAAAAGATGCAGTGTCTTACCGGCAGGTTGTTTTTCACTCATGGCAAGACAGCATTGCATAACATTTTGATGCGCGTAGGCTGCGCTCTCGATTTCCGCAACCTCAATGCGATTACCATTCAGTTTGAACTGTCCATCTTCCCGGCCACAAATGAAAAGCGATCCCGCCGCATTGATGAAACCCTTATCACCGGTTGAGTAATAGTGACCCTTTGCATCGCATCCAAATGCCACGTTACGGGGATGTTCATCCGGTAAATAACCGGGCGAAACCTGGGGTCCATACAGCCTGACTTCGCCTGTGGTACCCGACGGCAGCGGAAAACCCTGCTCATCAACAATAACTATCTGATTTAAACCGCGCACGTCGCCTAGCGGAAGCCGGCCTGAGTCATGCTCCACAGGAGAGGTAAGGACATGGGTATGTGTCAGGCAGGTTGTTTCTGTCGGCCCATATCCGTGCAAAATCGTGGCAACCGGAAAACGACGCTGAAATTCCTGGACAAGTTTAAGCGATACCCGATCACCGCCCAGGTATATCCGGGCGAAATGTGGGAAGTTGCGGGCGCAGAACCGGGGATCTTTCAGCATCAGCTCAGCAAAGCCAGGCGTTGAGAACCAGCTTGTAACAGGCAGTTGGCTATTGCGTAACATGAGCCGGATATTCTGTCTGGGTAACATATTATTTTTATGATCCAGCATAAGAACGGTTTTTCCCCTGCACAAAGGGGGGATCAAATCCAGGATACCCATATCAAATGAAAGACAGGCATGGTTAACATGACAGCCCTCAGGATTCTGCGTCACCTCATCAGCAAACCACGCGTTAAAAGCAGCAAAATTGGCATACGTGATGCGAACCCCTTTCGGTTCGCCGGTACTGCCAGAGGTCGGAAGGATATAAAACAGCTGCTGACTTAGCGTCCGGGGCAGTTCCAGCAGAGTGATATCTCCTGCTGACAGCGCTGCCGTCATAACCTGCGCACAGGGATTGACTCCCTCAAGCGCATGTTGGCTGGTATTGATGATCAGCTGAGTGCCACTCATTAAGGCGATTTTTTGCAGTCGTGATACCGGATTGGCTTCATCCACAAACGTAAAGCAACAGCTACTGCGTATGCAGGCCAGAATGGCCGCCACGGCATCAATCTGTTTATGACCATAAATCAGAACATTCTTTCCCGACCAGGGGGCAAGGTACGCCGTGAGGTCGGCAACACGCTGTCCCAGCGCAGCAAAGCTGTACTCACCCTGCTGGTTAACAATCGCAGTGGCTCTGTCCTGACGGATCATTTTTTCAAAAAGGGGACTTACCTGAGATAAAAACATAGTGGCACCCATCCGTTAATGCGGTTTGTTTAACTGTCTGTTGATCGAGTTTTCCGTTGTGGTTTAGGTGAATATCAGCAATCCGATACCAGTAACGGGGGACAGACCAGGCTGGAAAATACTCCAGCATCTCCTGGGCCAGCAGCGCAAAATTTGTGTCGCTCGCCGTCACGATAAATATCTGAAGCGCTTCAGCCCTGCCTTTACGGAAAAAGGGTTCAACGATAACGCCAGATATGCCAGGGCAGCTCAGCAGGTAGTGTTCAATGGTATGGAGATCAATACGATAGCCCTGAATTTTTACCTCCCGGTCAATTCTTCCAAGGAAATAAAAAAAACGGCCATCAAAGGTGCCCGTATCACCGGTGTTGTAGCAGCGGCCTTCTGCCAGATTGGTGAAGCTGGCTTCACGGTCTGCCGGCGCATTGAGATATCCGGCACCCACACTGGCGCCGCGTATTAACAATACGCCGCTGTCGCAGGCTGCATCGTTCATCTCAAGATGCAGGGTAGTACCCGCGCGAGCTTCACCAATCGGAAGCGGTGCCCCGGCACTCATCATTTCCGATGTAATGTGTACTGAGGTGGCGGCAACGGTGCACTCTGTCGGTCCATAGGTATTAATGATGTCAGCCCCCGGAAAACGCGCCCAGAGCAATGAGACAATATCTTTGGTCAGCGTTTCTCCGCAGAAGAGAAAGCGTTTGAGATGAGGAAGGGTCTGATGATTGAAGGTTTTGTCCAGCAGGTAGAGCCTGATAATCGAAGGCGTGGACACCCAAAAACTCAGGCCAATTGCTGCATGCTGGGCAATCAATTTGCGTGTATTGATCAACTCAGCATGGTCGAGTACCGATACCGGCTGCAGGCCGCTCCATGCCCCCCACAGCTCAAACAGTGAAACGTCAAAACAGTAGCGAACGTTTCCGGTGATCGGTCCATCAAGCGGAAAATCAGTGCGAATCCACCGGACAAAGTCGGCCAAATTGTCGAGGGTAATTTTGATACCTTTAGGTTCGCCTGTGGTCCCGGATGAAAACATGATGTAAGCCAGCCCATGCCAGTCTGGCAGGGTCTGAGCGTGTAAGGTGGATTGAATTATGTTGTCAGGATTATCCTGATGCTTGTCCATCGCCAGGCACGCCGTAGACAAGACCGGCACCTGATCCAGTGGCAACATGGCAGGCTGCGTATTGACTAACAATCCCGCACCTGTTGTTTGCGCAATGCGGCTCAGCCGCGCGGGCGTATTATCCGCTTCAACGGGGATAACCGGACTGCCGCAGAGCAGGCAGGCCCACCAGGCGGCCACAAAATCAAAGGCTTTATGACCATAAATTATAACCGGCGTGAACTCACTCTGACATTCCTGCTGTTGCGTTTTGACTAAGTGAGCAATATCACAGGCACGATTATAAAGCGCATGGTAGTTAAATTGGCTGTCGCCAGATTGCCAGGCCAGCCCGGAATTATGCCTGAACCGCAGAAACAGGGTGATAAGTTCATACCAGGAAGCATTCATTATGCCGCCTGATTTGCGAGTTGGCGTTCGATGTAGCCGGATAACGTTCCGACCGTCTCGAAATTTTTAAACTCTAACGTCGCCGGGTCCAGAATCAGAGAATCAATCTTCTCTTCGAGATACATAATTAGTTCGATATAAAGGCCGCTTTCAAAACCTAAATCGCGCTCAAGATGGGTGGACGGATTAAGCTCACTCACATTTGTTGTTTCAAGAACCAGTCCGATAGCTTCAATAATAAGGGTGGTATACATGATTTTTTCCTTGGCTGAGAATTAAAGCCTTTCCTGCTGAGACTGCCTGAGTAACGATGTCATCAGTCGGTTCTTGTCGATTTTTCCATTTGGATTACGGGGAAGCAGCGTGTCTATAAAATAGCGATGAGGACATTTATAGCCCTCCAGATGTAATTTGCAGAACGCTTTTAACTGGGTCAGGTCCAGATTATTGTCTGCTTCAACACAGGCTACAATCTCATCGCCATAAATTGCATGGGGCAACCCCATAACTGCCACCTGTGATACGCCAGGAAAACGTTTAATTACGCCTTCGACTTCTTTAGGCGCGACTTTTTCGCCACACGATTTAAGCATATCGTCCAGTCGGGCGACAAAATAGAGCAATCCATTCTTGTCCAGATGACAGATATCTCCGGTGTAGAGAACCTGCTCACCCGGAATTGGTCCGGGCCGGAGTTTCTTCTTCGTTTGCGCTTCATTCCGCCAGTAGCCGCTCATGACCGTTGCCCCTCTGATAACCAGTTCGCCAGTGGCATCGGCGGTATGGGCATGCCCCTGATCATCCACTACCCACAGCTCAGTATTCGGGATGGCATAGCCCACGCTTTCCTTATTTTCTTTCAGCATGGCCGGCGGGAGCCAGGTGCATCGATGGCATTCAGTCAGACCGTACATGGAATAAATGTCTGCCTGAGGAAAAATGTGCATTAATTTGTCAATATCGGCAGGGTGCAGGGCAGCGGCCGTGTTAGTGATTTTACGGATTGATGAGAAATCATAACGGCTGGCCAGTGGTGCAATCAGAGCCAGCAGTGACGGCACAATGGGAAACACAGTTGCCCGATATTTCGCAATCTGTGAGAGCGCAAAAATGGGCCGGGTAAAATCGCGTTCAATCACCAGTGAGGCGCCCACCCTGGCCGCCATAATCGCCTGATAGAGTCCGTAATCAAAACTCATCGGGATGGTGCAGTAGATTCGATCACTGTGAGCCAGTTCGAGGTAAGTGCTGACAGAGGTAGCTGCACTGAGCATGTTACGCTGTGTCAGCATCACGCCTTTAGGATTTCCGGTTGAACCCGATGTATAGATCAGACACGCCAGATCGACGTCCAAAGTCGGGGTACACGGAAATGTTTCAGAAGGAGGCAATGCTGCTAATTGTTCCAGCGTAAGCAATGATGCGCTGCAACGTTGCTGTGGGTCCAGGCGGTCATAAATTCGAATCAGAGAGGCGGTATGCGACGATGCGTCATCAGTCTGCAGCGCATCAAGCAACCCGGCGCGGCACCCATCAGCAATAATGGCCTGCGCCTCTGCATCATTCAGTAACCAGGTCACCCGTTCTGGTGGCGTTTCAGGATTAACGGGTACAAAAACCGCCTGAAGATACTGAGTTGCCCAAAAGCTGACAACAAAATCGATGCCATTAGGAAGCCAGACGAGGATCCGGTCGCCACGACTGACGCCACAACTTTTCAGATAGTGAGCCGCACTGAGCGCGCGCTGTTTTAACGCCAGCCATGAGATTTCGTCGCTGGCGGTGATGATGGCAATATTGTCTGGATAAGCGGTGCTGGTCGCTGATAACCAGCGTGTCAGATGATCAACACTCATTCTTTAACTCCTGCCTCTGATTCAATAATCATCGCAGCGAATGTTCCCGCTACGCCCGATGCCAGACTGAGAATAGGTTTACCCTTTAGTTCTGCGCCGCTTTGCAACACCAGGTCATGCAGGTTGATAAAAGCGTCACTACAGAAGCAGTGTCCAAGCGTATACATATTCTTTCTATAAATGATGTCGCGGCTGAAACCAGTGCGGTCAGCGAGACGATCAAAGGTGACCGGGCTGATATGGTAAGGTAATAAAACACTCAGCTCGCTGCCCCGGCACCCGGCATCCGACAGAGTGAGCGCAATGGTTTTTTGCATCGCCGGCAGAAATTCACGGTCATAATGATTCTCATGGTCTCGCGTGGTTTCCCGCATTCGTTTCCCAAAGGCGCCCAGTTGGGTAAGGCGGATGGCTTTGATTTTTAAAGCTGACGCCGCCGGCGTTACGCCTATAAGCGTGGCGCTCAATCCCTCACCAAAATATCCGTTCTGATCGACAAACTGCACGGTCTGATGAAAACATTTTTCTCCGGTAATCATTAATCCAGAGCGCCATTTCTGATTGGCAAATTTATGCTGAATATATTTCAGCGTCAGCATGCCACTGGCGCAGGATCCCTGAGTAACAGAGAAGCATTCGATATTCGGATTATTAAATATGCGGCTGAACTGGTTCTGAACCACACGGTTAATATCAAAAGGCAGAACAGCGTGAAGCGAATGCGCCCAGACAATAAAGTCTATTTTTTCAAGTAACGCTGGATGGCACTCCTGCCTGAGCTGGCTGAAAAGATTCTCGATCAATACCGGCAAAGCCGTCTCAGGGAATAAACTTGCCGAAACAAAATTGTGAAAGCGACTGAAAATCTTATCGTTACGGTTTCCCCAGCGATATTTCTCACTCATTACGCTGAGCGGTGTCAGGGCCGGCGAGATCAGACGGGTGATATGATTTATATACATGCGCTTTGCCCTGAAAAAAACGCGGCAACCCGGTATGCGTCAGGCTCTTCCTGAATAAACAGATAACGCCTTTGCGGTGTGGCACATTGTTTCAGTTGCGCCCAGGGTGCCACTGACATCAGTGTCTGGTCCCAGATTTGTACGCAGACGTTATTAAACAGCGAGGAAGCTTTCATTTGCCTCCCCAGTTTGCTCTCTGTCAGGATTGTCAAAGGAAAACGGCTTTCCGCCGCGGTAAAAAATCTTTCGGGCATCGCGCAAATCTCAAAAAGCGTCCTAGAATCGGACTTCTGGACTTTTTGATAACCCTTGAAGGTAAAACTGCCGTCTGAAGCAGATCCTGAACCCGCTACGCGACTCCTGAGCAGCACCGCACCTGCGCAGGGCACTGCAGAGATATTTTTCAGATGCTGATTGTTATGCAGAGCGGTGCTTTGATCGGCAATCAGCAGTAAAGCCGTTCGTTCACCGGCTTTACCCTCATCAGCGTCCAGATAATCGTTGATCAATGAGAGTGCGAACCACGAGCCGCTTATTCCGTGATCGCTGAGCGCAATGCCAAAGGCATGCTGAGCGTTTATCTCATGGATAACGGCATTCGTCACCGAATGACCTATTATCGTGTCGTGCGTCCAGTGCGCCAGCACGACCAAATCCACTGATGACAAACCGTGGCGGTCATTCAACCTTGCCAGTAATGGCTTCACCATCATAAAGAAGGTGTTTTTGCGTGCGGTGAGCCAACTGCTTATTGTGTTACCTGAAGCCTGTTCATTTACGCCATGAGACTCATACAGGGCATTTACGAATGACGTCAGAGCTTCACACTCATTCTGATCGTTATCTGAGACCCGTAGAGTGGCCGGGCATTCATACTGTTGCCAGCACAGCTCTGATGCCGTAAAGGCCAGCGTTATTGACATTTCTGAGTACCGGACAGCGCTAAGGATTGATAAACCTGTGGGGCAAGAATGGTGTCTACATCATCTGGTTTTCGAATCAGCACAGCTTTGTCATGTTCAATCAGCAGCTCTGCAGGATGGCCAAAACTCAGAAAATTAACCGGCGATGCACTGGCACCATAAGCGCCGGAGTGTCCAATACCAATAAGATCGCCAGCCTGTAGGGTATCCAGCAGGATATTTTCCCCCAGCATATCTGTTGGCGTACATAACGGCCCTGTGACCTGATAACGTGATTGTTCGCCTGGCTCTGCGTTGCCCAGACGCGCCATAGGGAAGTTTCGCCGTATCATCGCGTTAATTCCTGCTGCGCTGCCGTGGCAGTTTGCGCCACCGTCACAGATGGCAAACCATTCTTCCCGTGACTGTTTCAGGCAGTTAACCCGGGTGACAAAAATACCCGCACGCGCAATAAGATACCTTCCCAGCTCAAACACAATGCGGGACTGTGGAAAGATCTGCTGATAGGCCTGAATCACAGGGAGTAAAGCGTGACCCAGTGCGTCGAGATCCAGCTTCTTTTCATGGTCGAAGTAGCGCACACCAAAACCGCCACCCACATCAACAAAATCGAACGTCAGACCATACGTTTGCTGAATTTTTTCTGCAAGATTGAGAATATTTTGCGTATTACGGACGATCGCCTGCCATTCAAGAATGCGGGTGCCAAGATAGATATGAATACCGTTCAGTCGCAAGCTGGTCAGGTTCTGAAGTTCCCCAATAATCGAGGGCAGTTGCTCCTCATCAATACCAAACTGACGGGGTTTACCACTCATGACCAGTCGGGCTTTTTCGCCGCTGAATGCCGGGTTGATACGCAGCGCGATGTTTTGCGTTTTGTTCAGGGTTGCCGCAATATCATTCAGCAGATTTAACTCCTGAAGCGATTCCACAACGACGGCTTTGATCCCTGCTTCACAACAGGCTGTCAGCTCAGGTATATGTTTTCCCGGGCCGACAAAAATAATCTCCTCTGCACTGATACCCAGAGAAAGAGCGGTTTTCAGTTCAGCCAGCGAGCAGACTTCGCAGCCAGTACCCGCCTGATGAAGTAACGCGACCAGTGCTTTATTAGGATTGGCCTTTAGCGAGTAATAAAAAATGAGCCCCTGGGGAAGCGCGGTTTTAAGATCGCAAAAGTCTTTCCTGAGCTGTGAGGCACTGTAAGCATAAAACGGGGTGGAAACTGACTCAGCAAGTTGTTGATATGTCAGGTTTTCAATATGGGAACGGTTAATAAACTCACTGTCAGGCGGAAAAGTTGACATTGCCAAACCTCTCACTCAAAAATAATAGGGTGCTTTCTATGTTTTTAAACTGCAGAAAGAGATCGCCATCCAGAATGTCGAATAGTGTGTCTGAGCACATATCTGCGCGCTCGACAGCATCCCCAATATCAGAAATCAACCCGACCAGATGAACAGAATCAAGAACGCCAGCCGGGCCATACATATCGGCTCCCCTGACAATATCATTTAATGTCTGAGGCCCGACGCCCATATTCTGCAGGGAGCGTAATATAAAAACTTCAATGACTGAATGTAACGTGCTCATGTTTTAACGGCCTGTTTGTGTTTTTTTAAATTTAACAAATTTAACGTGAGTAATTTATCTGTGATTGCAATTTTCTTCGCGGATTTATTTTTTAGAATACCGTTCAGGCGGGTCGGGTGATTCAGTGCGTACGGCTATTTCGTAATCTTACGCTGTAAATATTTTTTCTGAAAACATGTTTTTCAAATGCATAAAATTCTTCTCTTATCGCACCTGAAATAAAAGTTGATATATTTTCCAGTGTGGCCGCGTCCCTTAATGCACCATTGTGACCTTTATTCTGCGTGGTGATGAGTTCACTGCGGCTGAAGGCTTTATTTAACGCTTTAGCACTGTCAAGGCTGATACTCAGGTCCTGCATGTCATGCAGAATTAAAACGGGTTTTTCGATATCCTGATAGAGTGCCGGGCCAATCTGGTCGGGATGAAGACCATAGCGTAGCTGATAGATCCTTTTCATTGAGCTGGCAATGCGTGCAGGCAGACGGTTGGCCGAAACATATTTGTCAACCATGTCGCCATAGCTGCCAGGGCTGCTCATCAGGACAAGACCTTTAAATGACAACCCCTGTAGCGCAGCCATACAGCTGATCAGTCCGCCAGTTGAATGGCCGATGACAATGGAAAATTTGCCATAATAAGCCTCTAAATGAAGGACAAAACTGGCCAGATCATAGAATGAGACTTTACTGCCCTTAGGCACACCGTGTGCAGGCAAATCAGGTGCGATGACAGCATAGCCCTGTTGCTGAAGATGCTGAGCTATATGTCGGAACATAATACTGCGGCCGTCCCAGCCATGCAGTAAAAGAACTTTCTCAACAGTCGGCGATGGCTGAGGGTAAATAAAAATTTTCACCGCCCGGTTACGCCATTGCAACGTGTCCTGTGTGCAACTGCTTAACAGTTTTAACTCCCCCTGCTTATAGGGAAGCGCCCGTGTTTTCTCAAACAGATGCATCGCGTAGAGTGCAGATAAGTAGGATGACATAACATGCAGCGAGTACATATCAATGAGACTGATGAGATGACACGCTCTGGAATAATGTGTGGCGGGTCTTATCTTTGCCTTTAACAGCAGCGACGGGCGCAGTCGCATAATCACCAACAGGCGGAGATAATTCTGGTGGCAAAGGCAAAGAAGTAAAAGAAAAGGATATAAAAAACTATAAAACATTTTTATCACCTATTTTATCTGAGAGACGGAAAAACTCTCTGCCAAACGCAATGAAATAAATAATATTGAAGGCAAGAATCAGATATAAGACAGCATTAAGCTGATCAAATGCTTTCCAGCCAGTTAAAATCACGGCCACGGTGGCCAGTTCAATCGCAACCGTCAGGATAAGAACACGTTTTGCCTGATTCAGTTGCTCCAGTAAAGCCTGCAGTGAGGCAACAAAAGGCGTGATGAAAAATGCGGGCAGTAACATCATCATCATTGCTGTACTGATGTGCTGTATACGCGCATCAACGGAAAGCAGACTGACGAGCTGAGACTGCAGCAGATAAACCCCGACCGTGAGAAGTAAATAGAGCGCACCGATAAAGCCCATGCCACGGAGAAGCAGTCGTTTAAGCGCCACTGCTGAATGTGTCGACATTCTTTGATTCAGCATGATGGCCAGTGCCGAACCACAGGCAACCGCAGGGATCACAATGAGCATCCTGATCCGGCTAACGATGAGGAATGCAGAAACATACTGCTCGCCCAGCTGGCCCAGCAACGGGATAATCAGGACCGAACCAAAAAAGAGTATCACCAGTGACGCGAATACCGGCAGACCCACATTCAGCATCAATCCGGTCAGGCGAGGAATAAATGCGCCAGGTTGCTGGTCGGTCTCACCTTTACCCGCCTGCCAGACCATAGCCAGAGCCACAGGAATCAGCACGGTCGATGAAAGCGCATTAGCGATAATCACTGACCAGAAGCCAAGATTTTTCACGTGGTAGCAAAAATAGCAGAGAGACGCGTTAAGGCAGATGTTCGCTAACACCAGCACCATGCTCGCCGCACTTTTGCCTTGTCCTCTGAGAGCACTGTTACACATTTCAAGCATCACAAAGGGCAGCATTGAAAGGAAGAACAGGGGCAGCTTGAGTGAATAGAATTGAGTGTCAGCCACTGGCAGGAACTTCATCAGCAACGGCGCGCTCAATGAGATCAGGCCCCCGACGCAACCCGTGATAACGATGCCAGCTGTCGCCAGAAGCGATGTAGCTGGCAACAGCTTCTGTCTGGACCACTGGTTCACCGAACGTGCGCTGAACACCTGATTGGTGATGGCGAGACACTCCAGTATCGCCAAAAACAGAAAACTAAATGGCTGGGTGAGGGACAAAACATAAAGTGAGGCTGATTCATTCCCATGACCCAGTATTGCTGTCTGCAGATTCTGCGCAAGAGAGACGGCAAAGGCCACCACTACCATAGGCCATGCAAGTCTTATCAGGTCGTTGAGATCTCTGCCGGCAGATGCCGGACGGGGTAGCGCAATGTCAGGTGCCATATTCATACCTGTTGCTCCATGTTTTCGACCTGAGGCAGATGTTCATTGCAACAGGATTTGCCGTAGAGGCTGTAGATCATCATTGAGAGATAAGAGAGCGAGTGAGTATTACCGAGCAGATAACCATGCCCGCCCATCAGCTTTTCTGCCCGATTGGTCAATACGCTAATCTGCCAGTGGTCTTCTTCTGCCCCGGCAAAATCTGCCTGGGCCATTCGCAGTTGCCATTGCATAAGCAGGGCGTCAATGTGATTACTGATATCCGCAAACTCGGCCTTAATAAGCTGATGCTTCGTGGTTTTCACCCCAAAGCTTTTTCTGCAGGATAAATGCTGCCAGCTGACAGCCAGGATCCGGGCGAGTAAGCCCAGCCGCGCGGCAACCGCGCTTAAGGTCTGATAGTTGATAACGCGGTTATTCTGTTGTGCCACGGCTGGCGCGAGATACAGGCCCAGTTCCTGCAACACCGGGTCATTCTCCTCTCTGTGCTCAGAAGAGGGGATGACGGCAAGCTGAAACTGAGTGACCTGCGCACCTTTCTCTGCCAGCCTCAGGTGAAACGCCTGAATGGCCTGAGCAGGAAGCTGATTTTTAAATAGCGCATAGATGTCATTAAATAATGCATCAGGCATCAGCGCTCTCCATATCCTGATGTTCGCTTATCCATGTCATCAGTTTACCGACGGTTGTAAACGCATCCTGATTGATCTGGTCGGGTTCGAAGATCAAACCCGGTACATTATCTTCAAGGAGCAGTAAAAACTGGACAAATAATACAGAGTCCAGGTCCAGGTCATCATTAAAGTCAGTGTTTTCAGTAATGGTAACTTTCGACGGCAGCACATCGTTTAACGCATCATTGATAGCCAGTAACAGAGTTTTCATTGCTTTGATCCCTTTCAATTAAAATGCCTGACAAAGTAATTCCCATTCCCATCGTGACGCACAACACTCTTTTTCCGCGAAAACGTTTCAGTAACATGCAAAGGTTTAGCGGAATGTCTGAACAATAGGCATGACCGTAGTGTGACAGCGCGTCAGTAAATATTTCCCCCTGGTAGTTGAGTGCTGAAAAAACTCTTTTCAGCTGGGGAAGATCTAAATTACCAGGAACAATCGCGTCTATATCATCCAGTTCCAGTTTAAATTTCTTTAACAGAGCCAGATAAAATTCAATATAGTGATTATCCAGAGTGGAAAAAAGCTCACGCCGCTGCTGCTGCGGCTTATCCCGGTGATTGTTATGAAAATCAGCTAAATGTATGACACAGCTATCTGAAATGGACCATTCTGCTTTTTGACCCGCGTTCAGGAGCAGGGCAACCGGGATTTCAGCCAGCAGACCATTGTCCAGTTTATTAATATCCTTATGAAAAGCTTTTTCGCCGGTCAGCAAAATAACAGGCTTATTTTCTTTTCTGGCTTTTCCTTTTAAAAAATGAATGGCGGATAAGGCCGTGGCACAGTGATTCAGACTTAGCGTAGCTGAATCCCAGTGACCTATGCCGTGCCGTTGGGCCAGTTCTGAAAGCCAGTTATCATCATAGAAAGTATTATGTGTCTGCGTTTTTGCATAAATCAATAATCCTTCCTTGAGTATTAAATGATTATTTTCCTGAATAACTTTTTGTATTACTTCGCTGAACATCTCTGTATGTGAAAGTGGATGTCTGGCGACGGAGATAATGGAATAAAATCGTTGTAAAACTTTTATCTGGCCTGGCCCTAAATCATGTATGTCGGCTAAATCAGCAAGAGGGACTAACGTAACACGTTCATGCAACCAGCATAAATAATTAAGAGGAAGCATCATTGTCTCTTCTGGAAAGAAATGATTCGTATTTGTAAGTATCATCATCCCAGATAAGAGACGCGTTTTTTGCCTGAAATTGCTTTATACAAAAAAATCCCATTAATGGATCCCATTAATGAAATCAGCTGTTATTTCAACGCATAACGCATAACGCATAACGCATAACGCATAACGCATAACGCATAACGCATAAGCTTGTTATCATTGCATAGGCGCATAAAAGATCAGGTTGGACTGACCCCACAACCGTAGACAAATTCTGTCCTCACAACATAGCCTGTTCGAAGACCTCGGGACTGACACCCACGAGATGGCTGTGGCGTCGAGCCCGGTTGTAGAACACTTCAATGTAATCGAACATATCGGCCCGGCCAGCTCCTAGTTTTTGTATATGCGTTTTCTGATACGTTCTTTTTACAGTGAACTGAAGAACGATTTGGCCACCGTATTATCCCAGCAGAAGCGCTGCCAGTCGTCACTGCCGTAATGACTTCCCTAATCCGATATACAATGACTTCGCTTTCCGGTTTTCTCCGCCACACAGACATCGTTAACGCATTGATCGTCAGTTCGCGTGAAAGCGTCGGTTTCATCGACCAGCCCACCACATTACGGGCGAAAAGATCGATGACCACCGTCAGAGACAGCCAGCCCTGCTAGGTACGGATATAGTTAATATCGGTTACCCAGACCTGATTTGCGCGGACGACGGTAAACTGTCGTTGTACGCAACTCGAGCAATGGCTGAAGGTCTGCAAGCAATACGGCATGGGGCTTTATAGCCAAGTACCGCTTTGATCCGGTTCAGCTGCATAATGCGGCTTACCCGGTTTTTACCGTAGGACTTCCCGATTGCGCTCAGATCACCATCAACCCGGCAGTAACCATACATGCCTCAGCGCAGTGAAAAGGAGTCACTGATGAGTGCCAGCAAGCGCTGGTTATCATTATCCCGCTCAGAAACCGGGTTATGCAGCCACGCATAGAATCCCGCCCGGGCGACACACAATACCCGACACATCGTCATGACTCCCAATACAGTTCTGTGTTCATTGATAAAGCAGTACTTGAGTCGGATCCCTTGCAAAGTACCGCGCGACCTTTTCCAGAATATCCCTTTCTTCTTTAATACGCTTCAGTTGCGCCCTGAGCTTAAGGATCTCACTTTCCGCCTCCAAAAGGTCATGTGCATATTGTTTGCTGTTATCGGATTTAATCGGCCCTAACCATTTATAGAGAATGTGTGCAGAAACGCCCAGACGGTTAGAAACTTCATCGATGGAATAACCGCGTTCCGTTATCTGACGACCGCTTCTTCCTTAAATTCAGATGTAAATCGTGGTGGGCCCATACTATCCTCCTATGCTCAGAATATAGGGCAGGATTGTCTACCGTGGCAGGGACAGTCCAACTACTCATGAACCGTCTTATTCAGACTTATTAGCAGCGCTGGCCTTTGCATGAATGGCTGAGCGAAGGGATTTAAGAAAACTTTTTAGATTAGCTGATGCCTAAGACGTTGCAGAAAGGCAATTATCACCGCCAGTTTCCGGTCCAAATCAGCAAACCTTTTGACAGAAGTCATGGTCTTGTGGAGGGGGCGGATTTTCAGTGAGGTGAGGCGGTTTCTGGCGTTAACAGACCACTCACACCTGATTATGCTCAGCGACCAGTTTCACTGGTCGCTTCTGGTCAAAATGAATGAAGAAACGCTCTGTTTCTTCGACAGTAACGGGCGAACCACCATGCCCCGTAAAGCTTTCTCCCTGCGTACTGGCGTAACCCGCCGCCAGCTGTTTCATGAAGCCATTTACTTCATTGAGCGGGAATTCTGACATGACCATTTTTACTCAGCGTGAAACCCGTGTCCTCGACTAGGCGTGTGACATTATCAGCCGGTACTACCAGCGTGGGGTTCAGCTCTGTTCCCCTGATGATGTACTGCGGTGTGTGCTGGTTGAGCTGGCACCGCTTGAACGTGAAGAGTTTGGCATCATCCTGCTCGATAATCAGAATCAGCTGCTGCACCGCGAAATCTTGTTCAGGGGTACGTTAAACTCGGTCAGTGTTCACCCCCGCGAAGTTATCAAACGCGTACTGAAACATAACGCCGCCGCAGTCATCCTTGTCCACAACCACCCCAGCGGCGAGCCTAAACCCAGCCGAAGTGATATCGACTTGACTAAAAACTTCAGGAGCAGTTGGAAATGCTGGATGTCCTGCTGCTTGAACATTTTATCGTGACAGGGATTGAAACGGTGTCGATGGCTGAGCGAGGGCAGGTGTGATGCTGAAAGTTACCTGGTTTAATGTACGTTATCACGGGTTATACGCATGAGCGGGGCTGCGTTACGTCAGATCGTGCCGGTGGTGCAAACCACCGTGTTCGATGCGTATATCAGCGGTCTGGCACCATCGGGACGACGGGGTATCACCAGCTTGTTAAACCGCAGCGCCAGCATACTTAAACGCGGTGCGGATGCCGATCACTACCCGTGGGAGCAACTTAACTTCGCCGCCGTTGCTAAAGTACGTGCAGCACTGCTGGATGGCGGTTACGCCGTGTCGTCGGTCAACATGGCATTATCAGCGCTGAGGGGCGTAGCGCAGACTGCTTTTAACCTGAATTGCATGAATGCCGAAACACTGACACGTATTCGGTCAGTTAAGCGCGTTAGCGGTGATGTCCAACGCAAGGGAAGGGCGTTAAACAAGCAGGAAATCCGGGCATTGATTCAGGCTGCAAAACAGCATCCGCAACCGTTAAGGCGTTGTCGTGATACCGCTATTGTGCTGACGCTTTGTGGAACTGGCCTGCGGGCCGGGGAACTGGTCAAACTTGAGCGCCGGGACTATGGCAACGGCATCCTGACGGTGAGGCAAGGGAAGGGGCGGAAATACCGTGAAATTCACGTGGCGGAAACAGTGGATAAAGCTATCCGCGCATGGCTTAAAGTCAGCGCAAACGAAGCTGAAAATGCGCTGTTTAGCCGAATTCAGCGTAACGATAAAATAGTCGGTCAGTCGCTGACAACAACCGGGTTAACGGGCATCCTGGCTGAGTTACAACAAACATCTAGCATTGCGCGATTTACCCCGCATGATATGCGGCGCACCTTCATCACCCGTTTACTGGAGCAAGGTGTGGATATCAACACTGTACGCCAGCTGGTAGGCCATAGAGATATATCAACCACAACGCGTTATGACTGCCGCGGTGATAGCATGAAAATCAGCGCAAGCAGGCGAATATTTGAATAATTTTTAAGGTCAAATATTGCGTTGGCGAAAAAAACGTGGTGGTTTATTCCGGTATTGGCTATGTTTAATTTCCTCTAAAAGCAGAGCGCCAATAATTGCTAGTACTGCGACAATGAATAATGAATACAAACCAAGCCCCCAGTTATTGGGAATATTCAGATTAAAGTATGAATTCAGAAGGTTTGGCACACTAAAATTAAGCATCCCGCCTATCATTGCCCCAAATAATCCGCCGAGTTTCCTGGCTTCAATAACTTCATACTTCGTAGCGTGATATGCTACTTCAGCCTGACAACCTGTACATACCATCTGTCCTTCAGCAACAAAAGTATTGCAATGGCCACATGACCACCCCTGAAGGTCAGTATCCTCATCGAGTAAATTTCCGCCTTCAAGCTCATTTCTTATCCTGCATTCTGTTTCACTTTTCCAACTACGAATGGCGTGTTCAGTGTAGGTTTGCTCATCACTATCAATGAGCTTTGCGCAATTCTGGCAGAGCCATATTCCATTGGATATGTGTTTTCTTTCTTCACTTGAAAGAGATGCGTTAAATCTGGGACCATTCGGAGCAGCGGCTGTTATATGCGCCGCAACACCTATGCGAGTAGCCTTTTCTACATCGAAATTAGGGCCAGAGGTAAGACAGTTACATCCGGGATTGGAGCAACGATTAGCAACTCTTTCCTGTAGTATCTTCTTCGTTTTTTCAGGGAACTCGTCACGCATATGAGCCATGGCACACCTTTTTTTATTTATTGTTGAGGCTTTCTAGAGTATTTATCACCCAACGATGATCATCTAATTTGTCTATTTCAGATAATTTCCATTTACTCTCGCTGGGTGTAAGCAACCCTTTCTCTAGCTGAGTTGGGCTTGGGAATTCTAATGAGAGAGATTTAATTCGTTCTTTCTTTTCTAAGTTGTCAACAACACGCAATTCATAATTTTCTTGGTAAAGATTCCAAAGGGCTTTGGCAGGTTTTGTTCTGGCTTCGAATATACAATCAATATAAAAAATATTAATGAGATCATTTACTGTTTTTCTGTAAACAGAACCAAGCCCGCGGGTTTTCTCAGCATAATCTTCACCCTCTAAAAACTCTGCAATTTCGCGCAGTCGCTCACGCGTGTCTTCATGTACGTTCATTTCTATTGTAGGGCCGAAAGTCTTATAAAATTTAGTCCGACTATCCTGTTTGGGGCTGCTTTGGTCAGGATCATTCTGTGAAGGGGATTGCGTTTTCGTGCTGTATTGCTTTGGCATCTCATCTCTCCAAGTCAATTGCGAATAGCATCTTATCATGACCGTCATAATTATGACCGTCAAGAATAATCCTTCACTACCTTAAAGAGGATGCAATGCTTATGACGGTCATACGCGCCAATTTAATTTTATGACTGTCATGTGTGACGAAAATTCACCAAATTCATGGTTGTAAAAGCCTGTTCGCATCAGCCGATGCGTAACTTAGGTAGGTTTGTTATGACAGTCATGAAGATCATTAAAGTCCCGGAAGTTCTTGAACGTTGCGCCATGAGCAGGGCTTCACTCTACAGAATGCTTCAGCGCAACGAATTTCCTCGCCAAGTTCGTATAGGTATTCGTTCGGTAGGTTTCTATGAGCATGAAGTTAACCAATGGCTGGCTGAGCGCACACGTGTCAAGTAATTGGCGCGTATAACATCAGTCAAGTTACACAGCTCAGCGCAGCTTAAGAACTAACTTCAGCATCCAGATCGATTCATAGGGTGGCACCATTATCACCAGCTAATCAGATTGGTATGTCTCATATGCGTGATAGTGTGAATGAGCGTGGGTGAACGTACAACTCTCCACATGTAATCGTTGGGTGAATATGTGTATCTAATCTGGTTGAGTGACTATAGGAAAATATGTCTGTATTGCCATCTCATAAATTGTATATGAGTACGTTGTGCCCATTATCCACTCTATAAATAGGTTAGAAGCTGTGCTGAGCATTAGACTCAAATCGGAGTTTATATGCTTAATGTTAAGAATATTAAAATGAATAAAGGGATATCCGTTGGTGAAACGCATGGTCGTTATCCTATGACTATACATTGTGATTGGCTAACACTTGTCTCTGATTATAAAAGTAATAAAGAAAAGATGATTTTCGAGGCTGGTTTGTTGCTTCTGAAAAAGGAATTAACGGGGGCGTATAACGTCACACGCAGGAATATGGATAAGCGGAGTAAGAAGAAACCTCCGTACAGGAATAGTCTGCACATTTCTGAGTGTGGAACTGATTCGCCCAAATTGTTATCAATCTATATATCTCCACGGTTCAAAAAGGTAGGGGGAATCAGTATTCAAATCCATCCTCAACGTACTACAGGGGAAGGGATGGATTCTCTGTTGAATAAGTTGAATGCTGCACTTGGTGGGCTGTTATTCCCGATTTTGTCCCGGGCATGGGTAACACGCGTAGACATAGCGTTAGATATCTATGGATGCAAACTGGATGACTATTACTGGTGGCTAAGCTGGGCTAAAGCTTATGAAGATTTCTGTGAGCCATACGGGTTGCCGGGGTTGCAGATAGGCAAGAAATCAGCGCTAAGCGTAAATCTCTATGAGAAAATTGACGCTAGCGATTTTAAGATCCAAGGGTTAAAACGAGCTCTTTTCCATGTGTTCGACAAAGATCATCGCAGTAAAGACAGGTATCGCAAAGAGCGGTTGATCGACCTCAAAAAGGAGCAGTACCCGGGACTACTGCGTGTTGAGTTTCGAGTACAGGAGAAGAAGAACGCTTACGGTAAATACTCCAAAGCGGGGAAGGTCGTCATGCTGGGTTCGTTGAAAAGTATGAAGAATCCACTCCATCGCCTTAAGGTGTATGATCGTGCATTAATGTCCGACATGTTCAACGAGTGGTACAAAGTAGGTCGGCCGGACACTAACAGTAGCAAAGGTTTGGTTGATCTCTTGAGTCGTGATACTGGAGGGCGCTTAGGCCGTGCTGCTGAACGCATTTTTGAGCGTCGTGAAGTTGAGTTATTCAATGAAAATGAAGTATGGAGCAGTTGGTCCGCTTGTGTTGATGCTATGGGCGAAGTATTGGCAGGCCTAACTGGAAAGAGCCCAGCAAGTGATCAGACAGAATCACGAGCTAAGGTTGAGAGGAAAAAACGAAGGTTATCTGGCGTTCGTTCTCGGCGAAAGCGCAGACGTTAGATAGCATTTATGGCGGTCACAGGGCCGCCATTTACCAAGGTGTTAAATATTGGAACATTTGGCTCAAGCGACAACTATGAGCGAACAGCGGACATTGCTAACAGCGCTTTGTGTCAACTAACCAGGAGTATGTCAGCAGATTAGAAATATTAATGGAAATGTACAATTTACTTGACTAAAGTAACGTATATTAAATTCGATGTTTAGTAGTAATGGTCGGTCAAATTAATATTCAGCATTCTCTAACTATTTTAGATGGGACGGATTTATGAGCAAGGAATCAACTACAAAAGAAACAATCGTATGGTGGGAAAAAACAGTTGAATACAAATTTGTCGCAGATTGTCTCGAAAAAAAGATTATTGAAAGCATAGCTCCGTTAAGCGGTTTTCAGGAGCAAGCTGGAGATATAATAACAGTCATAAGAGATGCTTATAAAAACTTCAAGTTCTATATCATAGAGTTTAAAAAAGACCTTGGTGATGATGGGTTTAACAGAGAAGTTAAAAAGAAATTTAAGGGTGGAATAGATGGGTATAATGCTGCCAAGGGTTGTTTCACAGATGAAGAAAATAAGCCAATAGTTACTGGGCATTACTTTATTGGGGCGAAATATGAAAATGATTTTTTTCAATTGATTGTTAGGGATTACTTCGCACATGATAGAAGCCAGAGTACGACGCTAGAAGAAGCTCTATCTTCTGAAGCTGGCATGACAGATGATCAATTTGCACTTTATGTGGGGCGATTCGCATCCCATAAAAAAACACAAAAATGCTATCATTGTTCAGACTCAGATGAGGGCGGTCATAATAATCCGAATATGGATAATCCTGATCCTGGGGGAAAGGGAATAACAGCGCACGATTTAAGTGTAGTAGTTGCAATAAATCCTGATAATAAAAAATGCATAACCTTTCCATTGCATTTGGTGCATCTGACTGATGGAATGGGTGGGACACCTGAGATAAGTATTTCTCCAGATTTCGGAGGCGGTGGTCGTGATGGAGTTTCAGTAAATCATGAGGTTTTTTATAAACATATTAAATACGAGGATAATGAAAAAGGTCAGCTTTCAAATCCAGACGGTATGAAAGACGAAATATTATGTTAATTTATGTTGTAGCCCAATGCTAAAACATTATCGCTAATTTTAGCCCCTTCTGGCCCCCCAGCCCGAATGTGCTAACCGGCATGCCGGTTAGCACCGCCGAACCGCCAGAGGGAGGCGTTTCGGGCCGTGCGGCTGGGATTTGATGGCGATATCAAAAAAACTTCATAAATGCTGTTAATTAGATACAGACTCATTTAGGCTTAAAATGGTCTGGATAACTGAACCGAGCGTCCGCCTCTTAACTTAAGCACGTCTTCAAGCCGCTTATTACCTGCAATAAATGCGAAAAAGCAGGGGCCGTGTAGGCCCCTGCAAGATTGCGTCAGCTGTAAGTTACCGTAACCCCCTGCTTTGGGTTACCTTCTAACGTGACAATTTTGAGCTGATGGTGACATTCCCCGGCGGAGAATTTTTGACGTAAATGACGGCGTAAACCGTTGCTGGCAGTTGTCAGGATCAGACGCATAGAGGATTCGCTTGTGCTCAGCATTCTGAAGATATCCATCATGGCTACACGGTTTAAATCGTCCAGATGAGCCACTGGCTCGTCAAGGAAAAACGATCCCTTCAGGCTACGGGCCCTAGCCAGAAACAGCGATAGAGCAAGATCCTGACGCTGCCCCTGACTAAAATGCGACTCTGCATCAATAGTCTTCACATCACTTGATAATTCGTCAGCTATCGCTTTCCAGCAGAAATCCCCCTGTTCCTGACCCAAGCTTAACGATTGATAAACTTCATTAGCATGCATTTTCGAAAACAATTCTGATGCCGGCGTCAGTAAACGCTTAAGGCTGTTTTGTGAAACAGTGTTGACATGCTGACCCCAGGCGTTCAACGTGCTGTTGCCCGCGTCAAGTCTTCTCTGCCGTAAAGTAATTTGCTCATTAAGACGTACAGACGCCTGCTGAAGGATAGAAAGCTTCGCATAAGCCTGGCTCGACGTCAGCGCCGCCTTCGCCTGCTCAAGGCAGTGTTTCGCAAGGTGAAGAGTATCCAGGGCATTCGCTTGCGTCCGCTTAAGATCACCCAGCTTCTCACTCGTGAAAGCGGTATTCCCGCAGAGGAAGCGCCAGCTATCAAGCAACGGAGCCCGTTTTTGGATAAGTGCGGTAAGTGTGCGCTGTCCATTTTCCATCTCCTCCACCGCTGAAGCGACACTGGCCTCAAGTAATGTCAGCTTCCTATTTTTTTCAGTTTCAGCAGCAATATGATCCGCGTGTTTCTGTTGCTCCAGCCTGGCGCTCTCTGTCAGCACGGTACGCTCAGCACTGATGTGCTCATCAATAAACTTGGAGGCATCAGCATGTTCTCCAGTGAGTCCCACCGCATTCTCAAAAAAGGTGCCGGCAGATACCGTGAGCTTTGCACGTTCCAGGGAATCATCAAGCCCTCGCGCAACCGTTTGCGGGCTGAGGTCGGTTTCCCATTCATCAATACCGGAATCGTTGATGAGCTGGTTGACCCGCCGAGTGATATTTTCTGTTTCACGAAGGGCTATCTGTGCTTCCTGAAAGGACTGCTGTGCAGTCTGCCAAAGCAACTCCGCCCGATCTGCTTCTGCTGCGGCATCCGTTGAGGCTTTTAATGCGGCAGCCACAACCGGTGACATTGCACTCTGTGCCTGCTCAATTCTGCTGACCAGCGACTGGTGGTCTGGTTGCGGCTCGCTGCAAAGCGGACAGGTTTTATCCTGGGACTGATGTAACAGGTCAAGCCCCAGCGCACGAAGCTGCTCAGTGGCGCTGCTCATCGATTCAAATATCCCCGCCTGCCGGGTATGATTATCACGTGCTGCATTTTTTTCCTGCTCAAGCCCCTGCACCGCCTCTGCGGTAGGTGACAGCGAGACTTTCAGCCGAAGATCAGCCAGCGTTTCACCAAAACCATCCCAGCGGTTTCGGGTTTCCCACAATGTCGTCCACGCTTTTAAAAGGGAATTGCGTTCATTCTTAGGCCGGGTTACCGCCGGGAGCGCGTCAAGAACATGACGGCGGGTCAGAAGGTGAGGTGCCACACCGCACAACTCTGATAACCTGACGCGTAAACCATCCCAGGCCTGTAGCGAGGCGACCGACTGCTCCGCGCGTTCTGCCCGGTTTCGGGATTCTTTAGCAGACCGCCTATGCGCGCTGATCTGACCATTCAGCAGCCGGAGTTCTTCCCGGAGTAGGTCAAGCTGCTTCTCGATTGCACCGTTGCTATCTTTCAGCAAAACCTCGGTCTGCGCGGAATTCAGTAAGGTATCCTCACCGGCCTGCACGTTGTTCAGATGCTGCTGACGCAGGTCAAGCGCCTGTTCCTGCTGTGCGGCATGCATCGCGGCGTCATCACATACTTGTTCATAGCTGGCTTCGCTGCCCGGGACGTATCCCGTCAGGCGCGCATATTCATCCAGGTTCTGAGTAATACGTGCCTGTGCATGTGCCTCCTGATCCACCTGTTCCGCCAGCTGCCGGATTTCTTCTTCAATCTGACGGCGCTTTGTCAGTAGTGAACGATCGGAGGGAATGGCATCAACATACGCACTGAGTTTGTTGAGTACCGGTATGAGATGGCCATAGCCGAGAATATTGGCAAAAATCTGCTTACGAAGCGCGGCATGTTCATTATCAACAAGCAATGACAATGCACTGGAGTAAAGCCAGCGGCTACTACGTAACCATTCGGTTTTCAGATTCTGACGGGTGTTGCTACGACCTTCGGGGCCGATTTCTTCCGGAGTGATTTTTATAAGCAAATCGATGTCCGACAACACCTGGGGTGCTCCTGAAGTGTGCATCACAAGACCTGACAGTGTGCGATGCAAGCCGATTCTCTGATCGGCCATACGGCAGACAGCTTTCACCGACGTCACGCCCTGTCCCCACAGACAGGCAAGAGAGGTGGCCGGCACGGCCTCCACCTTGCCTGTAAGAAGCCACTCTATAGCCTGGCATACCGAGCTCTTTCCACTGCCGTTAGCCGCATAGATAACCGTCAGCGGGGCGCTGAGATCCAGACTGAGAACGCCGGGAATACCACGGAAATTTTCAATTTCTAAATGCTCAATCGATAAGTCTGTCATGTGATTATTCCCATTCACTGGCGTGCAGCGTAGCCAGTTTTCTGGCAGTCATCTCTTCAAGTGCTTCAATTAAAGCCCGACCTTCCTCATCCAGCCCCGGCGGCAACTCGGCATCGGTATAAGCGGCATCATCGGTCAACGCGAGCACGCTAATGCGATCCACACGCTGCCATCCCTCAGAGCCATGCCATACGCAATGTTTACGTACAAGTCGCGTGTTCTGTTCAGTGCTGGTCACAAGGGCACGCAGCTCACCGGCTGTGCGGGTCAAATCGAGTATCAGGTAACCGTCCATGACCTTACCCGGCATTTCCTCTCCAAGAAGCAGCAAATCCAGATAACTTTCTGCAGCAAGAACATGGCGATTGAAGTCCGCTTCGCAATCTGCCTCTACCTCGTGCAACATAATCATCCCAAAGGGTGCCGCCCATACGTCACAACGGGGGGGGATAATATCCGTATCTACCTTTTCAGCAGGTTCGCTGCCACTGTTAACGGAGATGCGCATCAGCGCGTCCTGCTGTATTGCATCCAACGGGCTGAACCCACCACGTGATGCTTTTTCCTGTATCAGGGCCATTAGCTCAGCACGATAAGTCATTGTGTCATGTTCCTCATCCTGAGAAGTAAACTGTCTATTTCATTAATGCCGGCATTGGTTAAAAACAAATCGTCCAAGGCGCTAAGGGCGCTCAGGCTCGCCTTGCGTGAAGCGTTGCATTCCGCAGCATCCCGGCCCTGAGGATTGGGAGGTGGCGCCACGACGGTGAGGTTTGATCGGGGGATCACAGCGGGATCAACTAAGCCCTCCTCAATACTGCCCCATCCGCTGGCCAGGACATGCAGGCAGGGATGCTCCCCCGGTTCACTTATCCAGTCTGCGATTTGCGCCTGAAACTGCCGGGAAGCTTTCCTCGGATCCTCCAGCGCAATGATGTGCATAGCAGCTGAATTGGGGGCCTGCCATTTCAGTGTTCCGGACAACTGATTTTCCGTCTGCCAATGTACATTATGGTGTTGCCTCAGGTAGCTGTTAAGTTCGGCCAGTTTTCCGATACATAATTCGTGAAGTGGGATGTCATTCGGGTTCGCGACGGAATAACGGGCAAGTTGACGAAGGCAGTGATGAATGAAAAGACGTGCAGACATTCCTTTATCGGTTGCGTATTGCTGACTGAGTTCCCGATTTGCCCGGGCAATGACGCCCGGGGGCATCATCAGCGAAAACCGGTTCACCGTATTGAGTAGTTCAGTCATCAGCGCAGGAAAATCATCTTCAAGGCGATGATCTTTAAGGCAGAAGAGGTTGACTGCGCCTATCTCACTGCTTTCATCCATCCACCTCAGCGTCATAAGGGCAAGCAGTGTTGTCGACGATCGGAGCACTGCGCCATCAGGAATAAATGTCCGCGTTGCCAGCATTTCGCAGGAGGAATCTGTGGCCGGGAACACCCCGCACATTGAGCGCATGTCCGGTCCGTAATTCGCGCTACCCGAGTGGCACATCAGCAGGCAAATTCTGGCCCGGGCACTCAGGTTATGGGCGTTTGATACCGCACTGCGAACTTCCGCTGGCCTAGCTCCGTCACTGGCACAAAGCGCAATGATGTGGCGCCGTTTTTCTCCCTCTTCTTCCACCGTGACGAAGAGCCTTCTTAACAGCCCGCGCGTGGGTGCCCATCCGCAAAAGTAATCCTGTCCCAAGACAGGCCAGAAATGTGCGTCTCTGAAAATCAGGCAAAGATGTTGCGCGCCCTGTCCGCAAGACGGATCAGCGGGAACGTTTTCAATCAAAACGTGACACCATGCTCGCTCGTCGGAAAGTCTGACCCAGCACCAGCCAGCCTGGTACTGTTTCATGCCTGCGGCCTTCCAATCCTCATCAGGAAAAAGCAGCGTGCTGTCTTCTTTCCATTCGTTGAGTATACGCCCATTCACTTTGCCGCACCCGGCCACCAGAATAGCGGGATGCGTGGTTGATGCCATTAGCTCCTGAATATCCCCGAACTGATCAGGCGTGAATGCATTGGCACTGGTGACAATAATAACCGGCTCAGAGCCGCAGGCATCCTCACACTTTTCTCTCAACAGATGACCCAGTACGGTCAGTGAATCCTGCCCACAAGCAGGTAGCAGTGCAATGTTGAGGGCGTCACCGGAAAGCAGTGTATGTGGAAAGTAGCTGGTGACTATACCCCGTGCATCCGTCTCATCATTCGGCTCACGATGCAAAAGGCCAGCGATATGATTTAGGCGCTCCATCACCGCAGACATATCGCCGGTTACAATTGGCTGTAACCGATAGTAACGCGACTTAACGCCAGGCAGCATCTGCACCAGCCTGCTCAGCTCGGCACGGCGCAAAAAACCAAAATAAGAGGTACAGAGTCTGTCCCAGATAAGATCACAGAGTCCTGAACCATCAAGTGATGTAAGTTCAGGTCTGTTTCTCAGATAAGCATTCTTGTCTCTGGCTTTCACAGCAGCATCAGCTATCTGATCCCGGTAGAGAGTGATGTGTTCCACGCCCGCCCCTGAAAGGAAAATCGTTGCGGGGCCCGTGGTCCCTTCTGACGCAGCAAGGTACCACCTGAAATGTGGCACTCCGGCTGAAATCAATGATGCGTCGAACGTGGCATGAAGAAAATACTTGGTGATTTCAACGAGGACCATCGTTAAATCAACGTGGCTGATATATTTTTTACACTGCACGGTACCAGTACAATGGCCAGCAGCATGCAGCATGACATCACGGCCACCATCTGCGCCACCGCTGAAACGGTGGACCGTATCATACCAGTCCCAGTCAGGACTTCCTTTAACCTCAGATAAAACATCGCCTACGAAAAGCTCAAAAGTATCATCCGAAAAATGGCTCATGGGTAAAGGCCCATCCGGCATGGCGTAAGCGGGGGCTTGTTCCAGTTGAAGCGCCGCGTAAAGCGCGCTTTCCTTTTCCGTCACTCGCTGCGCTGCGGCAGTCAGGGCGACATCCTTATTGCTTTCCATCGGTGAAGATCCTTACTCCGGGGCGAGGCAGGTCGTGCTGAGAATCATACTGATTTCCAGGGGACTGTTAAATTTATCTGAACACAACAGGGTGATTTTATCTCAAAGATAACCTCTTCACCCTAACCGAAAACGGCAACGATGCGCCAGGTTTCTGACACCTGCCAAAGAGAGTTAATGAGGTGAGGATCTCGAAAAAACATTTATAACCAGAACGCCAGCGCAAATCATAAACATGCCTGCTATCGCCGGAAAATCAAGCTGTTGCCCACTTACCAGCCAGCCTACCCGCTGATTAAAATAATTCCAGCACCTGACCAAATTGCATACGCAATACCCGTAGGGATGTTCGACATTGTCTGGGCGAGAAGATAAAAAGCACCGCATTAGCAAACGATCGTAGCTACAGATGGCCACAGACGTGTAAACACTTCAGAGTATTTCATCAGGGTTGTACCAATAACTTCAGCTACGATCTGCTGTGCTAATTCAGTGATGATGACCTGCAGAGCCTGCTGACAACGCCGCAGAACGTGCATTACGTGCCTTATATCAGGAAAATGAAAACTATATCTTCTTCGGCAGCGCTCACGGAGGTGAGCGAAGAGCACTGCTTTATAGATTGATCGGGATATGCAGGCTGAATGGTATTGCACCTTAAGCCTACTTCAGATCTATCCTGAGCACGCTGCCGGAGTGGCCTTCCAATAAAGTGACAGAACTAATGCATTAAAACGTAGATTTCACCTAGCGATAGCCCTCTGTATGGCATTCACTGTACGCCTCCTGATCAGTGGATAAGAGAAAATTGCTTGATGAGGCGATAAAGAATTGGGCTGCAAGGTTTCATAGTTGGATGGCATCAATCAATCGGTATAATCACATCAGCCAAAATGATGGCAGTTTACGATTGAGACATCGTTTCTTGCTGTTACATAAGTATTAATGCAAGATTGTCATCAAATTGATGACAATCAGAGCGCTTTATGGATTACCGTATTAAATTTTCATTGTTCCCAACAGTGATGATTCATGCCTAGTTCCTCTTCTAAGCGGCTTGAGGACTTGAGTCTGGTCCAACGCGAGCGGCTGGCCTACATCGATTTTCGGCTCTACTTTTTCGGGGATATTGGTCGTCCAGATCTGATTGAGCGCTTCCGTGTGGCTCCGGCAGGGGCAACACGCGATTTGGCTTTGTACCGGGAAATGGTGCCGCATAACATCACCTTCGATGGTAGCAACAAGATCTATCGCATTGGGCAGGCGTTCTCCCCATTGTTCGAGCATGTATCACAGCGCGTTCTGTCGGCGCTGGCTCTCGGCTTTGGCGATGGCGTGAGTGGCCTAATGCAGGCGCTATTACCATGTGAATCTCCCGCAGCCCTGAGCATCCCCAGGATGGATATATTAGCCGCGATTTGCCGAGCTATTCACGTCAACAGACCTGTTGCTATCCGCTACCACTCGATGAGCAGCGGCGAGTCCGCGCGTGTCATTGTGCCTTTTGCCTTGATAGATACAGGCTTGCGCTGGCACGTCCGTGCTTTTGATCGCAAGAGTGGCGAGTTTCGGGATTTCGTCGTCACCCGCATCGAAGCACCAATATTGCTCGATGAGGAGCCACAGGCCAACGAACGACAGGATAACGACAACCAGTGGACGCATATCGTCGAGCTGGATTTAGTACCGCACCCAAGCGTTGAGCGGCCCGATATTATCAAGATGGATTACGGGATGACTGATGGTTTGATCAGGATGCGCGTTCGCGCTGCGGTGGTAGGCTATATGTTGCTGCGCTGGCGGGTGGACTGCTCCACCGATCATTGCCTTCGTGGACCGGAGTACCGATTATGGCTCAAAGATCATCTTGCAATTTACGGTGTAAAAAATGCCTTGCTGGCACCCGGTTATAGCGCCACTAAGAAGGCTGACTATTAATGGAACTGATCGACAATATCAACCGCTTGCTTGGAGACGACCTAAAGCAGACGCTCAAACCTGGCGCTCGCCTGAAGATCGCCGCCTCTTGCTTTTCGATGTACGCGTTCGAAGCGCTCAAAGCAGAGCTGGAAAAAATCGAAGAGCTGCAATTCATCTTTACCTCGCCGACGTTCACCGCTAACGAGGTTACCGATAAGATTCGTAAGGAACGCAAAGAATTTCACATACCGAAGGCCGACCGCGAACGGAGTCTGTACGGGAGTGAGTTCGAAATTCAGCTACGCAATAAATTGACCCAGCGCGCAATTGCAAAAGAGTGCGCGGACTGGATGCGGCGCAAGGCAACATTCAAGTCCAATCGCAGTAAGGCACCGATGCAGCAGTTTGCTTGTGTTCAGGCTGCTGCCGCAGATACTGCCTACATGCCACTGCACGGCTTTACCGCCGTCGACCTCGGCTACCAGCAGGGCAACGCTATCTCTAACCTTGTCAACAAGATGGACGAGTCGACGTTTACGGCGACCTACCTCAGTCTGTTTAACCAGATCTGGCAAGACCCCGAGAAGTTGGAGGATGTAACGGCGCAGATCTGCGACCACATTGCGTCCGTCTACCAAGAAAACTCGCCCGAGAGCATCTACTTCCTTATGCTCTACAATATCTTCAATGAGTTTCTGGACGACATCAACGAGGATGTCCTGCCGAACGACCGCACGGGCTATCAAGACACGCTCATCTGGAACAAACTCTTCAATTACCAGAAAGATGCTGCCACCGGGATCATCAACAAACTTGAGAGCTACAGCGGCTGCATCCTTGCCGACAGCGTGGGCTTGGGCAAGACTTTCACCGCGCTGGCCGTGATAAAGTATTACGAACTGCGCAACAAGTCAGTGCTGGTGTTATGCCCCAAGAAGCTGGCGGACAACTGGCTTAACTACAGTCGCAACCTCAGGACCAACATATTTGCTCCCGACCGGTTCAACTACGACGTGCTTTGTCATACCGACCTCAGCCGCACGAGCGGTGAGTCGTTCGGCACACCGCTGAATCGTATCAACTGGGGCAATTACGACCTCGTCGTCATCGACGAGTCGCACAACTTCCGCAACAATGACGTCTACAAGGACAAGGAAACCCGCTACCAGAAGCTGATGAACAAAGTCATCAAACAGGGCGTGAAAACCAAGGTGCTAATGCTTTCGGCCACCCCTGTGAACAACCGCTTCAATGACCTACGCAACCAACTGGCACTGGCCTACGAAGGCGATTCCGAAAACCTCAGCAAGAAGCTGCGTACTGGTAAGACGGTAGAGGAGATTTTCCGTGGTGCCCAGGCCAGCTTCAATGCATGGGCAAAGCTTCCATCGGAAGAGCGCACAGCGCGGGCTATCGTGGATTCGTTGGACTTCGACTTCTTCGAATTGCTCGACAGCGTCACCATCGCACGTTCGCGCAAGCATATTCAGACCTTTTACGACACCAAGGAAATCGGCCAATTCCCCGAGCGCCGCAAACCCTTGTCGTTCCACAGTCCGCTCACGCAGCGAACGGATGTGATGAGCTTCAACGAGATCTTCGGGCAGTTGTCGTTGCTCAGGCTCGCCGTTTACGCCCCGATCAGCTACATCCTGCCCAGTCGGCTGAAGAAGTACGAGGAGATGTATGACACTCAGGTCGCAGGCAAAGGCAAGCTAAAGCAAGTCGACCGCGAAAAGAGCCTGCAGGCATTGATGACGACCAACTTGCTTAAGCGCCTGGAAAGCTCGATTGAGTCCTTCCGCTTGACGCTCCAGTCCTTGCGCGCGAACCACACGAATACGCTGGCCAAGATCCGCTCTTTCAATGAGACTAGCAACCTCAGTGGCATTGACAGCAGAATCAATGACCTCACCGACCAGTTAGAAAACCTCGACGCGGACGACGACCTGGCCAGCATCGGTGACAGCGAGATCGGTGGCAAGGTCAAAATCAGCCTCGCCGATATGGACTTGCCTTCTTGGGAGCACGAACTGAAGGTCGATCTGGAAATCATTGATGCCTTACTGACGTCGATGAACAAGATCACGGTTGCCGATGATGCCAAACTACAGCATCTCAAAGCACTGGTTCTGGAAAAGGTCGCAGCACCGCTGAATCCTGGCAACAAGAAGGTGCTGATTTTCACCGCCTTCGCCGACACCGCTGACTATCTATATGCCAATTTGGCTCCGGAATTGCTGGCCACACAAACCTTGCACAGTGCCAAAGTCACCGGCAAAGGGGCGCCAAAGAGCACGCTCAAGAAGAGCTATGACTTCCAGGAACTGCTCACCCTCTTCTCGCCGCACTCGAAGGAGAAAGCCATCGTGCTGCCAAATGAGGCGGCAGAGGCAGAGATAGACTTGTTGATCGGCACCGATTGTATCTCTGAAGGCCAGAACCTACAGGACTGCGACTACCTCATCAACTACGACATCCACTGGAATCCTGTGCGTATCATCCAGCGCTTCGGTCGTGTGGATCGTATCGGTTCACCCAACAGCAGCATCCAACTGGTTAACTACTGGCCAGACATCTCTCTCGACGAATACATCAACCTGAAGGAACGGGTTGAGAGCCGGATGATGATTGCTGATGTCACAGCCACCGGTGACGACAACGTACTGAGTGCCCAAGCCAACGACGTATCTTATCGCAAAGAGCAATTGCGACGTCTGCAAGAGGAAGTGATTGAGCTGGAAGATTTGAAAACCGGAGTGTCGATCACTGATCTCGGACTCAATGACTTCCGAATGGACTTGCTCAACTATGTGAAGGCCAATGGCGAATTGAGCAACGTGCCAAGTGGGATGCACGCCGTAGTGCCTGCCAAGCCGGAGATGGGTTTACGCCCGGGTGTGATCTTCACGCTATGCAACCGGAATCCAAGCGTCAACGTCAGTCAGCACAACCGCCTGCACCCTTATTACCTCGTCTACATTAATCGCGAGGGGGAAGTCATTCACGATCACACCGAAGTCAAACGTTTGCTGGATCTGGTTCGCACCTGCTGTCAGGGACAAGCCCAGCCTATTACAGATGCCTGTTTCTTGTTCAATAAGGAAACGGCCGATGGCCGCAAGATGCAGATGTATTCGGACCTGCTTGGCCAGGCCATCCGCTCAATGGTCGAGGTGAAGGAAGAGAAGGATCTGGACAGCCTCTTCTGCAGCGGAAAGACCACCGCGTTGGTCAATACTATCGTCGGACTGGACGACTTCGAACTAATTACCTTCCTCGTGATTCAGGAGGCCGGATGAGTCAGTCTGTGCGATTTGAGTCGAATACCGCGTTCATCAACTATCCGAAGCAGGCTGTCTTTGGTCGTACCCTGCCAAAGAGTAAGATCTACGAACACAGCGGCGCCAATACAAGGCTGAAGGACTTGTTCGTCGAGCAGGTGGATCAGATTGTCTGGCAATACAAGTTGGCTCCGGAAACGATCAACCTGCTCGCTAGGCCAGGAGTACCAGAACTTCAGATTTTTTCGATCCAGCTCAAGACATCGGAGCTGAATCTGGACGTTTTGCGTTGCATAGATGGCGCTGTGCAGTTTCCCATAATCTTCGAGCTGAGCTTTGATGGCCGAACAAAGGTGATCGCTGCTTACAAACGACCGAATGAGTCAGACGCCAGCCGTTGGGTCTTGAGTGACTACTTTGCGACAGCTTGGTTGCCGAGTGACTGTGAGCGCGCTGCAATGCCCCTGGCACTCGAATTGGGAGGCTTGTATGAGCAGGTGCTTCACCGCCTAATCCCAACGCCCCCGCGCCTACAAGAAAGTCTCGCTGACTTGGTCTCACGCGCCGAATTGGTTGCAGCCAAGCAGCGTGAGGTTGAGAAAGTAGCCAGCAGACTTGCCAAAGAAAAACAATTCAATCGCAAAGTAGAGATCAATGCCCACTTGCGACAGCTTAAAAACGAACTTGAAGAATTGACAGGGAGAGAGAGTGCATGACGCAGAGCTTGAATGACGAGTCAAGGACGCACATTGAGGAGTTCGCTAGTGAAGCTTTGACGCAACTCGAAAGCATCGCTGATACCGCCAAGGGCAAGTTGCACGATAGGCGGACATTGGGCTCAGAAGCGTTGGCAAGTATCAATACGATGACGTCTAGCTCGGCTATTCAGAACCTAGGTCAGATTAGCCGAGTGAATAGAGAGAGCTATCAGACCTTGGCATCTGAGCCAGCCATTGCTCGTGTCGTTGCTGAGGACGACACAGGAAATCGACAGACGTTCTATATCTGTCGGGCAATTCCTTTAACTGGATTTATCAATCACACTAGTTATCTAACAGAAAAAGGACGACTTGCATCCCTACCTGTTGGAGCAGAGCTGGAGCTCAAAGACGGCAGTTATTTAACCGTCATTGAGCGAGCACATCTACACCCCAATGCGCTTGCCGATGGGTGGGACTCTCGGGACACCGTCGTTGAAGCCGAGCATTTCGGACCGTTCACCATCGAGTCGCTGCGTGCGCTGCTGACTGAGGTTGCGGGGGAGGGCGTCACCGAAGACATTATTGGCCAATTGCTGGCCGAGGAGGCAGTCAAGGCCAACATCATCGACGGCGTTCGCCGCAGCGTCATCACCAAGATGGGACTGCGTGATCAGCCTATCCTCGATCAATATCAAGATGAGATTTTCCGTCGTCCTATCGACAATCGTCTTTTGATCCTGGGTCCGCCGGGTACTGGCAAGACGACCACTCTGATCCGCCGCCTTGGCCAAAAACTCGATACCGCCTTCCTGGAAGAAGGCGAACAACGTCTGGTTGAAACAATCGCCTCAGCCCAAGGCATTGCGCACGCCAACAGCTGGTTGATGTTCACACCCACGGAATTGCTAAAGCAGTACCTCAAGGAGGCATTTGCGCGTGAAGGTGTTCCCGCCTCGGATCTGCGTATCAGAACATGGCAAGACTATCGACGCGAGCTGGCCCGAAATGTATTCGGCGTTCTCAGAAGGGCTTCCGGTGGCGGTACATTTGTTCTGAAAGACGGACTGACCAGCATGACCGATGCCGCACTAGAGTGCCCAATCCAATGGTTCGACGATTTCGATGAATGGCAGCGCAAGGCCTATGTGCAGGAGCTGCGTGAAGCCGCAACCCAGCTCCACGATGCCAAAAAGACCGACGTCTTAAGTCTCGGCGCACGTCTGCAAGACATCTTGTCGCGGGCGGCCGATGGCGCACTGGTGGCGATGTTTGGCTCGCTGTCGGTGGAGGTTGCCAAAGTGCAGGCACTCGTCAGTAGCATGAAAGAAGGATCGGACGCCAAGATCAAAGACGCACTCAACCTGCAGCTCAAACGCAACCGAGATTTTTTGGATGAGTTGGCCCACGTGATCGACAACCCGCAACAAGCGCATGCGACTGATGCAGACGACCTGGATGATCCGGATGCCGATGAAGAAGAAGACGCCACAGCACCCCGCACAGGCCGTGCCGCTGCGCTCAATGCCTTCATGCAAGCAGTGCGCGCCCATGCCCGGGCAGCAGCATCCAAGCGCACTGTCAGCAAAACCTCTCGCAATGGCAAAATCATCGAGTGGTTAGGGGAGCGTGGTCTGACAGAAGCGGATCGCGTTGAGGTAGGTGCAAGCCTGCTGGTGCAGGCCAGTGCACGCCGCTTCGTTAATCCGGTCAAACGCTACCTCGAGGGCATCCCGAAGCGCTACCGTGCTTTCAGGCGCGAACGCCAACCGGCAAACACCTGGTATCTCCGCGAAGGCTTTGAGGCGCGCGACATCCACCCCCTAGAGTTGGACATCGTACTGCTCGCGATCTTGCGCGCCGCAGGCGATCTGCTCAGTCGGCCCAACGTTCTGCGCGACATTGATAGCCCCGCTTGGTCATCGCTCCAGCCCATTCTGGGGCATTACTGCAACCAGATTCTAGTGGATGAAGCCACCGACTTCTCGCCCATTCAGCTTGCGAGCATGGCGGCGCTGGCGCATCCACGACTGCGCTCATTCTTTGCCTGTGGTGACTTTAATCAGCGCCTGACCACCTGGGGCGCACGCTCTGTCGACGATTTGAATTGGGTCTTTGCGGATTTCGACATCAAGGAGATCACGGTCTCCTATCGGCAGAGCAAGGAACTGAACGATCTGGCTCGCGACATGATCCGCGCCGTCGGTGGCCCCGAGCAAAACGCTAGCTTGCCTGCACATATGGACAGCATGGGCTTTGCGCCAGCCTTGCTAGAGCACGCGACCAAAACAGAAACCATTGTCGGTTGGCTGGCGGATCGCATTCGCGAGATTGAGCGCTTTGTCGGCCAGTTGCCATCCACCGCCATTTTTGTGAACACCGAGGATGACGTTGCTCCGCTGGCCGAAGCACTCAACACAGCATTGGCGGAGCACAACATTCAGGTCATTGCCTGCCGAGAAGGCCAGACAGTGGGGCAGGAAAGCAACGTGCGCGTGTTCGACATCCAGCACATCAAAGGGCTGGAGTTCGAGGCGGTGTTCTTTGTCAGCATTGACCAGCTCGCCACGCTGCATCCGGCGCTATTCGACAAATACCTGTACGTCGGCACTACCCGGGCGGCCACCTACCTGGGCGTGACCTGCCAGGGTAGCTTGCCATTGGCCATCGAAAGTCTGCGCCCGCACTTTTGCCAGGACTGGCAACAAGGCGGCTGAACCTACAAATACGAATTCGAATTGAGAGCCGCTATGCCTTTTCAATAAAAAGCATAGCGACCAGAGGAAAAGAACATGGAAAAGCTAAAAATGCATTCACCCAATCTCACGCAGGACAACATTGCCCGTATTCGCGATCTGTTTCCGGGCTGCGTCACTGAAGCCAAGGGCGAAGGCGGCAGCGTGAAGCTGGCGGTGGATTTTGACCAATTGCGGCAGGAACTGGACGATTCGATTGTCGAGGGGCCATTGGAACGCTACCACCTGAACTGGCCTGGCAAGCGTGAGGCGCTGCTGACGGCCAATACACCGATTGCCAAGACGCTACGCCCCTGCCGAGATGAAAGCGTGGACTTCGATAGCACGAAGAATCTATTCATCGAAGGCGACAACCTCGATGCGCTGAAGCTGCTGCAGGATAACTACCTCGGCAAGATCAAGATGATCTACATCGACCCGCCGTACAACACAGGCAACGATTTTATCTACGAAGATGATTTCTCAGTAACGCCAAGCGATTTCTTGAAACGATCAAATCAAGTCGATGCCTCCGGAAATCGGCTTGTAATCAATGCTGAGTCAAACGGACGATTTCATTCTGATTGGCTATCCATGCTGTACCCCCGGCTAAAGCTTGCTAGGAACTTCCTCAGAGATGACGGAGTGATCTTTGTCAGTATCGATGATGTGGAATTCCCCAATCTTCGCAAAATTCTTGATGAGGTTTTTGGTGAATCCAATTTTCTAGCTACGCTGGTATGGGATAGAAATAGGAAAAATGACGCCAAGTATTTTTCCGTAGGCCATGAATACATGGTCGTTTACGCAAAAAACGAGCCTCTTCTCTCGCAAAATCAGATCATTTTCCGTGGTGAAAAAGATGGTGTCGAGGATGTGCGAAGTGAGTTTGATCGCCTCAAAGCTATCCACGGAAGCGACTGGGCAGCGGTTCGGCAGGGACTGCTTGAGTTCTATCGATCCATTCCAGATGATGACTCAAGAGCGCCACTTAAACGATTCACTAAAGTTGATGATAAAGGGCCGTACAGAGATGATGGAAACATCAATTGGCCTGGCGGTGGCGGGCCGACTTATGAGGTAATGCATCCGGAAACGCAGAAGCCATGCAAGCTACCAACAAGCGGGTGGCGTTATCCGAATCCCACTCGATTCTGGGAAGAAGTTGCGAAGGGGAGAGTGGTCTTCGGGCCAGATGAGACCACCGTTCCGCGGGTGCGAACCAGCTTGTTTGAAAACTCAGATCAGGTAATGACGAGCGTTCACTATAGTTACGCACAAACATCTGCGAACGAATTTAACACCCTTTTCGATGGTCGCCGAGTATTTGAGAACCCAAAGCCTATCAGCGATCTACGGCGACTAATTGCATATGTCACGGGACCCGACGATTTAATTTGTGATTTTTTTGCGGGATCAGCAACTACGGCGCACGCCGTAATGAAGCTCAACGCTGAGGATGGGGGCAATCGCAGACACATCATGATGCAGGTTGCGGAGGTTATCAATGAAAAACATGAGGCATATCTCGCTGGATTCAAAACTATTCCTGAGCTCAGCCGAGAGCGCATCCGCCGCGCGGGAAAGAAGGTTCTTGAGTCTGCATGCCACGAGAACTGGAACAAGGACGTCGGCTTCCGCACCCTCAAAATCGACACCTCCAACATGGCCGACGTCTATTACACACCCGACGCGCTGCACGAGGCCAACCTCGACCTGTTCGTTGAAAACATCAAGCCCGACCGCACGCCTGAGGATCTGCTGTTTCAGGTCATGCTGGATTGGGGAGTCGACTTATCCCTGCCCATCAACAAACAGTCTATTCAAGGTAAAGATGTGTTCTTTGTCGATGGCAATGTGCTTGCTGCGTGCTTCGACGCCAGCGGCAGCATTGACGAAGCCTTTGTGAAGGAACTGGCCAAGCATCAGCCGCTGCGTGTAGTGTTCCGCGACGCGGGTTACAAGAACAGCGCGGTCAAGATCAACGTCGAGCAGATATTCAAGCTCTTGTCGCCCGTCACCGAAGTGAAATGTATCTGAGGGGCGCGCAATGAAACTTAAATTCAAACATCAGCCCTATCAGGCTGCTGCTGTGCAGGCGGTTGTAGATATTTTTCAGGGGCAGCTACCGGCCTCTGATACGGCCATGAGCTATCGCCTTGACCCTGGTAATACCAAAAATGGCATGGGTGATCTGTTTGCGTTAGATACTGGTTTTAAGAATGCTGAGCTAACCCTCAGTGAAATTGCCTTGCGTGATAACATCCAACAGGTGCAGCGCCAGCAAAACCTGCCGTTGTCGGAGAGCTTGGTCAAGACCAAGGTCGCCAAGCTAAATCTTGATATCGAGATGGAAACGGGTACTGGCAAGACCTATTGCTACATTAAGACGATTTTCGAGTTGAACAAACAGTTCGGCTGGAGCAAGTTCGTCATAGTGGTACCGAGCATTGCCATCCGCGAGGGTGTCACCAAGTCGTTGGAAATCACGGCCGAGCACTTTCAGGAGACCTACCAAAAGAAGGCGCGCTTTTTTATTTACAATTCTAGGCAGTTGCACCATCTGGAGAGTTTTTCTTCCGATGCCGGTATCAATGTCATGGTGATCAACGTACAAGCGTTTAACGCCACTGGCAAAGATAACCGCCGCATCTATGAAGCGCTCGATGATTTTCAGTCACGTCGCCCGATCGATGTGATCAGCGCAAACCGCCCCATCTTGATCCTCGATGAGCCGCAGCGGATGGAGGGAGGTAAGACGCTGGATTCCCTGGCTAATTTCAACCCGTTGATGGTGTTGCGCTATTCCGCTACCCACAAGACCACACACAACAAGATCCACCGCCTGGATGCGCTTGACGCCTATAACCAGAAGCTGGTGAAGAAGATTGAGGTGCGCGGTATCTCAGTGAAGGGACTGGCGGGAACCAATGCCTATCTCTATTTACAGGCCGTCGAAATATCAAGCAAAAAACCACCAGTCGCGGTTATGGAGTTTGAACAGAAACTCAGCGGTGGCAACATCAAACGCGTCACCCGCAAGCTGGGCAAGGGTGACAATCTGTTTGTTTTATCGAACGAGCTGGATCAATACCGCGATGGGTTTGTGGTATCGGACATCAATGCCAATACGGACACCTTGAGCTTTACCAATGGCGTAGAGCTGACGGTGGGTGATGCGACTGGTGATATTTCCGAGATAGCGCTGCGTCGTATTCAGATCCGTGAGACGATCAAGGCGCACTTTGATAAGGAGATGGAGCTCTTCGATAAAGGGGTGAAGGTTCTCTCTTTGTTCTTTATCGACGAAGTAGCCAAGTACCGGGACTACTCCGCTGCCGATGAAAAAGGCGAGTACGCAAAAATATTTGAAGAGGAGTACGCCAATCTCCTTCAAAATGCCTTTGATGATGGGCTTATGGAGGGCGATGCCCCTTATGCTAAATATCTACGCCGCATTGCGGCAGATAAGACGCACAGTGGCTACTTTTCCATCGACAAGAAGAGCAAACGCCTTACCGATCCCAAAGTCGCTGCGCGCGGTGAAAATGCGGGCTTGTCGGATGACGTAGATGCTTATGATCTGATCCTCAAAGACAAGGAACGGTTATTATCACTAGCTGAGCCAGTGCGTTTTATCTTCTCACACTCGGCCTTGCGTGAGGGTTGGGATAACCCGAACGTGTTTGTTATCTGCACGCTCAAACATAGTGATAACACCATTTCACGTCGCCAGGAGGTCGGGCGCGGCCTGCGTTTGTCCGTCAATCAGAATGGTGATCGCATGGATCACCCGTCCATTGTTCATGACATTAACGTACTGACAGTTGTGGCCAGCGAAAGTTACAAGGACTTCGTAACAGCCTTGCAGAAGGACATTAGCGAGTCCTTGTCAGCTCGTCCGCGTGTGGCGGACAAGGCCTACTTCACGGGCAAGATGCTGAACACGAACGAAGGCCCGATTACGGTATCGGACGATCAGGCCACTGACATTGAGTTTTATCTAATCCAGAACGGCTACGTTGATAAAAAACGCAATATCACGGAGAAGTACCATCAAGACAAGAAAGACGGCACGCTTGAGGCATTGCCAAATGAACTGCAGTCCTATGCAGAGCAGATATTCCAGCTGATTGATAGCGTATTCAGCGAAAGCCAACTCATGCAGCTAGAAGATGGTCGCAAGCCCAAAAGACTGCAGCCCAATGCCAACTTTGAAAAGCAGGAATTCAAGGCGCTATGGGGTCGAATCAATAGCAAGGCTACCTACAGCGTGCTATTTGATGATGTTGAGCTAGTGAACAATGCGATCAAGGCGCTCAATGACAAGAATGCTGGGTTGCGAGTGACACCGTTGCAATACACCATCCATCGTGGCGAGCAGTCTGATACGGCAACTTACGATGGCTTCAAAAAGGGTAATGCCTTCGACCTGAAAGTCACCGAAACAGAATCGGACAATGCCTCCATCCACTCCGCTGTGCAGTACGATCTGATTGGCAAATTATCAGAGGGGACTTTGCTTACAAGACGAGCCGTTGCCGAAATCCTTAAAGGCCTCAATGTTGATGTCTTCGCACAATTCAAGAGCAATCCGGAAAGCTTCATTGCCGAAGCCATTCGCTTGGTAAATGAACAAAAGGCTAATGTCATAATCGAGCATTTGGCCTATGACACGCTAGAAGACAAGTTTGATTTGGACATTTTTACCACGGGACAGAGCAAACAGGATCTCAGTAAGGCCGGGAATAAATTGCAAAATCACATCTATGATTACGTGCTTACCGACTCCATGGTTGAGCGCAATTTCGTCGAGGAGCTGGATACCTGCAAGGATGTGGTGGTATATGCTAAGTTGCCACGTGGTTTTCTAATCCCAACCCCTGTCGGGGATTATAACCCTGACTGGGCCATTTCCTTTAAAGAAGGTTCGGTCAAGCATGTGTATTTCGTTGCTGAGACCAAGGGCTCGATGTCGTCATTTGATTTACGGCCTATTGAAGCCACTAAGATTAAGTGTGCCCGTAAGTTCTTCGATGAGATTAATAAAAAGTTTGCTCCAGAAAACGTGAAGTATGACGTAGTGGATAGCTTTGGTAAGCTGATGGAAGTGGTGAAATAAAATACTAAGTATTGGCCATGTGGTGGTGAGATTATGGAGTACACAAATTGCCACTGAAACATATGGCCATATCTGAACTTTCGTCCGGAGTGCAAGACACCGGACGAGTATCGGTCGATAGCTGAAAAGCAGGAAATATCAAAAAGAACGTTGAACTTAAAAGGGGACTTAAATAAATATTCGAATTGGAGAAATTGCGCATCATTTATGCCATTTGAAGTATCAATCCCTAGCATATTGGCCAGAACTTTCACCCCAGATACTTTCCTATACTGGCTCTCATTGCCAAAACGTGGTACTTACTCATAAATATGTTGGTTAGAATGGTTGAGGACCTAGAAGTATAACGCTCAACGAATGTCTTATAATTAGGGAGTTGGATAAATTCAGGATAATAAATGGTGTTTTCTTACCTTTATGGAATAATCTTTTAATGTCAGTATTAACACACCAATGCATCATCGTTTACGAAACAGCAGCCCTGCTGTCAGCGCATCTTACCCATTCATCAAGCTTATCAGCCCAATCCTGCATCATCACTTTACGTTCATCAAGATAGGTCGCATGGTTATAGGTGCGGCGAACATTGTTGCTATCTGCGTGCGCAAGTTGTGCCTCGATAGCATCAGGTCGATAACCCATTTCGTTCAAACGCGTACTTCCTGTAGTTCTGGTAGCATGGGGGCTATAAATACCACTCCAACCAAGACTTTTCAGTAACTGTCGCAGTGAGTGCGATGTCATTGGACCTAGCGGGTTATCCCTGCCCGGAAAAAGATGCTGCCGATGTCCGGTTAATCCCTGTAGTGTTCTGAGCATTTTGACAGCTTGGAAGGATAGGGGAATAACGTGTTCTCTGCGGGCTTTCATTCGCGCTGCCGGAATGGTCCACAGGGCGTTACCAAGATCGAATTCTGACCATTCAGCCTCGGTGGCTTCAGCTGGTCGCGCCAGCGTCCACCACATTAGCCACATGCAATAATTAACCTGGTATGAGCCGCGACTGTTATCAAAACAGCTTAATAGCTTCCCGATTTGCTGTGGATCCAATGCCTGTTTGTGCTGAGTTTTGTTTGCTGGAATCGCCTTGCGTACTGGCCAGACAGGATCGCTATCTGCTCTGAGCGTCGCTACTGCTAGCTCAAAAACGGATGAAATGGTGCGGCGGGCTTCAGCGGCAACGGTCGGAGCGCCGCGCTTAGCCGTTTCCTGAAGAATTTTCAGAATGTGATGTGGAGTGATTTCTCTGACTGGGAGCTTACCGATTGCAGGGAAAACCACACGTTTAAGCATATCTAGTCGCCGCGTTTTGGTGATTTCGGCCCAGTCTTTCATCTGCAACCACTCTTTAGCGACTAGCTCAAAGGTGTTGGATGCGTCATTGAACTTGCGGATCTTATCTAACTGTCGAGCTTGGGTAGGGCTAACTCCATTTGCGACTTGTTTACGCGCTTGCTCGCATTTCTCGCGAGCTTCGGCAAGTTTAACCGCCGGGTACTCACCCAGCGCAAACATGCTGGATTTACCGTTAAGTTTAAACCGATAGCGCCACGCCTTTTTGCCATTAGGTTTAACTTCAAGGTATAAACCATTGAAATCGTTGAGACGATAGAGCTTTTCTTTCGCTTTTGCTGTGCGGCATTGAGTATCAGTGAGCATAACGATTCCTTGTATATTTATTATACCGTTATTGTACTCACTAAAAATAAAGATGAAAGTTTGATGTACTCACCTACGTACTCATTTTTGACTGCGCTTCTACGAAATCATTTGAGACGCTATGAAATGAAAAATCCACGCAACTGCGTGGATTTAATCAGTTTTTGTGAAGCTCATGAGATTCAATGAAACCTCATAAGACAACACATTTTATTTAGACGTTGAACAAGAAGTTCATCACATCGCCATCTTTTACAATGTACTCTTTACCTTCTGAGCGCATTTTACCGGCTTCTTTCGCACCTTGTTCGCCTTTGAAGGCAACGAAATCTTCAAACGCG
>Ga0213827_1000157_pt1 | contig 80414 bp, 90 predicted proteins | sample MC6MC0898MG_FD_180669 | JGI IMG/M metagenome (GOLD analysis project Ga0213827, IMG submission 180669) | Enriched soil aggregate microbial communities from Iowa State University, Ames, United States - MC6-MC0898-MG | ecosystem: Environmental > Terrestrial > Soil > Unclassified | place: USA: Iowa...
CTTTAATTCATTATTGTATACTATTTCCTTATTTGGGAAGTATTTTGCTAGTTTGTTTAAATCAAAACCAGAAGGAATAGTTAATTCTTTAGTAACCTCATTATAATCATAAGCACAAAAAGTATAACTATAAGTAAGTTTACTCCATACAGATAAGGAATGTTCTAGTTCTTTACAAGACTCTTTAATATAATCCTTAATTATTATTCTAGTAGGTCTTATTTCAATCACTGTTGAAACCTCCTAATAAAAATTTATATAAATTTAAAAATTTCCTTTTAATATATCAGAATTTCAATTATATGTTAATTAAAAAATTAAATAAAAAAAAAATAACCCATTACTCAAAATAAGTAATGGGTCAAATACTATTTATTTAATGAAGTCATCAAAGATTGATGGATTAAATTTATCATAAGTGCCAAAGTAGTTAGTTGTTAATTGCTTGTAAATCTGTTCAAATAGAAGTCCTTTAGATAATGAATCACTATGAAGAATACCATCTGTAATACGATATAAATTATATTCTGGGAATTCATCTTCTAGGAATGCTTCTCTATCTAAACCTTTCTTAAGTACAAACATTTGACGTAAGATTAATTCAATATGAATGTAATTGATATTTAATTTTGCAGTATCAATTAATTCCATGAAGTAATTAGTACTTTCAGTAATATCATGAGATTTAATATAATCATTTTTCTCAATTAAGTCTTTGATTGCAATAAGTGGTGCTGATAAACCATTATTTTCCATTACATATTGGAAGATAGGTTCATTCTCATCAAAGTCTTTTAGATTAATACAATAGTAATTATTATCTTCTTTATCTTCATTCATTTCCAAATTATCTTTAATACTTTCAGCTAAGATTAAATCAATTGGAACTGTAATTTTCTTTCTTCTTCCATCATTAATGTCAATGATTTCAAATGTTCTTAAAATCATGTTGTCCGTTTCTTCATCCGTATCAACATTATCCTTTTCAATATATAATTTAGTATTAGTATCTTTTAGAAGTACTAAGTTTCTATTTACATTAAAGTTATCATCAAAATTCTTACCCCAATCAATCTTACTAGCAACCGCTTGAAGTAAATGTTTAGATGATAATAGGCGTTGTGTTAATGGATTCGTAAGTAATAATACTGAAATTACACCAACATTCATCTCTTGGTTAATACGATATAATTCACCATAACATGTTTTACAAACACCATCAGTACAACCACAAGTGATAGGAGTTCTTAACCATATAGTTTGACCTATTAAATCTTCTCTATCTAAAGTAATAAGTTCTAACATTCCATTTTCATTCAAGAACCATCTATCTTTAAGGCGTTTTAAGAAGCCTTTATTTTCAATAGTAATCTCAATAGGATGCATTGTACCGCAATCATCTTCATCACTAACTGTTAAGTCCATGTTAAGAATACCTAATTTACGAGTTAAATAACCAGCATCCCTAACTTTAAAGTGACTGGTAATTAATGATTTACGTCCACCAATAGAGTTAATAATAAAGTCTCGAACATTAAGTCCTCTAACAAATGATGTATTAATTGGATAAGGAATAATATTTTCAAATAAGTCTGGCTTTGGTCCAATACATAAGATAACCTGCTTTAACTGATTTTCATTTATTCCTGCTCCTGCTAGTAGGTAGTCTCTAACATTATTATCTTCATCTTCTCTAATAATATCTAACATTTCATCCATACTAACATTAATATCTTTAATCATTTCATCAAAACCAATATTTGCATTCTCATCGATTTTATAATTTAGCAGTTCGTTGAATCTTGGATTTCTTTCAGCTAAATCACAGAATGTCTTTAAAGATACAGTACTACCGTATTTCACATTGATTTTACCTGAGAATAAAGCAAACTCATCAATGATACGACTGATATGTCTATGAATATCTCCTTTTTCAACAAAGTATTCAATAATATTGTCAAAATATGTGTTATATTCATTTACATTAGAAGCATCTACAAGGAACTCTGGATCAAATTCTTCTTGATAAGCATTGAATGGGATTGCTAAAATTAAATAAGTTAACAAGTTCCCTTTAGTAATTTCATAAATATCTTCATCTGAAAAGTTAACAGTAACTAAGTCGTTACGTCCTTCAATATTACTAAAGATTTCTTGCTTTAAGAAAGTCTTAATATCTTCGTACTCTTCAGATAAAATAACCTCATTGAAATTAATTTCTTGATTTAAATCTAACATAGTATATTCTCTCCTCTATCTACTGTTAAAATGGGTGCTGTTAAATTTTATTTAATTCCTCTTGCAAAATACTCTTGATTTGATTCATTGATATAAAGACTGTCAGCAACTACTTTTAATTCATCATTAACTAACTTACCATCTTTCTCAATCCATATACCATGTCTACGAGAAAGTTTATCTAAATCCACTAGGAACTTAGTAATATTTTTATCAATTTCCAAAATGATCACCTCAAATATATTATATACCGAAAATTGGAATTTTGCAAATTTATATTTGCTCTAATACATCTGATAAAAATTGACCGTCTTCTAATTTAACAAGTTTAGGGAAAGTTTCTCCTTCAATATCTCTTATAAAGTTTTCCCAATTAGAACCGATAAAGTTAATAAATCCTTCTTCATTACCTCTATTCTTATATCGTTCTAAGTATTCATCTTTACATTCAATTGAAGGATATACTAAAGTATAGTCTATGTTGTTATCTCTTAATGCTTCTCTAACTATATCATGTGATGATACTAGAATAATATCAGCAATACCCATATTAAATTGAATATGCTCCATGTAGTTGTTAGGGAAGTCTGGATGTCTTACTCCTTTTTCAATCCAAGAGAAATCACTACTGTCAGAATCTAAGACAATAATATCATTATTCTTGAATAAGAAACTCTTACCAATACCAGGAAAACCAGAAATAATTTTTGTTTGCTTCAAATTAATCAACCTCTCCAAATTATAATTATAAATTATATAAAACTTATTCTATAAAATAATATATATTTAAAATAATTTTCTATGTACCAGAGATTAAATAAATAATTACAAACAACACCCATATAGGTATTGTTTGTAATCATATTAAAAATTAAAATTGTAACAAGGATTAACGACCTTGTTGAGCTACAAGGTATTCACGCATTTTAGCTTTACCTTTAGAAGCATATTTTTGTTGGATAGCATGACGACATTGTTTACGAATTTTAGTAGCTTTCACATATTTCTTATACAATGGATCTCCAGCATCTTTAGCCGCTAATAATGTAGCTTGTGTTAATAGTTTTTTACGCATAGCGCTTTTGTCCATACGCACTACACTTCGTTCTTGAAGAATACGAGCAGTTTCAGTAATAACCTCGAAATCAGCACCAGTTCCTTCGTTAGTTTGAGTTAATGATTCAAAAAAGTTTGCCATCTTGAAAAGACCTACCTTTCATATATTTTAATTTTTTGTTCAAAATATCTTTCAATAATATATTATTTATTTGTTATAGTCTTTAAATATAAGAATTTAATTTTATAATTTCCTTATAGTATATAAAGATTATTAGATTTTTATAAAAACTTAATTTTTATGAATGACTATAACTATATAATATATTTGTTGTTTATAGGAGGTAGTTTAATTAATGCATAGTGAATTTCTAGCAACGTATAAGGAAAAGATGACTAGTACAATTCATCGATTCTTCCCAGAAGCAGATGAAGCATTTATTGAATCAGTTGTCAAGAAGGAAATGAAGTCTAGACTTAAGAACCCTAGAGTTGAATTCGAAGGTGAACAGACTTCAATGTTATCAGTTCTTCAATATCAATTAGATAATGAAGCAATTATTACTGGTTATGGTACATTATTTGTAAACCGACAAAAGCAAATTAGTACAATGGCTTTAATGTGTGATGAGTTTATCGTTAAACGTTCTGTCCATAAAGATAAAATGTTTAGTCATATGAATGATGAAGATAAAACTCAATATAATAACCAAAAGACTATTCAGATTAACTATAAGGTACTGAATAACTCATTCTATGGTGCATCAATCGAGTCAAATTCAATTTTCTATCATCCATATGTAGGTAAATCAATTACTTATACTGGTGAGGATATTATTACATTTGCAGTAATAACATTTGAACGTTTCTTATCAAATAACATTGATTTTAGAACATTCAATGACTTAATGGTATTTGTTGATAATATCTTAAGTGAAGACTATCAAACAGTTAATGATGTTGAATTCAGACAAGATGCTTCTGTAGATGAAGTATATGAATATCTTAAAGAAAAATATGTTGGTGAAGATAAAGAATTATTATACGTCTTTAAAGAACGTTTATTAGATCATTTAGACCAAGACGATTTAAATAAACTTTACTTCAAGAATAATTTATTTGAATTTATTGAAAGAACTAATGTAATTGATTTATATTCACATGTAATTGGTCATGATGATTTCTTAGACCCTAACCATGTACCTGAAAGAATCGTAGGGAATTTAAATGAGATTTGGACTTATATTAAAGAATGGGTATCATATAACTATTCAGACTTCTATCGTTTTGATCGTTGTGATAAAGGATTAAGAAAATCAGTACTAACAATTGATACTGACTCAAACTTCTTATATCTTAAACCATACTTTGATTTCTTTGCAAAACATTTCCCTGATCTGGTTAATATCGAGAGTGATGAATCAATCATTTCTACAATCAATACAGCAACATATCATATTACAAAATTAATCAATGATGCATTCTTTAAATTTGGTGAGTTATATAATGTTCCTGAAGATATTCGTCATCGTATTAATATGAAAAATGAGTTCTTAATTAAACGTATCATGATGACACGTAATAAAAAGAACTATGCAGGTATCGTATTAATGCAAGAGGGTAACTTAATGAACCCACCTGAACTAGACGTAAAAGGTCTAGCTATTCGTAAAGTATCAACAAACGCTCATATTCGTGAATCATTTACAGAATTACTTGAACATGATATACTAGGTTCTAAAGAAATTGATTTAGGTAATATTATTGGTAAGTTCAGAGCATTAGAATCTAAAGTTAGAGAATCATTATTATCAGGCTCTTCTGAGTTCTCACTTCCTGGCAAGGTTAACTCAATACATTCTTATGTAAACCCTTATCAAATGATGTCATTACGTGGTGCAATCACATGGAATTCATTATTCCCTGATAAAGAAATTGATTTACCTAACAAAGTTAACATGTTTAAACTTAATATTGATTCTTTAGAAATGCTTGAAGACATGGATGATCATTATTATGCTAAAATTGAAAAATTATTTGATAATAAAGACTTAGTTAAGAATGGTTTAAATGTTATTTCATTACCTAAGAATCAAGAGGAATTACCAGATTGGATTATCCCATATATTGATATTGATACAATGGTTGCGGATAACATTAAATCAGGTATTATCATGTTAGAATCATTAGGATTTAAGACATTAGATATTCTTAAACATCAACTACCAACAAATATTATCGAAATTTAATCATACTAGGGAGAACTATTTCCCTAGTATTGTTTTTGGAGGGTAAATTATGGAAAAAGCTTTTAATATGAATATGGATGCAAACGGAAAAGTAAAACCAGTAGATGTTGTACTAGATTGTGATGAAGTATTAGCGTTTATCACACCTCTATGGGTTAAACTAATACATGATCGTGAAGAAGTATTTGGACGTTACTTTAAGCTATTCAAAGAAGGATTTTCATTCGATAATCATTCTTTAAAAGTAGTAATGAGAGACCGATACTATTTAAATGAATGGTTAATTCGGGATGATATTGTATTAGATAATTATACAAGAGACATCCTAGTTAAAGAGTTAATGGATGTTTATGATAGACCAGACTTCTATGAGTATATTGCACCATCTAGATTTGGTTTAGGCTTTGCACAAATGGCTACACAAAGCTTTATTAATAAGATTTATATTATTACTAAATCTACTGCAAACAATCGTGAATCTAAAAATAGATTCTTAGAAACTTTATTCTCGAATACAATGGATAAGATTCAAATTATTCATTTAGAATTAAACCAGAAGAAATCCGACGTTGTTAAAACTTTAGGTGATAACATAAAAATCATTGCTGAAGATGAATTAGGTAATATTGAGGATTATATTGAAAACTGCCCGAATCTAGGGAAATGTGACCTATATATTCCATCATTCGGTTACAATCAACCTACGAAAGAATTAGTTCAAAAAGCTGAAGATAAAGGTATTAACTTAATGTATTATGACTTTAAATGATTGGGTGAGTTAAATGACAGAGTATAATATGGAAGATGAAATGCAACGATTTGGTTTTATTGTAGAAGGAAGAAAAGATGAAGTAAAATTAAGAAGTATTATAGGTGGAATATTCCCTATAGTTGTTTTAGGTGGAAATGGTTTTAGCAAACATATGCAAGAAGTTGTCGAAAGTGTAAAGAATATTGTCGATGTATTATTCATTGCTACCGATCCAGATGACTTTGGTAACATGGCGGCTGAGAAGATTAAAGCTCAATTTAATCTACCACAAATTGAATTAAACAAAGATAAATGTATGTTATACAATCATAGAGGTGTTCCAATTAAATGTGGATTAGAACATGCAGATGATATGTATCTACTAGGTTTATTAGAAAAAAATTTAGGTGAATATGGTTTCAAAATTTAAATAAATATAATAGTTATTATCTGACCGCACAGATAATAACTATTATATAATTTTGGAGAAACCTATTACACAAGAAGCTTAGCTTTAGAATGTTGACCCTACCAACATTGGATAAAAAAATACGTTAATAAAAGGAGAACCTAATAATATGTTAAATTTTTCTAACTTCGGAGATGTAAATTTTGTAGAACACGGAGGTCTATTCATTGCAATAGATGCTCATTTTGAAGAAGCAAGTGTGACAAGTTATAGAGTTGTTCAGATTGATAAATTAGAAGATGCTGAAGATAAATGGTTATTACAAGATTCAGAAATATTTGAAGATGATGTAACTGAGGAACACTTTGATACAATGAGAAAAGCAGGAATGATTTTAGTAGGTATTAGTAACATAGAATTAATGGCAGAGGTTATTAGATATTTTGGTCATACTACATTCTCTGATCCATCTATAAGAACTATTGAAGGTGAAGAAAATGTAATTAATGAACTGAAAGGTTATGGTATTGAACAATGAGGTGTTATATATGTCAAACAATGATTGAAACAACACATAGAGATTTTACAAAGGTAGATACTAGAGTTCAATTTCCTCTTTATTTCTGTAGTGATAAATGCTATCATGAATTTAGAGATAATGCTGAAAAAGATGATAGACATTTTAGACCTATTAGAATGTTTAAAGAAGATTATTATATGGGTGATATTAAAATTAATGACTATAAAGAACTTCATGAGATAATCAATATGATATTTGAAAATGAATTCAATCATAATTATTATCTAGATTTAGATGACATAGGCGAGAGATGTAACTTAGATATTTATACGGAAATACAAAAATATGAAATAGGTTCTGATGAGAAATTTGATTCATATAATTTTCCTAAAGATAGCGAAATGCAATTCTATATAACTACAATAGAAGATAAAAATGGTGATGAAATTAATATACATTGTTATTTATATAATATAAATCAAGATAAATTAGGTGTAGAGGAAGCTATGAATGTAGAAGAAGATTTTAAAGTTATATCAATTGCAATTGTATTTGGTGAAGATATATCGCAAGATAAATCATTTGTATTTAATGAAGATAGAATTAAAGAAATAGTTAGAGGTGTATATGGAAATGGACGTTTTTAAATAAAAATTGAAGAAATATTAATAAAAAAAAAAATAATTATTGAATAAAGACTATACTTGCGTATGGTCTTTATTTTTTTTTATCCTTTTAAGATTATCTATGTTCCTCAAACATTATAATATTAATGTAACGAAAGGAAGATTCGAATGAAGATAGATGTTCTTAAAATGGAAAACTTCATAAAAGAGAATAAGTGTCAAGAAGTTACTAATCCTGTTTATTTTAATTTAGGTAATATTCCAACTGAAGATGGATTATTTTCTTATAAAATATTTGGGCAAATGGGTAGTAAAGAGCGTAATAAGACATTTGCTTACCTTAATCTCAAAAAGAGATTTATCCATCCAGTAATATATAAACTATTAACATCAATGGATCGTAAATTTATCTCTCTAATCAATGGTACAGAGTACTATAAAATTGTAAATGGTACTTTAACTAAAGATTCTGAAAATGGTAAAACAGGTCTTAAGTTCTTGTATGATAATTTTGAACAGATTAAATTTAAAGATACAGGAAGTAGTAAACGTAATGAGAAACTTGTATTACTAGATAAGCTTAAAAAGGATGAAATCTTTATTACTAAATTTATTATTATTCCTGCTTTCTTACGTGACTTCAATCCTAGTAAATCATCTAATGAAAAAATTGCGGCTGTAGATGTTGTTAATGATTTGTATGCTAAAATCATTCGTACAGTTCAATCCTTAGATGATAGTGATGGATTTGACTTTATGGGTTCTAATGCTGAAGCTACTATCCAAAGTACATTAAATGAAATATATGCAATGAATACTGGATATCTTGCAAAGAAAACAGGTATGTTTCATCAATCTTTATTGGGTAAAGCAGTAGACTATGCAACACGTAGTGTAATTTCAGCACCTCGTTTAAAAACAGAACGTTGGGATCAAAACCCTATTAGATTCGGTTATACTGGTATTCCATTAGCTCAATTATGTGTATTATTCTATCCATACTTTATCAAGTACATTACTGACTTCTTTGATGAACGTGTAGATGAAATATCTAAGGTTAAAGATAAAAAAGGTAATATAATTGAAATTAAGAATGTCAGAGAACAGTTCACTGATGAGAAGATTAAGAAACTCTTGGAGTTATACATTAAATCACCTGAAAGTCGTTTCAATTCTATCAAGGTAGAAGACGAAGCAGGTAATAAGCATTCAGTTGGTATCTTGAGAGAAGACTTAGGGCGTAAGTTTACTATTATCGATTTACTTTATATCGCTGCTTTTGATATCTGTAAAGACAAACACGTATACGTTACTCGTTATCCAATTGAACATTATCAAGGTATTTATCCAAGTAAGATTTCAATTCTATCAACACATGAAACTGTATTCCAGAAGATTAATGATAGATACTTAGAAAACTATCCAATTGTATATCCTGATTATCCTTCTAATGAGGAATTCTTTATTGATACAACAATTCCTAATAACAGTTACTTAGGAGCATTAGGTGGAGACTATGATGGTGATACAGTATCTCTTCGAGCAGTTTACAGTGTAGAAGCAAATCAGGAAGCTGAAAGATTAATTCTCGCTAAGACTAACCTATTCAATCAGGAAGGTAAAAGTTCTAGGGGATTAGGTAATGAAGCAGTACAAGCATTATATAGTTTAACAAGAGACTAAAAAAAAATAAGAATAGAGAAGTATTTACTCTATTCTTATTTCCTTAATTATTTTCTATCAGATCTGTCCATAACAATCATTTGTTGAAGTTCTTTATATTTAACACTTGGTGAAGGATTAACACCCATTAATGGAGCAAGAATTTTAAGCTCATTAAGGTTAAGTTTATTCAAGAATGTCACATCAATTTCTTCTTTATGATTTTCTACAACAAACTCAACTAAGCTTCTTCTAACTCTTCTACCAGTATTCTTTCTAACATTCTTGATATTAAAATTATCGAAGTCAATGTCTTTATCATCTTCTTCATTTTCATCCTTTACTGCTTTAGGCGGTTCAACTTTAGTTTCATCTTTCTTTTCTTCAACAACGACTACTTTCGGTTCTTCTTCTTTTTTAGTTTCTTCTAAATGCTTTTGAAGTAATTCATTTTCTTCTTCAGCGCCTTCTACCTCTGTAAATTCAGATTCATCTACTTCTTTAATTTCTTCATCTTCATTATCTTGCTCTTCAAGTTCTTCTTCTTTTTCAATTGATTCTTCTTCTCTAGTGATTGAGTTTTCAATTGATTCTTCAATAGTTTCATCAGTTGTATTACTTCCTTTAGCGATGGCACGATCAATATATGTCTCAATAGCTTCATCAAGATACTCATTGATTTCAGAAATATTTTCTTCATTTACTTCCATACCATTATCTTTAAGGATATTCTCAACGATTTCTTTCATTGGAGTATCATCATTGATTACGAACTTGTTTGCATCTTGAAACTTCTTATAAGCAGTTTCCTTTAGAAATAGATTAATATGTAATTTCTTGATGTCAGGGTTGTTAGCTGAAATCTTATTAAGGATTTCTTCAGCAATATCTTTTACTGTCTTATCTTCAGATAATACAATTGTATCTTCACGTCCAGCTTCCAGATCAGCTTCAAGTAATTTAATATCTTCTTTAACACTCTTAATGAATGATGCTAATTCCTCTTTATTTGGTTTAGCAGAAATTAATTGTGCTACAGTACTGTGGTATTTATTTACTCTGAAAGATGGAACATCACTTTCAATGTTAAATACTTCTAGGAAAATTTCTTCATGAAGTTCAATTAATTCAAGAGTTAATTTTTCTTCAACAAAGTATCTTTTTCCAATCGGGAACTTAGATTCTAGGAATACTAATAAATCTTTATTTAATTCTAATTCAGATTTTAAAGCATATTCTTTACGGATACCACGATTAGATACCATGTCTTTTGTTGAGTTAGTTACCTTTTCAAATTTCGTTTTCACTTTGTTCATACCTTCTTCTAATTTCTTTTTGATTTTTTCCATTGTAAATCTCTCCTTAAAATATATTATAAATTATATTCTTCACTATTATAATATATACTTAAACTATATGGTTATTACGGTTTTATTTTTCTTCAGCTATTAAAGCATACTTCTCATTTCCTAAACGAACTTTAATGAGACTTAACGCCATCTTATATTGTACGTGGAATAAATTTCCTCTATGGGTTTTGTCTACTTTGTTCTCAAAATCATGTATCTCTGCTACATAGCATCCTCTTTTACATATGATGTTCCCGTTTATATCTTTGTAAGCTTGTAGCATTCCACCTAATTCAGAACCAATTGGACTGATTGAAATATAATCAGAATCACCTTCAATTAATGCATGATTATTGAAAATATATTCTCCATCCATTCTTACATAACCTCTAACTATAGTGTAATCATATAGTTCAACTGTGCCAGCAATACGTGCATTTCCATAAACTTGGCTTTCGTTATATAATCTAACAATATCGTATAACTTTGCAGATCCGTATACCTTTGAATCATCTCTGATAATTACGCCATTATATAATTCAGATGATTGAAATACTTTAGATCTATCTGTAACTTTAACATTGTCTGTTACAATTGCTTTACCAAATACCTCTGCTACTTTAGATACTGAAGCATCATCTCTGACACGAGCATTATCATATACTTTAGCATTATCATAAACCCAGCAGTTACCTTCATGACTTAGGTTCTTTTCGCTCTGAATGTAACCTCCTAAATCTCCTTTCCGAATACCACTGAAGTCCTTCAAAGATTCAATTCGAAATAATACCCTCCCATTAAAGACGATTGAATCATTTTCTAGCATTCTAAATTTTTTCATAATAGTCCACTCCCCAAGTTATATTTACTGAAGCATTTTCTTTATAAGTTTTATTACATAGTCATATTCAATTTCATTAAAAGTTTTTACAATCATTTCAAACTCTTTTAAGCTACCTAAAAAATTATCGCATTTAAGATATATTCTTTCGCTTCTAGTTTTGAAAGCGCTTATCCTAGCGTGTTTAGAGCCTACAGGATCGATACATACATAGTCACTGTCACTAGTTATATAGGCATCTTTAAATACTATAAAGTCCTTTCTAAGCTTAGTAGCACCGCCTATATATGCTGAATCCATTACTCTAACATTGTCAAACAATCTAGCATAATCAGCTATCCTAGAATTACCATAAATTTCTACCTCTCCTAATATGATACAAGAATCACATAGCGTAGCGTTACCATAAACTCTAGAGTCGCCACCTACATATGATTTATCTGTACATAAAGCACTATCAAAGACTTCTGCTCCTTTAAATACCATAGCATCTTTTTCGACTAATGCATCATCATAAACTCTAGAACCTGAATGAACCCAGCATTCACCGAAATGGGAAAGGTTACATTCCTTTTCAATGTAACCTCCGAGTTCATTCTTTTTAATATTTCCAAAGTTCTTTAAAGATTTAATCCTATATAAGTTTTTACCATTTATTACCATAGTATCGTCTTCTAATAGTTTATATTTTTTCATTTTACAACGCTCCTATTTCTCATCTCTGTCTCATCTAGTAACTGTTGATAGAAGAAATAGTAAGTTCTTGAAATACTTCTTATTTAGGTGCATATATTCTTTCTCAATCATTTCTAAAAAGTCGCCTAACACTAAGACTCTGTTAGCAAATCGACATAATACTTTACCCTCTTGTGTATGATAAACGACTAGTGCTGTGTTAAATGGTTTAACATTTCTTAGATAGAAGAAGTTATTTTCTTTAATCATTGCATCATCTGTAATTAAAACGGAATCGTAGATTTTACTATTTTCAACTATCGCATTCTTACCAATGATTACTTTACCTGACAACTCACAGTCAACAATTCTAGCGCTATCTAGAATATGACAGTTCTCCCATAAATAACAATTTCCACCGATAGAAACATTTCCCTCTACGATTGAATTTCCATCAATCTCAGCATAACCATGAACAGATACGTTACCTTTAACAATAGCATTGTCTTTAACTAAGCAGTTTCTTAATATGCAATTACCGTAAATTTTTGCATTTCCTGTAATTCTTGCTCCATCAAAAGCTTTTACACTATCATAAATCCAACTATTACCATCTTGGGATAAAGTACCTTCATACTCGATATATCCCCCTTTATCACCCACTTTCACGTCACCAAAAGCCTTCATTGCTTCTATTCTATAAAGTGTTTTACCTTCAAATACAATAATGTCAGAATTTGATAACTTGAATTTTTTAGTTGTTGTCATTTTTATTCTCTCCCTTTATAATTATAAACTCTTCCGTATTTTATACTTTTTCCCAGTCAAATTGCATGCTCTCTTTAACGAATTCTAATATAGTATTATATTTTATCTTCTCTGCTATATTATCTATTTCCTCTATTTTCTCTGAAGCGTTATTTATTAGTCCTGAATAGTATTTGAATTTTATATAAACATCTTTATTTTTAAGTCTATAAGCTATTATGTGTTCTTTAACTCCTAGTGACATATAGAACATATCGTTCTCATCTTTTATTACAGCATTACTTCTTACTTCAAAAGCATCTTTAATTATAGTTCTTCCTTTAACTATACATGTTGAACTTAGTATTGCTTTACCATATATTTTTGAACTACCATAAACTTTAGCTTTACCAGTTATTAAAGCATAATCATATATCTTAGCAAATCCACGGATCTCAGAAAAATCTCGTATTTGTGCATATCCTGATATCTTAGCATTTTCAGATACAACACAATCTTCTAATAGTTTTGCAGAACCATGTATTTGAGCTAAATCTTTTACAATCGCTTTACCTCCAATTTGTGCTTTACCGAATATCTTAGCTTTACCTGATATTTCAGCTTTATTATGTATAAGTGCGTTATGCATTACAATAGCTTTACCTTTAACTACTGCAAAGTTCTTAATCTTAGCATTCTCAATTACTTTAGCTCCTCCTAAGACCTTAGCATTATCATAAACCCAACATACACCTTTGTGACTTAAATTAGTTTCTTTCTCAATATATCCTCCTAAATCGCCTTTCTTAACATCTCCAAATTTCTTTAAAGCTTGTATTCTATAAAGTATTGATCCTTCAAATTCAATGAAATCATAAATTAGTAGTTCGAATTTTTTATTAATTGTAGTAGTAGAGTTAGTCATATTATTTCTTTCCTTTCTTAGTTATTAGACTGTGTACATAACACCCGATAAATATACCTAATAAAATTTTACCCATAATTAAAAACTCCTTTTTAAACAAATAAATTATATAATATAAATAAATGAAAACTAATAATTCCTAATACCCATAATTATAATATATATTTAAATTAATCCTTTATTACATTACCCTACAATTTTATGAAATGTTGCAGGAGCATAGAAAAAAAAGCCTACAAGGATGAAGGGTTTCCCCTCCATCCTCATAGACTTATTTATTTAAACAAACAAAAGGGGTGTAAGATTCCCCATATGTAGTGCAGATGTTGTTGCCATAAAAACGTTGTCTCCTAAAGCTTTTACTGTTACATTTGAGTAAATTGTGCGGTTAATTTCTTGTGTCATTGGTATTACTCCTCTCCGATTGTTATTGTGGTAGGCGAAAGTTTAAACTGTAACTGGACTTCCCCAAATGGTACTGTGAAAACCTCCCCCAATAAAATCGTGTAAAATAATTGTATCAACCAATTATTTTACAAGCTGATTTATCTTTATGGTTTCTTAACTGTGTAATGTTGATGTCAACGTTTTTGTAAGCATTTCTGTATATAGCTTCTAGTTGTACACCACATATGAGAACAGTTAAATATATGAGAATTTGAACAAAACTCTTCCTCTGTATCAAAACTCATATACTAACATTAATATAATATGTATTTATTTTATTTTTAAAAACAGGCGGTGATTATATTGGCAGATTCATTAGATTTGAAATTGGATCAGTTGTTTACTGAAGAGATGGAATTACTTGATAAGGAAATGGAAGATTTAGACGGATTATATAAAGATACTAGGGTACATTATGATAGATTACTAGCTAGTAAGTCTATGTCTACATTACAATTCGTTCAACAACAAGCAAGTAATATTATTAGTATGAAAAGTAATAAGATGTCATTAATTAAAGAAAAGGCTTCTTTAAAACGAAACTTAGCTGAATTAGCTATTAAAGAATTCAATACTAACTTTAAAGCTAGTGGTGGTGGAGAAGGTCAAGATACTCAAGCAATTCTTGCTGGTATTTATAGCATGATTTTAAATGAGAAGAAGGATGACCTCATTGCTAAAACTCAAGAAGATGTAAGAGGTACAGCTATGAATGAAACTATGGATTATGACAGTATTATGGAAGAGCGTTTAAAGGATATTGAAAAAGAAGAAAATCCCGAAGTAGAAGAAGATAATAAAGATGAAGTAAAAGAATCTACGGAACATAGATATGTTGTCGATATGGATAAGAATATTTATTGTGTGGATGAGAATTATGATTTAATAGAAGATGCACCGATTCCAAACTTTGTAATAGAGTTTGTTGAAGTTGATGGTGTAATAAAAGCATTTAACCAGTTCGAAGAAGAATTGGAGATAATTGAAGCTGAATAAAATAAAAAAAGGCAATAAGCATAGTATCATTCCCCAATAGATACTATGCTTATTGCACTCAATAAAAAGGGTGTTATTTCATGTCAATTTTATGTTTATTTATCTCTTTAATTTTAATTTTTAAGAATATAAATAAAAATATATTATATTTAGGATAAACTTATAATATAATTTATTTTTTGGAGGTTTTATTCTATGATCATCTCAGTACCTAAGAATTGTATCAGTAAGAAAACAGGAAATACAGCAGCATATTTTAGATTAGATAAGAGAATGCTTAAACAACTAGAACATACTACATTAACTGTAGGAACTAAAATGCTTTACTCCGATAAACGTAATAGAAGATTTACTGCTTATTCAGGAGGAATTGAATTACACGTTAGACAAGGTGACTTCTTTACTACTGACTTTAAAACGTATATTAGATTCTTTAAAGAAGATGAATTCCTTGAAAGATTTGAAATGAAAGGTAATTTCAATGAGTTCTTTATGTATGAGGATTATTTCATATCTGAAGATATTATTTGGAAAGCTTTAAAGGTTACTAAAGAAGTACTTGAATCTAAAAAGAATACATTTGAAATTATTAATAGCTGTATTATATCTTATTATGAAGATCATTTTACTATTAAGCATCGTGATAGAGTGGTTAAAGGTTATGAGAATAACTATATCGTAATTAATCATGAAAAAGATACGGTAGTTTTAGATGGTAATTTAGAAGTGTTTAAAATCAAGGAGGAACAAGCATGTTAAATGATCAAATGACTGAATTATTAGAAAAGCAAAGTAGATTATGTTTACCTAAGAAGAGAATCTATACTGTAATTAAAGTTACAGAAGAACTGCTAACAGAGAATAGAGATAATAAACCTAAATTCTATTCAGAAAAATTTAAACAATGGTTTACTCTAGAATTTACTACATTTAAAGTCAATATATTAGATGAAATTGGTTTACCTGCCTTTGAAGTCTATAAAAATAGTTATATTGTAATTGATTCTGAAGGTGATATTGAAATAATGAGTCATTATGCGTTTAACAAAACACTTATCGAATTAGATTTTGATACGGAAGTAGAATAATATGATCTACTTCCTTTATTTTATCAATTTCATAATAGATAAGATTATATATCTTGTATATGGTTTATGGATAAGTTTATTTGTATGTCAATTAAAAGGTCATGATTGGAGATTCATTGGCGGAGGTTGGATTTTCTGTTCAACTAAGTCATTTGAATGTAAGAGATGTTTTAAGAAGACAGATGATCCGAATTAAGGGAGAGTATATTAAATGAAAATTACTTATGCTAAATTTGTTAACTTCATTGGTATTTACGCAGGAATGGGATTAAAAGAATTAGAGATTAAAGATTTCAATATTAAGAATCATCTTACTATGTATTTAGGTGATAACGGTTCAGGTAAAACAACACTATTATCATTAATGACTCCATTCAGGGAAACATATGATGATCGTGATGAAATTGTTCTTGAAGGAGAACCAGGATATAAAGAAATAGATATCCAAGATGGTGAAGATAAATATAAAATTCGTCACTACTATGGTAAGAAGAATAAATCATTCATTGAAAAGAATGGTGAAGAACTCAATGAAAATGGTGGTATTAGAACATTCGAAGCTACTCTTAAAGAAGAGTTAGGTGTTGATAAAGAATACTTAAAGATTGGACGTATTGGTTCTAATGTTACCAACTTTATTGATTTAAAAACTGCTGATCGTAAGAAGTATATGAATAGATTCATTCCATCAATTGATGATTATTTAAAAGCATTTGAAGTAGCAAAATCTAAGTTCAATGAAATGAATAAAGAACTAAAGAGTCTTGCAACACGTTTAGAACGTTATAGTAGCATTGATGATTTAAGAAGCACTAAGAAGGCAATTGTAAAAGCTATTAAGAATTCAGATGAGATAGTAAAAGGTTATCAGGAAGAAATATCTGAATTAAAAGGTCAAATTACAGTATTAGCTAAAACAGTTGAAGATATCACTGATGAACCTACAAAATATTTAAAGTTAATTAAGAAAGATAACAAAGTAGATAGTGAAGAGTTAGTTAGAGTAGAAGATAGCATTGAAACATTCTATAATAAATTTGAGAACTTAAGAAATTATGATGATCAACGTATTATTGAAGTATCTGAAGAAACTAACACACAACTTACAGAATATACTGTATTATTGAATCGTGTTATAGAAGATATTGATGAAATTGAAAAAGAAATGATTAAAGTTAAAAATAAAGTATCTGAATATGAAATGAAAAGACGTTCATATGAAAATATTGATGTTGATTCTATTGAAAAAGAATTAGAACTTAATGAATTTGATTTAGATTATTATCGAAAAGAATTAAATACTGAACTACTTCAAGAGTGGGATGGTTATACTTTAGATAGACTAAGAAAGATTGATACAAACATCCAAAGACTTCAAACTACCGTAATGTCTATTAAAGCATCTACTACCGATGGATTTATTAATAAAATTAATATGTCATTAAACTATGCTAAGAAAATTAATGCGGATGAGAAAATCTATACAGAAAAGCAATCTAGAATTGGTTTTATTAAACATAAGATAATTCAAATTGATTCTAATAAAGATCTTCTAGAAATATTAGATAATCGTCCAAAGGATTGTGTAATTGATACATGTCCTTTCATTAGTCGTTCAATAGACTATAGAGACAATGAATATTCTCAGTTAGATAGCTTAGAAAGTGAATTAAAACAACTTGAAGCAGATGAATCTAAATTAGAAAAGACTCTTAATGAATTAGCTGGTTTCTATGAATTGCAACAATCTATATTGAATGCAGAACACCTATTGATTTCAATTGATGATAAAGTTAAAGGTGACTTAACAATGTTAGATATTATTAAAATGAGTTCATCTAATTTTGATAAGACATTTAATGTTGAACCAATTATCAATGAATTTAATAAAGTAAGAGATATTGAGGTTATTGAAAATAAGATTGAATCTGTTAAGAATAAATTAGAAGTTGCTAAAGAAAAAAGAGAAATGTATAACACTATGAGTCAAGAGTTAGAATCCCTAGAAGAAAGATATAATGATTTAAGTGCTAAGAGAAATGAATTAGCTAAGAATCGTGTTATATATGAAAGTAAAACTAAGAGTATGTCTAAAAAGATTTCTATCTTACAAACATTAAAACAAGATAGAGATTATGCAACATCTCTTAGAAATCATATCGATGCAAGAAATTCTCAAATTGATAAAATTGAGGATACAGTTGAAGTAATTGAGGAAATTGAATTAGAGATTGGAGAATTAAATCATAAACGTATCCAAGAAACTAATAATGTATTAAATGTATTTAAAGATAAACTAGAAAAAGCTGATAAAGATATTACTATTGTTGAAGATATTCTTGCACGACTAAAGGATATTGAAGTTAAATTTGATACCTATAAAACAATTAAAGAATCTCTTGATCCTAAATCTGGTATACCTTTATTCTTTATTGATAATTATCTTAAAGATATCGCTACTCGTGCAAATGAATTATTATCACTAGCATATGATAGTAAATTTAGAATTAAGTTTGAAATTACAGAAAGCGACTTCTTTATTCAAGTATATAAATCGGATGGTACATTCTTAAAAGATATCAGTAAAGCTTCACAAGGTGAAACATCATTAACAAATATTTCTCTATCCCTAGCTATGATGGAGAAAATGATTCAGAAATATAATATCGTTTATATTGATGAAGGGGATTCAACATTATCAGTTCAAAATAGACGTATATTCATTGATTTATTAGAAGTACAACGTAAACGTTTAAATATTGAGCAGATTCATTTAATTTCACATAATGAAGAGTTTGATTCACAACCTTTAGATTTAATTCTTCTGAATGGACATAGAGTAGTTCTTGATGATGAAGAATTCATGGAAGGTAAAAATGTTCTATTTAAAGTAGGTAACTAATAAACTGGTAAGGAATGATATTAATTTATCGTTCCTTACCTAATCTCTGGAGGACATCATGGTAAGAATAAAAGTATGTAAACATTGTTGGCAACCTAAGGAATTATATAATGACTATTATAAAGGTAAAACCAATATATGTAAAAAATGTTTTAGTGAACAAAGAAAGAAAAGATATAGAGAGGATTCTGAATTTAGAGAAAAGATTAGACAAAGAAATTTTAATAGAGATCCAGAATATGTAAGAGCGCATGCAAAGAAATATAGAACAGAGCAGAAAGAAAGATATCTTAAAACACAAAGAACTTATCGAGGAAATTTAGATAAGAGAATTAGAGAAGAATTAGGTGATACAATTGTACATGGAAGATTCACTGAAGAGGAAACTCAATTATTCTTAAAGACAATGTATTTACCGATGTATGACCAATGCATACTTCTTAAAAGAACTCTTGGTAGCATTTCATATAAGAGAAAGTATGTTAGAAAAAAGGAAAGAGAAAATATGAATATATTATAATATAGAATGACAAATTTGTTAACCATCATTACTATTTATTAACTTAGAAAATAAAAATTGTAATAACAAAAAGTTATATTCATACTAGGAGGAGAACTATGGGATATCAATTAATTAACACACTTTATTGGAATCGTGTCGAAGGAGAAAAAGGTGACAAACTAGTATTCGTACTAAAGGATGAGAAAGGTAATAAATCTTTCCAGATAGTTGAAAAACCAGTTGTTACTTATTACATGACTAAGCCAGAACACTGGGGAGATGATATTGGTGTTTATTTAGATGAACAACATACAATTAGCTATGTTCCAATGGATAAAGTAACTCCTGTCAAGGCTTATTATAAAGACTTATATCCTTCAATTTATAGAAACCTTAAAGATTCTAGATTAGAATCATTCTATAAAGAAACTTTAGCATCTGGTAATCAGATTAATAAAAAGCTTCGACAGATGCATTTAGATGATAGATTACATGGTTCGGATATCAATGTTCAAGATTATTATATAGCGCAATTCTTAAAGAAATATAATTATGAAGAAAACTTCAATGGTATCACTAAGACCTTCTTCGATATCGAGGTTGATATTGCAGACTTAGAAGGATTCCCTGATCCAGAGAAAGCTGAAGTACCAGTAAACGTAATTACACTTGTTGATGAACAAACGCTTACATCTTATTCATACTGTTTAAAATATGAACATGATGGTTACAATAAAGTAATGCGTGATAAAGAAGCATTTAAGAAACGTCTTAAACAGAAATATAAGAATATTGAAGAGAAATTAGGCAAACCACTTAATTTTGAAATTATTGAATTTGATGATGAGTTAGAATTAATTACAGCATTCTTTGATGCAATTAATAAAGATATTAAACCTGACTTCTGTTGTGCTTGGAATATCGCATTTGACTTTGTTTACCTATACAATCGTATCTTAAACATTGGCGGTAGTACTGAAAAAATTATGTGTGCCGATGAGTTAGTATATAAACAAGCTTATTATAAATTAGATACACGTAACCAAGATCCTGCAGACCGTTCTGATTCTTATTTCGTTTCTGGATATACAGTATATCTCGACTTAATGTGTCTATATGCCAACTTACGTAAAGCATCAGGTAAGAAAGAATCATATGCTTTAGACTTTATTGGTGAATTAGAAGTAGGTATGAAGAAAGATAAACTTGAATCTGACTTTAAGACTGTTCACTATGATGATTATGAATCATTCTTAACATATAACATTCAAGATACAATAATGTTAATGATGATTGAGATGAAGAATAATGATATTAACGTATATTATACTATCTCAATGATAACACAAACACGTATTGAGAAAGCATTGAAGAAGACTATCTGTTTAAGAAATTTTGCAGGCACATTCTACCAAAAATTAGGTTTAGTTATCAGTAATAACCGTTCTTCTCAATTCCCTAAACAGGATAAGATTAAAGGGGCATTCGTAGGGGATCCAAATAATATTGATAATATCGGTATGAAGATTGTTTATAATCCTTCTAATCGTATGTTAGAACTAGTAGTTGACCTTGACTTAGCTTCTCTATATCCAAATATTACAATCACATTTAATATTAGTCCAGAGACTTGTCTTGGTAAAATCACTGTTAGAGATGCAATGGGTAATGATATTACAGATCAATTTGTCGATGACTATACATCTGGTGATGTTATTAACTTCGGTATCAAATATCTCGGATTACCAACAGTTGAAGAAATGTATGAAATTATTAAAGAAGCATTAGAAGAAAGTGAAGTTGAAGCGGTATAATTATACTGCTTCTTCTTTTTAAGGAGGAGAAATGATTGGCAGTTGTTATTGATGATCCTAAAATAGTTAAAGATATTGTAACACTAATTCAGAAAGTGAATCAAGATTATAAAAACATTTATGATAGTAATGGGGAATATATTTGGTATGAGGGAACTGTAATGTCATCAAGTAAGAAACAGTTTCCACAATATGTAACATCTGAGGTGAATTATACTAATCCTCATATAAAGAAAGGTATACCAGATTTCTTTAGTGAGAATACATTTACGATTCAAGCACAAGAGTTCTTCCAATTTCATAAAGACCATAATACTACTTTATTAAAACTAACTATTGATGACGATAATTGTTTTATATTAGAAGCTTCTAGAAAGAAAGAAGAACACATTATTGATGAATTAAGATTCCCATTTAATCCAGCAGTTATTGATACTATTAATGATTTTACTGAAAAAGCAGAGGAATTAATGGGTGATGAAATTGCTAGTTTTGAATTTGATGATGAAATCATAAATAAGATACTTGATTATAATAACGATCCGTTTAACTTTATACTAGATTTCGATACTAATGAGATAAGTATGTTTAAATACGAATCTGATATTGAATCAGAAAATTATCTGAATCTGATAAATAATAAGAAATTCATTTCAGGTATTAAGAATGGTTCTGTTGTAGCAACTGAAGGTTTAATTAGTATAAATGAATTCAATGGAAATGAAAACCTATTCTTCGTTACTCTTACTTTTAATCATAAGGTATTTAAAACGGAGCAAATATTTGTTATAACTGACTTTTAAAGGATAAAAGGTTACTTAATTGTAGCCTTTTATTTTTTTTTTATTCATTTATTTAAAAATTATTTTTGAAACATAACAATAATGACAATATTGTAATTTTCATGAAAGGAGTTATATAAAATGGCTAAAGGTGAAAATATAATAACTAGAACAGCTAAATCAATAATGAGTCTAGATAAAAAGGTTAACAAAGAACTTTACGGTACGGATGAAGTAAACGTAAATAATAAAGAATTAGATGAAATTGAATCCGTTATAAGTGACATAAATACAGACCATAAGAAACATACAGGTAAAAACCGTATGGAATTCTTAGCTCAAGTAGCTTATAATAAGAATAGTAATAAAAATACTGGAGAGAAATTTGATAGTAAAAAGCAAGTAGAATCCATTGAAGAGATGCTAGGAAAAGGCTCATTAAGTCAATTCTTAGAACTTGAAAAAGATAGAATGGTTCGATATGGTGATTACTACATTATAGATGCTTACATACCAGAGGTTTCTAAATGTTTAGATGTCTATAGAGATTCAATTCTATCACCAGATGATTTTACTAAAGAAGCATTAAACTTTCTTTATGATAGTAAAACACAAAATGATAAAGCTAAATCTGTTGTAGAAAGTAATCTTGACAAGTTAAATGTTAAGTATAAAGTTTCTGAAAAAGCTAAAGATACTGTTAGAACTAGTTTACTTCTTGGTGATTATTTTGTAGCAGTATTTAAGATACAAGATGAATTAAATAAGATGATTATCAGTGAAGGAAATAAAGATGACCTATTCCTTGAAAGCGGTGAAGAAGAATTCATTCTTACTGAATCTCACATTGACATTGATGAAGATTTAGAAAAATTTGTTGCATTAATGGAAGGTAAGGATAATCAAGATAAAGCTGATAAACTTAAAAAAGAAACTAAATCTTCTGTAGTTAAAGCAATTAATGATAATATTAAATTCTTCAAAGATCCTTCAGATTTATTATCAGATGCTAAAAAGTCTGCTAAGAAAACTAAAGGTGAAATTAAGATGACAGGTTCTATTGTTAAGAATCTTAATCCTAAGAATGTTATTAAATTAGAACTCGATGGAGTTAACTTTGGTTATATTTACATTGAAGAGAATAATATGCAGAACGCTAACAGAGATGTAGCTAGTCTTGTTAATAGTAAAGATTACTTTAATTCAAGCTACAACACTAATGGAAATAGCAAAGGATTCAGTAATAAATATGAACTAATCTCTAATATGTTTATCAAAGGTATTTCTAAGAAGATTGATAAGAAATTCATTGAAGATAATAAAGAGTTTAAAGACTATATTTATACACTTGTAAAGAATGATTACATCATGGAGAAAGGTATTTCAATTACTTACCTTGAACCAAATACAGTTCATCACTTAAAGATTGATAGTGCTGATACTTATGGTGTATCTAAGCTTTCAAAATCCTTATTCTTTGCAAAGATTTACCTTGCAGTATTAATTACTACTATTATGCAAAAAATCTCACGAGGAAGAGATAAACGTGCGGTATATGTAGAAACTGGTTTAGATGCAGATATCGAAGGAGCAATCCAACAGGTTGTTAAAGATATTAAATCTAAAGAAATTACTGCTGATAGTTTAGGTAATCTTTCTACTGTACTTCAAAAGATGGGTAATTTTGAGGATTACTTTATTCCAATGATTAATGGTGAAAAACCATTAGACATTGATACAGTGCCAGGGATGGATGTAGAAGTTGATAATGACTTTATGCAAAACTTATTAAAGTCTATTGTTAGTGGTACAAATACTCCTTTCAACTATATTGATGTTTCTGCGGATGTAGACTTTGCTAGATCATTAGCAATGCAAAATAATACATTTGTGCGTTCAGTAATAAGTCATCAGAAAGAAGTAAGTGATTTCTATACAAGTTTATTCAAAGCTTTATATGAGAATGAATATCCTGATGAAACAGTAGATAGTACAACTACTTCTAATGATAAGAAAGAAGCTAAAACAATTAGTGTAGATACTGATAAAATTAAAGTAGTATTACAAGCACCTGTATATCTTAACATTTCTACATTAAACGATCAAATCAGTAATGCTTCTACTACAGTTGATTATGTAGTAAGTAACTACTATTCAGATAGTGATGATGAGGCTAAAAAGAATGAATTTAAACGTCAGGTAACAAGGGATTTATTACCACATATGAATTGGGATAAATACGATGCTATATATGACACTGTTACTAAAAATGAAAATCGTGAAGCTATTCAGAAACAATTGACTCCTAATGCTGAAGGAGAAGATAGTTCAGATGGTGAAATGAGCTTCTAAATACTTTAAGAACCATAATCTCTAATTAAAGAGATTATGGTTTTTTATATTAAATGTCACCTAGACCAGAACCAGTGATACCACCAGTTAATTCAAAGTCTTGTAAAGCATTACCTGCAACATCAGAATTCTCAGGATCAAACATACCTTCAGTAACGAATGAGTATGTGTTTCTAAGCATCTTTTGTGCAAAGCTATCAATACGTGGAGAAAGGTGAAGATTACCTTTAAACGTAATATCAAGTTCTACTAAGTTTCTGTCACCTTGAGAATAGTTAAGGTGTCCTAATGGAACTTTAGTTGGTAAAACGTTTGTGTAATAAGCGGCAAACTCAATATTCTTTTTATCCACGTTGTTAACGTCAGGACGCATTACAATATATAAAAGTTCACCAGTATGGTTTTTAGCGGCATATTCTAAGCCGTATTGACGAGCGTAAGTAGCAATACCCGTTTCTGGATCAGAAATACCAGTTCCCCATAATTGGTACATATTCTTGATAGGGCTACCAGAATATTCTTGGTGTTTTAACGTAAAGTCAGTATTATTTTTAGTCATACCTGTAGCTACGTTATATTCATTATTGTTGAAACCGTATTGGTAACTTTGAGTTTGTAATTCAAAGTCTCCTAAACCATCAAAACCTTTAAAGTTCTTCTGAGTCATTGCTTTAAAGCCAGGGTATTCAGTTTCTAACCATTTTGGAATTTTAGTCCAGATAATGAAAGCATAACCTGTAACTAATGGGTCAAAGTTTAATTGTTGTAAGTTTAAACCACCTGTAAAGAATGATTTATTCTTAGCAATCGTATTATCATAAACACGAATATCCGCACTAGGTTTAATCATTTTACAACCGTCCTTTCATTTATATAAAATTATATAGTGTGACTAAAAATAGCCACACTATATCTATTACTTAACTACATCTAAACTAATTAAGATACGTTCGATAACGTTGTTGAACTTAATTTTGATTTTAACACGTAAAATCTTTTGAAGTTTATCATAATCAGAAGCTTCTACAGTAGCAGAAATTTCTTCACAGCTACGGTTAGTAATATACTTACTTAAGTAGTTATTTACTTCATAGCTTAGAGCATTGATTGTTTCGATATCTTCAAACTCGAATTGATAATCTTCTACTAAGATCTCAACATTACGTTTAATATCTAATAAAGTTAGAACGTTATTGATATTAGCAAGTGGAGTATTCTTTTCACTACATGTTAACTGAGAACCAATCTTAGTACGACGTGTATCGCTCTCAACATAGTTGATTTTATTACGGTACATTTCTTCCTTATGGTTTTCATTAGGAATGTAGGAAATAGCTTTGTAACCATCAATGATACCACGACGTGGTCCAGCAATAGGATATTGTAAACCGTATTGTTTTGCAATAGACGGAATCTTATTAGCTAAGTAATAAGAGATTGTTACTTTAATATCTCTACCTGTATGTTCATCATAGTTAACAAAGTCTTGAGAGAATAGACCTGCTAATTCTGTAGCTGGAGAGAACTGAGTTTTCTTCCAAGTAATTGCTTGTTCAGGAGTAGCATGGAAACCAGTATCCATCCAAGCGAATATATCACGACGAATGTCACGAGCTAATTGGATCATAGCATTCTTAACTTCTACAGGATAGTTAGCATCTAAAACGTGTTGGAATGGTAACACACGTTTATTAGTGATGTCTGGATCGATTAAACCTTTGTATCCTTTAATTAAAAGATCTTTAATTGCTTTATCACGTACAGAATTGTTAACATCGATTTCTAAATCTCCGTCACTACCGTTAGCGAACTTAATAGGATTATTGAAGTTCTGTAAAGCATTAGTAAAGATAATTGAGTTAAGAGCTACTAATTTATTAGTAGTTAAATCAATATTTAACTTAGCAGTTTTAATAAGAGCAATCTTTCCTTCAGGAGTAGCTAAAGAAGCTGTAACATTAATGCTTTCAGTATTCTTTAAGCTTAATACAGAAGGAGCAGCACTGTTTAGTACTTTATTCTTGATTGTTTCATTCTTGCTTAAGTTGATGTAAGCAATACTTTCAAGAATAACTTGATATAACTTGTCGATGATCAATTCTAATTTGTTATAGATAGTAGCTTTTGTAGAAGCTTCATCAATAACGTTTACATAGCCATCAGCTAATGTTTGAATTAAATCAACTACTTCATTATATAATGTAGCAGAAGCTGAAATTAATGTTTGAATAGATTCTGGAATAGTAGTACCGTAAACAGAGTTTACTAGATTAGTAGACACATAATCATATTCATCACCGATAAGAGTAGTCAAGTATTTCATACCCTCAATTTCAGAACCAACAATACGTCCAAGTTTATAATCAAGAATTTGCTCAGATAATTTGTTGATGTTACCTTTATGAGCAATACCGCTAATAACGATAATTTCTTTCTTATTTGCTTCACGAGTAATGTCGTTTAAGTTCTGTTCAGCTACAACTAATTGGTTACTAGATAAATCACTAGTAGCAGTACGACAGTAGTCTGCAACTAAATGCAATTCTTTTACTAAATCAGTAACTAAACTTTCAGTAGTATTAATCAAGTTATTAAGCTTGAAGAAGTTTGCATCAGTTTTGTCAGCTAAGAAACTAGTGTAAGAACCTTCAACTAATGTCCAGTTAGTATTGATCTTTTCAATCTTTTTATAAACTGAACATGCTGGATCGTCAATTTTATCACTGTTAGCTGTTTTGCTGTTGATAATAGAGTTTAAGATAGATACGAATGTATCATTTGTGATAGCTTTCAATGAAGTTTTCATTGTATCTACTGTTTGTTTACCAGTTTCAAATTGCTTATCACGTACTTTATTATCAATGATAACGATTGAGTTTTCAATCTCATCATCAGAAGCAGGAATATTTTGAATATTCTCACCATTAGTTGTAAGTGGTTTACCAGTACGATCATAACGGTGTAATGAGAAGTGAATGTCCTCATAGTTACTTGTGATTTTAGAGAAGAAAGCTTCTGGTTTATCATTGATTAAACGAGATTTACCAGTTAAGACATCAATCTTTCCTGGTGCTACCTCTTTATTGATTAAAGAAGTAATATAATCGAAAGATTCTTCATTGAATTTACATTTTAGGTGTTTAGAATATTTATTGATTACGTCCTCAATAAACATACTTTCATTTGAACTAGATAGAGTATCTGGATCGAATGACACATAGAATGGACCTTCAATAAGGTTTGCAGTGTTGTACTCATCAAATCGAATTACTTCGAAGTTATAAATACGAGAATCATAAGTATCTTCAAAAGAAGTATTTAATGAAATTCTGAAACCTAAGTTATTGTAAGAAGAACCACGACCAGTTGGATATACAACGAATAAGAAGTTATTCTTGTACTCATCCACTGTTAACTCATCACGTTCTTTAAGTAATTCATATTCAAGTAATTTGTCAGAAACGTTATTTACTTCAGCATAAGTAACAATAGGACGCATAAATACGTCATTTACTTCTACTAATTTACCATTAACGTCTTGAACTTTTTTCTTACTAGATTTTGTTTGAATGTTTAAGAAAGCATGAGCAAATCCTGCATTATCAGGAAGTACACGTAAAATATCAGCTTCTCCACCTGCAGATAACCAGTTAAGAACGTTATAACCAGCTTGACCATATTTTTTCAAGTTTGGATTACCGTACTTAAAGATAAATTCCTCTGGAGAAGTGACTGTATTAGTTTTACCATCTTCACCTTTTTCTGATACGATAGCTGTAAATAATCTTACATTACCACTAGCGTTCTGATAGGAAATTTCTTCACTATTAATAACAGATGTAACAGTAGGATGAAGATAAGTTAAACCTGTATCATTAAATGAACTCTGAGCCATCTTTATCTCTCCTTTTCTTTTTAGTTAATGAAAACTTCTTAATTAAATGTTTCCAAAGCATATCAATATTTTATTGTTTTCTCAATTGGCGAATCAACTTCTTTTTCACCGTTACGGTTTTTCTTAATAGAAGATATAAGTGATTGGTTCATATCTTCAAACGTTATTGCAGTGAAAGTTGAGCTTAATGGAGGTAAACGCTTTAGATTAATGTTCTCATAATCATATTGAGTAATACCTGCTTTATCCTTACCAATCTCTTTACGGAAAGGTTGTGTTAAATCTTTCTTATCACGACACAATTCAGCAATGATAATTTCAAAGATGATTGCAGGGTTATTAAGATTAACTTGGTTAAGTGTAATACTTTCAATATAAAGTTTAATAATATCTTCATAAGGGATGATGCTCGGTAAATTACCATTATGTAGAAGATAAATAAAGTCTTTACTATTTTCTGCTGTTTGCTCTGAAGATGTGTTATAAATAAAGATATTACCTTTTTCTAAGCAGAATACATGATAATCATCTTCTTTTAATTCTGGTTTAATCTTCTTCTTATTAGCAGTCTTAACATCAACATAATCAAATTCAATCTTCATAGGAACTTTTAATGAGTGAATACTACCTTCTTTACCTTTATCTTTCTCATCTTGAGTATATACAATAAATGAAAAGATACCCATTGTATTAATTTTATCACCATTGTAAGAAGCAATACCTTTTTTAAAATAGTCTTTTGGAACGTAAATCTCCATATAATCACCTTCAAAGATAATTCGACTATCTTCACGTCTTAGGAATTTATATTTCATATTTATTCTCCTCTCTAATTTTAATAGAATGTTATGGTAAATGGATATTCTAAAGAGAATAATCCATTTACCATTTTTATAAGGTTATTTGCCTAACTTTTTATCACAGATAGATGTTAAGGCGTTTACAAACGTTTCTTGTTCTTCAGTATCAATATCATAACCCATATATTTAACGTTCTTTAATAGACCGCTTACATATACAGCAAATTTAGTTAAATCAGTTTTAGCAATAAAATCATAAATCAAGTAAGTTAAATAAGTAGCATGTTGTTTGTATTCTTCTGGTAAGAATGCTTTTAAAGTATTTTCTACATCTACTTTAGGGTAAGAATATTTTTTATCTGAATATAATTTAATATAAACACCACGTTCAAGAATATCTAAACTCTTTTTAAGTGTTTTCTTACCGACATTATGTTTACCTAAACGATCTAATGTAAGAGTATCTTCTACTAATGCTTTTTGTTTTAATAGAGTATCCTTGATATCTTGACCTAGTTCTTCATTAGATAATAATTCTTCAATACGTCCTAAAGTATGAGCTACTTTTAAACCGTTTTTAATTTCTTTAGCTTTTTCATCATTTTTGATTTTATCTTCAATATCAGATAATTCTTTTTGACTTTCTTTAAAGCTGTCTGAAAGTTCTTTAGCTCCTTCTTCTTGACTGATTACTTCATCACTTAATTCTTCTACGATGTTATTTGATACCTTTTTAAATTCATCCAATGAAATTCCTAGTTGTGTGTTTAACATAATAATTCCTCCAATAAGTTTTATTTAGTAGTGTTTGTTTTAAAAATTTTAATTAATCTTGATTTAACTTTCATCTGCAATGAATCATTTGCTTTGATATATGGTTTAAGAGTTTCAAATAGATTTGATTCAAAACCTACATCAGAGAAACGTTCTTCCATTAATACGTTTCTAATATAGAAATTAGTAAGCATTTCTGGATCATTTTTAGTCATTAAATCAATTAAATAAGCATTGTCTTCAATTTCAATTGAATCAATGATTTCATCTAAATTGAATACAATAAAAATATTTTCATTGTTTAAATACTTTTTAAGATTAACAAATGATAAATCTTTTTTATTTGTATTAGGTTTGAATGCTTTTACTAAATTCTTACGTTCTGTAGTAATATAATTAACTAGGAAGTTAATACAATTATCTTGTAAATCTATAATAAAGAATTTGTAGAAAGATTCAATTAATTCTAATCTATCATTAAATGTTACTGATTCTGAGAAATCTACTTTAATATTGAACTTTTCAGTAATCAGAACTTTAATCTCTTCATAAACCTTTTCAATTGCACTTTTAATCTTAGTTGTAATCTCTTCATTATCTTTATATTTATTCATTACATAATTATAACGTTGAATAAAGTAAGGAAGATAAGATGTTTGAATCTCTTTTTGATCCAATAATATACCATTAATCTGGTCTTCAATATTTTTTAATACGATATCATCAGATAATGTGTTTATAATTTGATCAATGTCTCTTTCTGTAAAGAAGTCTCGGTTACTATCATTAATCATTGCTATTGCCCCTTTATAAAAAATAATTATATAATATAAAATATGTATACTAACTAACACAAAATTATTTTTATGTTAGTTAGTATTTAATTTTTTAAAATTCTACTTTCTCTAAATATTTTACATTAACATCATATGTCATTCCAATTTCCTCTTTAAGAGTCTTATGCTTAATAATTTTTACATTAGCAATATTACCTCTTAATTGGACTATTTGACCTGTCATATATTCATTAGTAATGCAGAATATTTCATTAGATTCAGGTGTACCTTTAACTAAATCATAACGTTGTAATTTAGCCATAATTATCCTCCTATAATGAAATTAATCATTCTAATTCTCTTAGCGTTCTTATTATCTGGGTTGTTAGCAGGATTCATAGGATTTTTTGGATCTAAGAAATCATCAATAATCCTTTGAGAAGTACTGAAGTCAGTAAAGTTTTCATATGGTTTAGAAAGATTCTTAATTCTATTAACCATTGTTTTATCTGCATTTCCAGTATCAAATGATCTATCACTGATTTCCTTAAGGAATTTATTAATATTAGTACCATAAATTAAAGCATAAAGACCGATTAAGTAAGCCATTAAGCTATCATCATGGAATCCTGGTCCATGTTCAATCTTACCTCGTTTAGTACGTATTAAACTACGAATTTCAGCGAAGATTTTCTTACTTATTAATGAATCAGTTCTTTCATTAATCATCATAAATAGAATCTCATTAATCATGATATCCCTAGAATTCTTAAGTGTATTAATACCATAGATTCTAGTTTCAGTACCAGAATTTGTAGACTTTTTCTTAGGATCGGTAATTTTCTTCTGTCCTTTTTCCTTCCTAACTTCATAATAAAGATTGGAAGCAATACTTGAACGTAATAGTAAGTCAATAACAGCAATACCTGCGTTATTTCGCTCTACTACGACTACAGCACTTGGTAAATACTGTTCTATTAAATGAATTATAACTATACTTAAATCAGTTGTACCAATAGTATTACTATTAAATTCGCATACTGGTTTAAGAGATGCTGGATCAATAACTGTTATTGCAGAGGAGTCTTCACTTAAACCAGCCGCTACATCGACAGATACTATCCATGATTTATTTCTTAAATTCTTCATATCTTCAATAATATCGAAACGATATACTTCATTAATAAAGAATTTAGCTAAAGGTTCTTTAACATATTGCTCAATCATAGACAATTGTTCCTCTGAGAATGGAGAAACGTTATTTGCATATGTCCACTCAAGTAATAACTCACGTTTAACTTTAAGCATGTTACCAAATAAGTCAGCAATCTGTTCTTTTAACCATTTCTCATCTCGTCCTAGTTCTTTATAAGTGAACTCGATACGAATGAATTTATTTTTAGAATGTTCCAATATATGCTCTCTGATTTTAGTAGAATCCCAATCATACCATGTTTCATCAAACCAAAGCGCATCTGTTAATATTTTGTGACAGAATTTTCCCTCTTTTGAATCTAAATCATTAGGTGTTGTCGTAATTAATTTTCCAAACGGTGCTCCACGTTTTCCTGCTTCCTCAGAAGCTTTTGTAAGTGCTGGAGATGCAGATTCGTATATAGTATCATTAAATTTTAAGAATGCAAACTCATCAAACCAACATACAGGAATAGTTAAACCACGACCTAATTTATCGGCATTAGGTTTATCTTTAGCTGTACTTAAGGCTTTAATAGTGTTATTATTCTCATCACATCTAATTAAGTTAACGTTATTAGTATCAATCTTAGGATTTAAATGTGGTTTAAGATATTCTGGTAGTAATTCCATGATATCTGTAAGACGTTTAATATTTAACTGAGAATCCCCTAACTCCTTGTTACTAAATACAATATTAGAGTTTTGTGTTGAGTAGTTATAAACCCAAGAATAATAAGATACCGCACCAATAGTCTTGCCATGCTGACGTGGTAGTATTTCTATTATATTTAAGTTTAAGTTCATACAGAATGTTTGCGCTAAGTTACCTCTATGAAGTAAATAAGGTGTATGACCACCTGGCACTGGTATTCTTATAACTTCTCTTAAGTAGTACCATACATTAATACGACATTCTTTAAGAATCCTTACTTGCATTTCTAATGAAAGATTAGGATCATGTGGATCGACATCTAATAAGTTAGAATCATAAAGGGCTAAGAAGAATTTATTATTTTGTATACCCATATCTTTAAGTTCTTTAAACATTTTTAAGAAACTTACGTTTGTGGTATTATATTGATAAACCATCTTAGTACACCCCTTCCTTTATTTTTCTATATTATCTATTTGTTTTAAAATTTCTTTTATAGCTTTTCTCATTTCCTCACCGTTCTCAGGATCGTTCATCTCTTTAATCAACTCTCGTTTAATGAGTTGACGTCTTAGATAAGTAGCACTAAATTGGTTTGAAATCCATGTAAAGATGTTTTTATCTTTTTTAATCTTGCCTGACATGACCATTTCAAACTCAGCCATTGTCTCATAGATTTCTTTACCATAACCATATTTAACAGCAAACTTATCACTCCAAGCTTCTGATTTTGAATAATAGCGAATAGATACTAATGTTGAAGAGTAAACATAAGATACCATGATAAGAGCAGCGATTGCTGGAATTGGTGAAATAAGACTTAGTATAGTACTAGGGATACTAATACCTGCTATAACTAATTCTATAATTTTTCCTTCAGCATTCAACTTTTTCTGTACTGGTAAGTAGACCTTATGTCCGATTTCATGGAGGATTACAGCAGTGATGTGTCTTCCAGTAAGACCTCTAAATTTACATAACTTCAAGAAGCCTTCTTCAATGTACATATTAGCTTCTCTTCGTTTAATAAATTTATATCCAGTTTCTTTATCTTTAATAGCTTCTTCAGCTATACCTTTAGCTTCCTCTTTAGTAAGGAATATGCACGCACCGTATGAAAGACTATTAGGACGACTGATATCTACTGCAATACGGCTTTTAAGATTAAATGTCTTGTCAAGAATCTTTTCAATCTTAATAAGCATGCTTTCAAACTTCTTATCATGAACATCCTTTATGTTTTTATAACGTTGAATGCCTTTTAAAGAATATGCAGTGGTATTTTCAACTACATATCTATCTAATATTTGTTGAAATAGAGTATCAATCGTACTTAAGTCGTTCACACTATATACTTCTTCTAATAGAAGTCTCTTTTCTTCTAAACTGTTAGCATTAAATTTACCCTTCATAAATGACAACCTTTCTAAAAATTATTATATATAAAAACCAATCAGACTATTATGCCTGATTGGTTTTTAATTTTAGTATGGTCGAGTTAAAGTACCATCGTTGTTTAAGATATCAATCTTACCAATTAATGGAGTGAACTCTTCAAGTGTATGACGTTTTGTCATCATTACACTTGGTACGTTTTGTTTCTGAGTATTCAAGTAGTTATTTACTACGTTGAATGTGTAAGGGTAGTAAGCAAAAGTCTTGAACTTATCTGTACTTGGACAGAAGAAGATCGTTAATTTTCCTTGTGGAATAATGTCAGAAGAAATGATATTGAAACGATCAGATCCAGACATAGCACCAATGCTGTATTCTACCTCAACACCGTTTTGAGTGTCAGAAACGTTATTGAATGACCAAGACACGTTTGGAATTAACATTGTGTCTAATGGGTTACCAATAATCACAAAGTATCCTTGGTAGTAGTAAGTGTCGTTTTTCATTTTCTTAGCTAAGAAGTTGATAACACGACGGATTTCAGTTAACCAATCTTGTGGATTACCAGCAAATTGAGGAGCAGGATGCACGTCGAATTTAGCATGATAAGTACCACCAGTACCTTCGTAAGCTTTATCTAAGAACATTAAGATCTCTTGGTCAACTTTTAATGAGTTAAGATTTGACATGATGTCAATAACCTCTGACGCACCATCGATGTTATAAAGAGCCATAGCATCTTGTAAGAACTCAAGTGGCAGAGAAGCCTCAATGTGTTCGCCAGTTGGAATTTCGATTTCACGTTTAGTTAACTCGAAGCTAACGTTTGTAGCAGTGTTGTGAGCTTCAGAAGAAACCCAACCTAAAATTTTAACACCTTTAACAGTTTGTTTAAGAGATGTTAAAGTAAGAGTACCTTTTGCTAAGTCTACTCCACCCATTACTACATCTTCAGTAACAGTACCATCAGTATGTTTAGCAGAAACTTCACCATATAGACGACGGTTAAGGTCAGCTTTGATGTTAACTACTACTTCTTTAACTTCTGGATTTGCACCATCTTTATCTTTAGCTTCAATTGAAACACGATCAATGATGAACTTAGTATCAATTGAATCACCTGTAGCGATAGAAGAACCAACTGGTCCTAAAAGATCTACTGCCATAGCAGGTAATGCGATAAGGTCTTTAGTTAAGCGTTTTTTCTCAGCTAAAGTATTTGCAGGATCACGCATTCCTTCTGGTAAATACTTACGTTCACCTGTTGGTAATTGAACGAAAGGTTTAGAGAATGGAACTGTGAATGCTGGTGCATTTACTGGTTCAGTTGGAATTGCATATTTAAGAGCAATTTTTGCCCACATTTTACGAATAATTGGTACAGTGAAAGAAGAAATAGGAGCGATTCCGCCTAAATTCGACTCACGGATAATATTCATACGAGCGTTTTCCATTAGAACACGAACTGTCTCTTGATCAGTTGCATCTAAATCTTCTGTAAAGTAATCTACATAAGAGTTGTATTGTGAGCTATTAGAGATAACCTCTTTAATACCTTCACCAAGAATATTTACTTGATACTTCTGTTTGAAGAAATCATTAGCTTCTTTAAGCACAGTACTGAATTCATCATTTACTGACTTAGTTAATGTTTGTTTGTATTGTACAACCATAATTTAACTACTCTCCTTCATAAAATTATTATTAATTATTTTGTTATGAAATAAACTATAGAAAATATATAATTTTTTGTTTAAAAAAATTAATCATAAAAACTATATATTCACTCTTGCTTATTTATTTGTTTAAACGATTGAATCAAAATATCGAATTTTTGCTTGAATGCATCGAATATAATTTCTAGCTTCGAGTTATCAATATTCTTAATTTCTTTAGTTAAAATATAATCAATCTTAGACTTAATATCGGATACATTTTCCAATATATAATTGATAACTTTCATTTGTTCATCATCTGGAATATCATCATATTCTATATATTGCTTATGAAGATTTACTTGATCAATAAAATTATTACATAACTCAGATAATCTAGAATAATCATCAAAGAACATAAGCTTTCTAGCTATTTCAGGCTTATCAACATCATCTGGTGTCATTTGAGTGTTAGTATCTCCATCAGTACCATCACCAGTTTCTTCTCCATCTCCTGAAGAAGTTTCAGTATCATCTCCACCAGTATCAAGACCATTTGAATCATCATCAGAAGATTCGTCACCTTCATCATTACCTGTATGCTGTTCGTTTGAATCATTGTCTTTACCATCATCTGAAATGTCTTCAACATCACTTTCAACCTCATCCATTTTATCATGAATATCGTCAGAAGTAGTTTCGTTATCAGCTTCTAAAAGAAGTGTCTCAAAGTAATTCATTATCTAACCTCCTATTCATGCTGTTCATCTTTTTCTTCAGATTTATAAACTTTAATCTTTTTAATATTAGCTTCTAAAGTTGAACGTATTTTAATAAGTTTGTATCTTTCTTTATCATCTTCTACCTTTTCTAACTGATGTTTAACAAACTCTAACTTATCAGTGTATACTTTTAAAAGCTTAGTTCTCTGCTCTGCTGATACCTTCTGTTTAAGATAACGGTCAGTATAATAAGTAATAACTCCAGCTAAAGGATTAATCAAGAATACTCCATATATTAATGAAGCTCTTACTGTAACTTTAATAAGGCGACTTATAGTAGAAGTTTTCAGTAATTCATCTTCTTTCATAGTATAGATAGATTTAATTAAATCCAGTACCTTCTTACCTTTCTCTTTAGCCACCTTAGGGTCAACCTTTACTTTCTTACCATCTTTAGTAGAATCTTTTTCTAGTTCCTTTTTAACTTTCTCGGCTTCCAAAAATACATTAAGACTATATTCCTCGAAAACGTCTTCATCTAGAAAAAAAGTCTTCATATTATCACCGCTTTCATATATTCTTATAATAAATTGTTAAACATTCTAATATAAATAATTGTATTAAATATCTTGAAAGGAATGATATTTTATGGAAAAATTAGATGGTTTTATTATCACTGAATCAGCATATTCAGCTAAACCTAAAATTGTTTCAGATAAAGCAGATGTAACAGTAGTAGAAACTATTCTTCAAGAAGCAGAAGCGGATAACCGCAATAAACGTCGTTATGATCGAGGTGGATTATTTGGAGCATTAAAAACTCCACAAATCCAAGAGAAATTAAAAAGAAAGACTTTCTATGGAGAAGCAGGACATCCATTAGCTTCTGATGACCATGATGCTGACCTTAGACGTCAAACTTATATTGATCAAACACGTATTTCTCATATTATTACAGACCTTAAATTTGAAGGTAATTTAGTTAAAGGTATGGTAGAAAGTGCTAACACTGCTTGCGGTAAAGACTTCCAAGGTCTTATTCGTCAAGGTTCAGAAGTATCTTTCTCTATGCGTGGTATTGGTGGAGCGGCAAAACGTCGTGGAGACATTACTTTAATTGAAGGACCGCTTATGATCATCTGTTATGACTGGGTAGTATTCCCCTCTCATGCTAATGCTTATATGGAGAAAATCATCCAAGAAAGTGCTCAAGTAAATGAGAAAATTTTAACAGAAGGTAAAATTACCCCTGCTAATATGAATGAGTTATTCTCTTATATTGCTGAATCTAGTAAGAACGTTCAAGAGCTTGCAGAAGCGGCTGGATTTGAAATTAAAAAAGACGGTTCTAATTTATTTGTAGCTAAAGACAAAATGTTAAGTATTCGTGAAGGTGGAGACATCCTTAAAGTTAAATTAGAAGACTTCGTATCTACTGAATTAGACGAGTATATGAGACTCTTCTAATATAAAGGAGGGATTATATTGTTATCACCAACTAAAGTTCTTCGGAACGTAGAAAAAAAATTAGGTTTTAAGTTTAATGAATTAGAATTAGATGCTGAAGAAATGATGGATAATATAAGGGATGAAACTCTTCCTGTATTTAGTAAATACTTCCCATTCCAAGAGAAAATTAAATTAACTCGTGAAGATGGTATTGAAGGTGAGAGAGGTCTTTATTATATTAAGAGTGAATTCGAAATAATAAATGTTAACCGTATAATTAGTAATGGTGGTTATAATACTGCTATTGATAATGGTAGACTTATTCCTAGAATCTCTTCGAATTATGAAGATCCAATTGGAAGTCAATTAATGGCTGATATCCAATCAATGGTACAGAATCCAATTACTCATCGTTTTATATATCCTAATAAAGTTGAAATCATGCCTAGTGGAACTGATGTTAATAGTTTAACGATTATACTGAATTGTGTTCATCCTGAACATTTCGGTACTATACCAGTAAATCTTCAAGATCAGTTCTTAAAACTAGCATTACTTGATACTCAGGAAGCATTATATCAAATTCGTCATAGATTTGCTAATCTAAGAACTACCTACGGTGATATTGAACTATTTATAGATGATTTACAAAACGCTTCTGATAAAAAGGAAGAATTAATAGAAACATTTAAAAGTTCAGTAATTAAGAATCCACATAGGAAAAAAATTTTCGTAATATAATAAGAAAGCATATACACTACCAATTAAGGTAATGTATATGCTTTTATTTATTTCTCTTCAAGTAATAATGGTCTCATTGTATTAGTAGAAATCTTTTCTCTACTAATATTATTCTCCATATAACGTTTTCCAGTAATGGAATGTAACACATCAAATAGCTCATCTGAACTCTTTTTAACTGTCCCATAAACTACTTGATTATATCCCATACCGATGATTCTATTCGCAAAATTAATAACATCGTCATGGGCTACTTTAATATCAAAATTAAAATCTAATGCACGTTTCTTAACATCCTTAAATATTTGAAGAGATCCAATTAAGTCTCTCTTCGTTGGTTGTTCCTTAGATTTATCTTTATAGTATAAACGATTTTCCTCTACATTGTAATATAACTCAAATGTCTCTTTCTTAGGAAATAAAAAGCTATTAGATTTTGTTTCAAGAATCAATACGTTTACTTTCATGTCAAATCTTCCTCCTCAATGGTATCTTCTAAGTCTATAAATTCCGCATATGACGGTTCTTTTGTAAAGTGCATGTTTTCATAAATATCACAGAACGGTGTAAGGGTAAATGAAACACCAGGATCTGAAGCGGCTGTTGCACATAAGTCGAATCTTCCTAAATAAGATGAATGAATACCTCTATAGCGTACATTAATTGTATTACCTCCACTCATTTGACTTTGTGGTCCAGACATTGTTCCTTTAAGAATACTTGTAAATAAATCTATACTATTAACAGCGTTTGAATATCGGATAAGTTCATTTGATACTAATGCTTTTACTAAGAATCCTTGCTGTATATTAAACATTGATTTTAGCTGTTGCATAGTAACATTTCTTGAGTTTTGAATACGATAAATACTAGTTGAGAATTTCATAACTAATGGATAAATTAGGTACTCATATAAACGTAATCGTTTATTAGCTAAGTCCATGTTATCTTGTTTATATAGAATTGAATAGTTACTAGCCATCCATCTTACAATACTATAAATATCGCTTTTATCTTTATTGGATATTCTTAGGTATCTCTTTGTAGTTTCATCTAATAATCTTTCAAATGAAGCTAATATAGATAAACCTTTTTGATGTTGATTTGAATTATTCTTAGTAAAGTTAGAACCTAACTTCTTAATCCAATACTCATGGTCTTGGATTTTCTTATTATTAATTCTTTGTGGTAAGCTTTTCATAAAGGTAAATATTAAAATTCTAGTATTAGGATCGTCTAAAGTTTCGCTATCAAATACATTTATAAATAGGTTCTTATTAATAGAGAATGTTATGTCAGAGTCTTCATCTTTTTCTTCAGTTACAGAAATATATTGGTCTAAGCCGAAGTAATTAAGAGATTTATCAAAACCAAACTTAGCATAATAATATAAGAATAAGTTTAGCTTTCCTTTGAATGTATTTAAGTTAAGTATCTTAGAAGTATATGAATTACCATCCATATCTTCAAACTTTCCTTTCTTATCTTCCCTAGCACTAATAGGCATTAAAATAGTTTTTATTGTTACAGCCTTAGAAGTTTTGTATGTTCCTGAGTCAACTAATTGGAACACTGGGAAGAATCTATTTCCATTGATAATGAAGTATTGTCCATCAATTAATTCTGGGAAGAATAATTTCTTTTCAATAATTTCTTCCTCACCATCTTTGGAAATTCTGAATCTCATTACAAGATTAACTAATCTACTTTCTTCTATATCAATCTCTTTAGAAGCTGAAGTATTCTTGTAAACTTTATTCATCTCTTGATACTCACAACCTAAGAACTCAATATATTCAATAATCTCTAATGACTTACATACATCACTAATATACATTGTAATGTCTTCATTCTTCTTTAGATTAATAAGATCCTCATTAAATTTCTCTGGATTGCTTAATTGGTATGATTTTATAAATTTTGCTACTGACATAGTATATTCCCTCCGTTGCTTTCATTATAAATTATATTGATATACTGTTGATTGCTTTCTTTAGACGATTTACTTCTTCAGTATAGAATGCAATTTCTTCTTTAATTTCATTTCTTCTAGATTCTGTTAAACTCTCATCAGTATCCAATTTCTCCTGTAAATTAGATATCTTATTCTTTGCTAATGTTCTTGTAAAAATAATCTCCGCTACTGCATGATCAATGTAACTAAACATATTGAATTTCTCCTTCTAATAGTTTTTCGACCTTTTCTAAAATTTCTAACTCTCTTTCATAGAAGGATATTTCCGTTATGATATTATTTTCCATTTTATTCATAACACTTTCTTTTTCTTTTGATTCCTCTAAAGAATCCTTTAAAGCACGAATTCTTCTCTTTACTACATCTTGATTAAATCTAACTTCTGATCTAATTAGTTTTACATAACTAAAACCAACATAAGGCATTATATAACAACTCCTTAAAATAAATTATAAATATAAATAACTCATAATACCCATAATTATAATATATATTTATATACTATATTATAACATTTTTAATGGTTTTATAAATATTATAATCATTCTTGTATTATGATATTATTTTCCCAATATTATTTTTGTTACATAAGGTTTTTATTCTTAAATAAAATTATAATATTTGATATGATAATTTTGGTTTTAATAATTATTGTATAAGAAAAAATAAAATAATTAATTAAATAATTATATAAAGGGGGATTGAATAATATGATTATGGATTTCTTAATACTATTATTTGCTCACTTATTAGCTGATTATCCATTACAAGGTGATTTCTTAGCATTAAACAAAGGTAAGAATCCAATGGCATTGTTTGCACATGCAGGTATATGGACAGGAGTTATTGCTATTACAGCTTCATATATTGGATACGATATTGATATTCTTGATGTAATATTCTTATTCTTAGTTCATGCAATATTGGATTATGCTAAAGCTAATAAATTATGTATATATTCAAAATTAGATCCATTAAAAGAAGGTCTATTATTAGATCAATTCTTACATGTAATTCAGATTATTTTATTGATTTTATTAAATCTCAAGTTCTAAATTTATATTTAATGTATTATAATTTTCAAAAAGTTAAAAATTCACTTTTGAAAATATAACATAAATATAATTCATATTTTCTCATATCTCAGAAAGGTTTTTTTAAGGATAAAAAAATTACCTTGAGATATAAAACAAATTTATAATCAATTTACTTTATATTAAATTTTACTTTAGAAAGGAAGTTATTTAAAATGACTCAAGATCAATTATTTAACGAATTAGCAGAACGTACAGGAATGAAAAAGAAAGAAGCTGAAGGTTTCTACAATCACTTAGCAGATATTCTTAAAGAAGAATTAAATGCTGATGAAGAAACAAAAGCTACACTTCCTGGTATCGGTACAATGACAGTTAAACGTCGTGATGCTTATACAGGACGTAACCCACATACAGGTGCAGATGTACCAGTAGCGGCTTCTCGTCGTATCTCTATGAAGTTCTTCCCTAAATTCAAGGCTGAACTTAATAAGTAATTAATGATCAAAGAAGGATTTGAAATATAATCCTTCTTTTTATATTATGGTCTGATAGTTTAATTGGTTAAAACATAATCATGTATAGATTAAGTAATAGGTTCGAATCCTATAAAGACCTTCTAAAACCACTTTCATTTTTTTAATTTTAAAAACATATTTTTGGAAAAGAACAAAAATATAATCGTGGTAATTTACTACTTTTGTTTTATACTTTTGTCATAATGTGAAACCCAAATTCTCATGTAAGAAATTCGAAGAGTATGACTTGGAAATACTCTTCACCCCTAGTCCTATAACTTAATTGGTAAAGCTAGTATAGTAATATACTGTCTTGAGTTCGAATCTCAATGGGACTACCGGTAATCTGGTGTATACCTCTTTCATAGAACAACAGGTCTTTTAAAGGTATATTGAAGAATTCTAAGGTACAGCCAAATCCTGAACCAGTTTGGTAATTCCTTTTCCACCCTTCCAGTGGAATAATTTTGTGTAAATCGGACGATTGAAGGGAATTAATTTTCCCTTCGAACATGGCTAAGTAGTTTAATGATGGTAAAACATAGTTCTTAGGAACTATATATGGGTTCGAGTCCTGTCTTGGTCAACCATGATACTCTTTCGGGGATTTGCAGTTAAACGTGTTAGTTTTAGTTACCTCCAAGTTACTAAAGACACAGGAGAGGGACTAGTCATCCCTCTTCAAACCTATTATTTTGGGTATTAAAAGATTAATCTAAATTATTAATATTATACAGTTTTACAGACGTATATCAATACCACCTAATACACAAACAATTAAGTTAGTCCCTTGGACTTTAAACATTGATATACAGTAAAAGAATGTCATTAAGGAATCTATGTAAATGAGTCAATAATACATATTGAATATAATAATAAATTCTTAGATACTTAATGAAGTCTATTTTTAGTCTCCCCTAAAGATATTGTATAATAGTAGTTTTACGGGTTAATTTTTTATACATATAAAAACCTTTGATAACTTAATACTTAATGAAGCATGTTTAATGCTTTTTGTGCTAACCGACGGTACAGCCATTATTTTTCTTTTTTGAACTTATAAGTATCTACCCAGTCTATAAGCTCGAATGTTGTGATGTATGATTTCTATTCTTTTTACTTTTTTACAATACAAAAGAAGTGAACAAGTCAAATTATTTAATTTTCGTTTCCTGTCAATCAAACGAATAAAAAAAAAAGAAGTACTACCAATTAATTTTGGTAGTACTTCCTTTACTCGCTAAATTCTTGAAATCATATATAAACAGTCATCATTCACTTCCACTTGATCCCAATCAACCTCTTCTAGAACGTTTGTATAATGGTGCTTATGTTCATGTAGCCAGATAACTAAACTATAGTTATTCATCTTATCAGCTAAATATTGTACAGTTACAATATCAGCCATATTCGTTTGTCCACTCTTCCTAATGGTATTAATACCTACTAGAATCTTTTCAGTTACCTCATAAGCTTTGTTTAATTCACTTGATAATACTGCTAACACGTTAAACTCCTCCTTGAAACCCTTTTAACTATTTGTTCTTATAAATTATATTATATAAATAAAATAATGATAGTAAAAGTTTTCAATCAATTACTTAAATGTAATACTCTTTAAGAAGACTGATCTAGGTAGATAATTGTATTTACTTTCCCCTGAAACCTTAAACTTGATCCATTTAGGATTTATTGCCTTGTGTATATGCTTTAAAATTCCTTTGGAATAGAATGTAAATCCAACGGATTCTCTATAATATTCTTCTTTTATGTAATCAGGTAAGGAATTAAAATTAATAAATGTAGCATTTAATACATAACCTGAACTTACATTAATCAATTGATTTTCTTTTAAAAACATTTTACCCAATGATATACCCCCTAAATAAATAATAATCAGACTACCTCAATAATACAAGGTAGTCTCTTATAAATTATAATGTGGGGTGATAATAGCTGTTATTTAAGTTTCTTTACTTCTTCTTTACTTTCAATAACGTTATTTTCAGCCTCCACATCATCTGGATTTCTAATCATTACTCCAATGCCATCACCATTAACAGTTGCTTGCATTGTCTTAACTCTTACATTAAAGTCCACATCTTCTTTTCTTAGTGCATTTAAAAATTCTCTTAACATTGGTTAATACCTCCTAATTAATTTGCTCTTTCAAATAAATAATATATATTTAAAATCGCAATAAAAAAAAAAGGAGGTATTTCTATATCTCTTGTTTTGTTTATTAATCTTACACCAAAATTAATACACAAATTTGTATATTCTATCTATTTTAAAAAGTCCATATATCTATATAAAAATCTCCTGTGCGCCTTTTATTATATAAAAATTTTGGAAAGTGGAATAAACTGCTATTTCTAAATTAAACAATTTATTAGTTGTGGTAATAATCCTCCAAGTTATATATTGCACGTAGTCTAAAGATTGTTCTATTATAGAGCAGTCTTTAGACTTTTTTATATTAATTTATATTAGCTTTATTCAAAGCGCTTCTTAATTCGCCAACCTCGGATTTAAGCTCTTTATTTAAGCTGATGACTTTCGTGTTAGTTTCTCTAAGTTGTTGGTTCTCAGTCTCAAGATTATTATTCTTATCAAGAACACCAGTTACAAGTTGTTTTATTTCGCCTAATTCTTCCATGAGGGTTTTATTTTCTCGTGTTAGAGTCTTCATAGTACCTTCTAATACTTTTATCTTAATTTTAAATCCTCTATTTTCACTCTGCAAGGTATCAACCTTTTCAGATAAACTATCATTACTCTTTTTTATATATGATAAAGACTTATTAACAGTCGTTAATTGATCAAATAAATTCTCTTTTTCTATCTTTAATTCTGAAATATCTTGTCGTTGTGTTACATTTTCTTTCTTTAGCACTTTAATACGGTCTTCTAATACATATTCAACACAATCTTCAACTAATTTCTTAGTCTGGTTTTTAAAGCTTCTTGGCTTTTCCTCACCTGTATTAAACTTATAGAAGTTATCTTTAATCTTTTTATTAGTTATAATCCAATTAAAAACAGTAACTACCGCAAAAAGTGCCACAACGACCAAAATACTTTCAAAATTAAGATTCATTAATATTCCTCCCACACTCTTTTTTATTATAAATTTATATTATATATGATAAACGGCATGTAAAAAAATAAAACTTCTCTCTATAAATTAAATACATACCCTCAAATAAATAATATATATTTATAATAAATTTTGTCTAATAGATGGTATAAAAATACCATCTATTAGACTTTTTTAATTATTTAGTGAAAGCTACTAAGAATCCTTGAATTCCGTGACTAGCTAATTCTCTCACCATTTCTTCAGCATTTGCACGTTCTTTATAAGAGCCTGCTACTACTCGTAAATAGTTAGTTCCATCTTTTTCAAATGGTACTAAGAATGCATCGATTCCGTAAGATTTTAATTGACGGATAGTTTCGTTAGCATTATCACGATCAGTATAAGAACCTGCAATTACACGTAAGAATGTTTCACCAGAACCACCTTCAGGTTTTGGAGTAGGTTTAGGTTTACGGTCAAAACGAATATAACTAGAATCGTAGAATACGAATCCTTCATTAATTTTTAACCAACCATTTACTTCTGCAAATACTTTACGAGTTGCAGAATTACCTAATTTACCTGCTACGTCATAATTAGTTCCAGCACCAGAACGGATACGAACATTATCACCAGTTACAGTTAAAGTACCGATTTCTTCACCATTAGAAGGAACTGATACATTAGGTTTGTTGCCATTAGAAGCAATACCGAAGTATCTAGCTACACCAACAGCATGTGCATTAGCAACGCCATACACATAGTTAGGATCTTGGAATTTCTTAATTTCGTTATTTGGATCATCCATGAATAAGTTTTCAGTTAAGCATGCTGTCATATTAGTTTCACGTAATACAGCATAGTTAGCATCTCTTTGTCCACGATCTTTACGGTTAGATTTACCGTAGAACTCCATTAAAGCATCATGCATGCATCCTTGAAGTTTCATTGTTTTAGCATCGCTTTGACCTTTCATACGGTAGCTTTCGAAACCAAAACCACCACCACCATTACAGTGGATACTGATAAAGATATCTGCACCCCATGCATTAGCAATACGAGCACGTTGACTTAATTCATAGAATACGTCATTATCACGAATTAATTTAACTTCAATACCAGGATATTCTGCTACAAGAATGTCTCTCATTTTAAGAGCAATAGCAAGTACGATATTTTTCTCCATCATTGTTTGGTCAGGAGATACACAACCGCTATCTTTTCCACCATGTCCTGCATCAATAACTACTTTAGCCATTTTTGTTACAACTCCTTTATCAATGTTTTCAGAAGATACTAAAGGCTGATAAACACCATTAATGATGTCACCATACTTTTTATCTGCCGCCCATCTTCCACCTAAATCATTCCATGTAGGTGCAATACCTCTTTCTACATAAGTAAAACGAGGATCAATTAATTGTTCACCAGATGGTAATGGTTTTGTAGAAGCATAAGCATATAAATGTTGTAATTGTGCTCTTACACCATCTTTGATAGTTGGAAACGAATGACCTTTCATTCCTTTAGTCAATACACCTAAACCGCAATAGTTATGTTGGTCTGGTGTAACTGCTGTTCCATTACCGAATCTAAACCAATCAGTCTCAACGATAGATTGACACATAGCTAAATCGCCACGGATTCCATAAACAGAACCGACTTCAATGAAGGCTTTTGCAATTTCCCCATCAAAGGAAGGATTGTTACGTCTAACATATTCTGTTAGTCTTTCAGCACTTATTTGACTAGTACCTAAAATATTCACATATATCCCTCCTTAAAATATGATATAATGAATATTAAATTGTTATAAAAATAGACAAAAAAAAGTAAAGCATACTTAATAGTACACTTTACTTTTAATTAAATTAAACACTGAAGCGGTCTTTAAAGTCTTGAACTGAAAGAATTTCAATTCCTAATTCTCTAGCTTTATTCAATTTAGAACCACCTTCAGAAGGATTAGAAGCTACAACTAAATCAGTTTTCTTAGAAACACCAGAGCTAATTTTATGACCTCTTAACTCTAAGTTCTTCTTAACATCTTTATCTCTGAATCCAGTAAATACGATATTGTATACTACATCATCTTGGTTCTGAGATAATTCTGATTTATACTCTTTAAAGCTAAGTTGTTCCATTAAGAATAGTATTGTCTCGCTATTAGATTCTAATCCCTTAATTAAATGATTAGCCATGATTTCTGAGAAACCTTTCATAGCTACGATTTTATTGAATAATTCTTTACCTCTATGCATTTCTAATACTTCCATTAAACTAAATTCAGTACAGATTAATTTAGCAGTATCTAGAGAGATATTTTCAATACCTAGAGAACCTAGAATCTCATAATCATAAGGTACTTTAGAATCTAAAGCTTTCTTCATATTTTTAGCAATAGTCTTACCTAGACCTTCTACATTAGATACTTCTTCATAATCAATTGTATAAAGATCTTCAATATGTTTAATTAATCCTGCATCCTTTAATCTTTGAATAGTAGCCTCTTTAATACCTTTGATATCCATTTTAACTAGATAGTTCTGTATTCTACCAACTACTTTACCATTACATTCATTATTAACACAATAAGCAAATGTTTCATTCTCATTGATTTCAATAGAATGATTACATACAGGACACTTATCAGGGAATTTAATTGGTTCAATATTCTTATTCTTTTCATTATCTAATCGTTCAACATATGTTAAACAATCATTAGAGTATGATACAAGAATATCACTACCTACACCTAATCCAAGTTCTTTGAATCGTTTATAATTATTTAATGATTGCTTTTGATGTGTAGAGTTAAAGAATTTAACAGGTTTAAACCATACTCTAGGAGTAATAATACCTGTATCACCCATTGTAAAGTCCATACGTTCTACTTGAGTAGTTTCTTGTAGATAAGGGAACTTTAATGCAGTAGCCCATTTAGGTTCATTTTGAACTGATCCTAACTCATCTTTAATATCCTCTTCCATAACATCAATTACTAGACCATCAATCATGAAATTTAAATCCTGACGCATATCAATAATATTGTTGTAGAAAGCTTCAATTTCTTCCATAGCATCATCAATATTATCTGCTGTAACAATTAAAGCATGTTCAAATAAAGCAGACTCTTCACCGAAGTTCTCCTCAATAAACTCTAGCTGTTCTTCTTTTTCCATAACACCGTCTTCATGTTTAACCCATAATGGAACTAGAGTCATGTATTTAACAAAGTCATAAGCTTCATTTTTACCTAAAAGACCTGATATTAGGGAACGAGGATTAACATAAGCAATTCCAGTATCATCAATTAATTTCTTAAAATCTTCAAAGCTTACTACTACTTCATATTTAATACCAACGTTTTCTTTACTTTTAATCTTATGATCTTTAAAGATGTATGTTAAATCAACACCTTTACCATTCTTACCACGAGTAAGAGCTTGCTTAGCGTTACCATTATTATATTCAATTACAACACTATTGCCATCAAATTTAAGAGTAATACAAATAGTAATAGTTCCATATTTATTAATAATTTTAGATAACCATTCTCTTAAATCACCAATATTCTGACACTTATGTAGTGTTCCTACAAGTTCTTCATAACTATGTGCAACAGAAGCAGTACCTTTATTTAAATCAGGTTCAGCTCCAACAATAATATCACCAGTTTTTAATTTATACATATTATATAGAGTATCGTAATCTGTATCAGATATAACTAGAGAATCAGTATTGTAATAGTGATGTGAACAAAATTCTAAGAAACCTTTAACTCCTTCAATATCTTTCTTGGTTAATTTCTTCTTCTCCAATATTGTCTTAGCTAATTTAAAATCCATATTTGTCATAATAAAAACTCCTTTATACATTATATATTATAAATACAGAATTATGATATATATTTATTTTCATTTTCATAAATATGTTGGATCTAAAATTAAATAAAAAAAAAAATAAAGAAGTAAGATAATAATCTCACTCCTTTATTTATTAATTAAAAGTCAAGTCCATCAATAGTATCTAATAAGAATTCTTTTTCATCATAATCAAGACTTACACCTTTACCAATTTTATCTTCATCATGATTCCATAAACGGATATCTAGTTTAGGTTTACCATTACCCCATTTAACAATGTTTACCTCTTTAGTCCAACCATTTCTTCCTTCTGATAATACTTTTAATTTCTGTACAATTTCATATTTAACGTCAGCCATAATGAATCCCTCACTTTATATTACTTTACTGCATAAATAGTTAATTTTTCATCTTCTGGATAAATGTATTCTTTATTATCTACCCATTCAAATGTTATTTCTTTTCTAACATTATCAACAGATACCTTTTCATTATCTTTAAGAGAATGATACACTGCAGAAGCTTGTTCAGTTAATTTAAGATGATGAGTTATTTCTATTTTAACTTTATTTTTAATATTAGAATCTATATTTTCTTTTTCCGTTAAAGGTATGAAACGTAATTCTTTAGTATTAGGAATTTTACCTAATACTCTTGCAATATCAAGTATCTTTCCAGTATGATTTCCTAGAAATTCACTTGTCTTATAAGGTGAAGCTGTATATACTGCAAAGCTACCTTCCATATTAAAATGACTTTCAGCAAGTATTTCATCTACTAATAATCTCTGTTTTTTACTAGCTAGTAAATCTTTTTTCTCAGATGTAGCAAGTTCAGCATTCCTTATTTCTTCTTCCAATACTTTAATTTCATCTTGTACCGACATTTATTTCCTCTCCTTCATATGTAGTATAATAAATAGTTTAGAAGTTTACATCTTCAGAGTCATTGGCTTTTTTACCAGCCTTTATTCTTTCTTCAACATCTTCCTTACTTACATATTCTAATTTATCTCCTTGTTTTTTATTGTTTTTATTTTCTTTTCCCCATGAAACTTTTATTATAGGTTTTCCATAATCAACAAATCTAAATGACTCATCGGTATTATATTCTTCTAATACTTCTATCATTTTATCATTACCGCTAACGAATGTATTTTTCTCTTTATCATAACCTACAATAATTTTTATTGATTTTTCATCTGTATAAGTATTGTCCTTACCGACCTTTACAAAATCAACTTTTTCAAATTCAATAAGAGAATCATCCATATGGAATACATTCTCTCTCAAATGTCGAGCAATGTCTAAAATATTTCCTTCAAAGAACTTATCTCTAAATGTATTTGATTTAACTTTCCATAAACCATTAGCATCAAAGTTTTCAAAGACTTCTGCTTGCTCTAATTCAAACTTAAGACGTTCTAATTTCTTTTGTGTTGATTCTATTTCCTCTCTTAAAGATTCTGCTCTTCCTTTAGACTCCTTTTTAATTTGAGTAGTTACTGTTTCTTGTAAATTATCTAAATCCTTAGCAACTGGTGTAGCTGGAAGAACTTCTGCATAGATACATCTTACTCCATCTTGGATTGATATATGGTTTACTTTGTATCTAAAACTGCCATCTTTAAATGTTTCAAGGGGTTGGATGTGTGCTAATTCAACTAAAGCGCCACTACTATTAATCTCAATTGGTAAATTACTATTCAAATCAAATACCTTAACAATTCTGAATGAATTTAGATTTAATACTGGAGAAATATAACATTTGTCATCAATTATTTTCTTAACAACATATGTCATTCCAGACATATCAGTAAAGTTTTCTTCAATTTCAATCAGTGTATTAGGTTTTAAATAGATATCCATTTCTAATTCAGTATGATAATTTATAAATTTCATTGGTTTGTCATTCCCTTCAAATTTTGTAGCTTCCATTAGAGGTCTTATATAACAAATATCATCTTCTATTCTTACAACTTTGCTTGTAACACCAGCGACATCAGTGAATGTCATACCTTTTTCAAGTATTACATCTTCTCTCAATACCACATTAAGTTCCATATTACTATCAGCACATACAAATCTCATAATTAAATTCCTCCATATAGTCCATGTCTTTGTAATAAATTATACATATTGTCAAGGTTCTCTGAATAATCATCAAAGAACCTCTTAAAATCATCAACAGTTTGATATACATTTGTTTCATCTATATCCATTATATCTCTGTCACAAATATACCATCTATGAAGTCTTCCATTTTCAAATACTCTTACAGTAAGTATTAAATCATTTCTAATATCTACTTCTAATGTAAATCTATCTATAAGAGTAAATTCCATTTGAATAGGTGTTTTTCAAGAATATAACTTACAATTGTTTTCATATCACCTTTAAGAGTATCAATATCTAAATATTCTATCTTTCTAATTAAAGACATTTTAATCCTCCAAGATTTTCTCTACTTTTTCAATTAATTCATCTAATCCACAAGATACTACAGAACATGTTGGATTACGAGGATCTGATTCAAACTCAACTAAATCTCTCTTAATATTCTTTAAATCAATAAGGAATTCAACAGCATTAGGGATTTTTCTATTCTTACGAACATGCGCGTTTATTATGCTTTCAATCTCTGTTCTATCATCTTCAAATTTCTTCATTACTACATCATACTCATCTTGGAAGTAACTCATTACATTACTCTTATACATTTGTCCACCATTAGCATATACGCTAATTTCATTATTAGAACTATAACTATAAATTTTATAAGAAGGTTGATCCTTAGTCTTTTTAGTACCAGGCTCATCTGAATTGTAATACCCTTTAGCTTCGAATAGTTCTTTAAATAGTGCTAAAATATGTGTACGTCTAGCATAAGAAGCTTTCATACTCATAATACTATTCCCTAAATGTCTCATAGGTTTAATATATTCATTAGGGCTTTCAATCATATTTACAATTTCAATTTCGATATCAGAAACTTTTACATGAACTTTAGTAAACTCAGGTTTATATCTAAGAAGCTTTCTATACTCTAAGAATTCCTCATCTGAATCCATATATGATACTTCTCCATCATATTTAAGTTTTGACTTTAGATACTCAAATCTTTCATCATAAGTCTCAACATCCATTGTGATTTCATCAGTTAATCTCATTAAAGATTTTGCCTTTGTAACCTCCCATAATTCAATAACTGGTTTAGGTTCTAAATCTAATGTATATTTACCCTCTTCTCTAATAATATTTCCATTTATTTTGTAATAAGTATTAGATGATGGATATAAACTATAATTGCTTAAATCTACTATATAACCATTTTTACTCTTTAATACTTTAAGGAAATTTCCACTTGGTTCAATAGCTCTATCTTTTTTACCTGATATTTTCTTTTGTGATTGTCTACTTGATCTCGGATTATACATAATATATTCTCTCCCTTTGTTTAATTATTATTGATGTTTGTATAAATTAATTTTACAAGTTTCTGGTTGTACTAAACTAGGTGTAATACCTTTATCACTAGTTCTAATATATCTACAAGTTGAATCAATCTGTTCTAACTCTTGAATTGTATAATTTCCAATATTCTCATTTGATATTACTTTAAAAGCATGTTTTTCTTCAGAATCATCTCCCCCACAAGCACTTAATAATAAAGTACTTGTGAGGAACATAGTAAATAATTTCTTCATTATATATTCTCCTTAATAACTCTTTAATTTAAAATATTCATCTATTGACATTCCACCTGCTTTATCACATCCAACAGGTTTACCATCTGGACCAAATATATTAACAATGCCTGAATCAGCTCTTCCAGTAAAACTACCAATTAAACATCCTGATCTTTTATCTACATAATAGTAATCATTAATAGGTTTTATTGAACTATAGTATGATACTTCCTCTTCACTTTTTACAGTTGTTGAACATCCTACAATTAATGATGTCGTTAATATACTAGCTAAGATCTTTTTCATAATGATTCCCCTCATATTAGATTCTCATTAAGTTTATCCCCTAATTCATGATGATAAACTAGAACCTTTCTATTTTCATCTAATTCGACTATATCTCCAAAGAATGCGGAACGAATAATATCCTCATCTTTTTCATTAATTTCAATATCATGGGTACACATCATACAAGAGAAGTTACCCTCGCTTTGGATTACATGTCGATAACCGCAATCAGATAAAGCTAATAGTGATTTAATTTCATCATTTAACATTTTACCATTATTTACTAATATAAGAATAGTTGGAACTTCTTCATCTTTTTTAAAGTATTTATTAATTTCATCTACTGTTAAATGCATTATTGGTTACTTCCTTCTTTAAATACTTTTACTTCAAAATTAGTATCCATAGAATAATCAAATTTAGCATCATAATGTCTTTCAAATATTTCACATATTAATTTAATATGACCGCTATTAATACGAGAATCTATTAAGATTGTATTTTCATTAAAATATTCTAATAGGTTTTCCACTGTCATAGTGAAGTTATCAGTTCTTGTGTCAATAGATTTTTCTATTGCACTAAATCTTTTTAACTCAATTGCGCTATCGATATAGTCATAAACAGATGTTTCACCTTCAGGAATATTTGCAGTAAAGTTTAATGAAATTATACCTCTACGTAATCTGTCATGAAGTACTGCAATTGAAGAAACTCCTCTTCTTGATGCAATACTAGATTTAGTGATTAAACGGTTTTCCATTTCTTCTTTAAGTTCTTTCATATCTCTCAAATATTCATTACCATAGCTTTGTTTTCCAAACATGTCAGTCACCCTTTTTAAGTTAGTTTTTTATAAATTATATATTATATAGGAAATTGAGAATTAAGTATCCCAATCTTCATCAAAATTAAATTCTTTATCATCATCTGTATTATAATCAAAATATCCAGTACTATTCCAATAAATTTTAGCATCATTTTCTTTTAGTATATTCCATAAATCTTCTTCAAATAATCCTCTAATTTCTTTAAATGTTGCTGTACCAAACCAGACTTGTTTTGCATTAAAATGATCTACAACTTGAAATGATCTATAGAAGTAATCAATGTGAGTACCATCCTTAAGAATTATATCAATATAACCTGTAACACCGCCACCCTCTTTAGGATCTTCGTCAGGGAATGCCATTTGTTTCGCTACAAATAATAAAACCTCTTCAATATCTTCAACCTTACTTTTATCTAAGTGTTCTTTATTTTTAAGCGTTTTCATATTTATAACTGTTTTTATTATTTCTTCCATTTTTACCATCCTTTTATAAATTATATATTATGTAAGAGATTGGGAAAATCAAGTATCCCAATCCTCACTGAAGTAGAAGATTTCATCTAAATCATTAGGGTCTAAAATTTCTAGATTACTATCAATATTTTCACCATAATATTCATTAGACCAATAAACTTCAACACCTAAATCCATTAATTCTTTCCATAAATCTTCTTCAAATAATCTAATTAATTCTTTACATGTTGTATTACCAAACCAAACAAGTTTAGTGTCAAAAGTTTCTAATAAATCTTGCTCAGGTTCTAAATATCTTAATTCCTTCTCACCTTTAAATCTATATCTAATATGACCATTAATTCCTCCACCATTCTCATCAGGGAATTCCATTTGTTTTGCCACTGTTAATGTAAAACGATCAAGATCTTTAATTTCTTTATTAGATTCTTTTAAAAGATTATCAATATCTTTTCTAGTAATTACTGCAGGTTTAGATGGTTCTACAATTACTTCATCTTGCGTTTCTTTAAGAGATTGACGATTATTTTCATAATGAGGTTCATCTGTTAATCTTCCTGTAAGAACAACCCCACCTTGTTCAATCCATCCTACAAATAAATTTAGATTACCATTGACAATTGAACCATTTTGGTCTACCACTTGTAGAATTATCTTCTGATCCATTAATTCTGTAGCCATTTCTCTATCTGTATAATTTGCAATTTCTTTACCAGTCTCATTCCATAATTCTCTAAATGTTAAACTATCATCGACATCACTTTTAACAGGAACTAATTCTTTAATTTCAATTTCCTCTTTTACAAGATTAAGGAAATCTCTAAATGATTCAGCACCGTTATTACCCCATCTAAATTCATGTAATAAATCTCCATTGTCTCTTGATAAGAAATCTTGTAATTCTTTTTTCATAGTATATTCCTCCAATAAATTATATATTATATAGAACACCATTAACCGTATTTAACAGTTAATGGTGTAATTAAATTATTTTTCTTCGTCTTCACCTTTATCAAGTTCAAGACCTAATGATGTGAATAGTCCTCTAATGATCTTACTATTATTAGACTCTGTTTGCGTTGGCGTAAATTGAATATCAAACGGATTACCAGTAACCATTTCTTCAGTAAGAGCAGTTCTGTCTTCAATATTAGTTGAATAAGAATCCATTAGAATCTTAATTGGATCAATTCCATCCCCTACTAAAGCAGCGTTTGTTACCTCCATACTACCAAAACGGATTGGAGTACGAGATTGAATATCTTTGTATTCTTTATATGCTTTACCTTTAGATGGTAAATCTTTAAGATCATTAAATCCTGTTGAACGAGCAGAGAATTTATTAATCGCTTCATGTTTAAGACGCATGATATACATTTCACCCATGATAATTGGATTATGAATACCTTCGAATTTAAACTCTTTTACAAAGTCGTATTTCTTATAAATCTCTCTAAACTCATCAATACCAATATTATTCCAGAATGAACCTTGATGAATTGGAATACCATTGTTAATGAATCCCATCATTGCTTCTTGGAACTCTTCATCAGAAGCATGTGTTAGATATTCTTCTAGATGTTGTGCTTGTTCTTTATTAATCATACCTACATAATCCAATAGAATCTCTACTGCATTATCTAAATCTTCTTCCATTTTCTTTCTGATATATTTTGATACGAAATTAATTTCCATCTCAATCATCTGAGAAGGATTCATACGGTTATAAACACCTAAAGGATTAAGAACAATCTCAGCTCTTTGACCTTTAAATGGACCTTCAGCAATAACTGGCATCTCAATATCTGGTAATACTTTGAATTTCAATTCTTGATATTCAGAACCTTCATTACTACCTTTTTCAGAGATAATACCTTTATTACCATAACGTCCTGTAAGTTTACTACCTTCTTTAACTGGTTCATCTTCTAGAATACTAAACTCAATGATATAGTTATCGAATTTATTATTTTGATAAGTGAAAGTATTTCCTTCATCAAGAATCATTTTAGCTCTGTTGTAGTTATATAGTAGGTTTTGAGAAATTTTATTTTCTTCTTTACCTTCTACAATGTTCTTTAATGCTCTTACGATACCTTTGTAATATTCATTTTGCTTTCTAATATATTTCAAGATTTGTTTACTATAATCTTGATCTTCAAGAACTTCTAAGCTTTGGTTATTATAGATATTGATATCTACAATTTGTCCACTTGAATAGAACGTATCATCGGATTCTCTAATTTCAGATAGATTCTTTAATTCAAATAATAACTTCTCATAATTAATACGTCTTCTTGATAAGATAATTTGCTCATCAATTTCTTCACCAATATCAGGGAAACACTTGTAATTATCTTCATCACCATAAACATTCACAAGAATATCGTTGGTATTTACTGAGATCATTACTTTCTTTACTGAGTGGGAACATAGTTTCTTTCCAGCGCTTTCTGAAATTGGGATAGCATCCTCATAAGTTTTATTATCATATGCAAGATAGATTGCATTCAGATTAACTCCATATTGGAAGTTCATTTCTTCATCATAGTTATTATTCTTATAAAGAACTGTCTTACCACTAATCTCTTGACCTTTCTTAAGACCATCAATAACCTCATTATTGAATTTATATCCATAATGCTCTGTTAACCAATGATGTTCATGTCGAGATACCATGTCATATTCACCAGTATCTTGATTAAGTATAACTAAATCATAATTGAACTTATTCTTAACAATCTTTTCAATAATTTTGTAATTACCTTCTAACATTTTATAACCAGTTGAATGCTTTCCAACTTGATCTTCAAAGTTAGTAAATACTAAAGGTGGTTCAGCGCCTTGTAATGGAATACACTGACTAATATGTGATGTAAACATTTGCAGTCGGTTTGAGTCAGTCTTATTTGCATTTGGTACTAAAAGTGGTTCTGCTAAAAACTTGTGATTATTGTGATACTCTTCCTGATTAATCTTGTTTAAATCTTCCATTTAAAATCTCCTCCAAATTAAAACCTATATAAAATATATTATATCTATACTCTATTATAATATGTCTTTATAAAGCTATTTAAATCTAAAAAAAGAAGACCTGATTAAAGGTCTCCTTAAGAATTATTTAGAAAACTCTACTAGAGCTTTAATAATTCTTTCTGCTTCATTTTTATCCTGAACAACACTTTTAACAACACTCTTCATAGTAGCTTCATTAGGGAATACCGCAATATTATCACTGTTATCCCATGCAGTAGTTTTCATTTCAGTAGTATTATCTGATTGGAGTTTAACTTGCTTTAATGTATAACGATCTCTAATACTTCTATTACATAGGTAGTATCCTGTAACAATACCAAATGAATTAGTTCGACTATTATAAATGAATTTACCAGTATTGAAATTATTACCACGTAAACCAATTAACATTTGACCTGTAGATAAATAAGTTTGTGTTTTAACTACATCTAATTCTAGGATTTTACCGAAGTGTTCTTGGATAGTATTTTCAGATTTATCATCTTTATTAGGTTCATGGACATAGATTCGTCGTAACTCACCATTCTTTAATAAATGACCTTTAACAATATAACCACTTTGAATAGCAATCTTTTCAATTTCAATAGCAGTTTTAAGACTTTCAATATTGTTATTAGAAATAAAGTGAGTCTCAAAGAATGAGTTGATTGATGCTTGGAAAGATTTAGCCATTTGTTTTAAAGCTAATTCAGGGGTTTTAACACGGATTCGAATATCAATTTCCTCTGGATTAATAGTATCCATATTAAAATCTGGTAAGATAGTGTTAGTTAAAAATTCTTCCATTCCAATTTGTACATGTTGTGTTGTTGTAGTCATAATAAATTCCTCCAAGTTTTTTATATATTATATATGATATGAAAAGGATAACATCATATATAAATATGACATTATCCTTAAAAATATTAACCTTCGTACTCTACTTCTTCACCTTCACCAGTGTAGTAATTACCATCACTGCCTAACCATACATCATTTTCTTCATCTACACATTCTACTAATTCAAGTTCACCTTCAGAACCCATTTTCTCTGGAAGTGGAACGAATTGAACCATAACTTCATCAACAAGACGAGCAATAGTTTCTTGTAATTCAACTGATTCGTTATATTTCTCTCTGAATTTCTTCTGAGTGAATTTAACATCAGGGCAATCCTCAAAGTAGTAAGCACGAGGTGAACCTTTAAGATAACCATTATCTTTTAAGATATTGAAGTTAGTCATAAGGTTATCAAGACCATTACGTTGAGAGAATACCATATCAAATTTCTTACCAGATTCATTTGAACGTGATTTTAAGAACTCACCAACAGACATGAAACCTTTAACTCCTAGAGTTTCATCTTCTTCTAATTTCTTACCTGGCTCTAGACGTAGTAAAGAAGAAGCCATGTAGATACAGCTTGATCCACCAGGAATAGATTCATTTTGTTTTAAGTAGTTTAATTTAGCTTTAGTCTTAACTGGTCCGATCTCAATCTTTTCAGTGATATGGTTAACAATGATTAAGATGATGTTACCTTCTTCAAGTGGTCCAGCTAGACGTTTGATGATAGAGTTATTTTCTTTAGCAATAGCTGATGCTGACATTGAACCAGAAAGTTTTTCTTCTTCAGCAATGTTTTGAGGAACCATTACAGCCCATGAATCAACAATAACAATGCTAGGTGGAATACCGTATACTTTGTCTCCATTATAATCAATAATACCAGTATCATATTTTAATAGGTCAAAGTTTTCTTTCTTGTTCTTGATATTTGCAATAGATTTACACATTTTATATACAGATTCACTATAAATCTTACGGTTCATTAAGTGATATTTATTTTTAATCTTTTCATCAGACCAACCTGTTAAACCTTTAATACGAGCAATATTAGTTGCACGTTCAAAGTCAAAGTGAGTTACTGTTGCATGTTCGAATTGATCAGCAATGTGAGTACCAATTTGAATAGCGGCAGTAGATTTACCAGAACCAGATGGTCCAATAACAGTTAAGATTTTACCACCTTCAACACCAACTACGATCTTTTCATTCTCTTCACCTTCAACACGACCATTATGATAATCGATTGCATCGATACCAGTTTTATATACAGGCATGTAAAGGTTTTCTTCACCTAAGCCATCTTTTTTAGCTACTCCACGGAATTCATCTGCAAGGTTTAATGTTGTCATTTAATATTTCCTCCTATAAGGACTTATAAATTATAAACTATATAAATCCAAAATTTACTTTTCATAATATCAATTTTTTGTTATATGATATTTTTAAAAATAAATTTTTAAGATTTATTGACAACACTTGCAGATGAATACCATTATTGAGTTATTTTCTCACAGAATGGCTTACCATTTTTAATGAGAGGTGAAAATGACTGTACATCGTTACCAAAATCATTAGATCCAGCAATTAAGATATAATGACATTTGGATTCATCACCATTATCTCGTACAATAAATACTTTATTCATAGAAGGAGTAGCACGAACATCACCATTTGCATACTTTAACACAAATCGGTCTTGTACTTCTTCTAATACTTCAAAGCGTTGTTCTTTGGATACTTTTATTAATTCCTTACCTGTATCACTATCTGGTTTTGAAGCACATGCAGATAGTAATAAAGTAGGTAGAAGGAGAACTGATAATAATTTTTTCATTTCAATTTCCTCCTATAAGTGAAAATAAGATCCAAATACAGTACGACGTGATGAACGATTGTTAGATACACCTTTAGCTTCATTATGATGATTCTGAATGAATGCATAAGCTTGACGACTTGTACTTCCATTGAAACGATGAGATGTTGTCTCTTCAATGAATTGAATAATATTACGTTGTGTTACTGTTACTGGATTTTGACTATGATATCCCCATGAATAAGTTCCATCACCATGTAATGTTGTTTGGTTTTCTTGCATTATAAATCACTCCTATAAAATAAATTATAAATTAAAAATGATACTGGTATACCATTATATAATATTTATTTGAAATGATTTTTATTTCTTTTTAGGTCTCATTACTATTTCAAAACAATCATTACACTTGTGTTTATCATATTTACTCTCTTCTTCAAATGAACCAAAAGTATCCATCTTATAAGTATTGATATGTGGACATACTTTTCTCATTCTCTTTAATAATTCATTTTCCTTACTTATATATTCTCTTAATATAATTTTATTTTCTTCATATTCTTTTTTAATATCTTCAAAATTATCTTTTTTCATAATATTAATACTCCTTTATATAATATAATTTATTATAATAATTATTAATATAAATAATAAAGATAGTACCACTAAAAAGCAGTACTACCTTTATTAATTTTTGTTGTATTTACTCTTTTTTATGAAATCTTTAATAAGTTGTGGATTCCATCTTAAATATTCAAGTAAACTATAGATATTTTTAAAATCTCTACTTCCTTTACGAATGGAATCAATCTTTCTATAAAGTTTCATAGTGTTTTGATCCACATTTCTATTGAATTCAAAACCTAAGGTTTTATTAGCAAATTGATAATCTGCTATATAATCAACCATAATTTTTTTAAGAACTCTAGTATAATCATTGCTTTCCTTATACTTCTTTATATATCTTTTAATAATTGCAGGATTAAAGAAATATTTAGCTAAGCAACGAACTATACCAATTCTAGCATAACGAATATCTGGAATACCTAATAATAAGGTAACAGTTTCATATATACTATTCTCATAAATATTTTTCTTAGCAATCTTTGCAATACCCCTTCTAGGATTACGTTCTGTACTGTACACCGAATAAATATTAACAGTATGAATGAAATTATCCAGAGTAATATCTAAATCATTTTTGAAGAAGTTATAAATAAATTCCATAGATGATGCAACCCTAGGTCTGTCTGAATTATGTTGCAACGTTACCCCTATACTAATATTTTTATTAGAACGACTTAGTCCCTCAAGTAATTGCGTGTCAAAATAAACATTAACACACATCTTACCAACATTATAATTTTCTACATTAAAGTCATCATAAAACATTACTAACACCCCATATATCATTATCTTATTTCTTTATATTTTGATCTTTCTATTTTTACTTTGCTATCAAATCTGAATTCTTTATATATCAGAGAAGCATCTCCTAATTCATTAGTTCGAATAGTTCTTAAGTGAGTATCGCCTACTATAACAACTATTTTCCCTTTCCCTAAATACTCTTTAATCTTCTCAACCATGTGCTTTTCTCTTAGAAGAAACTTATTCTTTAATGAATAATGTTGGGGAACATCTTCTAAGTCGATTCCTATAAATGGTATATCTAGTTTGTAAGCTAATTCATACACATCTTTATTTATACTTGGATCACATTGATGTCCTCCAATTCTGCAGTGACTTAACCTTTTTCTAGCTTCCTGCTTATTGTCTATTACATCTTCATACAATAATTCATGAAGAACATAGTCAGGTTTTAGTCTTTTTATCTCTCTTTCAATAGTCTCTACAGAATCTCTTACATGATGATTTTCACCAAAAATAAAGCATGTTTTGACAGACATTTTAGAACTCATCACCTTTAATTTATTTTTGTAATTGTCTTAATAATTCTTCTTCATCAATTGGTTGGTCTAATAAGTCACTATCAATTCCTGCCCCAATAAGTAAAGCATAGATAGTATTTAATACTTGGTTTTCACTGATATCTTTTGGAATATCTTTTAAGTAAGTATAACCATACATTGAGATTTGCTTATACATTTCAGTCTTCTTCAATGAACTATCGGCACGAGCACCAAAGAATTCTTGTAAAGCATAATCTGCTTCAATAACAGATAAAGCATAGTTCTCTGCATCGGTAACACGAGCAATTTTATCATCACCTGTTACTAGGTTAGTCTTAAGGTTACGTTTATTAATATCTAACGAATAAGTATTCTTCTTAGATAAAATCTGCTGTAAACGTCTTAAGTGAATATAACCAATTGGTACTTCATACATAGTTCTTAATGGATCATCCTTCTGACCGTCATGACTAAAGTATACATACTCATTTAAAGGAACTTTTAAGAAGTCTAATAATTCTTTGATATCTTTTAATGAAGGTTCATTTTTATTTGGAAGTATCTCTAAGTAGAAATGATCATCCTCACTATATAAGAACTTCTTCATATATTTATCAAATTTCTCATCAGACATAGACTTAAAGAATCTTTTATATTTATCTACGTTAATACCAGACTTATCAGCAATAGCTATTGATTTAAGAATCTTATCCTCCATTTTCTTTCTTTTAGCAGGTGTCATCTTAGTAGCTTCACTAAGTAATTCAATTCCTTCTTTAAGCATCCCTCTTTTATCAGCTTTAACCTTATCAGATACTTTACCTGAAGAGATTTGAGTAAGGTCTGGATGATTTAAGAAATCATTAGGTCTTACTAAACCATGATTCTTATCAAATAATACAAGTCCTGCATTATTCAATACAAAAGCAATAAATTGAGAGCAGAAGAATTCATATCTTCTATTTAAAGGGATATTAAAAGCATTCAGGATCAAAGAAATCTTGCTAAATTTGAATTTAGTTTTTTCTTTTTCAAATTTCTTTAATTCTTTCGTAACTTTATTGAACTCTCCTTCAGTAACCTTTAGTTCTAATTGAACATAATCAGCATCGTTTTGTTTGTAGAATCCTGAATCCATTTTTTCAATAATGAAACCTGATTCTTCATCATCTACATTTCTTCCAAAACCATATACATGATTAAATGAAGGATCTAATGCTAATGAAGCATGGTTGAAATCAGAACGTATTACATTCTTGATAACTTGACCCATTACTGTCTTTGTATTAGTAAGTATAATATGAAGAGACTTAGTCAGGTTCTTACGATTTCCTTTTAATTTTATTGGTCTTACCATGAACTCTGTATTGTATATAAATTCATTTAATACAGAAAACTCCTCATTCTCATTAATAATTTCTTCATCTCTTTCATCAGAAGGGAACATGTATCCTTCAGAACATTCTGGACAAATTAATGAAAGATGGTCGATACCTTCAGCGTGGTTACAAATGTTGCAAATAGTTTTCATTTAGTTACCATCCTTTCGTACTGTATATAAAATTGTTCTTTTAAAAGGAAAATTTTTAAAACGTTGAAATTACATAAACTGTTTCAAATACATATTATATAATCGAGCTTTACATCATATTGCATAAAGGAGAGACAGACATGTTAGAATTTGTAAACTTAAAAGATATTGAAACTAAAGGAAAGGATTTACCAGAAGTATTGGTGAATTATTTCAAACCAGATTTAGAAGTGTTAGACTCTGAATATGGTGTTGACCGAGGGGATTATCTTAAAGAAGATGGAGGATATGTTGCTATCCTAGAAGACAGTAAAGACTTTGAAACTATCAAAGAAAGACATGATGTAGATATTTTAAGTGAGGATGCAGTATCAGAATTTAATGACAAGATTATTGCAGGAGATAAAGAGTATATTGGATTCTTATTCTTAATCCATAATGAATTTGGATTGAAAGTGATTTGTGAGACTAAACTTTTACCAGAAGATTCTTCATATCTATATGATATCTTTGAGACATTTGAATAAATAATAAAAATGGATAATAAGAATTTAATCTTATTATCCATTATTTTTTTTTTTTACTCGGTTTCAATACCAAATTGTCTAGCAGTTCTTTCCCATCTAAGTTTAAGTTCATCATCGCTTTTAATTTGAGGTGTATTATTAACAGTCTCAAATTCAGTACCTTTATGATACCAATCTTGAATAGATTTGTTAGTGGATACAGTATAATTAAATGCTGAATGAATACCTGCTGATACAACAAATGTTAGAATTCTATTTTGTTTATCAGTAAGCTTATTAAACTTAAGTTTATGAATTGCATATGTTACAAAGTGCATAATGATTGCAGGTGTTCTTAGTTTAAATAAAGTCTTAACTGATACTTTCTTACCTAACATTTTTGAAATCTGGAAGAAATATAGTCCAGTCTCAAATAAGTTAAATACTGCAATAAATGTATTACCGAATTTAAATTTAATTGAGTATTGTTTAGCAAATTCTTCAGTAATAGGCGCTACAATTGATGATGTTACTAACATAGAAATTGTTGGTGTTAAGAATAGTGCTAGAATTGCCGCTAAAAGACTATTAACGACTAATACAACATAACATAAACCAATTGAATTTATAATATCTTTCTTACTAAATTTACCATCATTATAAATTGATACAAAGTTTCTTTGAATAGAACCAACATTCTTATCATAAAGAGCGTTTACTGATTTAGTAATCTCATTAGAGAAGTTTTTGATATTATTTTCATTCAATTTAAGGAATTTAATTTGACCGAAGATTCTTCTAGCTTCTTCATTAATTTCCTTTTGTAGTTCTTTACCATTGAATAAACGTGTTACTTCCTTATTCTCTTTAACTTGGGACGTAGCAGATTCCATTAATAATCTATGATCCTCACGAACATCTTTAAATTCTTCTCGTAAGTCATTAAACGTCATATTTTCAAAATCACACATCTCTACAAATTCCATCAAAGCTTTAGAGATTATATCATTATTTTCCATATATTTAACATCTTCTAAATGCACTAGTGTCATTACTTATTCCCCTTACTTAATAGTTTGTGTATCTGAGATTAGTAATGTGAAGTAAGTATAAAGACCTTTACGGTAATTATTCTTAGTTGCTTCCCTCTCAGTATTCATATAGCGTTCACTATTCTTATTTAAGAAATAGTCCAATAAATCTTTAATTTGAATAATTGCTTCATCCTTAGTATTACTTCTAGAATATACTGAGATAGAATAAGCAATGAACTTTTGAGTAGCAATTGTATCATAACTATTCTTACTATCATTTAGATATACTTGAAGTATTAAACGAATTAAATCTCTCACCTTAGATGATTCATTTTCCTTGATATTATGAATAGCGTTGTTTAATGTAGGTGTATCACAATTAGCCATTTTAGCCGCAATTCTTAATATCTTTTGGTTGATACTTGTAGAGAAGAACTTGATACTTACTTTTTCAGACAACTGAGTTATAAGACCTGATAAGTTCTCAGTTTCATAGTAGTTTTCTTCATCATTAGAATCCTGTTGAGTATTTAAATAATTACCTTCTTTATGATTATAATGATATTCTCCTGCAAAGTTTCTTATAAGGTTATTTAGACGTGAACGAAGATTAATGAAATAATCAGTAATATTTTTGTCATCACCTTTAATTAAATCCTTATAATAAGTTTCATGTGAAGTAATAGCAGTATGATAAATAGCTTTAATAACAACTCCATACTGTTTAAATAAATATTTATTACTTACATTATTTATTGTATATTGCATTATATTTTCATTAGGTGGATATTTAAAATATTTATATTGTAATGATGAATATAATGACAATGAGAGGAAAAGTAGAGCATTATTGATGCCATCTTTGTCCTTTCGGATAGTAAAATCTCTAATAATCAACGTCATTAATACGTTAAAAGGTTCGTTAGATATTTTCCATTTACTATCAAGATGTTTAAGTTCTTTAAGATTATTTACAATTGATTCTTTTTCTATTCCAACTAATTTGTAAATAGGTTCACGTTCATATTTATCAGAGAAATAGAGACGATATGAAGGAGCGTTATGATAGAGAATCTGATTGTTTTTATCTACGTACTTTTGAATGGATTTAATAAATGTATTCTTATTTTCCTTATTTCTAAAAGTACTTTCAATCTTAGGTGATAAGGTACTGATAAGTAGAGAATTAGTCATAATTTACCTCCTTTTATATTTATGTAACGATTTATGCTAATAATTAATTGTTGAGAAAAAAAAAATAAAGAATCGATTTATTGAAAACCGATTCTTTATTTTTATATTATTTAAATCATGCAAGCATCTAGGATAGTTTCCTTGTCTGCTAAACGTTTAATAATTACTCCATATGCTGGACGTAATAAGAACTTGATATCTGCTGTATTAATATTGATAATACTTGTATTAGATATTACTACCATGTTAGACTCTTCATTGAATGATAGACATTTAACTGCTTTATCATCACCTTTAAGTCTGATAGCAATACGTCCTTTACCTGCTCTTCTTTGAGGTGGGAATTCATCCATACTTACTTTCTTACCTAGACCATCTCTAGTCATTACAACAATACCTTTAGTATCTTCTGTTACCACATTTAATGATGCAATAACATTATCTTCATTAATTTCAGAAGCATCAAAGATATTAGAACCAAAAGTAGGACGTAATGTTACTGGGATCTCAGTCTTATCAAAGTGAATTGCATTACCTTTAGAATTTAATGCTAATACAGAGAAGTCATTATTAATATTCTCAGCTTCAACAGCAATTACTTCATCACCATCATTTAATTTAGTTGCAATCATTCCAGACTTACCTAAACGTTTAAATTCTAGAATAGATGTTAATTTAATTTTACCCATCTTAGTTGCAATCAATAAATGGATATCTTCATTTTTCAATTCATCATTTGTGATGTTAATAATATTTACAACAGTCTCACCGTTTACAAGATGTGAGATATTAGATCCAAATGATTGAATAGAAGTATCTTGTAGTTCATAACACTTGTAAGCATATACTTTACCAGTATTTGTAAACATCAAGATGTTATCTTTAGAATTTACTTGTAAGATAGATTTAGCAACATCATCTTCTTTAATTCTACCGATATTAAGTCCTTTACCTCCACGCTTCTGATCTTTAATATTACTTTCAATCTTCTTAAGGTAGTTATTTCTTGTAAAGATAATTAAGTAATTTTTATCAGGAATAATTGTCTCAATATTAAGTGAATCTTTAGTATTAATATTGCTTACATTTGTAGTTTGTTTTGCTTTACCATATTTCTTTCCAAGAGCTGTTAATTCATCAATGATATATCCATCAATTTTAGACGGATTAGATAAATATGAAACTTCATCATCTACTTTAGCTTGTAATTCATCTCTCTCTTTAGCGATTTCTTTAACCTCTAATTGATTGATACGAATTAGTTTAATATCAGTAATATGATCAACTTGTTTTTCTGTAAAGTCATATTTTTCCATTAATTTATCTTTAGCATGTTGTTTTGATTTAGCTTTCTTGATAATTTCAATTACAGTATCAATATTATCTGGATGTAGAGCAATTAATAAACCATCTAGTAAATGAATACGATAGTTATGTTTACGGATATACTCCATTTTAATACGTTTAATAGTATCTTTACGATATTGAACCCAGTCCATAATTAGTTCTTTAATATCATAAATAATAAATTTATCATTCTTTGTTGCAATTAAATTAAATGCTAATGTTGTTTGACATTGTGTAAATTTATATAATTTATTTCTAACCATTTCTAAGTCAGCATCTTTTTTAACATAGATGTATAACTCAATATTACCAGCTCTAGATTCATTCTGAACGTCTTTTAATTCAGGGATTTGCTTCTCATCCCATGCTTCTTTAATTGATGCACGAATAGTACTAAGTTTCTTCATATAAGGAACACTTCTTAAAATTAGACGATGTTTCTTCTCATCAATATCAATTGTAGAACGCATTACCATTTTACTAACACCTGTACGATAAGCATCTTTTGCTTCTTCAATATTAATAATCTCACAACCTGTTGGAATATCAGGATGGAAGTCAGCAATAAATTCTTCAATATCAATATCTGGATTCTTAATTAATTCAATTGTCTTACTAATTGTTTTAGCTACATTGTGCGGTGGAAAACATACTGAATATCCTGCCGCAATACCAAACGCTCCATTAATAACGTACATTGGTAATTTAGCAGGAAGCGATGCTGGCTCTTTAGTAGTATTATCAAAGTTAGGTACAAAGTTAACTGAATTATCATTAAGATTATCTAACATTACTTCCTCTGCAAATTTATCCAAGCGTGCTTCTGTATAACGCATAGCGGCTGCTGGATCACCATATATAGTACCAAAATTACCATGTGGGTCTAATAAGATTTTACTATTTGAATAATCTTCAGTCATATTTACAATTGCATCATAGATAGAAGAATCACCTTTAGGGTGAAGTCTACCAATAACATCACCCACGATTCTTGCACTCTTCATATACTTTTTAGTAGAGCTTGCACCTAAATGATTCATAGAATATAAAATACGACGATGAATAAGTTTTAAACCATCACGAACATCTGGAATTGCACGACGTAATAAAATCTCGTCATAATAATCAACCATATTATCTTTCTGAATATCACTTAAATCCTTTTCAATAATTCTAGACATATTAAATAATTCTCCTCTTGTTGTATATTTTTATTTTAACATTTCTTTTAATTCTTCTTCATATTTCCCCTCGGTAAACTCAACAAATGTTTTGTGTCCGATAAAGTAATTAATTTGCATATTAAAGTTTTCTATTTGAGTAAATAGATGTGTACCAGAACCAGACAGATTTGCACTATTTTTAATTATTCCAATATCAAGAGTTCCATCTAATAACATTTCTACTACACGACCCGAATATTTAACTAATGATTCAATAAGTTCTTTTTCCATTTCATTCAATTGATTAAAGAAGAATGTACCAGTAATATCTTTAGTACCAGTTCCTGAATACTCTAGGAATAATCTTTCAATCCAACCAAGAGTTTTACTTCTTATTTTCATTTCAATATCAACATTTCTGATTGTAATATCATCTAAGATTTTATTGAAAGCTTTAAATGTGTTATAAGCTAGTGGTTCATCATCATTTTCATAAGCCCAATACTTACCATTAACAATTGTATCAGCATTGTAATTTCCTTTAATGAAATTAACAAATAGATCTTTTACTAATTCATTTTCATTTAATTTCTCTATCACATATCTTTGGTACAATGGCAGATTTTGAAAAGCATGTTGTTCCATTATGCCAACATCTTTATTTCCACATAAATATATAATATAGTTTGATAACCATTCAGGTGATTGTAAGTTAACTTTTTCTACTGCAGTCATTATTTGTTCTCTCCCTTGTTTAATTCCATATATGATTTCTCAACTTGGTCATAAATAAAATCACCAACTATAGAAATAAATTTATTAATTTCATTTAATAGTTTTACATCTGAATCATTTCTTAACTTAGCATTATTATAAACATCATTTAAATTAATAATACCTGTTAATAACTTATCTACTACTCTTTTTGAATCCTCATCAAGATATTTCAATAATTTAACTTTGTCCTCATTTCCTCCACCTTCAACGATTTTAATTAAAGCGTTATCTGAAAGACATTTATATCCTGATGCTTTACATGATGTAATATAAGTATCTAACCAACTCTTAATTCTATTTTCAATTATTCCTTCTTTTTTAATTCTTCTTACTGCAAAATCGTCTAAAGCATCATTGAAATGCATAATATAATTGAATAACTTTTCATCATTCTTTTTCTCAAAGTTTCGTCTTATCATAACCATAGGATCATAAATACCTAATAAAATATTATCAATAAATTCTTTTGTAATCTTATTCTCCTCTAATTCAACTAATAAACGTTGTCTAATTGCAGATAGATATGAGAATTGACCATTAACAACAATATTCTTATCCCCATTTTGAATAGAACTTCTTAAATAGATACCCATCCATTTAGGCATTTCTAAAACAGTAATCTCTTTCTCTTCTGCTTTATACGTGTGTTTAATCATAAATAAATCTCCTCCAATAAATTATATATTATTATACAGATTTATAATATATTATTACAAAGTCATTTAAATTTTTAATAATTAATACTTATTAATATAAAATATTATCTATATTATAATTTATAAAAATAACTCATTTATGCTACAATTAATTATTCAAAAATTACCAAAAAAATAAAGACTATCATTATAGATAGTCTTCCTCACTTAACCCTACATATTTTCTAAGGTTAGCAAGTTCTTTAAATATTTCTAGAGTTGACACTTTGTTATTAAATATATTTGCACTAAAATCTTTCTCTGCATCCAGTATGATATATGGTAATGCATCACCATTATACATTTCAAATTCATTAACATCTATTTTATCTTTAGGATCACCTTTAAGAACGATATATTTATCATCAACTGGATTTCTTACTAATACTTTATAAGCATGGTACATGTTAACTTTCTTACCATTGAAATTACCCATTAAAGACATTTTAAGATTAGAGGTTCTCTTTTCAACTATTTCTTCTTTAGTTAATACTTCTTTATCTATGTCTTCATATAAGAAATCATAAATAGAATTAAAGAATGGATCTGAAATAATTTCACCTTCTCGGTTAATTGGCATTCTTTTTCTTTCACCAATTAGATACATGTATTCATCCTTATCTCTCATTTCATCACATATCTTAGCTATTTCTTCAAAAATTGGAACAGCATTTCTATTAAAATCAGTTCCATATAAGAATAAATTCTCTATACAGAATTTACCACTATTAATCTGCTCTAGAGAAAGGTTATGGATATTAGGATGCTGGAACTTAGTGATATCCAAATTATTATCTCTCTGTTTTAATACTAGTATTCTTCCATCAACTGGGTTCCTAGCTATAACATTTGTAGATATTTCAATAAATCTATAAGAGTATAATACCATATTTCTTAATTTAGAAATTAATTTATTTACATCCACTAAAGCTTCTTTTCTGTTTTTATTTACATCTTCATATAATCCCATTATAATTACCTCTTTCGTTTTATATTTATAAAATAAGGAGGATACGTAACAAATAGGTATCCTCCTGAATTATTAGTATACTTCTTTTTTCTCATTGTAAAGTTCATATTCATCACATAATGATCTCAGTTCTTTAAAGAAATGTAATGCATGGTCATCAAAGTCATCTTTTGTTAATAGTAAGTTTTCCATATCGAAGATAGGTGCAATATTATCATAATCTCTATCATCTTCAATAGTTCTTCCATGATGCTCAAACTTACTTAAATCAATATCCTGTTTAGCCCAATTTTTTACTAGAAGTAATCTTCCATCAGTTGGGTTTTTAACAATAACATTTTTAGGACTAGTTACTATTCCTTTATGGTATTTAACCCATGTTTTAAGAAACATCTTGTTATCCTCAATCTTTTGTAAGATTGAAAATGTTTCCATACCTGTTTCTTTTTCTTTCTTTACAGGTGACGTATACTTCTTTTCTTTAACTCTATATGATTTACCATCTGTAGTAGTAATTATAGCATTGCTATTTTTAGTTAAGATATTTAATGCTTCTTTAAATTCAATTTCCTTTGGTTCTTCTACTTCAGCAGGTACTACATTTAAAGTATCACCTTCAAAATCATCTAAAGGTCTTCTTTTAATATGCTTAATTTCTATCTTTCTATCAGAATCTGAATTACTTGTTGAAAAATTAACTATCATATCAACACTATTAACCATTTTACTTGAGCTACCTAAATGCTCTTTTTCATACATTTTGCAGATTTCATTCATTCTTCGGATTGGTATGTATAGTGGATTAGATTCATTAACCATTATCTTAAATAGTGGTTGTAACTCATCTGCATTGAAACCTAAAGTGCTTCCTAATCCCATTAAGTCTAGTAATAATTCTCTTGAATTAGGTTCAGTTAGTAAAGCGTTAATTAAATCCTTTTTCTGATAATCATTTAAAGCAATTTTATCAGTTTCTTTTGTTAAACCTTCTGCTCTGTTCTTATACTTTCTTACATCCATAATAAATCCTTTAACCCATTCTGGTAAATTTAAAGTTACTTGTCTCATAATATTTATTCCCCTTTTATTTTAATTTTATTTTACTTCTTTATAAAGCATGAATATTGAATTTATTACTATGCGATTATTTTGATCAAATGTTGATGAGAACTTTAAATCTAATATCTTTAAAGTCATATCACATTCAGGACCAATGAATTTATTCATCTGATGTTCTGCTGTAACAACATTATCATTAACAATTACATCTGTAAATATTTTTGGTTTAATTTCAGTATTATTAGCTATAATATTTATTGGATACATTTCACATTCCCCCCTAGTTATATAAAATAAACCACTAGCATATTTCATACTAGTGGTCTACTATATTAATTTCCTTTGATTTTAACTTTTCTTCCACTATTCAATAAGATATATTGATAGTCTTTTTCTGAATTAACAATGCTTAGAAATTCATCAAATGATATAATTTCTACATTATCATCAACCATTGGTTCTTCTTCATCATTAATTACAGATATATGAGATGGATCATGTTCAACGAATAATCGGTTAAGATGCACTATAGGTTCATAGATATATTCATCTTCATATACAAGAGTAATGAAAGCATCTCGTACATCTTCCTTGAAATAAGTGCCATTGCAGATACCATCAAAGACATCTGCAACAACATTATCATTTCTAATTTTATTCATTAACTCTAATTGAGTTCCAGTTAATTTAGGACTTAATTCAAACATGCCATTCAGGAATTCACCTTTATTAGCATACTTTCTAAGTTCTTTCATATAAAATTTAAGCCATTCTGGTGCAATTAATTTTGTTTTAGCTTTAACTACCATATTAATTTTCCTCCTCTTCTTTAATCGTAATCTTCTTACCATTACGTAATTCAATATGTGAATAATTACCGCTTAGAAGAAGCTCTAATACTTGTTTAAGAGTGCGTTCTTCTACTTGATTGTTCAATGTTGTTGTAGCGTTTGTATTAACTGCAGTAATACTCTTGAATAATTCATTAATCTTTACTACACCAGGATATAATTCATCGTAATCAAAGTAAGTTTTATTTAAAACACTTACTGGATGCTTAGATTGAAAAATAGTATCCATTAACTTTTTCATATCTGAGCTTTCTTGAATCGTTTTAAGTACTTGCTTTTGTTCTTTATCTAATTGTTGATGATTTACCATAGTAGTAAAGAATCCTTCACCTCTATTTTTACCTTTACTAACATTAACCGCATAATTTTTTAACCATTCTGGAATTTCAATTGTAATTGACATCCTAATATACCCCCTTGTAAATTTAATTTAATTTAAACTTCTTACCATTACGCACTATGTAATCATAGTCATCGTTAAAGATGATCTTAAGACCTTCTTTAAAATTCATTTCTTCTATTACATCTTTCTCACCTCCTAAAACAGCTCTATCAAAATCTGTCATTTCATCCAATTTCTCTTCTTTTATTTTACCATATGTAAAATAATTCATATAAAGAGGAAATCCCTTTTGTTTTAATATTTGTTTTAATGTAAAATTTGTATTAACGAGTAGTAAACTAAAGTTATATAATTTTTCAAATTTATCATTAAAGCTTTCATAATACACTGAACCGTCTATTTGATCTATAGTTTGACATTTCAGTGTATGCTCAAAGAAATATTTGGAATCATTACTTTCCATGATTTCTTTAATTGCATTACCAATATCCTTTTGCATATTGTTAATGTATTCTTGTAAAAGTTCAGGATTTAATTCTTTATAAGCAATTAAGAAATCCTTAAACCATTTTGGTAAATTTAAATGTAAGCTTCTACTACCTTGATTATTTTTAATCATAATAAATTTTCCTCTCATTTATCCTTATTTTTAATATATACGTAAGTTAAGACATTTGTTATAATTAACAATGCCGCTAATATTGTCATATCACTCATATCTTTATCTAACAATCCACGATCATAACACCTACATATATCGCTTATTTGTGTCAATCGTTATTGCTCCCCATTATTAGTCCAAGTTCATTTACTGTTTTATACGTAAGATTATCAAGTATTTCAGTATTATTAGTTCCATAATAAAGTTCTTCCTCTAATCCTTTATAAAATCTTGCTAATTCAATTTTTCTTATTAAAGGATCATAGGTAAAGTCAATTAGTTCTCCTTCCTTAAATCCTTCCTTACTAGCTTCTTGTCTCTTTTCATAAAGATTAATTTCGGCTAATTCATCATTATCTGTAATGAAGAATGATTTCTTATTTCCTTCTTTTACAATTAGTTTACATTCACCACTTAATAAGTCATCTAAAGCATCTGTAAAGGATACTAACATACTACATACTTTTCCTACATTATGAGTATTTATTAACTTTCCTCTGTATGGAAAAATATCTACCCCAGTCATTGCATTTATTGCTTGTTTTTGTTTGTCTGTTACTCCTTCTAGAATCATAAGTTCTTTATTACTTTTTATCTTGTCTAATGCTCTTCTCGTATCAGCATCATTTTCTTCTTGTTCTGCTAATACAACTTCTCTTGCTTTAATAGATGTAGCATACTGCTTAGGTTTAAGGAACTTAGGATCGATTTCAGATTTAGACTTACTCTTTTTAAATCTTTTTGGATTATCTAAATCTTCATTATCGCTAGCTTTTAATATTTCATCCCTTCTATCACTGATTCTCTTAATCATTTCATAATGTTCATCACCTTCTTTGAATGTTTTCATTTTAAGTGTATGAAGCATGATTTCATTATTGAAAATCTTATAAATAAATTCCTCTAATTCTTTATCACCATTAACAAATGCTTTCATTAATTCTTGTAGATCTTCAGATTGCTTAAAAATATCCATCTTAAAAGCATGTGTATTATACTCATCTGAATGTAATTGTAAATCCTCTGCAAACACCATAATCCACATTGGTAAACGTAATTGTAATTCTTTCATTTTAAATTCCTCCAGTTTAGTTATATATTATAAATTATATGGACTACTTCGATTTCAGCTAATGAGAGTAGTCTCTAGTTTCTAAGCTATGTTTAACCTCATTATAATCAATACATAATTCATTTAATAAGTCACTAGTAAGATTTGCATCTTTAAGTTCACCTGTACCGTCTTCATTCTTAAAGAGGTGTTTTAATTTACCATTAGCAATAAATAAATATTCAGGCTTATCTTTCAATTCAATAACTTTTACTTTGTTAGCTTTCATTAATTGTAGACCTTGTAATACAGTGAAAGTAGGTTCTTCTTTCTTCTTAACAGTTGTATAAGATTTAGAACCATCAGCTTTTACTTTACTTTCTCTAATTACTTTTCCAATTAAATCAATTACATTCATAGTAGCCATTTTCTTTTGAATTCGATATTGTAGTGTAAAGTCTTTCATACCATCTACTTCTTCTTTAAGTTTTTTATAAATAAATAATTCATCTTTACCTTCATATTTCTTATTCAGTGTTTCAATAAACTCAACGATTGCATTTTCTGTAATGTTTGTCATAATAATCTCTCCATTTTTTATATATTTGTAGGTGTAATACAATTATCGGATCATACAAAACCGTTAAAAATATCCACGATTTGTATAAATTATAATTGTATTACATAGTTATAATATGTACTTAAAACCTCTGTAAAAACGGTTAAAAAAAAAATAGAATAGAGAAGTAATTATCTCTATTCTATTTCTATTATGTTAGTTCAATTGAAGTGATGTTAATTCTGAAATAACTTTCTCAAAGTTATCAACACGACTTTTATCAGCTACGATAGTGAATTCTTTAGCATTTAAGATGTCACCACTAAGTTCAACATCTTTAATATTATTAGGTATAAATTGTCCTTCTTCCATTATGTCAGCTTCCATAACATGACCATCTTTGATGAAGTAGAATTTACCATCTTTTTCCATATGAGTAAATACTTCTTCATCACGAAGTAATTTAATACCATATAAGAAGTCATCACATTGCATACGAACAATATTTGGATTCATCATATAAGCATTGTAATCAGCTTCTACTTCCTTAAGTTCTGCATAACGAGTTGGATTTAAATCTTTTACAAATGATACAGCGCCTTCACCAGCTTTAGACATGATAAGTGCATCAACATCTAATAGACGTTCTTCAGCATTAGTAATTTGCTTTACTTCTTCTTCTACTTGACATAGAGCACAGTCACATTTTTCATCTTCTTCTTGTTCTTCCTCAAAATAAGCTTCTATAGAGTTATCAATTGAAGAACCAATTTTTTCTTTAACATAGTCTGGAACATTTGGATTTAATAAAACGCCTTCCATTAAAGCATTATATCCTTCTTCAGCACCTTTAAGAGCTTCATATCGTTCTGAATCTACTGCTTTCGCTTTTGCTAAACCAATTACACCTACTGTATCAATAAATACTTTATCAACATTTAATAATTCTTCTCGTGATGCTAGAATAGATTCAACTTTCTCTTCTACATCACAGAATGGACATTCACATGTATTAGCATGATCTTCTTTAACATCTTCAGAACCTTTAATCATTGAATTATGTGCTTCAACAACTTCACTTAACATCATAGATTTAGGATGTTGCATAATTTCCTCATAGCTTTCACCTTGCTTTAGATGAGACTTGATGACATTTTTAAGATTGATATATTTACCATTCTCAATTCCATCTTCAATAATATGAGAAATACGACAATTAATGCAATCACATTTCTTTTCAGTTTCAGAAGTTTCATCACTACCTAAACCTTCCATGAATTTAGTAAGCATTAAAGCTTCAGCCATTGTTTGGTTAATTCCATTAATAACATCTTGTAACATTGAATAGATTGTTGTTTTCTTGAATATAGGTAAACCAAATCCACCAAATTCTTCTACAAACATTTTATCAAGATCAAGTGTATTATTTAAATCTGGTTCACTAATAAATCCTACAATCTTACCTTCTAAACGTTCCACAATACCAGACCCATCTTTTAATTTAAGTAGACCTAATACTTTTTCAATAGCTTTAAGTGCTGCTTCTTTAGAAGGGTTTTCTTCTTTAAGTTCTTTATTGACTTTATTTGTAGCAGTTTCAGAAATATCATTTCCAATAAGATATTTATGAAGTTCTGTTTTAACTTCATCAGGAGCATAGTTAATAAAGAATTCTGCAGTATTATATTCAGCTGGATCTTTGATATCTTTGATTTTAGCAACTAAAGAATTAAAAATTACTGCTGGTGTTTGACCTTTATTTTCTTTCTTGTTAGCTTCAACTAATTCATGTAAAAATGCTGGTACGATTAATCCGTTTCCTACTTTGATGTCTTCCATGCGGTTTGTTTTGTTTGTGTTTGTCATAATGTTTCTCCTCCAATAATTAAATTAAATAAATTATACTATATTATATTGTATTACCCTTATATAATATATTTTTAAAATCTAGTTTAAAACGCCAATAGACCTATAAGAATGCAGATATACATATTCAGCATTTAATACATCATTAGTTAATTCAGCCAAACCTGCATAAACAATTTGGTTGCTTTCATTAACATCGGCTTCTATTAAACTCCCTCGTCTTTTATCAATATAAAATATTGAATCCCCATCACATGAAACATGTTTAAATAGATTAGGATATTCCATTAATAATTTAATTGCAAATAAGAAGTCTGGAACTGAAAGAATCATATCTACACGATTATTACTAATACTTAGCTTTAAATAATCTTTAAATCCTCGCAATCTGTCATCAGTTTTATCAGACACTAATAATTTATGAGGTTTCTTAAAATCACTAAATATTGCTACAGCTCGATAAAAGTCTGTCTCAAAAGTACTAGGATGAACAAGTTCCTTCATTTCAATTAAATTATTGAAAGCATCATTACCAATTAAATCTTTAAAGATTTTAATAATAAATTTATATTCATTGTCTTCCATACTATCTAAATATAAATTAAATGCTGTTTCTCCACCAAAACCACTATAAGTAAAGGAACTCTTTTTTATAAGTTCTATAAAAGTTTCAAAATTCTTTGGAATTTCTTTTAACATGAATACTGGTGATTCTAATGTCTGAGTCATAGTATATTCTCCTCAAATTTAAATTTCTCTATATAAATAAAGATATTATTTTATTCATTAATTACCAAAAAATAAAAGGAAATCACAGAATGTAATCTATGATTTCCTCTTTAATTATTTTGATTCTTGTTCTTCTTTTCTCCACCACCAAATATGAGGTGAAAGTATATCAGTTATAACTTGGTATTTATCCTCATCATCTCTTGGATAATCTCTATCTAATTCAAAAGCGGCAGGAGTAAATCCATCTGGGTTTTCAGCTTTAATTACTAATCGACCACCTTTAAAATAACTAGCAATTATTGCAGGTTGATCTCTATAGAATACTTTTCTACCAATAATCCTCTCTTCAAAACCTTTTTCAAAGAATGAGATTGGATGTTCTTGTAATTCAAATAAAATCTGTCTAGCTTTACTTAGACAATAATCTAATGACCCTCCACTCACATCAAAGAAGTCTTCACCATTTCTTGTGATAACACAATTACTTCCTTCTCTAACTTCAGTTTCATCCCATTTAGTTTTAGTATAGTTATTAGTTTCAAATCTAATACCCCAACAAATTGTATGACCTGAGAATTGCATTAGATTTTTATGAGTAGGTGTTTCTCCTTCATAACAACACCAATAACAGTTCTCACTAAATTTTCCACCTAAAGTATGATTATATCCATCTAAACGATATACCTCTAGACGTTTTCCACCTAATGTTGCATCCCAACCAATTCTTTGTAATTTAGATAAGTCAGTATCTTTGTTAATTAGTTTAATTTCAGCCATGATAAATCCTCCTAGAATATTTTCTATTTATTTGTTACTAGGAGATTTTATCTTTTAAAATCAACAAGCTTATAATAATATCATCTTTACCTGGCACTCTATTGACCTCTACAATATAATCTATCATTTTAATTTCCTCAAATATGGAAGCAATTGCAATCTCAATACCTGTTATTCTTCCATCAATAGGACGCTGTCTGATATATTTACGTGAAATTTTATAAATTATTCCTTTAAGTTCTTTAACGTCTTTTACTTCCAATAACTCCAATAATGATTTACTCATAAATAAATCTGAGAATTGTTTTATAAAGAATTCTTTATAATCAGAATTCTCTATAGATACTTGATCTAATTTAATAAGTTTAAATACTTTTATTTTTACAAATTTATCTTGGTTCATTTAAATTATTCCTCTCCACTTTTATAATAGTTCTACGTACTTTCATTGGTTGCATTTTAAACATTTCTAATTGCGCTCTATTAAGGCTAAATATTGCTTCGGTTAATTTCTTTATCATCATTTCTCTATTATTAGTCATTTTGGTACCTCCCACTCCATTCTTCAATATCTTTTATTTTAATTACTTTAGATGGATTGTCATGTAATAAATTCATTATTGCTTTCATTCTTGCAGAATATTTATCTTTTTTACCAAAACAATCTAATTCATATAACGTTTTAGACGTGTAATAAGGTCTAAAGTTTTTATCAAATCCAAATGCATATTTATCATGATTGAATTTATCTTTTTCACTAGGTACAATAGTTCCATAAGTAATACCTTTATATAGGGAAATCTCATCTCCATCATTTAAAGCTATGCATACTTCCCATCTAGCACCTTTAAACTGATGTTCCTCTATTGTATCTAACATCCATTTAACATTTACACCAACTGCAACATCTTCAATATGTAAAGCAGTGTCTTCAATAATATTATTCTTTCCTGCTTCTAACGCT
>Ga0213827_1000158_pt1 | contig 80115 bp, 77 predicted proteins | sample MC6MC0898MG_FD_180669 | JGI IMG/M metagenome (GOLD analysis project Ga0213827, IMG submission 180669) | Enriched soil aggregate microbial communities from Iowa State University, Ames, United States - MC6-MC0898-MG | ecosystem: Environmental > Terrestrial > Soil > Unclassified | place: USA: Iowa...
TCAAGTCAGCTTCGCTTTTTGCTTTCGCAGTTTGCTTCGCTTTCTTGCGGCGACCTCTTCAGGTCTCGCCAGGACTTTCGTCCTGCCCTAGCAGCTATCAAAACACCAGGGTAAACCCTAATTTTTCAGTAACTGCCAAGCCCGAAACTATAGCACAATTTTTGCAGATCTTGCAACTGGCTTCTGCCTAATTTGCGTCGATCCTTGCAATAACCGCGTGGCGCTCATTTCTGATTGCCGTTGCGGCAGGTTAGGTTGGGTTGCCCCGCTTCGCCTGTTGCACTTGCTTGGCTTCGCGTCTCAAAACTGTCTGAGCTGCGAAGGAGCGAGACTATAGCACAGAATTTTGCGCTGTCACGCCGATGTCGCAAATTATTGGTTCGGCGGCTGGATTGGTCGCAATACGTCCCCTATGGCGACCGGCGCGCGGCTTTGAGGGAAAGGCTGCTTCTATATATATAGAGGGAGCAATCGAGCAGCCACGCCCGCTGACCTGGGAAGGCGGAGGGTGCTGCTGGGGGCCCTCCCCTTGTGCGAGATGGAGACATTCGGAGAAGCCTTTTTTCGCCGCTCTACATATGGACGAGCCGCAAGGCGCGGCGTTTCGCATGCCAAGGTGCCCTGGCGCGATGTTACCAACGGATGAAATCCACATGGCGAAGCCGGGTCAATTCGCGGCGGACGGTAGCTTCGTTGACCAGCCATTGGGGTGCGCCCACGTCGTTGAGCATGTGAGGGTCCATGTCTTGGGCAATGTTGCGCATGCGCGCCGCGTTGCGGTGGGCGAGGTAGGCATTCCACAGCCGAGCGAGCAAGCCGCGATCGGGTGCTTGCGCGGTTTCCAGCACCGCCACGGTTGCAGCAGCCCCGGGTGCAGAAGCATCTGGCGCGGACGTGGCTGGCGCGGCGGCAGGCAGCGGTTGGCGGGGTGTGCAGACCAGGGGAGGCGTCTGCATGAAAGATTGCGCGGTCATAACGGGCTCCTTGTATTCCGTTTTGGTAAGCGTAATCGCCCAATTGCCATTCGAAAATCCAATTGTTTTGGCCCCATTGGTAAGCTACGATGACCACCAATTTTCTTAGTAGGTCCGCCATGCGCTTGCCGCTGAATACCCTTCCTGCTTTTCGCGTCGTCGCGGAACTGCAGAACCTGCGTGCTGCCGCTGAGCGGCTGCATCTGACACATAGCGCCGTGAGCCAGCAGATCAAGGTGCTGGAGGAGCAGATCGGCTTTCCGCTTTTCGAGCGCAGCGGCCGCGGCATTGTGTTGAACTCCGCCGGCGCGGCGCTGCTATGTAGCGTGCAAGGCGCCATGGCGTTGCTCGATGAAGGTCTGATGGCGGCGAGTGCGGCGGCGAGCGGGCGCGAACAACGGCTGCGCGTGTCGGTATTGCCGTCGTTTGCGCAGCGCTGGCTGTTGCCGCGCATGGCGCGGTGGCGCGCCCGGCATCCGGAACTGGCGCTGGAGATCGAGACGTCCCAGCAACTGGTCGACTTGGCGCGGGACGGCTTTCATGCAGCGCTGCGGATCGGGCAAGGACCGTGGGCCGGTGTTGAGTCGGAGCCGCTATTTGACATACCGTTGCCGCTGATCGTGCTGGCTTCGCCCGAAACGATGGCCGCCCTGCCCGACAATTCGCCCGAAACGCTGGCACGCCAACCTTTGCTTGGCGAACGCGAGCTCTGGCAGCATTGGTTCGCGGCAGCCGGGTTTCCAACGCCGGTCACGCCAGTGGCGTCGTTCAATGACGCGGGGATGATGCTGCAGGCTGCCGAGCAGGGGCTGGGCATCACGCTCGGCCGCGAACTGCTGGCGGCGGATGCACTCTGTGCCGGGCGGCTTGTACAGGTGTCGCCCGTACGCGTGCATTACGAACTGGGGCAGACCTACCACCTGGTGTATCGGCCGAGCTTGCGGGACTGGGCGCCGCTGAACGCGTTCAAGCAATGGCTGCGCGATGAGTTGGAAATGTCGCGCCAGACACTGGTGACATCAAAGCCCGAGGACGAAAGCTAGGGCCCAGGCGAAAAAAAAGGTAAAGCGGCGGGCAGCAGCTTTACCTTGACCAAAACGCAGCGCCCGGCAGGACATTGCCTTGACAGCCTGGGTTCGCTTCGCTCGAAAGCCCAGGCGGACGCCGCGACGGCGGCAGTCAATCTGTAGTCCTGCTTCAGGCCGCCTTGCGCGCCGACACCGCGACAGGTTGCATGGAGTCGGTTTCATTGAACCGCTGGTGCCACGAGAACGCCTCTTCGAGCAGATGCGGCGTTTGGCCGCCGCGTGCGCACGCGCGATCGAAGTAGTCTTGAAGCGCGTCCCGATACGAAGGATGCACGCAGTTCTGGATGATGGCGCGGGCGCGCTCGCGCGGCGCCAGACCGCGCAGGTCAGCGAGACCGCATTCGGTGACCAGCACGTCAACATCGTGTTCCGTGTGGTCGACATGGGACACCATCGGCACCACGCTGGAGATGTCGCCATTCTTGGCCATCGACTTGGACACGAAGATCGCAAGATGGGCGTTGCGCGCGAAATCGCCCGAGCCGCCGATGCCGTTCATCATGTGCGTGCCGCCGACGTGCGTGGAGTTCACGTTGCCGTAGATGTCGAACTCCAGCGCCGTGTTGATGGCGATGATGCCGAGGCGCCGCACGATTTCGGGCGCGTTGCTGATTTCTTGCGGACGCAGCACGATGCGTTGGCGGTAGTGCTCCATGTTGGCGAGGATCTTCTCGTACACGGGCTTGGACACGGTGATGGACGACGCCGATGCGAATGCCAGCTTGCCCTGGTCGAGCAATTCAATAGCGCTGTCCTGCAGCACTTCGGAGTACATGACCAGGTTCTCAAAGTCAGACGATTCGAACCCGTGGAGGACCGCGTTGGCGATGGTGCCGATCCCTGCCTGCAACGGCAGCAGCGCGTTGGTCAGGCGGCCGGCGTCGACTTCGCCGCGCAGGAATTGGTTGATATGTCCTGCGATTGCGTTGGTCTCGGCATCGGGCGGCAGCGCGTTGGAGGGGCTGTCGGGCTCCTGCGTGATGACGATGGCGGCGATGCGGTCGGGATCGACCTCGATGCAGGTCTGGCCGATGCGCTGGTCTGCCGAAACCAGGGCGATGGGCTGACGGGCGGGACGGTCGCCAGGAATGTAGATGTCGTGCAGGCCTTCGATGGCGGCGGGCACGCTCAGATTCAGCTCGACGATGATCTTGTCGGCCTGCTGAACGAACGACGCGGAGTTGCCCACCGACATCGTCGGCACGATCGCGCCGGATTCGGTAATGGCGGCGGCCTCGATGATGGCCACGTTGATAGGCCCCAGATGACCCGCCCGCAGTTGTTCCACCGTCTCGGACAAGTGCTGGTCGATGAAGGCGATTTCGCCTTGATTGATCTTGCGGCGAAGGGTCGTGTCGACCTGGAACGGCAGACGCCGTGCCAATGCATTGGCCTGCGCCAGCATCTTGTCGGTGTCGTGACCGAGCGACGCGCCCGTGATCAAGGTGATGGCCAGCGGTTCGCGCTCGGCGCGTGCCGCCAGCGCGGCCGGCACCGATTTACAGTCGCCGGCCCGGGTGAATCCGCTCATTCCGACGGTCATTCCGTCCTGAACCAGTAAGGCGGCCTGTTCGGCTGAGGTGATCCTGGCGTGCAGGTCGGCGTTGCGGATCCGGTCGAAAGGCATGGTGTCTCCAAATTCAAAGGCTGGCGGCTTAGGGCCGGGCGTAGCGACAGTGGTCTGCGGCGCCCGGGCACCGTCTGACGCGGCGTTTCCCGAGGTCCCAAGCGCCGTGGATACGGGCGTTGGGACGATTTTTCGGCAGTATAGGAAGGCGGGAGCAAATCTCGTAATGACTTAAAATCATCCAATTCAGTCGTTTTTTTCATCATTTGGATTTTTCTCGCGCACGGCGCGGAGGGTCAGCTTTCCCATGGACGTGCGCGCATTGCGGTATTTCGTCGAAACCGTCAGACATGCCAGCTTCACGCAGGCGGCCAAAACGCTGTTCGTCACGCAGTCCACAGTCAGCAAGATGATCCGGCAGCTGGAAGAAGAAGCCGGCACACCGCTTCTTATCCGCGATGGGCATACTGCCCGTCCCACCGATACCGGCCGGGTCATGTACCAGCGCGGCCTGCAGGTGCTGGAAACCATGCGCCAACTATCGGAAGAGTTGCGCCAGACCGCAGAACTGGGGCGCGGGGCGCTGGAGGTGGGCATCCCGCCAATGATCAATCTGCTGTTCACGCCGGTGGTGAAACGGTTCCGCGAATTGCATCCCGGCATCCACCTGACACTGCGCGAAGGCACGGGTCAGGCGGTGGAAGGCCTGGTGGCCAGCGGCGAACTGGAGGTCGGCGCCACCATCCTGCCGATTGCACCCGATGGCGGCCTGACCGCGCAGGCGTTTGGCAGCTATCCCATATGGGTGATCGGACCGCCCGACGCGCCGTGGGCCGGAAAGACCTCGCTGCCGCTGAGCGCGTTGCGCGAAGCCCGGCTGCTGATTCCCACCGACGATTTCGCGATCACCCGGCGGCTGCGGCAGGCGTTTGCGGAGGCGGGATTGCAGCCCAGCATCGCCGCGCAAAGCGCGCACTGGGATTTTCTGGTGGCGATGGCGTCGGCCGGACTAGGCGTGGCCCTGCTGCCCGAGCCGCTGATACAGCGGATGAAAACGCGGGGCCTCAGCACCGCGAAGCTTGCGAAGTCCGGCATCCAGTGGGAAGTCGGCCATATCTGGCTGCAGTCCGGCTATCTGTCCTTTGCTGCTCGCGCATGGCTGCAGGTCTGCGACGCCGTGCTGGGCAAGCCCCGGATTCGGGCTGCACGCACGCCCGAGCGCCAGCCGAAGTGAATCCAAACGTTCGGCTGGTAAACATGGGTTGCGCGCGCCGCCATGGCTGGCCGGCCACAGGGTGCCTGCGCCCGGATGCGGCCCCCATTTCACGGCCCGCAAGCCTTGACCAGCCCCTAGGCGGCGGCCGCTGAAAATACGGGGACGCAAGGCGAGTTTTTGTTGCAACGGCCGGGGCGGCGGCTTGTTATGCTGCCGCCTCCATGCGAGGAACTCGCTCCAGAAACATGATCCCGACCACGCACCCTCTGCCCTTTCGCGCGCGCCTCGTCCGCGCGCCCAACCTGGCGGCGCTGCTTGCTGCGCTGCTGCTGGTGTTCTGCTTTCTGCCCGCCTTTGCCGCGCCGCCCGCCGCCCCTGCGGATACCGAGGCTGTGCTCGGCGCGGCGCGCAAGCAGATTGACGAAATCCGCAAGCGGGTCCCCGACGAAACGGACGACGCCGTGCTGCTCAAGCAGCGCGGCGAGGCGCTGGACATTCAGTCCAAGGCGGACGCCGCAACTGAAGCGCTGACACCGCAACTGGCCAGCGTGACCGCACGACTGAGCGAACTGGGCGCACCGCCGGACGGAGCCAAGGAAGCGCCCGATGTGGCGGCGCAGCGGGCGCAACTGGAAAAGAACAGCCGCGCGCTGGACGCGCAGATCAAGCTGGCGCGGCTGCTATCGGTGGATGCCGGCCAGACGGCCGAACAGATTTCAGCCCAGCGGCGCAAGCAGTTTCAGGCGCGCTTGGGCGAACGTCGCGACTCCTTCCTCTCTGGCCAGTTCTGGACCGAATTCCGCCAGGAGTTTCCCCGCGACCTTGGGCGGCTTGAGGCATTGCGCGACGACCTGTCCACCGCCGTGGGACAGACGCCGAAATGGGGTTGGCTGCTGCTGGCGGTCGTGGCGGGACTGGCGATTGCCCTGCGCGTCTGGGTTGGCCGGTATCTGCTACAGCTGACCGCGACGCGCGTGCCGCCCGGCCGGCTGCGGCGTTCGTTCCTGGCCGTGGCCTTGGTGGCCTTGTCGGTCGCCACCCCCGGCGTGATTGCCCTGCTGATCCAGACCGGCTTGGACTGGCGATCGCAGCTTTCGGACAGCACCGATTCGCTCCTGACCAATCTGGTGGCCACGGTCTGTTTCGGCGGATTCGTGTCGGGGATGGGCTACGCGCTGCTGTCGACCAACCGTCCTTCGTGGCGCCTGCCGCCGGTCAGCGATATCGTGGCGAACCGCCTGCGCTGGCTTCCCGGCACGCTGGGCGTGCTGGTGGTCCTGATCTGGCTCGCAGAACGATTGCCCGTGCTGCTGGACGCCAGTCTGACGACGACCATCACCCTGACCGGCATCGTGGGCGTGCTAAGCATGGCGATGCTCGCTGCCGTGCTGTCCATCAGCCGCCGCCTGCGCCGTCAGGTCATGCAGGACAGCGAAACGCCGATTCCGCTTTGGGTCTCGCTGATGCTGGCCGCCATTTGGACGGTGCTGATCGTCAGCCTTGCCAGCCTGCTGTTGGGCTACGTGGCATTCGGCAGCTTCCTGGTCAAGCAGGTGCTGTGGGTGCTGATCGTGCTGGCTTCCGCCTATCTGGCCTCGACGCTGGTCGAGGACGGTTTCAGCACCTTGCTGGGCACGGCGCACCGGGACAGCGCGGAAGGCGATGGGCCCAGCATGCGCGATCAGGCCGCGGTACTGCTGTCCGGCCTGGGCCGCGTGGCGATCGGGCTGCTTGCCATCATTCTGGTGCTGGCGCCGTTTGGCGAGGCGCCGATGGATCTGGTGCAGCGCTTCGACCAGCTTCGCAAGGGCCTGGCGATCGGCGAGGCGCAAATCCGGCCCGGCGCGGTGCTGCAGGCATTGATCGTACTGGCGCTGTCGCTGCTGAGCGTGAAGATGCTCAAGCGCTGGCTGTCCAACCGCTATCTGCCCACCACGGAACTGGATCCGGGCATGCAGTTGTCCGCCGCGACGCTGTTCGGCTACGGCGGCTTCGTGCTGGCCGTGGCGTTGTCGCTGTCGGCCGCCGGGATCGGACTGGAACGGGTCGCGTGGATCGCGAGCGCGCTGTCGGTGGGTATCGGTTTCGGTCTTCAGGCGGTCGTGCAGAACTTCGTGTCGGGACTGATCCTGCTGGCCGAGCGGCCGGTGAAGGTGGGCGACTGGGTGTCGCTGGGCGGCGTCGAAGGCGACATCCTGCGCATCAATGTGCGCGCCACCGAGATCCAGATGGGCGACCGTTCCACGGTGATCGTGCCGAATTCCGAATTCGTGACGAAAACGGTGCGCAACGTGACGCGATCCAATCCGCTTGGTCTGGTGCAGATCAAGCTGCCCATGCCCCTGTCGACGGACGCCGAGCAGGTGCGCGAACTGATGCTGCAGGCGTTGGCGGATCACGAGGACGTGCTGGAGTCGCCGGCGCCCAACGTCTTCCTGGACGGTATCGACGCAGGCCATCTGATCTTCAATGCAAGGGGCTATGTGTCGTCGCCGCGTGCAGCGTACGGTGTGCGCAGCGCGCTGCTGTTCACGGTGCTCAAGCGTCTGGACGAGGCCAAGCTTGAAGTGTCGTCCCCGCCGACCATGCTGCTAGCGTCGGCGCCGGAACCGGCGCAGGCGCCTGCGCCCGTCGCGGTCCCGCCGCCTGCCGCGCCCTGATCGCCGTCATGCGCTGGCCGCATCAGCCGGGAGAGTACAGGTCGGCAAATTGCTGCCGTTCCAGTCGAGGGTTGCGCAGCGGCGGCGCGGTGAACGCGGCGCTTCGGGCCGACAGCACCGGATAGCCCTGCGTGACCGGCGTCATCGGCGCCTGCGGCTGCACGGGCGCGGCGCCCGCTGTCTGAACCGGCGTCTGCGGCCCGACCTGCGCCACGGCGCCACTGTCGAACCCATGGTCCGCTGTTGTCAGCGCAGGGTTGGTGCAGAGCCCTTGCGCCACCAGCGCCGCCTTGGTGCGATCGTCGGTCTGGCACAGGATGTCGATGGCCGCGGTTTCCAGACGCCGCGAGCGATCCGCGTCCTTGGTCGATGCCGCCGCCTGCATCGTGCGCTCGAAGTTGCGGCGCAGGCTGCATTTCTGGTCTTCGATCGGAATCGCAACGTTCATTCCGAAGCCCACCACCGAACCGCCGCCGCCCGCCGACACCATGCAGCTGTCCGACGAGAACGAGCCGTAGAAGCTCTGGCCGCCAACCGGCGGCGCGCTGCGCAACGTGCTGGTCCCGCTATTGCTTGAATTCAGTGTGATGCCCTGGTTGTTGCCCGCGTTGGTCGACCCGGACGATGCCGACGTCGTGGAACTGGACGTGCTGGTCTGCGCCCCCGCCGACATGGCGGCGAGCGACAGGGAGATGGCTAAAACTATGCTCTTCATGATGTCCCCTCGCCCGGACGGCCGAAGCCGTCCGGATAATTGGGTCAGCGATTGAACCCAACGACATGGCCCACTGAGCCGATGCCGTGTATCGACCCGAACGCGCCGATATTTGCCGCGTGGAACGAGCCCGTCGCCGATGCGCTCGTGTCCGTCTTGCCAAACGTCGCGCCGCCGTTGGCGATGCTGTCGCCGACCATGATCGGTGCGTTGCCCGACACATGCCCGTACGATTCGCTATTGGCGTACTGCCGCGTACTGGTGACGACTTGCGTGCCGTCGCGGCTGAACGATCCGCCGACCTCCGCGATGCCGCCCGTGCTGCCGAACGATGTCTGGCTCGACGAGCCGTAGCCGTTGACCTGGGTGGCGACCACCGAGCTGCCGGTGGAAATGGATGAAGCCGTACCGTTGATGGCGCCGGCGTGGCCGGTCACCGAGCCTCCGACCTGGCCCGGGCCAGTGGCGTAAGCCGATGCGGCGAACAATGACAACGCGGCGACTGCTGCGAGCTTTTTCATTTGAGCTCCTCCTGATCCGTCTGCACGGATGCACAGGTGCCGGAGACCGACCGGCGCGGACCGTTACTCCCCAGGAACTGCGCCCCTGCCTGGGCAGGGCGTGGGACTTTCGTATTGGTACGGAATGATTGCGCCGTCCTAGGCAGGTCGGTATCGGTTAAACGAACGACCGGGTCTTTCTGGAGGATGGACTCGCGAATTACACAGACCTGAAAGTGGAGATGCCGGCCTCGCGCGACCATGCGTATGGATGACGCGATGCGTCCGTCAAGCCTCGCTTGCGGGCGGCTTTCAGCTCAAAGGATGGGACCGGTCGCGTGAGGCTCACGCGTGATATCTAACGCGCCAGGCGTAGCAGCCAGCCGGTCTCGCGACGCGCCAGCATCAGGTCCACGGCCACCAGCACAAGCAGAAATCCGCATTCAGCCACGTACAGATTGGCAAGCACCTGATAGCTTGCCAGCAGCACAATGCCGGTGACGCCGGCGAGATATGCGGGCCAGGCGGGCGGCAATCCGGACGCCGGGCCACGCGTGCGGCGCGACAAACACAGCCAGGCAACGAGCGGCAAGCCCAGCATCGACAGCGGAATATAGATGGCGATGGCAGACAGCAGCACCGCGACGCCGAATTGCGTATGCAGGCACAAGGACATCAAGGCAATGACGCCAACGCCGACATACCAAAGGAGGCGAATGGAAATGAGACGAGTCAATGTGACGGCTCGGTGATTCATGAAGCGGGCTTGTGGCGAAGTTTTCGGCCATACTACTCCCGCCTTGCCCACCCACCTTCAATCGGAGACCAAGCCATGATTCAGGAGATTGCCAGCATCCACGTCCGCGAAGGACAGGAAGCGCTGTTCGAAGCCGGTGTTACCCAAGCGAAGCCGCTGTTTCTGCGCGCCAAGGGCTGCCATGGCATGGAACTGTACCGCAGCATCGAGCAGCCGCAGCGCTACACACTGGTGGTGGACTGGGAGACGGTCGAAAACCACATGGTGGATTTCCGGGAGTCGGCCGATTTCCAGGAGTGGCGCAAGCTTGTCGGCGGCTTTTTCGTTGAGCCGCCCCAAGTGCACCACGAACAGAAAGTGATCTGAACGCGCCGCGCCGGTCCGGGCGGCTGCGCGGACCGGCGTTATTCTTCCGGCGGCTCGTTGTATTTGCGCGCGCTGCGCCGGAACGCATCGGCCGGGTATTTCTGGGCGTTCTTCACCATCTTGCCGGCAACCGCCTGCGCGATATCAATGCCTAACTGGTCCGCCAACGCGACCAGGTACATCTGCACATCGGCGATCTCGTCCGCGGCGTCCGCAAGGCGGGCGGCGGGCAGATTGCGCGACTCGTCTTCATCCAGCCACTGGAACAGCGAGACCAGCTCGCCCGTTTCCCCTGCCAGCGCCATCGCCAGATTCTTGGGCGAATGGAACTGCTGCCATTCGCGTTCAGCCGTGAACTGACGCACGGCGAGCCGGATTGCTTCCAGGTCGGACATCGGAACCCCCACAGGAATGGCGCCCCGCTACGCCGTGGCCAGGCGAGCGCTGGCGGCCAACGCGACCGCAACCGTCGTCCGCACGTCGGCCAAGGCCCGGTGGGTCGGCTGCGAGGCGCCGACGTGTCGCGCCAGAATGTCGAGCTTGTGCGAAGGCAACTCGGGCCACGCGCGGCGCGCAAGCGCCAACGTGCAGTGCGTGGCGTTCGGGAATGGCATCCCCGTCTGGTCCGCAGCCGCGCTGAGGAAGCGCCGGTCGAACGAGGCGTTATGGAAGAACACCGGCAGATCCTCGACAAAATTCAGGAACGACGAGAAGGCCTGCGCGACCGGAATGCCGTCGCGATCGACTTCGGCCTGCGTGATGCCGGTAAGGCGGGAAATGAAGGAAGGGACACGGCCGCAGGTGCGCACGACTTGCGTGTACTCGTTGACCACCGCACCGCCCTCGCCGACTCTGACTGCCGCAAATTCAAGAATTTCGCAGCTTGAGGTGGACAGGCCGGTCGTTTCCAGGTCGGCGACGATGAAGGGGCCGCCCAACGCTTGCAGCGCGTGCGTCAAGGCCGCTTGCGCACGCGGCGCGGGACGTGCCGGTGATGTGTTGGCCGCACGCGTGCGCCGATGGAAATAGGTCACGCGCTTACTCCGCTGGGTGAAGGGCCGCGAAGCGGGCCGAGCCGTCGGCAAGCTGCCCGAAAAACAGATCGGCCGGGCGCACCCACAGGCCGCGCGCGTGAGGCCAGAGGTGTTCGTACACCACCATGGACTCCTCGGTTTCGGAATGGCGGGCGGTGCCGATATAGCGGTACAGGCCGCCCTTGTAGTGGCGGTGCGTGGCAAGCGCGAGGGCTTCGGATTCAGTCATGGACACGTCGGGGCAAATGGCGCGGCCCGCGGCGGAAACTGCCCGCGCGGGCCACGAATGATCGGCAATGCCGTCTTTATAGCGCACTCGCGTGCTGGCGCCGCGCAGGCAGGGCGGCCGCCCTGCCCACTAGGCGGCGCGCAATCGCCTTGCGGTCTCGACGTGGGTTTCGGTGAGGTCTTCGGTCACACCGGCAAGCTTGTCCGATTGCGCCAGCGACACATCAACGACTTGACCCATGATTTCGGTCACGCGGCGAGACGAGGCGACGATGCCCTCCATCGTGCCGCCCGCGGACTGGACCTGCACCGCGCCGCCCTCCACCTGCGCCACCGACGTCGTGATGAGGGCCTTGATTTCCTTGGCCGCCGCCGCGCTGCTTTGCGCCAGGTTGCGGACCTCTGACGCCACGACCGCGAAGCCTTTGCCGTGCTCGCCCGCACGGGCGGCCTCGACGGCCGCATTCAGCGCAAGGATATTGGTCTGGAATGCAATGCCGTCCATCACCCCGATGATCTCGGAAATGCGGCGCGAGCTGCCGGTGATGGCTTCCATGGTGGACACGACGTCGCGCATCGTATCGCCGCCCGTTTCAGCAATGCGGCTGGCGTCACGGGCAAGGCTGTTGGCCTGCCGCGCTCTTTCGGCGTTTTCAGTCAGGCCCTGCACGGCGACGCGCAGCGTTTGCGCCGCCGTAAAGCGCTTGGTGATGTCGGTGGCAAACTTCACCACCTTGAATGGGCGGCCCTGCGCGTCGAGGATGGGGTTGTAGCTGGCTTCGATCCAGACCTGGCGGCCGCCCTTGCCCAAGCGCATGTACTGGCCGGTGTCGTGCTCGCCATTGCGCAGCCGGCGCCAGAAATCCTTGTATGCGGTGCTTCGGGCTTCTTCGGGTGGCACGAAGATGCTGTGGTGCCGGCCCAGTACCTCGTCAGCGCGATATCCCACCGCGCCAAGAAACAGGTCGTTGGCCCGGAGGATAGTGCCGTCCAGGTCGAACTCGATGATCGCCTGGACCTTGGAGATGGCTGCAAGCTGGCCTTCGGAGTCCGCCTGGCGGTTTTGCTGGTCGGTGATGTCGGTGGCGTACTTGATCACCTTCACCGGGCGTCCGCGCTTGTCAAAGATGGGGTTATAGGACGCCTGCAACCAGACGTCCGAGCCGTCCTTGCGAATCCGCCGATAGCGCCCGGCATCATGCGCGCCCTGTCCCAGCCTTTCCCAAAAGGCTGCATATTGCGGCGACCCGCGCTCATCAGGATCGATGAACATGCGGTGATGCCGCCCCTGGATCTCATCGAGCGAATAGCCCGTGGTGTCCAGGAAATTCTGATTGGCCATCAAGATGCGGCCGTTCAAATCAAATTCGATGACCGCCTGGGATCTGTGAATGGCGTTTATTTGTCCCAGCAGGTCGTTTTTATCGGTACTGCGGTATCCACGGATAAAGCGGCCAAGAGTATGCCAAAGCATGTGACCTCCAGGGTTTGAGTTTGCCGGCGTGCCTGGTACACGTATTTTTTTATGTATCGAATAGAAACCACTTAATCCCAGAAATTATCACGTCCCGATGTATTCCTTGATGTCCCTTTTAAAAAGAATTTAAAGCGTCGCCACGACGCACACTCGGGTAATCCCGGGTTCAAGCCGCGTCCAGCTCGCGATACTGGCGGAAGATGCCTTCGCCAAACGGCAGGCGCCGGCCGCTTGAAAAATAGGCTTGAAGTTCGGGCAGGGCAGTTACCCGCTCGTGCAGCGCAAAGACATTTGGATAATGCGCGGCGACGGTGGACATGCGTTTGGGAAACGCGAATAGAAGCCCATCGACGAGGTGATACAGGGACAAATCGACGTAAGTCCATTTTGCGCCGCCCGCCAGCCAGGCTTGCGGTCCATCCAGCAACCGCTCGAAATACCCGAGAAACTTCGGAATACGCTCTTCGCGAAAGACCTTGGCGCGGCGGGCGGCCTCTTCCTTCTGGTCTTCGTAATAATCGCTGGCGGAAATGGGGTGATGGGTATCGTGCGCTTCAGCCACCATATCGGCAATCGTGAGCTGCAACTGATTCACCCATAAGCGGCCTTCGAGCGACTCGGGAGCAAGGCCATGCTTTTCGCCGAGGAAAAGCAGGATATTGGCGGTCTGCCCCAGCGTCATTTTTCCGGCCACCAGATACGGCGGCGCAAAAGGCGGGTGCTTGCGGGCGGATTGCATGTCATCGATCAACGCGCTTTCGTCGGCGCCCGGATCGCGGGCGCGTTCCCGATACGAAATACCGCCCGCTTCCAGCGCCAGGCGCACGAATTCTCCCCGTCCGGGGATGCCATCCCAATACCAAAGGTCGTAGGTCATACGGTCTCCTTTCCGTTGGTGCAGCCGAACCTGCAGTCTGCAGCCGCCGCCGGACGTTAGCAAGGCGCATGCCGGGCGCCTGCACGCGAAAAAAAAAAGCGCGCTGACCGGAAGCCACCGCGCTTTGTTCCACCGACGCGTCTTACGCCTGCGCCGCGTCTTCGAGGATCATTTCGGCGCCACGCTCAGCCACCATCATGACCGCGGCCTGCGTGTTGCCGGAAACCATCTTCGGCATGACCGACGCATCCACGACACGCAGGCCCGTCAGCCCGTTGACGCGCAGCCGCTCGTCTGTCACGGCCGCGACGTCCGTACCCATGCGGCAGGTGCCGATGGGGTGGTAGATGGTCTGTCCGTTGCGCCGCGCAAAGTCCAGCCATGCGTCATCACTGTCCACCTGCGAGCCGGGGCTGACCTCGGCCCGCACGTAGCGTTGCAGGGCGGGCTGGCCCACGATGCGCCGGGCCGCTTGCATGCCGCCCACCAGGCAGTCGCGGTCGACCTGCGCGGACAGGAAGTTGGGCCGGATCGCGGGCCCGACCAGCGGATCGGGCGACTTGATATGGATGGACCCGACGGACTCGGGGCGCAACTGCGCGACCCCGATCGTCATGCCAGGATGCCGGTCCAGAATGCGTTCGGCGGCGTTGGCGTAGCTGGCGTGCACGAAGAAGAACTGCACATCGGGCGTGGGCAACCCCGGCGCGCTCTTCACGAAGCCGTGCACCAACCCGGTACCCAGCGTCAGAATGCCTTTGCGGCTCATGTAATAGCGCGCCACCTGCTGCGCCAGCCGCCAGCCGCGCGACATTTCATTCAAGGTTACGGTGTTCTTGACGCGCCAGTTCATGCGCGTGGCGAAGTGGTCGATGTAGTTTTCGCCCACTGCCGCTTGCGCGTGCACCACGCCGATGCCGTGCGAGGCCAGCAAGGCCGGATTGCCCACGCCGGACAACTCCAGCAATTGCGGGGATTGCACCGCCCCCATGCAGACTAGCGTTTCGCGGCTTGCGCGCACGGTGTGTTCCTGCCCGTTCTTGCGGTAGACCACACCCACGCAGCGCTTGCCTTCGAAGACCAGCCGCGTGACATGCGCACCGCATTCCACGCTGAGGTTGCGCCGTCCAGCCGCCGGTTTCAGGTAGCCGTCCACCACGCTCCAGCGCCGGCCGCGATGCTGGAGCACCTGGTAGTAGCCCACGCCTTCCTGGTCGCCGCTGTTGTAATCCGGATTGAACGGCTGGCCGTCTTCGCGCGCGGCCTGCAGGAAGGCCTCTGACACGGGAAAGCGCTCGGCAACCTCTTCGAGGTGCATCGGGCCGTCCTTGCCACGGTTCTCGCCGCCGGGCGCATAGTTCTCGATCTTGCGGTAGATGCGCTCGGCCACATCGCGCCCCCAGCCGGCGGCGCCCGCGGCCACCCATCCGTCGTAATCCTGAGGCTGGCCGCGCACGTAGATCATGCCGTTGATCAGCGTGGATCCGCCCAACCCCTTGCCGCGTGGCACCGCGATGACCCGGCCGTGGACGTTGTCCTCGGGTTCGGTGGCAAAGCGCCAGTTGTATTGCGGATCGACCAGCAGCTTGGAAAAGCCCGCCGGAATGGGAATCCACATGCTGCGTGCCTCGTGGCCGGCCTCCAGCAGCAGTACGCGATACCTGCCGTCCGCGCTGAGGCGGTTCGCCAGGATGCAGCCGGCGGTTCCGCCGCCCGCGATGATGAAATCGTAGTCGCCCATCGTTGTCTACCGAATGTGTGCAGCGCCGCCTAGCGGGCGGACGTCACGCCCAGCGTTTCCACCATCAGTTCGATCTGGCAGGCCAGCATCGGCGCGCCGTAATGAATCTTGCAGCCGCGCGCCTGCGCCGCCACGAGCAGCGCCGTGTCCTTGGGCTGCATGATGACCTCGCAGACCAGTTGGTCCGGCGTCAGGCGGCTCACGTCCAGCGGCAACGGATCGCCCTCTTTCATGCCCAGCGACGTGCCATTGACGACCAGGTCATGGCCGGACGGGTCCGCATTGCCCACGGCGATCTGCGCGTCCGGATGCAGCGACAGGATGCGGGCCTTGAGGTCCTCGGCCTTGGCAGGCGTGCGGTTGGCGATGGTCAGACGCGAGACGCCGGCCTGCACCAGCGCGAAGCCGATCGCATTGGCCGCGCCGCCCGCGCCAGCCAGATAAACGCTCTTGCCTTCGGGTGCGACGCCGCAGCTGCGCAGGCCCCGCACGAACCCTTCGCCGTCCAGCATGTGCGCCACGAGACGCCCGTCGGCCTCGCGCCGCAGCACGTTGGCCGCACCGATCTTGCGTGCGACGGGCGTGGCGTCGTCGGCCAGTTCCAGGATGGCGGTCTTGTGCGGGACGGTGACGATCACGCCGCCCAGGTTTTCCAGGCGGCGCAGGCCTTCGACCACGGCCGCCAGGTTGTCGGGCCGCGCGTGAAACGGCACGCAGACGCCATCGAAACCGATCTTGGTGAAGTGTTCGTTCATACGCTGCGGCGTCTTCACGTGATGGATGGGGTCGGCCAGGATGCCGAACAGGCGCGTGGTGCCGCTGATTTCCTTCATGGATGTCTCCGGATCAATGCTGGATGAATTCGCGCGCGACGCCGGCAATACCTTCGGCGTCAAGCTTGTAATGGGCGTACAGCGTGGTGGGCGGCGCAATGAGGCTGTATTCGTCATAGATGCCATGACGGCGCAGGCGCGTGCCGGTGCCCGCGTCGGCCAACACCTCGGCCACCGCCGAACCCAGGCCGCCCAGCACATTGTGCTCTTCGACCGTCATCAGCCGACGCGACTGCCCGGCGGCCGTAAGGATGGCGTCGCGGTCCAGCGGCTTGATCGTCGGCATATCGATCACGCCCACCGACAGGCCCTCTTCTCGCAACTGCCCGGCGGCGGCCAGCGCGCCGTGCACCGTGATGCCGCAGGCGATCAGCGTCAGGTCGCTTCCGACTTCGTGGACGATGGCGCGGCCGAATTCGAACGGCGTGTTGTCTTCGTAGACCTGCGGATCGCGCCCGCGGCCGATACGGAAATAGATGGGCTCGGGCCAGTTGGCGGATGCCTTGATGGCAGCCGCCAGCTGCGGGCCGTCCGCGGGGGACACCACGGTCAGGCCAGCCAGCGCGCGCATGGTGGAGATGTCTTCGGTGGCGTGGTGCGAGGTGCCGTAGAAACCCAGGCTGATGCCGGTGTGATGGCCGATCAGGCGGACCGGAAGGCGCGTGTAGGCGACGTCCATCCGGATCTGTTCGCAGCACAGCAACCCGAGGAACGACGCGAACGTGGCGACGAACGGCATCATGCCTGTCGTGGCAAGCCCGGCCGCCGCCGACACCATGTTCTGCTCAGAGATGCCGAACTGCACGTAGCGGTCGGGATAGGCCTCGGCGAAACGGTTCAACCCGTTCGAATATTGCAGGTCGGCCGATCCGGCGACGACCGGATGGCCGGCCTTCACCAGTTCGATCAACCCGTCGGAGAGATAGGACAGCCCCGGGTTCACCGCGTTGAGAGCGCGGTACTGCCAGGAATCGGGAGAGAGTACTTGTGCCTGTGCCATTCAGATCTCGCGGGAGAGGATTTCTTCGACAGCGCTTTGCGCATCTTGCGGGGCCAGGTAGCCCAGGTGCCAGCCCGGTTCGGTTTCCATATAGGACACACCCTTGCCCTTGATGGTGCGGGCGATCACGCATGCGGGCTTGGCGCGCGCATCGTCGGCGCGCAGGCGGCGCAGCACTGCGGTGAGTTCGGAAAGGTTGTGGCCATCGACTTCGTGGACCTCCCAGCCGAACGCCAGCCACTTTTCCTTCAACGACTCCACTCCCATGACGTCGTCGACCTTGCCGTCGAGCTGATAGCCGTTGCGGTCGATGATGGCGATGAGGCGGGACAAGCGGTTGTGCGCGGCGAAAAGCGCGGCTTCCCATACCTGCCCTTCCTGCATTTCGCCGTCGCCCAGCATGACGAAGACGCTGAAGTCACGCTTGTTCATCCGGCCGCCCACCGCCATGCCCACGCCATTGGACAGCGCGTGACCGATGGAACCCGAGCTGAAGTCGACGCCCGGCACCTTGCTCATGTCGGGGTGATCACCCAGGGGGCTGCCCAACCGCGTGTAGCCGTCCAGCAGCGCATGATCGATAAAGCCCAGATCGGCCAGCACGGGGAACAGGCCGACGGCAGCGTGACCCTTGCCCATGAGGAAGCGGTCGCGATCCGGCCACTGCGGCTCGCCCGGGCGCAGGCGCATCACGTCGTAGTAAAGCGCCGCGAAGATCTCGGCGCACGAGAACACAGAACTGTAGTGTCCGACCTTGGCGATTTCGATGAGGCGGATTGTCTCCAACCTGATATGGCGGGCCTTCTCCCGCAGCATCGCGACTTCCCCTGCGGTAGGGGCCTCCTGATCCTTGCGCATCGCGCCTCCTCCTGTCGTATGGATATATGATATATAATATACCCATTGCGCTCGAATTTGCTACGGCGGGCTAGAATCGCTCCTGGATTCACCCGCACCTTCCATACAGCAAGCCAGAAACGCCATGCCCAGCCTCAAACCGGTCAAAAAAGAGAACCTTTCCGTCAGGGTCTACAACGAAATCCGTAATGCCCTGATCAACGGGCAGTACGAACCTGGCGAGCGCCTGATCATTGGTGAGCTGGCGCAGGAAATGGGCGTGTCCATCACGCCGGTGCGCGAGGCCATCTTCCGGCTCATCAGCGAGCAAGGACTGGAGATGCAGGCGGCCACGGCGGTATACGTGCCGTACGTCAACTCGGAAAAGCTGCGGGAAATCCAGCAGATCCGCTTCCACCTTGAAGGCATGGGTGCCGCCGAGGCCGCGCAAAACATCACGCGCAAGCAACTCGACAACCTGATCGCGCTGCAGCGGGATTTCATCTCGTGCACGTCCACCGATCCCAAGCGCGCCAGTTACCTGAACCGCAAGTTCCACTTCGCCATCCTGGAAGCCAGCAACAAGCCCATCCTGCGCAACACCGTTGAGTCGTTCTGGGTCATCACCGGCCCCATCCTCAAGGTGTTTCACGTCAAGACCGCGGGCCTGGACTATTCCGAAAACGAGCACCGACACGAGGCCGTCATCGAGGCCCTGGAAGCGCGTGATTCGGAAGCCGCGCGCAACGCCATCCAGGCCGATCTGGTCTGGGGCGGAAAGATCATGATCGACTGGCTGGTCGAACGGGAAAAAGAACTCGACTACCGCCCCCCCGGGGCACGCAAATAGGGAGACGCCATGCTGAAGATTTTCGGAGCGCCCAGCCGCTACATCCAGGGGTCGGGCGCCCTGGACGCGCTGGGACAATACGCGGCGCTGTTCGGAACGCGCGCTGCGCTGGTCATCGACAGCTATGTCCATGGCGTGTTGGGTCCGAGAATCGAGGCGCTGTGCGCCCAGCATGGCGTGGCGCTTGCGCCGCTGATCGTCGAAGGCGACCTGACACCGGAAGTCATCGACGGATTGCGCGCGCAGGCTGCGCCCGCGAACATCGACATGGTGATTGCGGTGGGCGGGGGCAAGTCGCTGGATGCCGGCAAGGCCGTGGCCAAGTCGTCGCATTGCCACCTGATCACCGTCCCGACTGTGGCATCCAACGACGCGCCCACCAGCAAGAATTACGTGCTTTACGATGCGCATCACAACCTCCTGGCCGTCGAGCACATGCTGTTCAATCCCACCATCGTGCTGGTCGACACCGCCATCGTCGCGACCGCGCCGGTGCATTTTTTCCGGGCAGGACTGGGCGACGCGATCTCTAAGAAGTTCGAAGCCGAGCAGTGCCAGCGCAATGGCGGCAAGAACATGTACGACGCGGCGCCGCTATTGACGGCCCAGCTCATCGCCGACGGGTGCCTGCGCACGCTGCTGGCGGACGGCGCGGACGCCGTGGCCGTGGCCGGAACCGGCCAGCCCACGCCCGCCTTCGAGCGCGTGGTGGAAGCGATGATCCTCATGAGCGGTCTTGGATTTGAAAGCGGCGGCCTGTCCATTGCCCACGCCTTGACGCGCGGACTGCCAAAGATCGACGGCATCGCAACGGCGTTGCACGGCCTGCAGGTGGCGGTGGGCTTACTGGTGCAGCTCGACCTGGAGAACCGCAACGACGGCATGCTGGCCGATCTGAAGCAGTGGTACGCCCAGGTCGGTCTGCCGGTCACGCTGCGCGAACTTGGCGCGGCCGGCGATCCGTCCGATGCGGAACTGTCGCTGGCGGCGGACCTCAGCCTGAAGGCGCGCCATGCCGCCAACTTTGACCGCACGCTGGATGTGACCACGCTGGCCGCCGCGCTGCGCCGTCACGCCTGACACCCTTTGCAGCCGGCAGGCGCTGGCGGGTTTGACGCCCGCCAGCCGCCCTGCCCGCCCGCGGCATCAGAACGCGACGTTGTCCTTGCCCTTCAATCCCAGCTTGGCGCGCGCTTCGTCCGGCGTGGCGACCTCGAGATTCAGCGCCTCGAGAATGCCGCGGATGCGCTCCACCTGCACGCGATTGGATTCGGCCAGTTGCCCCGGTCCGATCCACAGCGAGTCTTCAAGGCCCACCCGCACGTTGGACCCCATGGCCGCGCCGATGGTTGCCAGCGGCATCTGATTGCGGCCGGCGCCCAGGATCGACCATTCATAGTCGTTGCCAAAGAGGCGGTCCGCCGTGCGCTTCATGTGCATCAGGTCTTCCGGGTGCGGGCCGATGCCGCCCAGGATGCCGAACACCGATTGGATGAAGGGCGGAGACTTGACCAGGCCGCGGTCCACGAAATGGGCCAGGTTGTAGAGATGGCTGATGTCGTAGCACTCGAACTCGAAACGCGTGCCGTTGGCGTTGCCCAGCGTCAGGATGGATTCAATGTCCTGATACGTGTTGCGGAAGATCAGCGAGCGGCTGTTTTCCAGATGCTCGCGCTCCCAGTCGTACTTGAACTCCGAGAAGCGGTCCAGCATCGGAAAGAGGCCAAAGTTCATGGAACCCATGTTCAGCGACGCCAGCTCCGGCTGGAACGTCGTGGCCGGCCGCATGCGCTCCTCCACCGTCATGTGCGGACTGCCGCCGGTGGTGATGTTGATGATGGCGTCGGTCTCGCGCTTGATGCGCTCAAGGAAAGGCTTGAACAGCGCCGGATCCTGCGAAGGCTTGCCCGTCTGCGGATCGCGCGCATGCAGGTGCAGGACGGCGGCGCCGGCCTTTGCCGCACCAATGGCCGCCTCGGCGATCTCGTCGGCGGTGACCGGCAGGTGCGGCGACATGCTGGGCGTGTGGATGGCGCCCGTCACGGCGCAAGTGATGACGACTTTCTGTTTGGGCTTAGCCATTGTTGTCTCCGTGTTGTTTGTGACGCATGAGGCGCATCAGTTTTTCGTCGCGCCAGAAGCGGCGCGACGCAAGTTCTTCCTCGGGCAGCAAGGCCCGCCGCTCGTCCGACAGCGCGTCGACCAGCGCGCCTTCCCAGACCACGCAATCGCCTTGGCTTGCGCCAATCGACTGATAGAGCCCGCCGTATCGGCGGCAGTAATCCGCGAGGCCGCCCGGCGCGTTCAGGTCGATGGTTTCAAAGGGACCCATGAAGGACCAGCGCAGACCCAGGCCGTCCTTGACCGTGGTGTCGATGTCTTCGGCGCTGGCGATACCCTGGCTTGCCAGCCGGAAGGCTTCCTGCAGCAGCGCGCCTTGCAGGCGGTTCAGAATGAAGCCTTCGATTTCGCGCCGCACCAGCACGGGCTTCTGGCCGATGCCCGCCATCACGTCGCGCGCGCCGGACAGCGCTTCGGGGCTGGTCCAAGGCGCCGGACACAGCTCGACCACCGGGATCAGGTACGGCGGATTGACCGGATGCGCCACGAGGCACCGGTGCCTGCCCGCGAGATGCTCGGTGAACTGGCTGGCCGGGATGCTGGACGTGGAGCTGCCAATGATGGCGTGCGGTTCGGCCAGGGCGTCCAGTTCGGAAAACAGCGCGCGCTTGATCTCGACGTTTTCCGGGGAATTCTCCTGGACGTAGCTGGCTCCCTGCAATGCCTCATGCAGGCTGGCCGATATCTGCACGCGGTCGACGATGGCGTCCGCGTCGTCGAGCAGGCCCTGCGTTTCCAGCACGCGAAGCTGCTGCAGGATGAGCGCGCGCGCCTCGGCAAGCATGGCGGCGTTCACATCATGAAGCCGCACCTCCCAGCCCATGCGCGCAAAAACGATGGCCCACCCCTGCCCGATCAGCCCCGTCCCGATGATGGCGGCACGCCGCAGCGTCATGTCCGCGCTCATCAGTACAGCTTCTGCGTAAAGCCGTCCACGACAATCGCCTGGCCGGTGACGCTGCGCGCCGCTTCGCTGGCGTTGAACAGCACCATGTTGGCGATGTCCCGCGCGGTGACCATGCGGCCGAGCACAGCCTGATTTTCGTACTGCGCGGCGATCTCTTCGACCGGCCGGCCCAGCGTATCGGCTTTGGCAGCGATGACCGCGCGGATCCGGGGGCCTTCGACCGCGCCGGGCAGGATGGCATTGACGCGAATGCCATAACCGCCGAGTTCGATCGCGAGCGACTTGGTGAACCCGATCACCGCCCATTTGGATGCGGAATAGACCGACCGGCCGGCAAAGCCGAGATGCCCTGCCGCCGAAGACAGGTTGATCATCACGCCGGCCTTCGATTCCTTGAGCAGGGCAATGGCCTTGCGCGCGCACAGGAACTGGCCCGTGATGTTGACGGCAAGGGTGCGGTCCCAATCAGCCTTGGAAAGCGTTTCGACGAAACCCGTGGGTCCGGCAACGCCAGCGTTGTTGATCAGGATATCCAGGCCGCCGAGCGTTTGGCGGACAGCGGCAAAGAGCTGTTCCACGCTGGCTTCGTCGGAAACGTCGGCCCGCGCCACCTGCACACCGGGCAGTTCCGTGGGCACAGCAGCCAGCCGTTCCTCGTTGACGTCGCACACGAACACGGTGGCGCCCGCGTGGTGAAAAACCTTGGCCATTTCCAGGCCGAGCCCGTCGGCGCCGGCCGTGATGAGCACTTTCTTGCCGGTGAAATCCACTTCCTCAAACATGCGCTTGTCTCCTAGGATCCTTCTTATAAGTGCGGATCATCATATACGATATATGATAAAACCAGCTATCCTGTGATCCGTCACGCGGCTGCGGCGTCGTCCAAAAAGCGCCGTTCGCCTGGCGGAATCATGTGTGCATTTTTCCCTAGTATCGGCCGCTAAGGCTTTATTCATGCGGTTTCAGGGAATTCCCTGATTCGGCATGCAGCGACCGCCACTAGAATCCAAGGCGAGGGTTTCTCGCCCCGCCGGCACATATATCATATATAGCAAAAGACGGACGGAACTTAGTATCCAGTCCGCATTCCATACCGACAAAGGAGCGTAGACAGTGTTCAAGTTCAACAAAATTGTTTTGGCGCTGGGTGTGTGCGGCGCGCTGGCAAGCGGCACCGCAGCGGCCGACATGAAGGTGGGCGCCCTCTTCCCGTTCAGCGGCGCGCTTGCGCTGCTTGGACAGGAAAGCTATCGCGGTCTGGAATTGGCCGTTAACGAGATCAACGCCGCCGGGGGGATCAACGGCGAGAAGATCGAAATCATCAAGGCCGACGCTGTCGACCCGACCCAGGCGGTGTCCGAGACCAAGCGCCTGATCTCGGCCAACGTGGTCGGGGTGTTCGGCAGTTACGCGTCCGGCATTTCGTACGCGGCCTCGCCCGTGACGGAGCTGGCGGGCGTGCCCTATTTCGAGCTGGGGGCCACCGCGCACAAGATCACCACGCGCAACTACAAGTATTTGTTCCGCAGCAACCCCAACACCGCGCTGTACGGCGTGTCGGTGGTGAACGCATTGCATGACACCATCGCGCCGGGCATGGGCCTGAACCCGAAGGACATCAAGATCGGCATCATCCACGAAGACGGCCCGTATGGCACCGACGTGGCGGCCACCGAAAAGAAGCGCGCGCAGGAACTTGGCTACAACGTGGTGGAGGTTCTGCCCTACTCGGCCAAGACCGTCGACCTGTCTTCGCTGATCCTGCGCCTGAAGGGCGCGAAGGCCGACGTGGTGTTGCAGACGGCCTACCAGAACGACGCCATCCTGTTCTTCAGCCAGGCGCGCGCGGCGGCCTTCAAGCCCAAAGTCGTGATCGGCGCGGGCGGCGGCTATTCGCTGGCCGACACCGCCAAGGCCGTGGGCGCCGACATGAACGGCGTGTTCGACCTGGACTTCCCGCAATCGTCCATCAATCCGGCCGGCGCGCCGGGCCTGGACAAGTTCCTCGAAGCCTACAAGTCCACCTACAAGAGCGATCCGCAATCCGGCCACAGCCTGACCAACTACGTGGGCGCCAAGGCTTTCTTTGAAGCCATCGGCAACGCCAAATCCACGGACAAGGACAAGATCCGCGCCGCGGTGCTGGCCTACAAGAAGCCCGCCGGCCAGACGGCCAACGGCTGGGGCTTCGACTTCGGCGAAGACGGGCAGAACAACGCCTCGACCTTCTACGTGATGCAGTGGCAAGACGGCAAGCTCGTCACCATCGGCCCGGAAAACCTCGCTCTCGGCAAGCCCATCTTCAAAAAATAGAGCGCGATGCCAGCGGCCGGGCGCCGGAGCCTCACGCTCCCGGCGCGGCCGGTCATACCCGGGGCCTGAGCGCCCCGCCCCTGGACGCTGCGGGACAGGGACGGGGCGCTTCCCGCACTTAGAGGTTGCACAATGGAATTATTCATTCAACTGGTCATCAACGGCCTGTTGCTGGGCGGCGCATACACGATCATCAGCCTGGGGCTGACGCTCATTTTCGGCGTCGTGCGCGTCGTGAACTTTGCGCACGGCGAGTTCCTGATGATCGGCATGTACATGGTCTATCTGATCGCGGCGCAGTTCGGCGTCCATCCCTACGCGGGCCTGATTCCGGTCGCCGTCATTCTGTTCGCGCTGGGTGCGCTGACGCAGAAGGGCATCATCCAGCCGCTGCTTCATGCTGATCAACACATCCAGATCTTCGCCACGGTGGGCGTGTCCACCATCCTCTTGAACCTGGCGCTGGTGATCTTTGGCGCCAACGTCTATCGCGCGCCGGTCGAACTGGGCACCAACGCCATCGAAGTCGGTCCGTTCTCGATGGTCACGGGCCAGCTCGTCACGTTTGTCATCGGGCTGACGCTGGCCGTGCTGCTGCACCTGTTCATGCACCGCACCTACCTGGGCCGCGCGCTGCGGGCCGTGGCGCAGCACCGATATGCCGCCACCCTGATGGGCGTGAACGTCAACAACGTCTACGCCATCGCCTTCGGGCTGGGCACGGCATTCGTCGGCATCGCCGCGGGGTTGCTGGCGCCGCAGTACCCGGTGTTCCCCACGGTGGGCACCTACTTCGTGCTGACGGCGTTCGTGATCGTGGTGCTGGGCGGCCTGGGAAGCCTGTACGGCGCCGTCGCCGGCTCCATGATCATCGGCATCGTCGACACGCTGGCGGGCTTCTACATCGCGCCCGACCTGAAGGAGGTCGTCTATTTCGGAATCTTCCTCTTGATCCTTGTCCTGAAGCCGAACGGTCTGTTCGGTGTCGGTACAGAGTGACCAGAACAACAAGGAGCAAGACGTGTTTCCCGACTTTCGACACCCCAAAGCCTACGTCAGCCTCATCCTGCTGATCACGATGTTCCTCGTGCCCGTCGTCATGGGTACGCCCTTCTGGACCAACCTCTTTGTTTTGCTGTTCGTGTTTTCCGCGCTGTCGGTCGCCTGGAACATCGTGGGCGGCTATGCCGGCCAGCTGTCCCTCGGCCACGCGGTGTTCTATGGCATCGGCGGCTACACGGCCACCCTGCTGACGCAGAACTTCGGCATCTCGCCGTGGATCGGCATGTTTGCGGGCGCGGCCATTTCCGCGGCCGTCGCCATCCTGATCAGCTATCCCACGCTGCGCCTGCGGGGGCCCTTCTTTGCGCTGGCAACCATTGCCATCCTGGAAGTGGTGCGCCTCTTGGTCATCCACGAGGAAAGCTGGACCGGCGGTTCAAGCGGCATCAGCCTGCCCTTGAACATCGGCTGGGCGTGGATCGTGTTCCGCGAGAAGATCAACTACGTCATCATTGCGTTCGGTTTGTTCGTGATGGTGACGTGGGTCTCGTGGTACATCCGCAAGTCGCGCATCGGTCATTATCTGATCGCAATCCGCGAGCGCGAAGATGCCGCGCTGGCAGTGGGCATCCACACCGTGCGTGTGAAGATCATCGCCGCCGTGGTGTCCGCCGTCCTGACCAGCATCATCGGCACGTTCCATATCACCTACCTGACCTTCGTCGATCCCAGTTCCGCGTTTTCGCTGGAGCTGTCCATCCAGGTCGCGATGTTTGCGCTGATCGGCGGGCTGGGCACGGTATCGGGTCCGATCGCGGGCACCTTCCTGGTGCTGCCGATTGCGGAACTGGCGCGCGGCTGGCTCAGCAGCGTGGGCAATGGCATGCACGGACTGATCTACGGCCTGATCCTGGTCGCGGTGGTGCTGACCATCCCGCGCGGTCTGGCGGGCGCATTCGGCCCCTTCATCGAGCGCATGCTGGCGCGCCTGCCTTATCTGGGCACGCCGCCAGCCAAACGTAAGCTGGCCGACGAGATCCGCATCCGCAACGCCACTCGCACGGAGCAGCCCGTCTTGAAGGCGGAGGGGCTGTTCAAGAGCTTCGGCGGCCTGCGCGCCACCAACGACGTATCGCTGACGCTCAACCAGCACGAAATCCTGGGCATGATCGGGCCGAACGGAGCCGGCAAGACCACGGTGTTCAACCTGCTGTCGGGCTTTCTGTCGCCGGACAAGGGCGACATCACGATGCGCGACGAGCAAGGCAACTGGGTCACCTGCAAGACGCCCGACGCCTTCGCGCACAAGGGCCTGGGCCGCACGTTCCAGATCGCCAAGCCGTTCACGGGGCTGACGGTGCTGGAAAACATCATGCTGGGCGCGTTCATCCACACATCAGACCGCGACGAAGCCGAGCAGATCGCGCTGAAGGTGGCTGAGCAGACCGACCTGGTGAAGTACCTGAACACCGAGGCGCGCAGCCTCACCGTGGGCGGGATGAAGCGTCTGGAAGTGGCGCGTGCGCTGGCGATCAAGCCGCGCATCCTGCTGCTGGATGAAGTGATGGCGGGCCTGAATCCCACGGACATCGAGAAATCCATCCAGATGATCCGGCGCATCCGCGATTCGGGTGTTTCAGTGCTGCTGATCGAACACATGATGCAGGCCACGATGGCGCTGTCCGACCGCATCATCGTCCTGAACGAAGGGGGCGTGCTGGTCAGCGGCTCCCCCAAGGACGTGGTTGAGAACCCGGCCGTCATCGAAGCCTATCTGGGCAAGGAGTATCAGGATGCTTAAGGTGTCGAATCTGACGTCGGGCTATGGCAAGAGCCAGGTGCTCAACGGCCTGAATTTCGAGGTTAACGCAGGCGAGATCGTCACGCTGATCGGCGCCAACGGGGCGGGCAAGACGACCACGCTCAAGACGCTGTGCGGCGTGATCGCCGCCACGCAGGGCAAGGTGGAATTCGAAGGCCAGGACCTGACGAACCGCGAACCCTACGACATCGTGGATGCCGGGATCACCATGATCCCCGAAGGACGCCAGCTCTTTCCGCACTTCACCGTGCGGGACAACCTGCTGATGGGGTCGTACAAGCGCGCGGCGCGGCCGATCGTCGAGCGCAAGCTCGACGAGGTGCTGCGCATCTTCCCGCGCGTGAAGGAGCGGCTGAGCCAGTACGCCGGATCGCTGTCGGGCGGCGAGCAGCAGATGGTGGCGATCGCGCGCGGCATGATGGCGGACCCGAAACTGCTGGTGTTCGACGAACCGTCGCTGGGGCTGTCGCCGCTGCTGGTGCAACAGATGTTCGACATCATCCGCGACGTCACCTCGCATGGCGTGACGGTGCTGCTGGTGGAGCAGAACGTGTTTCGCACGCTGCGGCTGGCGGATCGCGGCTATGTGCTGGAAAACGGCGCAATCGTGCGCACGGGCACGGGCGCGGAGCTGCTCAGCGACCCTCACGTCAAGAAGGCCTATCTGGGCCACTGAAATCCAAGGACAAACGTCTCATGTCTTTACGCTGCACATTCATCGACCATGGCAAGGGCGGCGCGCCCGATTGCATGCGCATCGCCGAACGCGACATGGAAACGCCCACGCGCCGCCAGGTGCTGATCGAAGTGGCCTACGCGGGCGTCAACCGCCCGGACGTGCTGCAGCGCTCGGGGTCCTATCCCCCGCCCGCGGGCGCCTCGCCCTATCTGGGCCTGGAAGTCTCCGGCACCATCGTGGCGGCCGGTCCCGACGTGCGGGACTGGAAGGTGGGCGACCAGGTCTGCGCACTGACGCCGGGCGGCGGGTATGCCCAGTATTGCCTGGCCGACGAGCGCCATTGCCTGCCGGTGCCGCGCGGGCTGGACCTGCTGACCGCAGCAGCCATTCCCGAAAACTACTTCACCGTCTGGACCAACGTGTTTGACCGCGCACGCCTGGCCGCGGGCGAAAGGTTTCTCGTCCACGGCGGCTCGAGCGGCATCGGATTGACGGCGATCCAGCTCGCGCGCGCATTCGGTGCAGAGGTCTGGACCACCGTGGGCAACGCGCAAAAGGCGGATGCCTGCCTGAAGGCCGGCGCACATCATGCCGTGCAATACCGTGACGCGGACTTCGAGGCCGCCGTGAACGAAGGCACGGGCAAAGCCGGCGTCGACGTGATCCTGGACATGGTGGGCGGCGCCTACATCAACAAGAACCTGCGGCTGCTGGCCCTGAACGGGCGGCTGGTGCAGATCGCGTTCCTGGAAGGCAGCAAGGCCGAGATCGACGCCCTGCCCATCATGACCAAGCGGCTGCAATTCACCGGATCCACGCTGCGCCCGCGTTCCGACGAGGACAAGGGCGCCATCGCACAGGCGCTGGCGCAGAAGGTGCTGCCGCTCATGGAGCAGGGACAGTGCTTGCCCTTGATCCACAAGGTCTTTCCGCTGGCCGAGGCCGCTCGCGCTCACGCGCTGATGGAAAGCAGCAAACACATCGGCAAGATCATGCTGCAGGTGCAGCCATGAGCGCGCGCTTTACCGGCCAGACCATCATCGTCACGGGCGCGGTGGGCGGCATCGGGTCGGCCATCGTCGACGCGTTCCTGGCCGAAGGCGGCCGCGTGGGTCTCATCGACTTCAACGCGCAGGCCGGCCAGGCCTTTGAGAAGGAACTTCAGAAACGCGGCCACGACGTGTGCTTCGTGCCCACCGATGTCGCGCATTTCGATCAGTGCCAGGCCGCCTATGACCGCATCACGCGTGAGCTGGGCGCCGCGACCATCCTGGTCAACAACGTCGGCATCTCGCCCAAGACAAACGGCCGCGCGCTGAAGGTCTGGGAAATGCCGCCCGCGGAGTGGAACAATGTCGTCGCGGTAAACCTGAACAGCGTGTTCTACATGACGCGCCTGGCCACGCCACATATGGTGCAGGCGCGGCAGGGACGCGTCATCAATATGTCGTCGGTGGCCGGCCGGGCGTACTGCGATATCGTGGCGGCGCATTATGCGGCCACCAAGGCGGGGCTGATCGGGTTGACGCGGCACTGGGCAGCCGAGCTGGGCGAGCATCAGGTGACCGTGAATGCGCTGGCGCCGGGCCGGATCAGCACGCCCCTGCTGAAAAGCGTGCCGCAGGAAATCAACGACGCGGTGGCGGCCGTGACCGCGCTACGGCGCCTGGGCACGCCCGAGGAAGTGGCGGACGCGTGCCTGTTCTTCGCGTCCGATCAGGCCAGGTTCGTGACCGGGCAGGTGCTGGACGTGGCCGGTGGCTGGTTGATGACCTAGCCCGTAAAACGCTCACGAAAAAAAAGAGCCCGTTCGATTGAACGGGCTTTTTCACGGCGGTAACGCAGAGCGTCAGGCCTGCACGCCCAATCGGTAAACCACCGTGTCCAGGCGGCTGACGCCGGCGGACTGAAACTTGGGTTCCTTATCGAGAATGTCGCGGCGGTCGATGATGACGGCGGGCGACACGCTTGAGAAGATCGCTTGCACTTCGCTGTCCACCACGGAAAACGGGGGGCCAGCCATCTCGTCTTGGGGATAGTCCAGGGTAATGAGCAGGCCGCGGTACGACGGCGACAATTGCCCGTAAACGTGGCGCACGTAGTTTGCCCGCATCGCGTCCGGCAGCGCGACGAGCGCCGCGCGGTCATACACGCCCACGCAATGCGACAGCACCTGCGCGTCCATCTTGAAGATGTCTCCGCAGACGATCTCGATGTTGCCGGCGACGTAATGCGTGCCATATGCCGATTCGTGCTTGACCGGCCGCAGTTCGTTTTCTGTGAAGAACTGCTCCACCGCAAGCTGCGACAGCTCCGCGCCCAGCACCTGATGGCCCTGCGCGGCCAGCCACACCATGTCCAGCGACTTGCCGCACAGCGGGACCAGCACCTTGCCGCCCGTGGGGACGTCGAGCGTTGGCCAATACTTTTGCAATAGCGGCGTGATCCGCGACTGATGAAAGTGCGTGCGCCCTTCGCGCCACCGTTCCAGCCAGAATTCCGCGTCCATGACTTGTCTGCTCCTCGTAAGAATCCGTGTCGCAACGCTTGGGCATTGTAGTGCCGGTCTGAAATGTCGGGCGCGCCCCCCCCGCCTGCCCTTCGCCCGTCAAGGTTCCGGTATCGTAGGGGCCCGTCATGACGTCCAACGGACCCTCTCGTGCTTGCCGCGCTTCGAATCCGACTCGTGTTACCTGTGCTTCTCGCCAGCGTTCTGGCGAGCCCGCCGGCCCATGCCCAGGACGCGTCTCTGCTGGACGACGCCTACCTCGCGGAACTGCGGACGGAGAACGACGCGCTGCGTGCGCGCATCCAGCAGTGGCCCCCTGCCCTGCAGGCGCAGAACTCGCAAGTTTCCGCGGCGCTGCGGGCCGGCAATCGCCAGGAGGCGCAGCGCATCGCCGAAGACATGGCGCGGCTGGAACCGGCCAACGCCGACATCAGGCTGTTCCTGGGAAAGCTGCAAGGTCAGCAAGGCAACATGGCGGCGGCCCTCGCACTGTTCGAGCAGTCGATCGCGCTGGATCCCGGCAATAAGTGGGCGTACATCAACAAGGCGGGTGCGCAGGCCGAACGCGCGGACCTGCCCAACGCGCTGGCGACCACGCAGGCGCTGATCGCAAGATTTCCTGACTGGAGCATTGGCTACAACCTGCAGGCGTCGCTACTGGATTCAATGAACCGCCACGACGAAGCGCTGGACGCCTATGAAAAAGCGGTACGCGCCAAGCCGGCCAGCGCCCTGATTCTGACGAACCAGGGCAACCTTCAGCGCCGGCTTGGCCGCCTGGCCGACGCCCGCAATTCCTACGAAGCCGCGCTACGGGTGCAGCCGGGCTACGCATTCACCGAAACACAATTGGCAAGCCTGCCGCAATAGGGCCGTTGCGCCCGGAGACCCCATGAACCGTCGTCCCCTGCTGCTGATGCTTGGCAGCCTGATCGCCGCGCCGTTGCGCGCCCTGGCATCGCCTGGCCGCGATGCCATCATTCGCCAGGTATATGCGGCGCCAGAGGCCGGCCTGGCTTACACCCCACAGCATGCCGCTTTGGTGCGCCTGCTGCGTGTGCAATGGATGCCGGTCGAATCCGGCGCGCCCGGCATCGATTTCGAGCAACCGCTGCTCGGCGGCACCGATACGCTTGCCACTGCACGCAGCGCCCTGAAGACGGCCGACGATGCGCTGGTCATCCGGCGGCTGGCCGAAGTCTGCCGCCTGGTCCCGCGCTATGTGCAATCGGTCGGCAGGCTGCAACCCGGCCGCTATGAAGTGCCGGCTGAGATGCGCGAGGCCTTCGATTTTCCGGAAAGCGGCGTGGATGCGAAGGGGACGTTCAATCTGCGCAAGGAGCATCTGATTCTGCTGCGCGCCGCAGTCTGGCGCGAAGTGGATGATCAGGCGCTGGGCGCGGTTTTGCGCGAAGGGGACCGCTTCTGGCCCATGCCCTACATCGACGGCAAGCGTCCGTATGGAGTCTCCAGTTACTACCAGGTCGACATCGGCCGATTGCGGGGCGAACCCTATTCGCTGGACGCCAAGGGTCACGCCATTAAGGACCCGGTCAAGGACGCCCGTTTCGAACGCCTGCACTATGAAACGCTGGCGGCGCTGCAGGTGTTTCTGAGCCATTCCGCTGCGGTCAAATCAAAGCGGTAACGAGGAGCCCGCTACGCACGGTGCATGAAGCTGCGAATGTCGTCCATGATCGGCACCGCGGCCAGCAGCATCAGCAACAACGCCAGCGGCCACGTTGAACCGAAGCCGAAATTGAAGAACGAATACGCGCCCGTCACGCCGCCCACGAAGAACAAGGTCACCATCAGGCTCAGCACGATAAGCTTGCCGCGGTCGGCCAGCACCCGCGGCATGGCCCGCGGGTCGCCCTTGGCGACGTTCCAGTAGAAGAGCTTGCCGAGCTCGATGCCGATGTCGGTCACCATGCCCGTCACGTGCGTGGTGCGGATTTCGGACCGGGATACCTTGGTGATCATCGCGTTCTGCAGGCCCATGATGTAGCAGAGCAGCATCACCGTGCCGGGTACGTAGAACCAGCGCAAGGTCTCAAGGTTCGCGCCCAGCAGGCCAAAGATGAGCAGCAGCACGGCCTCGAGCAGCAGCGGCATCGCGTATTCGCTGGCCAGCCGAGATCTGCGTCCGAAGTTGATCAGGAAGGCAGAGCTGGCCGCCCCCGCCATGAACGACAACAGCGCCGCCAGACCTTGCAGCACCACGATCACCCCGCCGAGCGCCATGTGGTCGGCCATCATGGACACGATGCCGGACATATGGGAGGTGTACTGCTGGACCGCCAGGAAGCCGCCCGCGTTGACGGCGCCGGCGGTAAAGGTCAGCAGATAGGCAAGATGGCGGTTGGCTTGCGGGCTGCGGCTGACCGCGGTCAGCCGGCGCAGATACGGGATGGTCACGCCTGTCCTTTCAAAACAAGAACGTGTTCACTGCGATTCGGAATGCCATTCTAGACGCGGTGGTGCCGCGCCGATCAGGGCCTTGAGACGGGATAGTAAACGCCGCCCAGCGCGCCGTTAAGGCCGCAATACGGCCGGCCGGCCGCGTCAGCGGCGCCTGCCGGCGGGATTTCGGCCAGCACAAGGCCGTACCCCTTGCGCGACAACGTCAGGGACCAGCCCTCGGCATCGACCGTCTCGACGACCAGCGCGTTGTTCTTGACCGCGCCCACGCCGCGGACATCGCACACCCAGCGGCCATTTTCGGGATGCGCCGCGGAGCCGTCGAACGCCAGGCTGCCATCCAGCTGCCGTTTGATTGAAATGCCGCCCGCCAGGTTTTCCCAATCACCTTCAAAGCCCTGACGCCGCTTGAGCACCAGCGATGTCATGAAGGCGTCGCGATACTTCAACCGGTCGGCCAGTTCCTTTTGCGGCGCGTCGCCGCCGGGCGGTGACGCGTAGGCCTCGTCCCGCACCTTGACAAACCAGCGCTGATCTTCCGTCAGCGCCTTGCCCGTTGCCGGGTCGAAAGTCATTCTGGCCTTGCTGAAGTGTCTTGCAATGCTGGCATCCTGTTCGGCCAGCCCGCCATCCGCGCAGATCGCCTTCTCGACCGCCGTCCGGGCCTTGGCGCAGTCGAACGACGGCTTGCTTGCAGCCCAAGCCGCCGGACTGCACAGCACGACGCACAGCATCATCCCGGCGGCCAGGCGATTCATAGCGAAAACGCCCTCAGGTTGGCGACACGCGCCGCCAGGCCGTCCTCGCCCAGGTAGTGCCCCAGCTTGCCGGCGCGCACGCGCTTTAGGTCTTCCTGGTAACGGGTGGCCATGGAATCGCGCACCTGGGCGTACGCCTCGGCAATGCCGTCACCGCAGGCGTGGGCAATGAGACGCGCCGCCTCGGGGGATCCGCACGCGACGCAGCGCGCGACACCCAGCGCATCGGCTTCGGCGCCGCGCGCCAGCAGCGCGGCGACCAGCTCGGCGGGTGGTTCGCGATCGAAGCGGTGAATGGCTGTGGGACTGACCGGCGCGCCCGCATCCAGCAGCGCCTGCGCCGCAGCATGCGCGTGCTGCATCAAGGCCACGTCCAGCGCCTGGGCGCTGCCGCGCAGCGGCGCATCGAGGCGCACGCCCTGCGCCGACAGACGCCGCACGAGGGCCGCGTCGTCGTGCGACAACGCATGCTGCAAGGCCAGCGCGGCCAGACCAGGCTTGGCGGCCAGCGTTCCGTCCTCCAGAGGGCCGCGCCAGTCCACCAACGCCCGCCGATGGAAGGCGGCCACGCGGTCCGCCAGCGGCTGAGGCATGCCATGATCCGACACGCGCTCATCCAGATACTCCAATACGCGCAAGCCCGTGCTGTCCTCGTCTTCCTCGGGATCGGTTTCCAGGCACAGCGCGGCAAACGCGGCGTGCAGGTCCGGCGCGATGGTCGCGATGCCGTCCTGCTGCAAGGCATGCGTCCAGCCCGGCAGGCCCTGCTTCCATGCGACCACGCTGCCTGCGCGCGGCCCAGGTTCGACGGCGACGTAGATGCGGTCGCAGTATTCGAAGCCGCCTATCGGCAGATAGCGCAGCTTTCCGTTCCACGTCGCGCCGTCCTCGGCCGCGGCTTCCTCGGCGCACTCCTGCTCGTGCTCGATCCAGCCTTGCAGGTCGCGGTACTGGTCGCTGCCGTCGTAGAACAGCTCGGACCAGCTCAGGGCCTCTTCGTTGCCGTCCATCTGCGCGCGCAGATCGTAGGCCAGCTCGCCCCCGGCGGTGAGCCGCCACAGGTCGAGCAGCGCTGGCGGAAGCGGCCCCTCGCAAACGGCCTGGATTTCCGCAATGCGGGCGTCGGAAATCGGCGGCTGCACATCGATCAGCAGGCGGTCGGCAAACACCGCAATGCCGTGCTCACGCAACGCCAGCAGTTCGCCGGACGTGAAAAACTCGCTCATGTTGAAACTTCAAGGATGGAGACCGGTGCGATTTTACTAGCCGGGGGGTGAAGAACCGCCACCCTAAGATGGCCGACCGCCGTTGATGTACGGAGTTTGCCCTTGGCCTTCCACACGAGAAAGCATGACGTCCAGCGGATGCGGACCGGCGCTGGCTCGCCGGTCCATCGTTGATCGCGCCTCGCGTCAGGCCGCACCCGACTCGCGCAACTGCTGGCGCCGGTATTCGCCCTGGCGCACGTGCATCCAGCCCGGGTACTCCGGCGGCAGTGCGCTGACCTTGTCCAGCGCAGCCAGCTCGTCCTGCGTCAGCCGGATGTCCGTGGCGGCCAGATTGTCCTCCAGTTGATCCACGCGCTTGGCGCCGATGATGACGCTGGTGACGACCTGCTGGTGCAGCAGCCAGGCCAGCGCCACCTGCGCGACCGAGACGCCGCGTGCGTCTGCAATCTGCCGCAGCGCGTCGATGCTGTCGTAGGCGCGATCCCGGTCCACGGGCGGAAAATCGAACGCAACGCGTCGGCTACCGGCCTCGGCCTCGCCATCGCGGCTGTACTTGCCGCTGAGCAGGCCGCCGGCCAGCGGGCTCCACACCATCAGCCCGACGCCCTCGCTCTGCAGCATGGGAACCAGTTCCCGCTCCAGATCGCGGCCGGCGATCGTGTAGTACGCCTGCAGCGACTCGAAGCGCGCCAGTCCCAGGCGTTGCGCAATGCCAAGCGCCTTCATGATCTGCCAGGCGGCCCAGTTCGACACGCCGATATAGCGCACGTGGCCATGCTGCACCAGCGTGTCCAGCGCCCGCATGGTTTCCTCGACGGGCGTGGCGGGGTCGAAGCCGTGGATCTGATACAGGTCGATATGGTCGAGCTGCAAGCGCGACAGGCTCTTCTTGACGCCATCCAGGATGTGCACGCGCGAATTGCCGCGGGCATTGACGCCCGCGCCCGTCTGCCCGAAGACCTTGGTGGCGATCACGACGTCTTCGCGCGGGACCTTCAGGTCGCGCAAGGCCTGGCCGGTGATGATCTCCGAACGGCCTTCGGAGTACACATCCGCCGTGTCGATGAAATTGACGCCCGCGTCCAGCGCGCGGCCGACCAGCCGGTTGGCGTCTTCCTGTTGCAGGCTGCCGATCTTGCTCCAGAGTTCGCCTTCGCCGCCGAAGGTCATGGTGCCCAGGCAAAGCTCCGAAACGAACAGGCCCGTGCTGCCGAATTTCTTGTATCGCATGTGTGCTCCTTCAGGGGCTGGCCGGCGCGCCGGATCCCGGAGTGGGACCGCTGCGGCAGCCTGCCGGGGTGCGGACAGTATGCGTCCGGCGAGCTGCGCGCACGCTGCTTGATCCTGCCCTTTTTTTGCCTGATTCTCCGGCGAGACGGCCGATGCGGCGCGACCCGTCGTTTTCTCCGGGATTCCTGCCTAATCCTCCATTCCCCTGTGCCGGCCACCGCGAACCGCGCAAGATGGCAATACACTGGCGGACACCCAATCCTCTGCCGCCGTCGCCCATCTGGTTTACGGGCGGCGCGCCCCGGGAGCCCCTCGATGTCTCTGAATTCTGCCCGATCCCTTGCGTCCGCCGGCGCCGCCCAGGACGCCGCCTGCGAACTGGGGCGGTCCGAGCTGCTCTGTACGCTCGAGCGCATGACCGGCACCCTGGAAGGGGCGCTGGATACGCCGATCGAGGGCCTGTACCTGCACCGGCTGTCGCAGCCGTCGGGCGCCAAACCGGGCCTGCAGAAGGCGGCGCTGGCGGTCATTGCGCAGGGATCGAAGCGCCTGTTCATCGGCGACGAGACCTACGAATACGATCCCTTCCATTTCCTGATCTCGTCGGTGGATCTGCCCGTGGTGGCCAAGGTGTCGGTCGCCAGCCCGACGCTGCCCTATCTGGGCTTGCGGCTGGATTTGAACCCCGAGGAGATCACCGCGCTGATCAGCGACGAAAACCTGCCGCCGCTGGTGCCGGCCGAAGCCTCGCGCGCGCTTTGCATCAATCCGCTGGGCAGCACCCTGCTGGACGTGGTGCTGCGCCTGCTGCGGCTGCTGGACACGCCGCGGGACATTCCGATCCTGGCGCCGATGATCAAGCGCGAACTGTTGTACCGCCTGCTGATGAACGGCCAGGGCGTCGTACTGCGCCAGACGGTGCTGCAGGACAGCCAGCTCAACCGCGTGGCCAAGGCGATCCGCATCCTGCGCGACAACTTCGCGCAGCCGCTGCGAGTCGAAGAAATCGCGCGCGACGTCCACATGAGCGTGTCGTCGCTGCACCACCACTTCAAGCAGGCTACCGCCATGAGCCCGCTGCAATACCAAAAGCACCTGCGGCTGCAAGAGGCGCGGCGGCTGATGCTGACGGACGATGCCGGCGTGGCGCTGGCCGCGCATGCCGTGGGCTACGAGAGCTCATCGCAGTTCAGCCGCGAGTACAGCCGTCTGTTCGGCGCGCCGCCGCTGCGCGACAAGCAGCGCTGGAAGGACGAAACGGCGCTGGCCGCCTGAAGACTCAGCCATCCGCCCGCCTCGGCGGATTGTTCTACGCCTCGAAGACGATCCGCATGCCTGGCAGGCTAAGCCCGTCGAGCTCGGTGCTCCAGGTCTCGCCGGCGTGAACGGGGAAGGCGCGCGTCAGCGTGCCGGTCGTGACCAGTTCCCCGGCCTGGATTGCGTCGGTTGCCGCTCGGTCCGCGACCACATCAATCAGATGCGCCAGCGCGGCCACCGGGTTCCCCAGCACGTTCGCGCCGCTGCCGGTCTCGCGCAGCTGGCCATTGCAGGACAACGCCACCTGGAAACGCTGCAACCGGTCGAGCAAGTCGGGCCCGAGTTCAGCGGGTTCGGCGCGCGCCCCAATGAAAAGCGCGGCGTGCAGCGCGTTGTCCGCCACCGTATCGGCCGCCTGGAACTGCCAGGCGGGGAAATGCGATTGGACCAGTTCGAACCCATGTGCGATCCAGTCCACGCAGGCCAGAATCTGCGTCAGGTCGCGCGTTTGCGGCGGTGCGGTATGAAAGTGCAGCACGATCTCGGGTTCGATGCGCGGCTCTGCGTACGAAGCGAGCTGGCAGCGGACCTCGCCGCCGTCGGCCTGCACCAGGGTGTGCGCGTAGACGCGCCCCCAGACCGGAAAGTCCACGCCCAACGCCGCCCACATCGCCGGATTGGTGAAACCGATCTTGCGGCCGACTTGCTGCGCGCCTTGCGCCACGCGCATCTCGTGGACTTTGGCCGCCACATCGTAGGCCTGCGCCAGGCCAAAGCCGGCGTGCCTTGCCGTCAGGGGCGCAATCGGCGTGGCATGGTCCTGCGCCGCCTTCATTTCCCGCGCAAGCGCGAGCGGATCGATGGACATGGCGTCTCCTCCCTACTTCCTGTGGGTAATGCCGACTTTATAGGGAATCGGCGCCGCGCGCCGTAATATGCTCGACCGGCCCACCGACAACCCACGAGGAATTTGCATGCACGACCTGAATGACCTTTATTACTTCGTGGAGGTCGTCAAACATGGCGGTTTCGCGCCAGCCGGGCGGGCGCTGGATATCCCGAAGTCGCGCCTCAGCCGCCGCATCGCGCTGCTGGAGGAACGCCTTGGCGTGCGCCTGATCCAGCGCTCCACCCGTACCTTCGCGGTGACGGAACTGGGCCAGGAATACTACGACCAGTGCCTGGCGATGCTGGCGGGCGCCGAAGCGGCGCAGGATGTCATCGACCGCACGCACGCCGAACCGCAAGGCACCATCCGCATCGCCGCGCCGCCTGCGCTCATCTACTACTTCCTCGGTGACGTGGTGGCGCGTTTCATGGAAAAGTGCCCCAAGGTGAACATCTACCTGAAGAGCTTCAGCCGGCCGGTGGACGTGCTGCGAGAAGGCTTCGACCTGGCGGTACGGGTGCGCTTCGGCCCCATCGAAAGCAGCGACCTGGTCATGAAAAACCTGGGCTTGAGCTGCCAGAGCCTGGTCGCCAGCCCCGCCCTGGCGCGCACACTGCCCGATCCCGGCGACCTGCAGCGCATCAGCCGGCAGCCGACGATGGCGCTCGGGACCGAGCAGCGGGAATGCCAATGGCGCCTGATGGGACCGGAGAACGCGCGCCTGGCGGTGCCTTTCATGCCCCGCCTCGTCACGGACGACATGCTGGCGCTGAAGCAGGCCGCACTGCGGGGCGTGGGCGTCGTCGCCCTGCCCCTCCTGATGATTCGCGAGGAACTTGATGCGGGCACCCTTGTGCCCGTGGGCGCGCCCTGGCAACCCGAGCCCGGCAGTGTCCATGCCGTGTTTCCGTCGCGCCGTGGCCTTCTGCCTGCCGTCCGTGAGCTGTTGGATTTCATGGGAGACGCGTATCGTGAAAACGCGCGCTGCGAAGCCGCAACGCAGACGCGCCACGGCATCCCCACCCTACAACCCGTCCATACATTGTCCGATAAATAGAACGCTGAGAGTCGAAATTCCCGTCTACCGGCGCGGTCGTCCTGAAATTAATATCCTTCCTACGCACTCAGCGTTGCCCAAATCACCGCGCAACACCGCGCAAAACCTGAATTGACCAAGGAATCAGCCATGACCCGCCCCTACGTGAAGCTCGACAAGTCCCAAGCCGCCGTTCTGCTGGTGGATCACCAAGCCGGCCTCCTGTCCCTGGTGCGCGACTTCCAGCCCGACCAATTCAAGAACAATGTGCTGGCCCTGGCCGACCTGGCCGAATACTTCAAGCTCCCGACCATCCTGACCACCAGTTTCGAAGACGGCCCTAACGGCCCGCTGGTCCAGGAACTGAAGGACAAATTCCCCGACGCCCCCTACATCGCCCGCCCCGGCAACATCAACGCCTGGGACAACGAAGACTTCGTCAAGGCCGTCAAGGCCACCGGCAAAAAGCAACTGATCATCGCCGGCGTCGTCACCGAAGTCTGCGTCGCCTTCCCCGTGCTGTCGGCCATCGAAGAAGGTTTTGACGTGTTCGTGGTGACCGATGCCTCGGGCACCTTCAACGAAGTGACGCGTGACGCCGCATGGCGCCGCATGGAACAGGCCGGCGCGCAACTGATGTCGTGGTTCGGCGTGGCTTGCGAACTGCACCGCGACTGGCGCAACGACGTGGAAGGCCTGGGCACCCTGTTCGCCAACCACATCCCCGACTACCGCAACCTGATGGCCTCGTACTCGGCTTTCAAGGCGGCCAAGTAAGGTTGCGCGGCCGGCTTGCCGGCCAGACCACGCTGAGACACGATGAAAAAAGGCCCAGGCATTTGCCTGGGCCTTTGTCACTTCTGCTTGCGGGCGAAGGGATACGCCTGCTGCGCCAGGAATGTTCCTGGCATGTCGTTGTCCAGGATCCCGTAGTTCTGCGGCAGCCGGTTTCCCGCCCCGCGCACCGCGGTGCCGAACAGATAGTCGATAAATGAAAAGTGCGCGGCGTAGTTCTTGTCGATCGCCTCGGTATCGGACGAGTGATGCCAGTGATGGAAGTCCGGCGTCACGATGATGTAGCGCAGCCAGCCCCACGGCAGCTTCACGTTGGAATGGATCAGCACCGCCTGGAATCCCACGATGATGATGTAGGCATCGAGCACGGCCTTCGAAAAGCCCAGGACGAACAGCACGCCCAGCACGGCCACGCGCGTGATCAGCAGTTCAACGATGTGCAGGCGCGAGCCGGCCAGCCAATCCAGCGTGCGCGTGCTGTGGTGCACGGCATGGAAGCGCCACATGAACGGCACCTCGTGATAAATGCGGTGCGCGGCGTATTGCGCCAGGTCCGCCACCAGCACCGCCACGAACAGCTCCAGCAGATACGGCATCGACTGGATGGCCTGTTGCAGCGGCTCGTACGCCGCCCATGAAAACAGGCGGTGAATGAAGAAGTTGATGCAGAGCAGCACCGCGCCCACCGACAGGTGATTGAACAGGAAGTGCTTCATGTCCACCTGCCATTCGCCGCGAAACACCGGCTGGCCCGGGTACAGCGGCGTCAGCTTCTCGAAAATGATGAAGACGGTGCTTGACGCCAGCAAGTCCAGAATGAACCAATCAAGCCCAAGATACGGATGGCCGCCAGTATTGGTGGCGCTAACGGCCACTTGGCTGCCGCCTGCAGCGACCGCGCAGCACACCAGCACGAACGCCGCAATGTTGAGCCAGCGCTGCCGTCCCAGCACGGTGTTGGCCAGCGCAATCGAGCCCGACACCAGCAGCGCGCCGAACAGCAGCGTGCGCATCGCTTCCACCGAGTAGAAGCTGCGCAGCTCGGGCGTGGTCAGGTAAGCGGGAAAATGAAACGCCAGCACACCTAGCACTGACAGAATGGCCAGAAACAGCGCAATCACGCCGCTCATCATTCCCGTGCCGGGATGGATCCGGCCGTCCTGCTTGAAAAGATCCATCACTCTGCGATAGACCGGTGCGCGCTTGTTCATTGGGGATCTGGGACAGTCCAAGGGGAAGCGAGTGTATCGCCGGGGACAGACCATTCTGTAAAGAAACGTGAACGCGCACGACAGAATGGCTCATTTCTTGCCCGCCTTGCGCAGGGTCAACGGCAGCCAGCGGCGGATTGGTCCGCAAGGTTGACAAGGCGATGGCGTTGGCGTGTCATGGGCTTTGACGCTGATGATCGCGTCGAGCTAGGCGCATCGTCGGTCCCGTCAACCGGTTCCTCAAGAGGCCTTTATGTTCCCTGAATACCGCGAGCTGATTACCCAACTCAAGTCCGAAAACGCTCACTTTTCGGCGCTGTTCCAGCGGCATAACGATCTGGATCAGGAAATCCAGAACATGGAGGACGGCATCAAGCCGTCCTCGGGCGCCGCGATCGAGGTGCTTAAAAAAGAAAAACTGCACCTGAAAGACAAGCTGTACGGCCTGCTGCGCGCGGCCGACCCAAACGGCCACGGCAAGAGCAACGGCAGCTGACCTGCCGCTGGTCGCGGGCTACATCAGTTCCAGGCCCGCGCCTTTGACGACGGACGCGTACTTCGTCATTTCCGAACGGAAGTACGCCACCGTCTGCTCGGGCGGCATCAGGACGATACGGTTGTTCTGGGTCGCCATCGCCTGCTTCACCTCCGGCGAGTTGAAGGCGCGGCCCAACGCGTCATAGATGCGGCGCACGTCCGCCTGCGGCAGCTTCGCCGGTCCGACCGCCGCGAACCACCCGCCGATTTCGTAGTCCGCCAGACCCTGCTCGCGCAGCGTCGGCAGGTCGGGCAGCGCCGCCATGCGCTCTGCGCCACAGGCGCCCAGCGCCTTGAGCGCGCCGCTCTTGATCTGCGGCAGGACGGACGGCAGCGACAGCACGCCGAAGTCGACCTGCCCGCCGATCAGATCGGCCATCATCGGTCCCACGCCCTTATACGGGATATGCCGCGCCTTCACCTCCGCCTGCTGCACATACATTTCCGCGGCCAGGTGCAGGATCGTGCCATTGCCCGACGACGCGTAGTTGTAGCGGCCAGGCTGACTTTTCAAGAGCGCAGTCAGCCCCTTGATGTCGTTCGCGGCAATCTTCTGCGGATTGGCGACCACCAGGAACGGCGTCATGCCCACCATGCTGATCGGCGTGATGTCGGCCAGCGGGTCGAAGGGCAGGCTCTTGTAGACGCTCGGGAAGATCACATGGTTGTTCGACACCATGCTGAGCGTGTAGCCGTCAGGCGCCGACCGCACCAGTGCCGAGGTGCCCACGATGCCGCCCGCGCCAGGCTGGTTTTCGACCACGACGGTATGGCCCAACGCGGTGGACAAGGCAGGTCCCGCCGCCCGGGTGATCGTGTCCACCCCGGATCCCACGCCCACAGGCAGAATGAATTTCACCGGCCGGTCCGACTGCGCCCACGTCACGCCGGGCACACCCAGCACGGCGGCGCCCAGCGCGCCCAGCACCTGGCGGCGGCTCCAGCGCCCGCCCGCACGTTGATTGCTCATGTCTGTCTCCTGATGGTTTTTGTATCGGCCGACTTGCGCGGCCGTTTACTGCAACGGCTTTATCAACTGCTCAGGCGCGGCGCGGCATGCTGCAAACCTGACGCGCGCGCCACCACCTCACGCTGCGGCGCCCTGCGCGCGCAACGCTTCGATCTGTCCGGCGTCATACCCCAACCCTTGCAGGAGCGCGTCGGTGTCCGCGCCCAGCACAGGCGGATCGCGCCGCACGCCAAGGCGATGCCCGTCCATCATCAGCGGAAACAGGGCGGCGCCCGCGGTCTGGCCGGCCCGCTCGCCGTCAGGTAAACGGATGTCGGCCAGCCCACCGGTGGCGCGCAGGTGCGGATCGTCGTACAGCTCCTCCGGCTTGACGATGGGGGCGAACGGCAGGCCGATGCGTTCGAACACGGCTGCGAGCTCCGCCGCGCGGTAATGCACCAGCCGCTTGCGCAGATCCGCCAGCAGCGTGGGCCGCAGCAGCACCCGGTCATTGTTCGTGGCCATCGCCGGGTCGTTTTTCAGATCGTCGAATCCGAAGGCATCGCAGAACGTCACCCACTGCGCGTCGCTCACCGCCGCCAGGAAGATCTGCTCGCCGTCCTTGACCGTGAAGACGTCATAGAGCGCCCAGGCCGACACCCGCTCGGGCATCGGCGCGGACGGCTGGCCCGTGATCGCGTACTGCAGCATGTGCTGGCCCACGAGAAACACGTTGTTCTCGAACAGCGCCGACTGCACCTCCTGGCCGCGCCCAGTGATGCCGCGCTGGATCAGTGCCGCCATCGCACCTATGGCGCCAAACATGCCGCCCATGATGTCGTTCACACTGGTGCCGGCGCGCACCGGATCGCCCGGCCGTCCGGTCATGTAGGCCAGCCCGCCCATCATCTGCACGACCTCGTCCAGGGCCGTGCGCATTGCATAAGGGCCCGGCAGAAACCCCTTGTGGCTGACGTAGATGAGGCGCGGATTCTCTTTGGACAGCGAGGTGTAGTCCAGGCCGAATTTTGCCATCGTGCCGGGCCGGAAGTTTTCCGCCACCACGTCGGCGCTGGCGGCCAGCTTGCGCGCCACCTCGGCGCCCGCCGGACTCTGGATGTCCAGCGCGATGCTCTTCTTGTTCCGGTTGAACATCGGAAAGAATCCCGCGCCCACGCCCAGCAGATGACGCGTGCGGTCGCCTCGCACGGGTTCGACCTTGATGACTTCGGCGCCCAGATCGGCCAGCACCATCCCACAGGTGGGCCCCATGACCATGTGGGTGAACTCCACGACGCGCAGGCCGGCAAGGGGCAAGGGACGGGAGGACGGGGGAGTGGCGGCGTTTTGCATGGAAAGGCTCGATGTTGATGCGTAATGCGCACGCTCAGGCCGGCTGGCCGCTGCGTGCAGGATAGGTCTTGGGCAGGCCGGCGCGCCACAGCGCGCCGTGCAGCGGCTGGTCGGGCAGCCAGCCAGCGGCGGCTTCGCGCAAGGCCAGCAGGCGGGGCAAGTCGATGCCGGTCTCGATGCCCATGCTTTGCAGCATGAACACCAGATCCTCCGTGCTGACGTTGCCGCTGGCGCCCGGCGCGTGCGGACAGCCACCGATGCCCGCCAGGCAGGCGTCAAACCGCGCCACCCCGGTGTCCAGCGCGGCCAGCACATTCGCCAGCCCCAGCCCGCGTGTGTCGTGAAAGTGGGCGCAGCACAAACGATCGCCTGCGATGCGGCGCGCGGCTTCGAACAGTCGCCCCACCGACGCCGGATCGGCATACCCCACCGTGTCGGCCAGACTGACGCGGTCGGCGCCGGCATCCAGCAGTGCCTGCATGAGCCGCAGCACTTCGTCCTGGCGCACTTCACCCTGCAAGGTGCAGCCAAAGGCCGTTCCGACGCCGCCCTCGATCAGCATGGACGAGCCCGCCGCGTCGCGCGCCGCGCGCATCTGGCCGACCATCGTCACCACCTCCTCAGGGGTCTTGCGCAGGTTCGCCAGGCTGTGCGCGTGGCTGGCCGAGAGCGGCACCAGCATCAGGTGAGCACCGCTGGCCAGCGCCAGTTCGGCGCCCTTCAGGTTGGGCACCAGCACGGACACCGACAGGCCGGAAAGCCGCGTGGCATGGGCGATCAGTTCCGCCGTGTCCGCCAACTGCGGCAGCAGGCGGGCGGGCACAAAGGAGCCCACTTCGATCTCGCGCTGGCCCGCCGCGTAGGCCGCGTCGATCCAGTCGAGTTTGGTCTGCGTAGGCATCACGACGGACAGGCTCTGCAGGCCATCGCGTAGCCCCACTTCACGGATCGTGACGGCCGACGGGCGACAGGAGGGTTCTTGGAGGGGCATGGCAATTCGGCGATGAGAAGAGAAATCCCAGTTTAGATATTCTCAATCCGCCCACAAGCAGTATTTTGGAACGCTTAAAATTCCGTTTCGGAATATCAAACTGGGCGACCGCCATGCGCGACCTCGACATCACCACCCTGCGTCTCTTCATCTCCGTCTGCGAGACCGGCAACATTGCCCGCGCCGGCCAGCGCGCCAACATCGTGGGGTCGGCCATCAGCAAGCGGCTCGCGCAGCTTGAGGACACCGTAGGCGCCAAACTGCTCACGCGCAAGCGCCGGGGGGTCGAGCCCACCGAAGCCGGCGAAACGCTGCTGGAGCACGCGCGCGCCATCCTCGCCAGCTCCGAGCGCATCGAACGCGACATGTCCGCCTACGCCAGCGGCGTAAAGGGACAGGTGCGGATCCTGGCCACCGCATCGGTCCTCGCCGAATCCCTGGCCGAGGACATCGCGGCCTTCCTTCAGGCCGCGCCCCACCGCAACATCCGGGTCGACATGGAGGAACGCGTCAGCCAGGAGGTCGTGCGCGGCGTCCGGGAAGGCATCGCCAGCCTGGGCATCTGCTGGGATGCAGCGGACTTTCATGGACTGGAACGGCGTCCGTACCGGGGCGACCGCCTGGCGATCGTCACCGCGCCAGGCCATCCGCTCGCCGACCGCGAAGCCGTCTTCTTTGAAGACGCATTGGAATACGAGCATGTGAGCATGCCCGCCGCCGGCGCCGTCCTGCGCATGCTGCAAACGGCCGCCAACGACAGCGGCAAGGCGCTGCGGCACCGCGTCACGGTCAGCAACTTCGATTCGGCCTTTCGCGTCGTGCTGGCGGGATTGGCCATCAGCGTGGCGCCCATCGAAGTCGCCACGCCCTATGCATTGGCGCACGGGCTGCGGGTGCTGCCGCTGAAGGACGCCTGGAGCCGGCGGCGCTTCGCGATCTGCATGCGCAACGCATCGGCGCTGCCTGCGGCCGCAGCGTTGCTGCTGGATCATCTGGTAGCGGCGGGTGCGAGTGGCGCGTCGTGAACTGGCGTTGGCACGAGCGAGGCTTCGGGAAGCGCATGGACGAGATGCGGGCAGGCTCGTTCAATTAGCTGTACTAATCAAAGATTAGGATATTTAGTTTTTCTAATCACGCGGCTAGCGCTAGTCTGAGCGCCCCTTGTGCCTTGCCAGACGTTGCAGCATGACCACCGCCTTCATCCCCGGATTTCTCCTCGGCCTCAGCCTCATCGTCGCAATCGGCGCGCAGAACGCCTTTGTGCTGCGGCAGGGCTTGCGCAAGGAACACGTCTTCGTGATCTGCCTGACCTGCGCGCTGTCCGACGCCATCTTGATCGCGGCGGGCGTGGCGGGCTTTGGCATGGCGGTCGGCCTGCTGCCTTGGCTGGAACCGGCCATGCGATATGGCGGCGCGCTATTTCTCTTCGTGTATGCGGCGCGCAGCCTGCATTCGGCGTTTCGCACGCAGCACGGCCATCTGACGCCCTCGTCCCGTCAGGCGAATAGCCCGTATGCCGCGCTGGCGACGTGCCTTGCGCTTACGTGGTTGAACCCGCATGTCTATCTGGACACCGTCGTCTTGCTGGGCTCCATATCCAGCCAATACGAAGGCCGCAAGCTGGCTTTTGCCGCGGGCGCGATCTGCGCGTCGTTCTGCTTTTTCTTCGCGTTGGGATACGGCGCGCGGCTGCTGCGGCCCGTCTTCGCCAATGCCGCCGCGTGGCGTGTGCTGGATGCCTGTGTCGGTATCCTGATGATCGTGATCGGCGTACAGCTGGTGAGGTAATCCTCATCCATATGGCGGACGGCGAAGGCGGCAGCGCGCTGCTACGCTGCCCTACCCGTCGTCCTAAAAGGATCGTCCGCCATGAGAACCGCCATTGGCGCCGCCTGCGCGTTGGCCATCCTGCTGTGCAGCGGTCCGGCCTTTGGCCAGTATGTGGTGCGGACCCAGGACATGAGCGGCAAATGGAGCGTGCCGAACCCGCATTACGAAGGTGTGCCCGAGCTGTTCCGGGCAAGCTCCGGCGCCAAGCGCGCCTGCCTGGACCGCGGCCCGCCCAGCAACCTGTACCGCGCCACCAAGGTCATCGACCTGCGGACCGGCGAAGAGGTGCTGGTGGTGGACTGCATCCCGATTCGGAACGAACAGCGTCAGCGATCGGAGCAGATTCGGGCGAATGCGTTGAAGGCGGCGCCGCAGCAGTGATTCAGTGTTCGTGCCGCGTGCCGCTTTCCGAGATGGTGCGCTGCCAATCGCCAAGTATCGTGACCGGAGCCGCGCGCCTTCGCGACGAACGCGCTATCGCGCCTTTTGCGCGCCGTCCCTTTCGCCCGCGGACGCGTTCAGGTATTCCTTGACCGTGCCGTCCTTGTTGTAGGTCACCGTCAGGGTGCGCTGGTCCTGCATGGCGCCGAACTCGCTATTGTTGAAATAGAACCACGACGCCGTCCGCAGCCCCTGCTTGTTGATGTCCTGCGTGCGGGGCGGGCCAAAGTCGCGGACCATTTCATCAAACGTCGTGACGTTGATCTTGATGGCTTGCACCTTCGACTGCGTGATCATGTCTCCCGGCGCGGGAGCAGCGCAGCCCGTCACAAGGGCGGCCACGAAAAGCACGGACGATCTCATTGAACTTCCCCAGTCCTGTCAGCCGGCAGGTGCGGCTGTCGTGTTTTTGAATTTCGAACGAGCATAAGAATACTCTGCCCGCCGCCGCTCGGGCGGTGGACAGCGCCGGCGTTACCGGCCCAGCGCCTGTGATGTTGCGGTCATCTACAATGCCGCCAGTTGCCGAGCGCGAAGTGGCGCCGGCCCGCAACAAACAGGCAGCATGACCCGCGCGAAGAAATCAGCACCCAGAAAGAAAGCCCCGGCCAGCAAAAGCCGGGCCGCCAGCCCCGGCCGTATCTACCGATTCCTGCGTACGTTCACGCTGACGTCGCTGGCCGCGTTCGGCGCAGCCACCTATGCGCTGAACCCCCAGTGGCGCGCGCACTTCTCCGTCGACGACATTCTTGCGCGCGTCGGCTGGCCAACCCAGGAAAAGTTTGCGCCCGCAGCCGCGCCCGCCGGCGGCATGGCGCACACGCGCTTTTCCGACTGCCCGCAATTCTTCCCGCAGCAACGCCCGCCCGTCGTGCCCGCCAGCCAGGCGCTTCGCGAGTTGTGCTTTTCAAACTTCGCCATCCTGCACAACGGCCAGACCAAGACGCCCGTATTCGTGGCCGAGCGCCTGAACCGCAAGATCCTGACGCAGGCACAGGGCATGGAGCGGGCCGACAAGTTCTACGCCGAGGCGCGCGTGCCTCGCGCCGAACGCGCCGAACTGGCGGACTACAAGGGGTCGGGCTATTCGCGCGGCCACATGGCGCCCGCGGGTGACATGTCCACCCATGAGGCCATGGCGCAAAGCTTTTCACTGGCCAACATGGTGCCGCAGGACCAGCGCCACAACGGCGGCCCGTGGAGCCAGATCGAACAGGACACGCGTAAATACGTGATGCGCGCGTCGGGCGACGTGTACGTGTTTACCGGGCCGTTTTACGGAGACAAGCCCAAGGAGATCGGGTCCGGCGTTGCCGTGCCCAGCCATCTGTTCAAGGTGGTGTTTGATGCATCCACGGGGCGCTCGTGGGTGCATTGGCAGGCGAACAGCGCAAGCACAAAGGCGGGCGCGCCGATCAGCTATGAAGAGTTTGCGCGCCGCACGGGGATGCAGTTGCTGCCGACAACGGGGAATTGATCGTTCGGCTATTTCGGCCGCGGCGACGGCAACCCCTGATCCACGGCGGGCCACTCCCCCGCCCGCAGGCGCGGCAGGCACATGACCATCGCCTTCGCCACATTGCGCACCTCTTCCTGCACCGCCGTGTCCTCATCTAGATCCGCGTGACTCGTGGCATAAGGCTTGTAGTAGCCAATGTAGCGATCCAGCTTCGACGACGCCCCCGCATCCACCAGCCCCATCCATTCCAGCCAATCGCACAGCGCGCGCCGCTGCCCCTCGATCCCCGCCACGTCGCCATGGACCATGACGCCATAAGCGCGGCCCGCCAGGTGCTTCGGAAATGGCCACCCGTCCATCTCGATCTGCTTGGCCTTCATCGCGTCCTTGCCCGAGGTCGTCGTCGGATCGGAGTTGCCCCCATCCGCGCAGACCAGCCGGTCGATCATCAGCTTCAGCACGCTGGGCGACTGATACCAATACGTGGGCGCCAGCAGGATCACGCCGTGCGCCGATACCCACTGCTCGTAGATGTCGTTCATCGCATCGTTGTCCTGCGCGAGCGAATGGTTGGGATAACAGCTGCAGGGCCAATGGCAGAGCGGCATCGCCGTGGATACGCAGCCTTTGCAGGGATGGATAAGGTATTGGTATTCCGACGTCAACCGGCTGAGGTCCAGCATGTCCGCCTGCACACCTGCCGACTCCAGTTCATCGCGCACGATTTCAGACAGCCGCCACGTCTTTGCGACCTCGCCTGGACAGGTCCCGTCATTGCGCGCCGCGCCGTTGATCACCAGGACGCGCGAGCGCGTATCCGGGTCGCGCTGCACCAACGCCGCGCGCGTCAGACGATCATGGGCTTCCTTCCATTCCACCGACAGGTCGTAATCGGGATCGGCATAACCTGATCCCGCTTTGACGGTGTCGGGCGCCTTGCGTCCGTTCGCATAGGCATCCCAGGCGATGGATTCGAGCCGCTCCAGTGCTTCGGCCTCTGCCTTGAATCCCGGGTCGTAGAAGCGGCGCATGAAACGCAGACGGAATGTGTCGCGGGGCAGCTTGCCGGCATACTGTCCGGATCGGACGTCGAGCTTCGGTTTGGCCATAGCGGTGACTCTGCAAAAATGAGCGTAGCCAAGCAGCAACTCTTATGCCTGCCTGCTTGCTGTCATGGCTTGCACCAGGGTGATGACCGCACGGAACCGTCACACCTTTCAAGGGGCGCATCGAGTGCAGTAGGATGAACCGACCGACTGGAGGAATCATGCAAACAGCCAAGTGGGACTTTCAGATCACGAAGCCGGAGCAAGACGGCGATGAATGGCGCATCGGCTACACACTGATCTCACCGATAGCCGGCGTGCCGTCCGAACGCATTGCCATCGACGAACATTTTCATTCCGCCCATGGCGCTATTGCCGAGGCGACCCGCCTTGCGCAGATTCATGTTGCCGACTTGAACGGTGAAGCGCCGACGTTCGAACGTCCGAGCGATTCCGAGGTGCCGTTCGACAAAGACCAGCGGTTCTAGGCAGTACCGCGCAACGGACGAGAGCAGCCACGCGAGCATTTACCGCGTGGCTGCGAATCGCCGTCATTGTGCGTTACATAACGGCCCGTTCAGCGGGCCGGAGCCGGCGCACTGCTGGCCGGCGTAGCCGGGTTCGCCGGGGTGGCAGGCACCTGGATCTCTTTCTTGCGCAATACCCCGCCGCCCTGCACGCTGCCCTGCACATTCGTGGGCGAGGTCATCTTGGACACGCAGGTCTGACGTTGAGCTTCCGGCAGACGGTTGCAGCGCGCCAGCTCGTTCTGCCTGAGCTGCTCGGGGCTCTCCGCACTCAGGTTCTGACGATCACGCTCTTGCCGCGCCGCGGCCGCTTCGCGCAAGCACGTCTCCAGCGGTTGGCCGGAAGCGCCGCTCTTGCAGGTCGCGACATCCTGCTGATGCTGCGCTTGCGACGTAGCGCTGGTGTCGGCCGCGTACGCCGCGCCCGTGGCCCATGTCAGAGCCGCCAGGCAAAGGCTCGCGGAAACTCTTTTCAGGGGCACTTGAACAGCATTCATCTTGTGAACAGTATTCATGGTCAGCTCCTCAAAAAAGGGAAATGCGTCCGGCGACACGCCGAACGCAACCTCCCGGCGCTATATCTAACACGCAGGAGTCATGGTCAACAGCGAGCGAAGTAACGTGATGTGTCAACCGCCAAACCCGATAGGCGTGTTTCAACGCGCAAGGTAGGCGCGTACGAGTTCCATCAGATACAGGCCTTGGGGCGTCGGCGTGCTGTCACGCCGGCGCACGATGTACACATCCCGCGCGATGTCGGGATCCAGCACCGGAATCGACTTCAGGCCATAACCACGCGCTTCAAACAACGCCGGCATGATGGTCACGAAATTGCCCGACTGCACCAGCCCGATCATGGTGGCCAACTGATCCACCTCGATGGTCCAGGGCAACTCCAGCCCGCGAGCGTTGAGGACGCTGTCGATCTGCAAACGGGTGGAACTGACTGGATTCAGTCCCACTACCGGCAGGCCAGGCAACTTTTTCCACGATAGCTTGCGGCTGCGTGGCGCCAGGGCAGAACGCTCTGCGTACACCAGGTTGAAACCGTAGGTGGCGACGCGTTCGGCCTCCAGGGTGGGGCCGAATGACACCGGCGTGGTGATGCCGAATTCCACCTCGCGCTCTTCGACCAGGCCAGTCGTGACGGTGGCGTTGCCGTCGCGGATGGAAAGATACACCTGCGGATGCCGTGCATAAAACTCGGGCAGCACATTCGGCAGCACCGAATAGCCTACCGAGGCCACCGTGCTCACCATCAGCGTGCCTTCGTGCCCCCGCGCGCGGCGGGCTGCCTCGGTCAAGCTGGCATCCATCTGGGTGACGATGGGCAGCACGCGCTCGTAAAGCGCACGGCCCATCGACGTCAGCACCACACTGCGCGTCGTACGTTCGAACAAGCGTCCGCCAATTTCCGACTCCAGCTTCGCGATGCGCCGGCTCAAGGCCGAAGTCGTGACGCACAGCAGCGCGGCAGCCGATGTGTATTGCCCCATGCGTGCCACGCAGCAGAACGCGCGGATATCTTCCAGATCGTAATTGATTCGCATAGATCAATAATCGTTGAAATTTTTTCGATAGACGTAACTATACGCGCGGCCTGAACATGCGGGCATCACTTCGACGAGCCATCATGAATCCACAAGGCAATGGCATTTTCCTGAAATCGATGAGCAGCTTCTTCGTGGGCGGCGCGACCGCCGTGCTTGAAGGCCTGCCCGTTGAATATCGCAGCATGGTCCTGAACGGATCGCCGCGCGAGGTCGACCCGAACGGCGAGCAGGTCTACGGACAGATGTATGTCCAGGAGTACCGCCTGGCACAGCCCCGGCATCCGGATCCGGTGCTGCTATGGCATGGCGGGGGCATGACCGGCTGCACATGGGAAACGACCCCCGATGGCCGCAACGGCTGGCTATGGAAATTCCTGGACGCCGGTTACGACGTGCTGGTCAGCGATGCCGTGGAAAGGGGCCGTTCGTCATGGGCACGCTTCCCGCAGGTGTATCGCGAAGCGCCCGTCTTCCGCACCAAGCGAGAGGCCTGGACGACGTTTCGCATCGGCCCCGTCTACCACCCGGACCCGCCGCGGCGGGAGGCCTATGCAGGGCAACAGTTTCCCACCGAGGCATTTGACGCGTTCGCCAATCAATGGGTGCCGCGCTGGCCGGGCCACGAGTCCATGATCCTGGCGGCATACGAAGCGTTGATTGACCGGGTGGGGCATTGCCATATCGTCGCCCACAGCCAGGGCGCGGGCTTTGCCGCCGAAATTGCGCGCCGCCGTCCACACGCGGTGCGCCGGGTGGTAGGCGTGGAGCCAGGCGGTATGCCGCAATCGGCGCCGATTGAAGCGCTGCCGCCGCATCTTGTTGTATGGGGCGACTTCATCGAAGCGTCGGGCTCGCACTGGGTCGGCTACCGCCAACAAGCCGAGCGCTATCTGGATTCCATACAGGGGTGCGCCGACGTGTCGGTGCTGGACCTGCCCGTCACCGGCGTCGCGGGCAATTCGCACCTGCCGATGATGGACCGCAATAGCGACGAGGTGTTCCAACGCGTCCTGAAGTGGCTGCAGAGCTGAAGAACCACGAACGAAAACAACAGGAGACAACCATGAACATTCGAACTCTTTCCGGCGCGGCACTGCTGGGAGCCCTTGTGTTGGGAGGTGCGAGCGCGGCGCATGCGCAGGCCTACCCCGCCCATCCCATCAAGCTCATCGTGGGATACGCGCCGGCAGGCTCGGTGGACACGTTCGCTCGCATCATCGCCCCCGAGCTGGGCCGCGAGCTGGGCCAGACCGTCGTCATCGAGAACGTCGCGGGAGCTGGGGGCATCATCGGCGTGACTCGCGCCGTCAACGCGAAGCCCGACGGGTACACGGTGCTGATGGGCATCGTGTCCGATGTCGTGATCGCGCCTATTCTGCAATCGTCGGCCAAATACACCTACCGCGACCTGGCCGCCGTCGCGCCGCTGGGCACGAGCGGCGTCGGCGTGGTGGCAAACCCGAACCTGGGTGTGAAATCGTTCGGCGACCTGATTGCGCGCGCCAAGGCCAACCCGGGCAAGCTGACCTATGGCGCCACGGGCGTCGGCTCGCTGCCCGCAATCGCCATGGAGAGCTTCAAGCTCACCACCGGCACGGACATCACCTTCATTCCCTATGCAAGCGCCTCGAAAATCGCGACCGATGTCATCGGCGGGAACGTGGATATCGCAGTGTCCGGGTTGCCTGCCCTGCTTGAACTGATCAAAAGCGGCCGTGTGACGGGCGTGGGTGTCATGAGCCGCGACCGCGACATCGGCAACCCGGACTTGGCGTCGGCGGGTGAAACACCGGAACTCAACGGGATGGACTATTTCTTCTGGACCGGCATTTTTGCGCCTTCGAATACGTCGGAACCCATTGTCCAGACCTTGAACGCGGCGTTCAGCCGTGTCATGGCCAAGCCGGAGATCCAGGCACGGTTCAAGGAATTGGGCGTGAAGGTCAGCCCGCCCACCTCGCCATCTGCGTTTGGGCAGTTCGTGGCGAGCAGCGATGCGCAATGGCAAAAGCTGATCGAAGAAGCGAAGATCCCGCGTCAGTAGGATGAGGGGACGGAGTACGCGCGTACACGACTACGCTCAAATGCCCAAAGGCTGATCGCGATTCGGACGAACCAGCAAAATGGCCCCAACCTCTGTGAGTTTGGGGCCATCTGCATACAGGTCCCTATTCTGGGACACCGGTCGTCTTTGCTTGCTCTGCGGAAGTCCGAAGACCCGCATGAATATTGGTCGGGGCGGTGGGATTCGAACTCACGACCCTCTGCTCCCAAAGCAGATGCGCTACCAGGCTGCGCTACGCCCCGAAGGGTGGCAACTATACCAGAAAGCGACCTCACGCGGCCGAGGTTCACCCATTCGGCGACGTAACAAAATGCCCGCCCTGCATTCCATGTAATGAAAAAACGGCGCGCCACAAAGGCGCGCCGCTCCTGCACCACAAAACCCGCCACGTTCAGCCGAAACGGCCCGTGATGTAGTCCTCGGTTTCCTTACGCGAAGGCTTCACGAAGATCTGGTCGGTCTGACCAAATTCCATGAGCTCGCCCAGGTACATATACGCCGTGTAATCCGAGCAACGCGCGGCCTGCTGCATGTTGTGCGTCACGATCACGACGGTGTAGTCGTTCTTCAGTTCAGCGATCAGCTCTTCGATCTTGGCGGTGGAGATGGGATCCAGCGCCGAGCATGGCTCGTCCAGCAGCAGCACTTCCGGCTTGATCGCCACGCCGCGGGCGATGCACAGACGCTGTTGCTGGCCGCCGGACAGGCTGTTGCCGCTCTGGTGCAGCTTGTCTTTCACTTCGTTCCACAGCGCAGCCTTGCTCAGCGCCCATTCCACGCGCTCGTCCATCTCGCCCTTGGACAGGCGTTCGAACAGACGCACGCCGAAGGCGATGTTGTCGTAGATGCTCATGGGGAACGGCGTGGGCTTCTGGAAGACCATGCCGATCTTGGCGCGGATCAGCGAGATGTCGGTCTTGGCCGTCAGCAGGTTTTCGCCGTCCAGCAGGATTTCGCCCTCGGCGCGCTGGCCGGGATACAGCTCGAACATGCGGTTAAACGTGCGCAGCAGCGTTGATTTGCCGCAGCCCGACGGGCCGATGAAGGCGGTGACCTTTTTCTCCTGGATCGACATGTTCACGTTGCGAATCGCGTGGAACTTGCCGTAGTAGAAGTTCAGGTCCTTGACCTCGAGCTTGTTCTTGACTGCGGTAGCGGTGTTTTCCATTGGGTTTCCCTTGGCTGTCGGCGCGGCCAGCGCGCCGGCAAAGCGATCTTTACTTGCGGAACAGGTTGCGGGCGATGATGTTGATGCCCAACACCAGCAGCGTGATCAGCGTGGCGCCGGCCCAGGCCAGGTTGTTCCAGTCCTTGAAGGGGCTGGCGGCGTATTGGTAGATGACGACCGGCAGGTTGGCCATCGGGCCGTTCATGTTCAGCGACATGAACTGATTCGACAGCGCGGTGAACAGCAGCGGCGCGGTTTCGCCAGAGATGCGGGCGATCGCAAGCAGCACGCCGGTGATGATGCCGGATTTGGCGGCGCGATAGCAGACCAGCGTGATCATGCGCCACTTCGGGCAGCCCAGCGCGGCGGTCGCCTCGCGCAGGCTGTTGGGCACCAGCAGCAGCATGTTGTCGGTGGTGCGGACCACGACGGGAATCACCAGGATGGACAGCGCGATGGCGCCGGCCCAACCCGAGTAATGCCCGACCTGCGCCACATACACGGCATAGATGAACAGGCCGATGATGATGGACGGGGCCGACAGCAGCACGTCGTTCAGGAAACGCGTTGCCGGCGCCAGCCAGCCGCGCTGGCCGTATTCAGCCAGATAGGTGCCGGCCAGGATGCCGACCGGCGTGCCGATCAGCGTGCCGACGCCCGCCATCATCACGCTGCCTAGAATGGCGTTGAGCAAGCCGCCCGCCTGGCCCGGCGGCGGCGTGATTTCGGTGAAGAGCGTGTACGACAGCGCGGGCGCGCCCTTCATCAGCAACGTGAGAATGATCCAGAACAGCCAGAACAGGCCGAAGACCAGCGTCGTCATCGACACCGCGAGCATGATGCGATTGACCACGCGGCGCCGGCGATAGATGCCGTTCTGCATGTTGAGTACGGATTCAGCCATGATTTTTTCCTTGTGCTCCGGGCGTCAGGTCTTCTTGCCTTCGCCGGCAGACAGGCGGACCAGCAGCGTCTTGGCCAGGGCCAGCACGATGGTCGTGATCAGGAACAGGATCAGGCCCAATTCCAGCAACGCCGCCTTCTGGATGCCGCCCGCCTCATTGAATTCGTTGGCGAGCGCCGAGGCAATGGAGTTGCCGGGCGAGAACAGGGAACCGGACCACTTGAACGCATTGCCGATGACGAAGGTCACCGCCATCGTCTCGCCCAGGGCACGGCCCAGGCCGAGCATGATGCCGCCGATGACGCCCGACTTGGTGAAGGGCAGCACCACGCGCCACATCACTTCCCAGGTCGTGCTGCCCAGACCGTAGGCCGATTCCTTGAGCATCGCGGGGACCAGCTCGAACACGTCGCGCATCACGGCCGCGATGAACGGGATGATCATGATGGAGAGGATCAGGCCGGCGGTGAAGATGCCGATGCCAAATGGCGGGCCTGCGAACAGGCCGCCGATGATGGGCACACTGCCCAGCGTCGCGATCATGAAGGGCTGCACGTACTGCTGGAACACCGGCACGAAGACGAACAGGCCCCACATGCCGTAGATGATGGACGGGATGGCCGCCAGCATTTCGATGGCGGTGCCCAGCGGGCGGCGCAGCCAGGTGGGCGACAGTTCGGTCAGGAAGATGGCGATGCCGAAGGAGACCGGCACGGCGATGATCAGCGCGATCGCGGACGTCAGCAACGTACCGATGATTGGCACGACGGCGCCGTAGTTGGAATTGACCGGGTCCCAGTCATTGAGCCAGAGGAACGACAGGCCATATTTGGCCAGCGATTCGCGGCTGCCGTAGATGAGGGAGATGAGAATCGCCGCCAGAAGAATGAACACCAGGAAGGCGAACAGGCGGGTCAGATTCTTGAACAGCGCATCCATCAGCGCGTTTTTTGTTTGCTTCATAGGCGAAGGCGTGCCGGTAGTCACGGAATCCGCCACGCTGGGCGGAAGCGGCACACTATTATCCATTACCGCGCTCATGGATGGACTTTCCTTAGGTAACCTGGGGGAACAGCAGAGAGGTCAATTTACAAGCGGCGGCCCCGCCCGCCTTCAGGCGTCGGGGCCGCACGGTACTGATTTACTTCCAGACAGCCTGGCCGTCAGCGGACTTCACTTCGCCCCAGGCGGCGCGGATTTCCTTGGTCACGGCTTCCGGCAGCGGCACGTAGTCCATGGCTTCAGCCGACTTGGCGCCGTTCTTGAAGGCCCAGTCGAAGAAGTCCAGTACAGCCTTGCCCTGAACCGGCTTGTCTTGCGACTTGTGGATCAGGATGAAGGTGGCGGCGGTGACGGGCCACGAATCGGCGCCCGGCTCGTCGGTCAGGACCACGCCCATGCCCGGCGCGCTCTTCCAGTCGGCGTTGGCGGCAGCGGCAGCGAAAGCCTTTTGCTCGGGCTGGACGAACTTGCCGTCCTTGTTCTGCAGTTGCGTCCAGGCCAGCTTGTTCTGCTTGGCGTAGGCGTATTCGACGTAGCCGATCGAGTTCTTCAGCTGGCCAACGTAGGCGGCGACGCCTTCGTTGCCCTTGCCGCCTTGACCGGTGGGCCACTTGACGGCCTTGCCTTCACCGACTTGCGACTTCCACTCCGGCGACACCTTGGACAGGTAGTTCGTCCAGCCGAAGGTGGTGCCCGAGCCGTCCGAACGGTGCACGACGATGATGTCGGCCGAGGGCAGCTTGACGTCGGGGTTCAGCGCCTTGATGGCCGCGTCGTCCCACTTCTTGACCTTGCCCAGGAAGATGTCGGCCAGGAGCTTGCCCGACAGCTTCAGCTTGCCCGGCTCGACGCCGTCGACGTTAACGACGGCGACAGTGCCGCCGATCACGGCGGGGAACTGCAGCAAGCCGTGCTTTTCCAGGTCGGCAGCCTTCATCGGGTCATCCGAGGCGCCGAAGTCGACCGTCTTTGCAATGATCTGCTGCTGACCGCCGCCCGAACCGATGGACTGGTAGTTGACCGCGTTGTTGGTCGCAGCCTTGTAATCGGACGCCCACTTGGCGTAGATCGGGTACGGGAACGATGCGCCGGCGCCGGTGACGTTGGCGGCCTGGACGGCAAAAACAGCGGCGCTCAGCGCGACGCCCACGGAAACTTGCTTGAAGACACGTTTGAACATCTGGGTTCCTTCTGTGCTCGTTAAAGGAGTCTTGGCAGGCTTTTTAGCTGCCTGTCTTTCAGCGACCTTCGCATCTTAGGTAGGTAACGTGACAAGACCATGACAGTCACAAACTGTTCATGCAGATGCTCGATGCGGCATAAAAACGACGGCCGCCGGGCGGTTACCGGGCGGCCGTGGGACAGAAGCAGAATTTTGGGGACGAACCCCCATTTCAACAGTGATCGTTCACACGCCCAGCTTCTGCATCAGGAACTGATGCACGTTATAGGGCTCGCGGCGGCTCTTGACGCGCGCATAGTCGCCGCTGGGCTGTTGCTGCCAGGCAAGCTGATTGTCGCGCAGCGCATAGGTGAAGGCTTCGTCGATGACGCGCTTCTTGAGCGTCTTGTCATAGATCGGGAAGGCTATCTCGACGCGGCGAAAGAAGTTGCGGTCCATCCAGTCGGCGGACGACAGGTACACCGTCTCTTCGCCGTCGGCGTAGAAATAGAAGACGCGGGAATGCTCCAGGAAGCGGCCCACGATGGAACGCACGCGGATGTTTTCAGACAGCCCCGGCACGCCGGCGCGCAAGGCGCAGACGCCCCGCACGATCAGATCGATCTTCACGCCCGCCTGGCTGGCCTTGTAGAGCTCGGCGATGATCTGCTCTTCCAAGAGCGAATTCATCTTGGCCATGATGCGCGAGCGCTTGCCCGCCTTGGCGGCGCGCGCCTCCGCACGAATCAGGGACACCATGCCCTCGTGCAGCGTGAACGGCGATTGCATCAGCGACTTGAGCGTGCGGCGCGCGCCCAGGCCGGTCAGCTGCGCGAACACCTTGTCCATGTCCTCGCACAATTTGGGATCGGCGGTCAGCAACCCGAAGTCCGTATACAGGCGCGCCGTGCGCGGATGATAGTTGCCGGTGCCCAAGTGGGCATAGCGGCGCAGACGGCCCTTTTCGCGGCGCAGCACGACCGCCATCTTGGCGTGCGTCTTGTGCGCCACCACGCCGTACACGACGTGTGCCCCCACCTCTTCCAGCTTGGAGGCCCAGTTGATATTGGTCTGCTCGTCAAAGCGCGCCATCAATTCCACCACCACCGTCACCTCCTTGCCGGCGCGCGCCGCCAGCAGCAGGATCTTCATCAGCTCGGAGTCCTCGCCGGTGCGATAGATGGTCTGCTTGATGGCCATCACGTCGGGATCCAGCGCAGCCGCGGTCAGGAAGTCGATGACCGGCTGGAACGACTGGTAGGGATGGTGCAGGAGGCGGTCGCACTCGGCCACCGCCTCGAAGAGTTCCGCGGGCTTGTCGCCAACGCGGTCAAACGGTGCGGGCACGGGCGCACGGTAATCAGGAAACAGCAGGTCCGGGCGCGCCGCGGAGTTGCACAACTGCATGAGGCGCGACAGGTTCACCGGGCCGGGAACGCGGTAGGTGTCGTCAGCCTTGAGCGAAAACTCGCGCTGCAGGAAGGTTTCCAGTTCGACGGGGGTCAGCTTGTCGATCTCAAGCCGGACGGCCGCGCCGAAGTTGCGTTGCGACAGCTCGCCTTGCAGGGCGTGGCGCAGGTTGGTGACTTCTTCTTCGTCGACGAAGAGGTCGCTGTTGCGAGTCACCCGCCACTGATAGCAGCCCAGCATCTCCAGGCCCGGGAATAGCTCGCCCACGAAGGCGCGCAGGAGCGAGGTGAGGAGGATGTAGCCCTCGGGCTGCCCCGACAGCTCCTGCGGCATCTTGATCAGACGCGGCAAGGCGCGGGGCGCCTGGACGATGGCGATGGACGCCTGACGGCCAAAGGCGTCGGCGCCGGCCAGCGACACGATGAAGTTCAGGCTCTTGTTGTAGACCCGCGGAAACGGATGCGCCGGGTCCAGCCCAATGGGCGTCAACAGCGGCATCACGTCACGGTGGAAGACGTCGCGCGCCCATTCCTGCTGCTCCGCATTCCATTCGGAAGCGTGATGCAGCGCGATGCCCTCCTTGTGCATGGCCGGCAGGATCTCGTCGTTGAGCAGGTTGTACTGGCGGTACACCAGTGCGTGCACCGCCTGCTGGACGCATTCGAATGCCTCGTCCGGCGTCATGCCATCCGGGCCGACCAGGTTGGGCGACTGGCGCTGCTGCTCTTTCAGACTGGAGATCCGGATCTCGAAGAACTCGTCCAGGTTGGAACTGACGATGCACACATAGCGCAGCCTTTCCAGCAGCGGTGTCTTGGGGTTCTCCGCCATCGCCAGCACCCGTTCGTTGAACTTGAGCAGCGACAATTCGCGATTCATGAGCAGAGGCTCGCCTGGCGGACGTGTGGGCATACCGGATTCCATACGAAAAGAGAGCGTGAAGTTTTACTGCAAACAGGTGACGGTTCTATGACAGCGCCCAATCGCTAAGGGTACGTCAAATGCGGGACATATGGCGCACCGGACAATGGCTTCCAAGCCCCTGTTCCGTAAGCAAAAACCCGTATCCGGCGGCGTTGTCACATGGGGTCCTTATAATCGGTCCACCTCACAGCCAATATTACGAGCCGCATGGATCAACTTCTGGCCGCGGTGGACCTCGGGTCCAACAGCTTTCGCCTCTCCATCGGACGCATCGTTCAGCAGGACGGTACGCCCCAGATCTACCAGATCGACCGCCTCAAGGAAACCGTCCGGCTCGCCGCCGGCCTGGACGCCGAAAAACGCCTTGGCGACGACGCCATCGACCGCGCCATTGCCGTCCTGGAACGCTTCGGCGAACGCCTGCGCAGTTTCCACCCCAATCGCGTCCGTGCGGTTGCCACCAATACGTTCCGTGTCGCCCGCAACACGAAAGATTTCCTGCCCCGGGCCGAAGCCGCATTGGGCTTTCCCATCGAAGTCATTGCCGGCCGTGAAGAGGCCCGGCTGATCTTCACGGGCGTGGCCCACACCCTGCCCCCCTCGCCCAACAAGCGCCTGGTCATCGACATCGGCGGCGGCTCCACCGAAGTCATCATCGGCAAGGGCCACGAACCGGGCCTGATGTCCTCGCTGTACATGGGCTGCGTCAGCTACAGCCGCCAGTTCTTCTCGGACGGCGTGGTGGATGCGCACCAGATGAAACAGGCCGAGCTGGCCGCCCGCCGCGAAATCGAAGTCATCGCCAAGCAGTACCGCAAGATGGGCTGGAAGGAAGCCTATGGCTCCTCCGGCACCGCCAAGGCGCTTTTCGCCATCCTGACCGAAGGCGGCTATTCCGACCGCGGCATCACGCGCTCGGGTCTGACCAAGCTGAAGGACCGTCTCATCCGCTCGGGTCGCGTCATTCCGTCCGAGCTTCCCGGCATCAAGATCGAACGCGCCGACGTGCTGCCGGGCGGACTGGCCATCATGAGCGCGCTGTTCGACGAGCTGGGCATCGACGTCATGCACACCGGCGACGGTGCGCTGCGCCTTGGCGTGCTGTACGACCTGCTGGGCCGCGACGACGAGCACGACAAGCGTGACGAATCGGTCCGTCAGTTCGTCAAGCGCTATCACGTGGACGTGAATCAGGCACGCCGCGTGCGCCACGCCGCCCTCAGCCTGTTCGACGCCTTGTTCCCCGAAGGCCAGGAGCGCGCCGAGCTTCGGCCCGCGCTGGGCTGGGCGGCCGATCTGCACGAAGTGGGTCTGTCGATTGCCCACAACGCGTACCACAAGCACTCAGCCTACGTGCTGGAAAACGCCGACATGCCCGGCTTTTCGCGCGCGGACCAGCAACTGCTGGCCTTGCTGGTGCTGGGACACCAGGGCAAGCTGGCCAAGGTGGAACCGCTGGTACGCACGCGTCCGCAATGGAAGGCGATCCTGGCGCTGCGCCTGGCGGTGCTGTTGTTCCGCCGCCGCGGCGAGATCGAGCCCCTGCCGCTGACCGTCTCGGTCCGCGACAATTCCATCGTGGTGCGCGTCAACCGCGAATGGCTGGCCGAACACCCGCTCAGCGACTTCACGCTGCGTGCGGAAGAAGCCGAGTGGAACAAGGTCGGGTTTTCGTTCGAACTGCTGGAGTTCTGAAAACAGCGCACGGGGCGGCACGGCCGCCCCGGCTGATCAGAATGGCGACAGATCGGTTTCGCGATCGAGCCGCCTGAGCTCCATGCGCAGCGGCCGGGTTGCCCGCCGTATCAGTCTGATTGTCATTCGGCGGAACAGGCGGCGCATGATGGATGGCGTCTAGCGCTGGGTGGCGACGATGGCCGGCTGATCCAGCCCGAAATGGCGACGGTAGCGCTCGTCCATGCGCTCCATCTTCAAGAGGACCGGGAAGTCGGCAGCATTGAAATCCGGATCCCATGCTGGCTCGCCGCACACCTTGGCGCCCAGCTTCAGGTAGCCCTTGATCAGCGGCGGCACGCGCGCCGGCAGCGTGCTGTTGAGTTTTTCGACCGGGTAGCGGTGCAGCGGCGTGACTCGCGGCTCGTTGCCCTGGGGCATCTGCTTGGCAACCGTGCGCCAGACTTCAGCGGCGGTGACGCCGTCATCGCGCAGGCTCACGCTGGCGCAGCCGAGCACGTATTCGTAACCGCCGCGGCGCAGGTATTCGGCCAGGCCGGACCACAGCAGCATGATGACCGCGCCGCCGCGGTAGTCGGCATGGGTGCAGGAGCGGCCGACCTCGACGACTTCGTCGCGGATGGCGCCCAGGCCCGACAGGTCAAATTCCGATTGCGAGTAGTAGCCGCCGGCTTCCCGAGCCTTTTCGGGGGTCAGGATCCGATACGTGCCGACGACTCGGTCCGTGTCGAGTTCGCGGACCATCAGGTGCTCACAGAATGGATCGAAGCGATCCTGCTCGATGCCATCTTGCGCGTCGGGGAAGACGGCACCCATGTCTTCAGTGAAGACGTCATAGCGCAGACGCTGAATCTGCTCAATTTCTTCGGCGGTGCGCGCGAGGCCGACCGCCAGGACCTTCGGGGAAGCGCCCGCCCAGGGTTCGGCGGTACTGCGGCTCGGGTTGATGCGTGCTAATTCCAGCATTGCGCGAAGCTCCTAGAGAGTCCAGCCAGTGTGGACACCCTCTGTGTCAATGACTTGACCAATATGTTACGTGACTATGAAGTTTAGGCCGGCACAGAAAACGCAAACAAACAAAGGCCACGCGACGAATTTCGACGCGTGGCCACATATTAAATCGAAACTCAGGGTTTACCCCAGGCTTGCCGCAAGCTTCTCTGCAGAATTGGTCGCCAGCGCCTCATCTTCGGCCTCAACCATCAGGCGCAGCTTGGGCTCGGTACCCGACGCGCGGATCAGGATCCGGCCCCGGCCGTCCAGTTCCGCTTCGACTGCCTGGCGCGCCGCGGTCAGGCCGGCATGGGTTTTCCAGTCCAGGCCCGGCGTCAACGGCACGTTGATCATCTTCTGCGGATACATGCGCAGGTCGCTGACCCAGTCGCCGAGCGTGGCGGAATTGCGACGCAGGGCCGTCAGGACCTGGAGCGCGGCCACGATGCCGTCGCCGGTGGAATGGCAGTCCAGGCACAGCAGGTGGCCCGAGCTTTCGCCGCCGTACAGCCATCCGCGCGACTGCATCTGTTCCAGCACGTAGCGGTCGCCGACGTTGGCGCGGTCAAAGCCCACGCCCAGGCGCTTCATTTCGCGCTCGAAGCCAAAGTTGGTCATCAGCGTGCCCACCACGCCCTCGACCTTGCCGCGCTGCATGCGCTCGCGCACGATGGCGTACATGAGTTCGTCGCCGTTGTAGATGCGGCCCTCGCCGTCCACCATCTGCAGTCGGTCGGCGTCGCCGTCCAGCGCAATGCCAAGCTGGGCGCCGCGCGTCTTGACTTCCTTGGCCAGCAGCTCGGGGTGCAGCGCGCCCACGCCCTTGTTGATGTTGAAGCCGTCGGGGTTCACGCCGATCGCGTGGACCTCGGCGCCCAGTTCACGGAAGACGTGCGGGGCGATGTTGTAGGCGGCGCCGTGCGCGGCGTCGACCACGATCGTCATGCCGTTCAGGTCCAGATCGTTGGGGAACGTGCTCTTGCAGAACTCGATGTAGCGGCCCTGGGCGTCGCCCATGCGGCGCGCGCGCCCCAGTCCTTCCGAGCTGACGCAGCCCAGGGGCTCGTCCAGCGCGGCCTCGATATCGGCCTCGATTTCGTCGGGCAGCTTCATGCCCTGCGCCGAGAAGAACTTGATGCCGTTGTCCTGATAGGGATTGTGCGACGCACTGATGACGATGCCGGCGACCAGGCGCAGCGCGCGGGTCAGGTAGGCCACCGCCGGCGTGGGGATCGGGCCGGCCAGCAGCACGTCGATGCCGGCGGCCGACAGGCCCGCTTCCAGCGCGGATTCCAGCATGTAGCCGGAAATCCGGGTGTCCTTGCCGATGACGACCTGCGGGCGCGTTGCACCGCGCACCGCGTGCTCGCGTGCCAGCACGCGGCCAGCCGCGTAACCCAGGCGCAGCGCGAATTCGGCGTTGATCACCGGACCGCCCACTTCACCGCGTACGCCATCGGTACCGAAATATTTGCGTCGAATCATGAACTGATTGCTCCTTGTTCAGCCGCCTGCCATACCTTAAGCGCATCCACCGTGGCCGCAACATCGTGCACGCGCACGATGGAGGCGCCACGCGCGACGCAGGCAAGCGCAGCGGCAATGCTGCCGGGCAGCCGGTCGCCAACCGGCCGGCCGGTGGCCTGGCCGATCATGTTTTTGCGCGACAGGCCGATCAGCAATGGATAACCGGTACTGCGCAGGCTGGACAGCCGGCGCAGCAGTTGAAAATTCTGGTCGGCCGTCTTGCCAAACCCGAAACCGGGGTCCAGCACGATGCGCCGAGGATCGATCCAGGCCGCGCGCAGCTTTTGCGCACGAGCCCCCAGGAACAGGCCGATTTCACCGATCAGGTCGGTGTACTCGGGCGGCGCCGCCTGCATGGTGCGAGGCTCGCCTTTCATGTGCATGACGCACAGGCCGCAGCGCGATTGCGATACCGCCTCAATCGCGCCCGGCTGCCTGAAGCCGTAGATGTCGTTGATCATGTCCGCGCCAGCGTCCAGCGTGGCCCGCATGACCTCAGGCTTGAACGTGTCGATGGATAGCGGCACGCCGCAGTCGCGGAGCGCCTCCACCACCGGCAGTAGCCGGTCGAGCTCGTCAGCGACGGAAACGGGATCGGCGCCAGGACGGGTCGATTCGCCGCCCAGGTCCAGGATCTGGGCGCCTTCCTCGATCAGCCGGCGCGCGTGCGCCACGGCGGAATCAGTATCGTCGTGCTCGCCGCCGTCGGAAAAAGAGTCCGGCGTGACATTGACGATGCCCATGACAAGCGGGCGCTCGAGATCAAACTCGAAGCGCCCGCAAAGGAAGTTATTTGCCATAAACCAGAACGAAGAACCTCAGACCGCAGCTGCCGTGCTACCGCCTGCAGCCAAGCCGGTCGGCGGCGTATCGGACGTGTCCGACGGGCCTTGCGGCGTCTTCGGGGGACGCGGGGGGCGGCCCTCAATGATGTCGTTAATCTGGTCGGCGTCGATGGTTTCCCATTCGAGCAGCGCCGAGGTCATGACTTCGACCTTGTCACGGTTGTCTTCCAGGATCTTGCGCGCGACGCCGTACTGCTCGTCGATGATGCGGCGGATCTCGGTGTCCACCTTCTGCATGGTGGCTTCGGACATGTGCGTGGTCTTCGTGACGCTGCGGCCCAGGAAGACTTCGCCTTCGTTCTCGGCGTAGACCATGGGACCCAGTTCGTCGGTCATGCCGTAGCGCGTGACGATGTCGCGGGCGATGGCGGTGGCGCGTTCGAAGTCGTTCGAGGCGCCAGTCGTCATCTGGTCCATGAAGATCTCTTCCGCGATACGGCCGCCAAACAACACGGCGATCGTGGACAGCAGACGGCCCTTGTCCATGCTGTAGCGGTCGGTTTCCGGAAGCTGCATCGTCACGCCAAGCGCACGGCCGCGCGGGATGATGGTGACCTTATGGACCGGGTCCGTCTTGGGCAGCATGCGCGCGACGATCGCGTGGCCGGATTCGTGGTACGCGGTGTTCTTGCGTTCCTCTTCGGGCATCACGATGGAGCGGCGCTCGGCGCCCATGATGATCTTGTCCTTGGCCTTTTCAAAGTCGGACATATCCACCGTGCGGCCATTGCGGCGGGCGGCGAACAGCGCAGCTTCGTTGACCAGGTTGGCCAGGTCGGCGCCGGAGAAGCCCGGGCAGCCGCGCGCCAGGATGGTCGCGTCGACGTTGGGCGACAGCGGAACCTTGCGCATATGAACCTTCAGGATCTGCTCGCGGCCACGGATATCGGGCAGCGGCACCACAACCTGGCGGTCGAAACGGCCCGGACGCAGCAGCGCCGGATCGAGCACGTCGGGACGGTTGGTCGCGGCGATCACGATGACGCCCTGGCCGGATTCGAAGCCGTCCATTTCAACCAGCATCTGGTTCAGGGTCTGTTCGCGTTCGTCGTTGCCGCCACCCAGGCCGGCGCCACGCTGGCGGCCCACCGCATCGATTTCGTCGATGAAGATGATGCAGGGAGCGTGCTTCTTGGCGTTTTCGAACATGTCGCGGACACGGGCCGCGCCCACGCCGACAAACATTTCAACGAAGTCCGAGCCGGAGATGCTGAAGAACGGCACCTTGGCTTCGCCGGCGATGGCCTTGGCCAGCAGCGTCTTGCCGGTACCGGGCGAACCCACCATCAGCACGCCGCGCGGGATACGGCCGCCCAGCTTCTGGAACTTGCTGGGGTCGCGCAGGAAGTCGACCAGTTCCTGAACGTCTTCCTTGGCTTCGTCGCAACCAGCGACATCGGCGAAGGTGATCTGGTTGGTGTTCTCGTCGAGCATCCGGGCGCGCGATTTGCCGAAGCTGAATGCGCCGCCTTTGCCGCCGCCCTGCATCTGACGCATGAAGAACACCCATACGCCGATCAGGAGCAGCATGGGGAACCACGAGACGAAGATGCTCATCAGGAGCGACTGCTCTTCGCGCGGCTTGCCCGAAACTTGCACGCCGTACTTCAGCAGATCGGAGACCATCCAGAGATCGCCGGGCGAAGTCAGCGTATAGGCGCGGCCCGCGTCCGGGGTGACGTACAGCACGTCGCCTTGAACGTCGACCTTGCGGATGCGTCCCGCCTTGGCGTCGTCCATGAACTGCGTGTAGGTCACGCCGTCCTGGGTCTGGGCACGTCCGTCGAACTGTTTGAAGACGGTGAACAGCACCAGGGCTATCACCATCCAGACAGCGACTTTGGAAAATGAATTGTTCAAGGTCGATCTCCTGCTTTCGATTCCGACCGGCGACTGCGCACCCGCGTATGGCACAGTCACAAGTATGTCAATAGCCCATTCTAACCTGTAGGACGGAGTTGCGTCCTGGCAGCCGTGGGGCCCATTTAATTACATTTGATTCTTGAGTTTTCTGGTCGTCGTCTCGGCGGGCCGGGGTTTTCTTGGCCAGGGCAATCTGCCCCGGATGATTACGGAAGGGTTACTTCAGATCGCGCGCCACCAGAAAGGTTTCAGAGGACTTGTCCCGAGAGGCCTTCGGTTTGCGTTCGACCACCCGCCGGAAGCGCTTCTTGAAGGATTCCACGATCTGCGAGAAGCCCGTGCCGTGGAAAGCCTTGACGATCAGCGCCCCGTTGGGCTTGAGGTGGGCGCAGGAAAATTCCATCGCCAGTTCGCAAACATGCTGGATGCGCGCGGAATCGGCAATACCCACCCCTGACAAGTTGGGGGCCATGTCGGAAATAACAAGGTCCACCGCCCGGGATCCGACCATGTCTTCCAATTGTTTCAAAACTTCGTCTTCGCGGAAGTCGCCCTGGATGAATTCCACGCCCGCGACGGGCTCCATGGGCAGGAGGTCCAGCGCGATGATGCGGCCGTCCACGATGCCGCCCGGCCCGGCGAGCCGCTCGCGCGCCACCTGTGACCAACTGCCCGGGGCGGAGCCCAGGTCGATGACCAGGTCGCCCCGACGCATCAGCTTTTCGGTGTCGAGAATCTCGATCAGCTTGAAAGCGGCGCGGGCGCGATAGCCCTTCTGTTGCGCCAGCTTCACATAGGGATCGTTGATGTGCTGGTGAATCCAGTCTTTAGAGAATTTATTCTTGGCCATTACCGTACAATTCCACGCATGCCTATATTAGAACTTACCTCTCGTGAGCGCAGCGACCTGCGGTCCGCCGCTCACCCTCTGCGCCCCGTCGTCCTGATTGGCGACAACGGGTTGACCGACGCCGTGCTGAAGGAAATCGATCTCGCGCTGACTTCGCATGGCCTCATCAAGGTTCGCGCGGGCGGCGACGACCGTGAAGCCCGGGACGCCATGCTCGCCACGATCTGCGAGACGCTATCCTGCGCGCCTGTGCATCACTTGGGCAAGACCCTGATCCTGTTCCGCCCGCTGCCCGGCAACATCAAGCCCGCCGCGCTGGCCGCCCAGGAACCCGAAGCGCCTGCCAAACGCCGCGCCTCGGAGCCTTACACGCCCAAGAAGCTGGCCGCCGAAGGCAGGACCCTTGCCAAACGCCCGCGCCGCAGCGAATCCGAAGAGCCCGCACCCGCCAAGAAGCGTTACGTCCCTCAGGACGAACTCAACAAGAACGGCAAGCCCATGCGGCCTTCCAACAAGCGCTCCACGGCTGGCGGCCACGGCATTCCGCGCCGCGCCGGCAGCGCGCTGAGCCTGCGCGCCGGAGCCCGCAGCGGCACGAGCCGCAAGACCGCAAAAAGGTAAGTCCAGGCACAAAAACGGGCGCTTTACGCGCCCGGTCCACCATAGCGATCCGCAATGTACCGCGGAATTCAGACGAACGTTGCGTCCGGGCCAGGGTGGTTTGACATTTTTACTGCTTGTGGCGCTTGCGTCAGATGTAACGCACGCCCAGAACTTCGTACTCGCGAACGCCAGCCGGGGCAACGACCTCGACCACATCGCCTTCGCTCTTGCCGATCAACGCGCGAGCCACGGGGCTGGACACGGAAATCAGGTTGGACTTGATATCAGCTTCGACGTCGCCGACGATCTGGTAGGTGACGCGATCGCCCGAATCCAGGTCTTCGATGTCGACGGTAGCGCCAAACACGGCGCGGCCTTCGGCCTCGAGCGAGGACGGGTCGATGAGGTGGGCATTGGAAAGCGTGCCCTCAAGCTCGGCAATCCGGCCCTCGATGAAACCTTGGCGCTCGCGAGCGGCATCGTACTCGGCGTTTTCCGACAGATCACCCTGCGCGCGAGCCTCGGCGATCGCGTTGATCACGGCAGGACGTTCGACGGTTTTCAGCCGTTGGAGCTCTTCTTGCAAGCGCTCGGCCCCGCGCACGGTCAAAGGAATGGCAGACATGTCGTTTCCCAAACAAAAAGTAGAAAAACGCCCCGAAGGAGCGTTCTCGGTGAAGGCCGCAGGACCAGCGCGCTTGCCATGGGCTTGCCATTGGCTTGCCATTTAATGCTTGGAAAAATCTGGCGAGCGGCGCGGGCGACCAAAACAAAACCCCGGCTCGGGTCGGAACCGGGGCAATCAAAGTCATATTGTGGTCAATCTCGACGGGAATTGCAAGCCGCCGGAGAAAACGCCCTTTTCGACGCATTTCGCCGCTGTAACCCGCTAAAACCGGCGATTTCGCGCCGAAAAGCCGTGGCGGCCCAGTTCGGCGCAAACAACGCCCGCGCGGACTGCGGGTTTTCCGGGAGGCGCTAGCGCCCGGAATCTACTGGCCGATAATCTTTGCGCCGCCCAAACCCCGTGTTGTTTACTTCGTGCGGCGCAACAGCGCGTACAGGATGATCGCGCCGAACGTGGCGGTACCGATGCCGCCCAGCGTGAAGTCGCCCAGCTTGATGGTGAAGTCGCCCGCGCCGAGCACCAGCGTGACCGCGGCCACGATGAGGTTGCGGTTGTCGGTGAAATCGACCTGGTTGACCACCCAGATGCGGGCGCCAGCAATGGCGATCAGGCCGAACACCACCACCGACATGCCGCCCAGAACCGGTCCCGGGATCGTCTGGATGAGCGCGCCGAACTTGGGCGAAAAGCCCAGGACGATGGCGATCAGGGCGGCGATCACGAACACCAGCGTGGAATAGATGCGGGTGACCGCCATCACGCCGATGTTCTCGGCGTAGGTGGTGACGCCCGTGCCGCCGACGGCGCCCGACACCATGGTGGCCACGCCGTCGCCGACGAAGGCCCGGCCCAGGTAGCGGTCCAGGTCGCGGCCCGTCATGGCGCTGACGGCCTTCACGTGTCCCAAGTTTTCGGCCACCAGGATGATGGCGACTGGCACGATGAGACCCATGGCCTCGGCCTTGAAGACCGGCGCCGCGAAGTGCGGCAGGCCGAACCAGGCGGCGGCCGACACGGCGCTGAAGTCGATGGGCTTGCCCAGGCCCAGGCCGTTGGCCAGCACGGCGTAAACGACGCAGGCGAGGATCAGTCCGACGAGGATCAGCAGGCGCTGCACCATGCCGCGCGTGTAAACGGCGATGCCGCCGACGCACACGATCGTGACGATGGCCATGGCGCTGTCAAAGCCCGACGCCCCCATGGCGCCCTTGGCGGCGATGGGCGCGAGATTCAAGCCGATGACCGCGACGACCGCGCCCGTCACCACGGGCGGCATCAGCGTGTCGATCCAGTTGGCGCCGCCGCCCGCCCGCGCATTGACGATCCAGACGATTACGCCGATCAGCGTGTACGCCAAGCCGCAGGCGATGATGGCGCCCAGCGCCACACCGATATTGGCATTGGCGCCTCCGCCGGCATAGCCGGTCACCGCGATCACGCCGCCGATGAATGCAAAGCTGGAACCCAGGTAGCTGGGCACGCGTCCACCCACAAACAGGAAGAAGATCAGCGTGCCGATTCCCGACATCAGGATGGCGACGTTGGGATCGAATCCCATGAGCAGCGGCGCGAGGACGGTCGAGCCGAACATCGCGACGACGTGCTGAGCGCCCATGGCCACGTTCTTGGGCCAGGACAGCCGTTCATCGGGCGCGATGATGACGCCGGGCTCGGCGTCGTCGGCCAGGCGCCAGCGCGGAAAGTAGGAATTGGACATGGATTCCCCGGGGGATGGTACGGATTAGGGTTTCAGACTGCGAGCGGGCGCCAGTGTAAAGGGGGCCATCGAACGGGGGCAACGTTTAAGTTTTGCCGCCGGATTGCCGTACTAGTGGAAACCCCGAAATCCCAGGCAAAGGTACAGTCATGGCGATCAACAGCATCAGCGGCACCTCCCGCATCGGCAGCCTTGCCGACATGTGGGCCGAAAAGATTCAGGCCAACAAGGAAGCGAAGAACGCCTCGGGGCAGGAGGCCGTGTCGGTGAGCGCGGAAGGAAAAATCCGCGTGAACAATCCGGGCGCCACCAAGGTCGGTAACGCGCAGGCCGCCGAAGAAACCGACAACGACGACGAATACACCCGTCAGATCAAGGAGTTGCAAAAGCAGCTCAAGCGCATCATGGATCAGATCGCCAAAGTGAAGGCGAGTGGCATGTCGGCCGAAATGAAGGCGCAGCAGATCATGGCGCTCAATGCCCAGGCCGTGCAGATCCAGGGCCAGATCTCGCAGCTCCTGGCGAAACAGGCGCAGGCTGCCAAACAGGCTGGCGTGTCGGCCCAAGCCTGATTTGGGCAAGCGACGTGGCGCCGTCACTGATGGCGCGCATCAAAATTTCTGATTGGACGCTTGGCGGGCGTGCCGGTACTGTCTCCAGACAAATCTAAAACCACGGAGACAAACCATGCACGCTATGCGCACAGCCCTGGCGGGAGCGCTGTTGGCCGTTTGCGCGGCGCCGGCCCTAGCCGGCACCGTCACGGTGATCACGTCGTTCCCCAAGGACCTGACCCAGGCCTACAAGACCGCCTTCGAGAAAGCCAATCCCGGCATCACGCTGGAAATTCTGAACAAGAACACGGTGTCGGGCATCGCCTTCGTGCGCGAGACGCCGGCGGGTCAGCGCCCCGAGGTGTTCTGGGCGAGCGCGCCGGATGCGTTCGAAGTGCTGGGACGCGACAAGCTGCTGGCCAAGTCGGCCGACATCGCGAACAAGGACGTGCCGGACAAGATCGGCAGCTACCCCATCAACGACCCGGGCGGCACGTACCTCGGCCAGGCGCTGGCGGGCTACGGCATCATCTACAACACGCGGTACATCGCGGCGCACAAGATCCCCGCGCCCGTCGAATGGAAGGACCTGCTGTCGCCCAAGTGGTTCGGCCACGTGGGCATCACGTCGCCGTCGCGCTCGGGCACGATGCACTTGACCGTGGAAACCATCCTGCAAGGCGAAGGCTGGGATGACGGCTGGAACACACTGCTGCGCATGTCGGGCAACAGCAGCGCCGTCACCGAGCGTTCGTTCGGCGTGCCGGACGGCGTGAACAACGGCCAGTTCGGCGCCGGACCGGTCATCGACTTCTTCGGGCTGTCGAGCAAGTATTCCAAGTTCCCCGTCGAGTTCGTCTATCCGTCGGAGACTGCCATCGTTCCGGCGAACATCGCGCTGATCGAGGGCGCCAAGAACACCGAGGAAGGCAAGAAGTTCATCGCCTTCACGCTGAGCCAGGCGGGCCAGGAGCTGCTGCTGGAGCCGAAGATCTCGCGGCTGCCGGTGCTGCCCTACTCTGCGCTGGCCGGCAAGATTCCGCCGGGCTATCCTGACCCGGCGGAAATCGCCAAGCGCAGCAAGGTCCATTTCGACGCGGACCTGTCGCAGTCGCGCTACTACGTCGTGCAGTCGCTGTACGACCAGACCGTCACGTTCCGGTTGAAGGAATTGCAGGCGGCCACCAAAGCGATCTACGACGCCGAGGCCAAGCTGGGCGACAAGGCCAAGAGCGGCAAGGCGGCGGAATTGCTGGACCAGGCACGCAAGCTGGCGTGGGCGCCGCTGATCGACAGCAAGCAGGCGGCCGACCCCGCGTTTCTGGCGATCTTTGCCGGCAACAAGAAGGACGCGGCCGTCAACCAGCAGATCACGAAGCTTGAAGGCGAGTGGAATGGCCGCGCGCGCGCCAACTACGAAGAAGCCGTAAAGCTGGCACGGCAAGCCGCCGCGCTCTGATTGTCTGGATGCGCTGAACTCGGCAGGCGGGCCTGACCCGCCCGCCGGGGGCCGCGCCTGTCTTCTGGCAACGATATTCGGGAATCTCGATGAATCATTCGAGCCATTCGCGCCTGCCCGCCGGCCCAGTCCTGGCGGCGCTGCTGGTGTTCGGCTTTCTGCTGCTTTTCCTGGCCGTGCCGGTGGGCACGGTCTTCCACAGCGCGTTCGTCAACGCCGACGGCAGCTTCACCACCGGTCATTTCGGCGCGTTCTTCAACCAGCCGTTGATGCGGGAAGCGTTCTTCAACAGCCTGTACGTAGCGGGCTGGTCGGCGCTGCTGGCGTCGCTGATCGCAGTGCCGCTGGCGTACTTCACGGTGCGCTTCGATTTTCGCGGCGCGCTGCTGATCCAGACGCTTGGCGTGCTGCCGCTCATCATGCCGCCCTTCGTGGGCGCAGTGGCCATGCAGCTGATCTTTGGCCGCTCGGGCAGCGTGAACCTGCTGCTCAATGACTGGTTCGGCTTCACGATTCCGTTCATGGAAGGGCTCAACGGCGTCATCTTCGTTGAAGCCATCCACTATTTCCCGTTCATTTTGATGAACCTCGTCGTGGCGCTGCGCAACATCGACGGGGCCATGGAAGAGGCGGCGTTCAACCTGGGGTCGCGCGGGTTCCGGCTGTTTCGGCGCGTGATCTTTCCGTTGGCCCTGCCCGGCTATGTTGCGGGCGCGTCGCTGGTGTTTGTGAAGGTTTTCGACGACTTGGGCACGCCGCTGGTGCTGGGCACGACCAACATGCTGGCGCCGCAGGCGTACCTGCGCATCACGCAGGTGGGGCTGGAGGATCCGCTGGGTTATGTGATCAGCGTGATCATGGTGGGCTTTTCGATCCTGGCGCTGTGGCTGTCGGCGCGCGTGCTCAAGGGGCGAGACTATTCCACGTTGCAGAAGGGCGGCAATTCGATCCAGAAACGCAAGCTGGGTCCGATGGAAAGCGTGCTGGCCTATGGATGGATCATCCTGGTGCTGCTGCTGGTGCTGTCGCCGCATATCGGCGTGCTGCTGTTATCGCTGGCCAGCGTCTGGAGCTATGCGCCCCTGCCGGACGGGTACACGCTGGCGCACTATTCGGCCGTGTTCTCGGAGTCACAGGGCATGATCGCCAACACGCTGCTGTATTGCGGCCTTGCCGCGGGCATCGACGTGATCCTGGGCACCGCGATCGCGTATCTGATGCTGCGTACCCGGCTGCCGGCGCGGCAGTGGCTGGATTTTCTGGCGTCCGCGGCGCTGGCGATTCCAGGCATCGTGCTGGCCATCGGCTTTTTGCGCACCTTCCGCGGCATCGAGCTGCCGGGTACGGGGACGATGCTGACGTCATCGTGGATCATCATCATGCTCGCGTATTCCGTGCGCCGGTTGCCGTACGCGCTGCGCTCGTGCGTGGCGGCGTTACAGCAGATCCATGTGTCGCTCGAAGAGGCGGCCCAGTCGCTGGGCGCCACGCGCATGAGCACGATCCGGCGCGTGGTGGTGCCGTTGATGGCGGGCGGCATGCTGGCCGGGTTCGTGACCAGCTTTGTGACCGCCGCCGTGGAACTGTCGGCCACCATCATGCTGGTGACCAAGGACAGCCAGGCGCCCATGAGCTATGGCATCTATCTGTACATGCAGAGCGCCGCGGGCCGCGGGCCAGGCGCCGCGCTTGGCGTCCTGGCGGTGGTTGCCGTAGGCATCGGCACATACGTATCGCACCTGCTGGTGGACCGCGCATCGAAGCGCCAGCAACCGGCGCGCAATGAAGGGGAATCCGCATGAAGAAAGTCAGCGTCGAATGCCGCAACATCCAGCTGTCCTACGGCAAGACTGAAGTGCTCAAGGACGTCAGCATCAGCATCGAGCCGGGCGAGTTCTTTGCGCTGCTCGGACCGTCGGGGTCGGGCAAGTCCACCCTGCTGCGGCTGATCGCAGGATTCAACCGGCACAGCGCGGGGCAGTTGCTGGTGGACGGCAAGGACATCAGCGGCACCCCGCCCTGGCATCGGAACATCGGCATGGTGTTCCAGAACTATGCGCTGTGGCCGCACATGACGGTGTGGGACAACGTGGCATTCGGCCTGGTCGAGCGCAAGCTGCCGCGCGCCGAGATCCGCACCAAGGTGGAAGCTGCGCTCGATCTGGTGGGGCTGTCGCAATATGCCAAGCGGCGTCCCAACCAGCTTTCGGGCGGGCAGCAGCAACGCGTGGCGCTGGCGCGCACCATCGTGATCGAACCTCAGGTGCTCCTGCTGGACGAGCCGCTGTCCAACCTGGACAAGAAGCTGCGGGTGCAGATGCGCCAAGATCTCCTGAGCCTGCAGCGCCGCCTGGGCATCACAACGATCTTCGTCACGCACGACCAGGAAGAAGCGATGACCACCGCCGACCGGATGGCGGTGCTGGACCACGGCGTGGTCCAGCAGATCGGTGCGCCGAGCACGCTGTTCGACTACCCCGTGAACCGCTTCGTGGCGAATTTCGTGGGCACGATGAATGTGCTGGAAGGCAACGTGCGCGAGCGCACCAGCAGCAGCGTGACGCTGGCGGTGGATGGCGTGGGCGACCTGCATCTGCCGCTGACGGGCGACGCGCCCGCAGCCACGCGGCTGGCGGCGAGCTTTCGGCCCCACACGGTGCAGATCGAGATGGCGGACGGCCTGGGCGATGCGCGCTATGTCTGGCTGCCGGGCATCGTGGAAAGCAGCGAGTTTCTGGGCGAATTCACGCGCTATCAGGTGCAGGTGGGTGAACAGCGGCTGACCGCCGACCAGGCGCATCTGGCCGGCCTGTCGCCGTTTCCCGCGGGCGCGCCGGTGTCGGTGGGTTTGGAGCCGACACAGGTGCGGCTGCTGGCGGCCTGACCTACACTCGCGGCCATGGAAATCTACCAGATCCGTGCCTTCGTCACGGTCGCCCGGCTGGGCAACCTGACGAAGGCGGCCGAGGCGCTGTCGCTGACGCAGCCCGCCGTGACCGCGCAGATCAAGGCGCTGGAGCAGAGCCTGGGCGTGGCGCTGTTCGACCGCAACGGCGGCCGTCTGGCCCTGGCCAAGGCGGGCGAGGTGCTGCTGCCCACGGCGGAATCGCTGCTAGTGCTGGGTGCGCAATTCAAGTCCGAGGCGCAGCAATTGCAGGGCAACCTGCATGGCGTCGTCGAACTGGGCGTGCCCAGCGAAAAGCCCGATTTCCTGCGCCTGGGCGAGCTAGCCTCCGCAGTCACGCAGCGCCTGCCGCTGGTTGAGCTGAAGACCCAGACCCAGCCCGCCGCGGCGCTGGCCGAACAGGTCAGCACCGGCCGTCTGCCCGCCGCGCTGACCATCGCGGCCAACGCGCCGCGCGGCGTGCTGTGGCAGCCGCTGCGCAGTGTGCGCTATCGGATTGCGATGCCCGCCGAGCATGCCGCAGTGCTCAAGCGCGGGGGCTGGCGCGAGGTGGCGCAACTGCCGTGGCTGGACGGTCCGTCCGGCAGCCACACGCATCTGTTGCTGCGCGATATGTTCGAGCGCCACGGACTGTCGCCGCGCATCGTCATGCAGAACGACGACCAGGCCAACATGGATGCGCTAGTGCGGGCCGGCGCGGGCTGCGCGCTGTTACGCGAGGAAACCGCACTTGCGGGCGCCGCGTCCAGCGACTTCATCGTGTGGGGCCAGGCACGCGTGGACGCGGTGCTGGGCTTCATGCTGCCTTACGAACGCGCTAGCGAGCCCGCGCTGGTCGCGTTAAGCTCGATCATTCAAGCCATCTGGAAGCCGCGCACGCCCATCGCGCCGGTCCAGGCATAAGGCTCAATCCCCGCAACAAGACTGCAATGACTGAAATCTGGTTCATCCGCCACGGCGAAACCGACTGGAATCGCCAGCGGCGCCTGCAAGGCTGGCAAGACATTCCCCTGAACGAATTCGGCATCAACCAGGCAAGCCTGCTGGCCGCACGCCTGCACGAAGAAGCCAAACACACGCCGATCCACGCGATCTACAGCAGTGACCTGCAACGCGCGCACGCGACCGCCCTGCCCGTGTCCGAGCAGCTTGGCCTGCGCGTGCGCGTGGAGCCGGGCATCCGCGAGCGGGGTTTCGGCGTGCTGGAAGGCCTGGACCATGAGCGCATCGACGTGCTGGCGCCGGAAGCCGCGGCGGCGTGGAAGAGCCGTGATCCGCTGCGCCCGCTGGACGGCGGCGAATCGCTCGGCCAGTTCCAGTCGCGCGTCATCAGCACGGTGGACGATATTGCCAGCCGCCACGAGGGCGAACGCATTCTGATGTTCACCCACGGCGGCGTGCTGGACATTATCTGGCGCCATGCGTCGGGCGTCCCGCTGAACGCGCCGCGCGACGCGGCGCTGCTCAATGTCAGCATCAACCGGGTCGGCGTGGACGGCCGCAAGTGGGAGGTACTGGACTGGGGCGATGTAACGCACATTGCCGCCGAGGTGGGCGACGACGTGGTGCCTTGATCCAGCTACCCGTGTCTGTAGGTGTCAGCCACCCGATTGAGACGCGCGCACCAGATGTTCTCAGGTGTCTGACACCCATGGAGCAGATGCGTCGGTTGAAGATCGTTTCCGTAGGGTGTCAGACACCTGAGAACAACGTAGATCGTTTCCGTAGGGTGTCAGACACCTGAGAACAACGCAGCTAGCCTCATGCCGTCTTGCGCGGTTTGCGGGGGGCGTTGCGGGCGAGTTTGTCGTAGACGGCATTGGGGAGCAGGCGCATCAGCTTGGCCACAACGCCCATTTGCCACGGAATCACCGTATAGCTGGTCCCCTTGCCGATCGCCGCCTGCGCGCGCGATGCGAAGGCGTCCGCTTCCATCAGGAACGGCATCGAATACGGATTGTGTGCCGTCATGGCCGTCTTGATGTAGCCGGGCGCGATGGTCACGACGCTGACGCCCTGCGCGGCCAGTTCCAGCCGCAGGCTTTCGCAATAGGTCACCACCGCCGATTTTGAAGCGCTGTAGGCGCCCGCGCCGGGCAGGCCGCGTATGCCCGCCACGCTGGCGATGCCGACCAGGCGCCCTGCCCCCGCCGCGCGCATCGGCGCGATGAAGGGTTCGAACGTGGACACGGTGGCCAGCAGGTTGGTGTCGACAATGGCCTTGAAGACGTCGAAATCCTCGCCGTGGTCGGTCAGCGTGCCGGCGCTGATGCCGGCGCTGGCGATGACCACGTCCACCCTGCCCTGGCAGAACGCGATGAAGTCCTGCGCCGCAGCGTGCAGCGCGGGACGGTCGCGCACGTCCACGGCGTAGCATCGGTGATTGCCGGGCAGGCTGTCCGCCAGTTCGCGCAGGGCATCCTCGCGGCGGCCCAGCAAGCCCAGCGTGGCGCCCTTGGCAGCGTACTGCGCTGCCAGGGCGCGGCCAAGGCCGCTGCTGGCGCCGGTGATGAAGACTTTGTCCATGTGCTGACCTGCCAGTTATCGCGTTGCAAAAAATTAGGGCACGCTTTCGCGTGCCCTAATTGTGTACTGCCGGCTTACTTCTGCAGGGAAGCGTGAAGCTCTTGCAGCGGGTACACCTGCAGGCCGAGGCCTTGGCGCAGATACTGCATGCCTTCGACCGCGGCGCGGGCGCCGGCGATGGTCGTGAAGAAGGTCACGCGAGCGGCCAGTGCCTGGGTGCGGATGGTCCGCGAATCGACGATGGCGTTGCGGCGTTCTTCGACGGTGTTGATGACCAGCGAGATTTCGCCGTTCTTGACCATGTCGACGATGTGCGGACGGCCTTCGGTGACCTTGTTGACCACCTGCACCGGAATGCCAGCGGCTTCGATCTCGGCGGCCGTGCCGCGCGTGGCGACCAGCTTGAACCCCAGGGCATGCAGGCCGCGCGCCACTTCAACGGCGCGGGGCTTGTCCTGGTTCTTGACGCTGATGAACACCGTACCGGATTCCGGCAGGCGCACGCTGGCTGCAAGCTGCGACTTCACGAAGGCTTCGCCGAAGCTCATGCCCACGCCCATCACTTCGCCGGTCGACTTCATTTCCGGGCCGAGGATGGTGTCCACGCCCGGGAACTTGACGAACGGGAACACGGCTTCCTTGACCGAGAAGTAAGGCGGCACGACTTCCTTCGTGATGCCTTGCGCGGCGAGCGTCTGGCCGGCCATGGCGCGCGCGGCGATCTTGGCAAGCTGCAGGCCGGTGGCCTTGGAGACGTAAGGCACCGTGCGCGAGGCGCGCGGGTTCACTTCCAGCACGTAGACGTCGCCGCCCTGGATGGCGAACTGCACGTTCATCAGGCCGCTGACGTTCAGGGCCTTGGCCATCATCGTGGTCTGGCGCTTGATCTCGGCGATGACGTCCGCCGACAGCGAGTAAGGCGGCAGGCTGCAAGCCGAGTCGCCCGAGTGCACGCCGGCCTGCTCGATGTGTTCCATGACGCCGCCGATGAAGACGGTTTCGCCGTCGGCCAGGCAGTCCACGTCGACTTCGGTGGCGTTATTCAGGAAGCGGTCCAGCAGCACGGGCGAGTCATTGCTGACCTTCACGGCCTCGCGCATGTAGCGCTCGAGGTCTTGCTGTTCGTGCACGATTTCCATGGCGCGGCCGCCCAGCACGTAGCTGGGACGCACGACCAGCGGGTAGCCGATTTCGGTGGCATGGGCCAGGGCCTCGCCTTCGGTGCGCGCGGTACGGTTGGGCGGCTGACGCAGGCCGAGCTTGTTGAGCAGCTTCTGGAAGCGCTCGCGATCTTCGGCGACGTCGATGGATTCGGGGCTGGTGCCGATGATGGGCACGCCGTTGGCTTCCAGGGCGCGCGCCAGCTTCAGCGGCGTCTGGCCGCCGTACTGGACGATCATGCCGACCGGATTTTCCTTGTGGACGATTTCCAGCACGTCTTCGAGCGTCAGCGGCTCGAAGTACAGACGGTCGGAGGTGTCGTAGTCGGTGGACACGGTTTCCGGGTTGCAGTTGACCATGATGGTCTCGTACCCGTCGTCGCGCAGCGCCAGCGCGGCATGCACGCAGCAGTAGTCGAATTCAATGCCCTGGCCGATACGGTTCGGGCCACCGCCCAGCACCACGATCTTCTTGCGATCGGTGGGCGCGGATTCGCACTCTTCCTCGTACGTGGAGTACATGTAGGCGGTGCGGGTGGCGAATTCGGCGGCGCAGGTGTCGACGCGCTT